>Ga0335072_10005868_pt1 | contig 18051 bp, 18 predicted proteins | sample Lox_Sample_21_FD_206725 | JGI IMG/M metagenome (GOLD analysis project Ga0335072, IMG submission 206725) | Soil microbial communities from Loxahatchee National Wildlife Refuge, Florida, United States - Lox_Sample_2.1 | ecosystem: Environmental > Terrestrial > Soil > Wetlands | place: USA... | reverse complement strand
GCAAGCTCTGAGACCTCTGTGGGTGCCACAATTCCCTGCTATTGGTGAAGTAGGAATCCAGTGCCCTGCAACCCGCGAACGGTCATTTGAGACCCGTGACCTGCGACCTGTGACCTGCGCACCCTACACCCTGTACCCTATCCTCACCTGCTCGCAAGCACATACATATTCCCATCCGGATCCGTGAACACCGCCGACGTGCCCCAGTGCTCCTTCTTCGGCTCCTGCGCAAACGAAACGCCCTTCTTCTTCATCGCATCCGCCGTCGCAAACACGTCATCGGACCAGAACGAGATCGACTGGAACTGACCGATGCGGCTCTCGTGACCCTCCGGAGTAAAGAGCGAGATCCCGGTCTCCGCCCCGGGAAGCTTCAGTTCGATCCAGCGCTGCTTTTCGTTGAACGGCTGATCGGTCGTGACCTTCATGCCCACCGCTTCGGTCCAGAACTTCAAAGCGCGATCCTGATCGGTGACGGGGACCCCAACAAACTTAATTCCTTTAATCATGGCAGTGTCTCTCCTCGATTCCCCGCAGCATAGCCGGGCCTCGTGACGCGTGCAATCGTCCAGCGCCTGCTATAGTAGCGATTGGTATAGCGTATCGCCCTGCCGTCTCCGTGTTCTCTGTGGTGAGTTCTTCCTCGCCGGAGTGGCCGACTTGCAGAGAATGGGGATGATGAAAATGGAGACCGATGGCCACAGTAGACGATTACATCGTCGACGTCCTGATGCGTGATCTCGTTGGACATGACCGCCGCCCGGTCAGCTTTCTGGTGTACCTGTGGCTGGCCGCGCAGGCGAGGGGCAAAGCGATCCAGGTGAGCTTCCAGGAAATGGCCGAGTCGGTCGGCGTATCGAAAAGCGCTGCACAGGCTGCCGTGCGCTGGCTCATCCGGCGCAGGCTGCTGCACGCAACCAAAGCCAACGCCACGGCAGTTCCCTGCTACAAAGTCATGTCCCCCTGGAAAGACAGCGCACGGCGAGGCCGCGCATGAGATTCTGGCAAGGGATGAAACGAAGCAGCGGATGCGGAAAAAATTCACTGGCCCGCTGTTTGTTCCTTGCTGTGGGCATCCTGCTGTCGGGATGCCAGTCCCCCTGGATCACCTGCACCATCGTGAACCACCAGCCGGCTCCCGTCTCCCTCGTGCAGGTCAGCTACCCCGGCGGTTCCTTCGGCGTGCAAACCATCGCACCAAACGGAAGCTTTCGCTACCGCTTCCACGCCCTGAGTACCGACAAAGTAAGCGTGGAATTCATCGATGCAGCGCACGCAGACCACACCATCACCGGACCGGAACTGGCCGAGGGACAGGAAGGCATCTTCGAAATTGCGATCGAACCCGGAAACCATGTCACGTGGACGCCGAAATTGAAACAAGCCCGCTGATCCGGCTCACCGGCTCGACAACTGAATCCAGTTCCCGTCGGAGTCCTTCCCATGGCAAAGAACAAACTTCCCCGTGTCGCGCACCTTGCCGAACTTCGCTCCCCGCCCAACCAGCCGCTCTCGTTCCGCGCTCACGTCCTTCACATAGAAAGCAATCTTCGGTCCCTTCCGCCCCGGCGACGCCGGACCGGAATGCAATGCAATCCTCACCGCACCGGCCGCAAATTCGCGCCACCCCTTTTCGCTCGTGACCAGCTTCAGCCCCAGAACCTCGCCGTAGAACCGGCTCATCGCCTCCATTTGTGCGGTAAACAAAATGATGCGGGCCAGTTTCATGGCTGTCCTTCGTTAACTATTTGCTGTGGATTTTTCAAGCATACAGGATCGATGTTTCTGGCAAACTAGACAGATTGCTCAATTGCAACTTCGTTCTTCCGGGAGGCGGGCTCCTTGATTCGTGTCGAGAATCTGACGAAGACGTTTGGCGACTTCACCGCAGTGAAAGACATCACCTTCCAGGTCGATTCCGGGGAGATCTTCGCCTTCCTTGGGCCGAATGGCGCCGGCAAAACCACAACCATCAAAATGCTCACCACCCTGCTCCGCCCCACCGCCGGCCGCATTCATCTCGATGGTTTCGATCCCTGGGTCAAGCAGCGCGAGGCACGCCAGCGCTTCGGCATCGTCTTCCAGGACCCCAGCCTCGACGGCGAGCAGACCGCCTACGAAAACATGGAGCTCCACGGCATCCTCTATCACGTGCCCCACAAGGTGCGTCTCGAGCGGATCGAGCAGCTGCTCAAACTCTTCGAACTATGGGAGCGCCGCAAAGACCTCGTCAAGACCTTCTCCGGCGGCATGAAGCGGCGGCTCGAAATCGCGCGCGGCTTCCTGCATACGCCAAAGATTCTTTTCCTCGACGAGCCCACCCTCGGCCTCGATCCGCAGAGCCGCAACCAGCTCTGGACTCACGTGAAAAATCTCAACGAGAAAGAGAAGACCACCGTCTTTCTCACCACGCATTACATGGACGAAGCCGACCGCGTTGCGCATCGCATCGCCGTCATGGATCACGGCGCCATCGTCGCCATCGGAACCTCGGCCGAACTCAAAGCAAAGACCAGCACCGACTCGCTCGAAGCCGCATTCCTGGCGCTGACTGGCACCTCGATCCGCGACGAAAGCGCGAGTTCCACGGACCAGATGCGGCGCTTTGCGCAGATGTGGCAGCAACGGCGATAAAACAACGCGGCTCGCACACGCCGCGAAGGAGAAAAGCATGGGCGCGATTTACATCATGTGGCTGCGTGAACTCAAGCGCTATTTCCGCTCCAAAGCCCAAATCGTCGTGTCCCTGGGCCAGCCGACCCTCTACCTGCTCGCTCTCGGATTCGGCTTTGGCCCCGTCTTCGCAAAAGCCGGCGCCGGCAACTACATCCAGTTCATCGCCCCCGGCGTCATCGGCATGACCGTGCTCTTCAGCTCCATCTTCTCCGGCATGGCCATGCTCTGGGACCGACAGTTCGGCTTCCTCAAGGAAACCCTCGTCGCCCCCGTGCCGCGTATCCAGATCATCTTCGGCCGCACCCTCGGCGGCGCAACCGTGGCCAGCCTCCAGGGCCTGCTCATGCTCATCGTCTGCCTCATCGCCGGCTTCCGTCCCATGCATCAGAATGGCGTCGGCCACAACTGGATCGCGCTCCCTGCAGCGGGCATCTTCATCGGCATGATCGCGATTGTCTTCGCCGCACTCGGCGCGTCCTTCGGTTCAACCATTAAGGACATGCAGGGCTTCCAGATGCTCATGAACTTCATGGTCCTGCCCCTCTTCTTCCTCTCCGGGGCGCTCTTTCCGCTCAAAAACCTCGGCGTGGTCCTCACCTGGATCACGCACCTCGATCCTCTGGCTTACGGCATCGACGGCCTCCGCGGCGTCCTCATCGGCAACTGGCAGTTCAGCTTCAACTGGCAGTTCAACTTCATGTTCGACTTCTGCCTCCTCGCCGCCCTCGCCGCCATTTTCCTCGGCACCAGCGCCTGGCTTTTTTCGCGCATCGAGGTGTAACAAAGCAGGTTCTCCCTGCCCCACGTGCAACCCCACGCCCCATTCCTGCTTCTGGTAACGTGATAGTCAGGCAATGATTAGTCTCGTTTCCGCGTTGCTTCTTTTTCAGGATACGAACCCCGCGCCTCCCCAGGTCGGAGAGCTGAGCGGGATCGTCGAGATGTTCCAGAACAGCGGCCCCGTTGCCCTCACGGTGCTCGCCTTCCTGCTCTTCGGCAGCCTCTTTTCCTGGGCCATCATTCTCGGCAAGTGGGCAGCGTTTCGCCGTGCCCGAGCGCAGAGCCAGCGTTTCCTGCGCGCCTTCCGCAAAGCCAATCGCCTCCAGGAAATCGCTACCGTCAGCGAGCAGTTCAAGCCCAGCCCCCTGGTCAACGTCTTCGACGAGATTTACGAAACCTATCGCCGCCAGACCGGCGGATTCGGCCCGCCTCGCAACATCACGGCACTCGAGCGAGCCGGACAAACCGCCGCCAGCGAATCCCTCACCGCGATGGAACAGCGCCTCACCTGGCTGGCCAGCATCGGCGCCATCTCGCCCTTCGTTGGCCTCTTCGGCACCATCATGGGCATCGTGAAAGCCTTCCAGGGGCTGGGCACCGCCGGCACAGCAACGCTCCGGGCCGTGGCGCCCGGTGTGGCCGAAGCCCTGATCACCACCGCGGCAGGTCTGCTCGTTGCTATCCCCGCCGTCATCGCCTACAACCAGTTCACCGCGCGCTGCCGTGACTTCGCTGCGCGCATGGATGACTTCGCCCGCGAGCTGCTCAACAGCATGGAAGAAGCAGCGCTGCAGCCCCATCAGGATCCCGTGGAGACCGCCCGTGGCCTTCACAAGTAGAGGCGGCCACACTCAAACCGCGCTGGCGGAAATCAACATCACACCGCTGGTCGACGTGGTGCTGGTCCTGCTCGTCATCTTCATGCTCACCGCGCCCGTGCTGCAGTCCGGCATCCAGGTGAACGTGCCCAAGACGAAAACCGTGCGCGAAATCACCGAGCAGCGCATGGTCCTTACCATCGACAAGGATCAGCAGGTCTTCCTCAACGACAAGCTCGTCAACCTGAACGAGCTGCCGGATATCCTGCGCTCGCAAAGCTCCGACACGACGAAGCAGGTCATCTACCTGCGTGCCGACCAGGGCGTCTCCTTCGGCGCCTTCGCCACGCTGATGGACGCCGTCAAGCAAGCTGGCATCACGAATGTCAGCATCGTGACCACGCCGTCGGAAAACGCGAAGACGAAGTAGTTTCCGCGCTAACTTCCGCCAGCGATCATCTTCACGTAGTCATACCAGAACTGCACGCCCTTCCAGTAAGAAGCCTCCGGCAACCGCTCATCCTTCCCGTGCGCGCGCACGTCGCTCGTCTCGAGCTCAATCGCCGACCAGTTGTACGTCGGAATCCCCGCAGCGTTCGTATAGACACTGTCCGAAGCGCCGTCCGCCATGTCGGCCACCACAGGCGTCCCAGGCCAGTACGCCGCGACGAGCTTCTCCAGCGGCCGCATCGCTTCCGGTTGCAGCGCCACCGGCGGCAGGCCCTTCGCATCGGGGGCGCCGCCATGCACCGTGCCCCCATCATCGACGTAATCCACCGCAATCTTCGGATCGTCGAACAGTCGAATCAGATCCTGGCGCACCTCTTCCCGCGAATGCCCAGGCAGGATGCGGCAGTTCACATTTGCCTGCGCCATCTGCGGCAGCGCGTTATTCGCGTGCCCGGCCAGCAGCCGCGTCGCCACACACGTCGTATGCATCGTCGAGTTCCACTCCGGCGACTTCGACAACCGAGCAATCGCGTCCTTGTCCGGCGGCGTCGCCAGCATCGCCCGCATGTCCTTCGCGGTCTGCGCCGGCTCCATGGTCGCCAGCTTTTCAAAGTAGGGCCGCGTGATCGCATTCAGCTCAAACGGAAACGAGTAGTTCTGCAAACGCTGGAGCGCATCGGCAATGTGGTAGATCGCATTGTCCGGCACCGGCAGCGAACTATGCCCGCCAGGATTCGTCGTCAGCAGCCGATAATCCGCATACAGCTTTTCGCTCGCGTCAACGTCGGCCGAAACCGCCTTCCCATTCTGCAGTTCTACGCCGCCGCCGTCGGGATTGAACGCGAACTCGGCCTTCACCAGGTCAGGCTGATTCTTCAGCAGCCAGTCCACTCCGTTCGACTTGCCCCCCTCTTCATCCGCAGTCAGTGCGAGGATCATGTCGCGATCCGGCTTGAAGCCCTCTTTGTGCAGCCGCAGGAACGTCGTCACCAGGATCGCATCGTTCTCCTTCATATCCTGCGTTCCGCGCCCGTAAAAATAGCCGTCCTTCTCGACAAACTGGAACGGGTCCGTCGTCCAGTCCTCGCGCCGCGCCTCGACTACGTCTTCGTGTCCGATAAAAAGAATCGGCGCATGCGCACCCGTCCCGCGATAGCGTACGACCAGGTTCTCCTTGCGATCGTTCGGCCCGCCCAGATAGATATCGCTCGCTGGAAACCCGGCATCGAGGAACCGCTGCTGCATCGCCTTCGACGCGGCCGTCACGCTGCCCACCGAGTCCGTCGTGTTGATCTCGATCAGCTGGCGGAAAATCCCCAGGGCCAGATCTTTCGTCGCCGCATCGGGCGCGGTATACGCCGGTGCAGATTGAGCCAGCATTGACGAAGCAGCCAGAGTGGATGTCGCAACCAGCGCTGCGAAGCGGTTAACCATGCGTCGAGACTCCTCGTGTGAATGAACAGACAAGGTAACAGATTCGCGCCGCAATTTCGTGCGCGCTGGCATTCGCGCCGCCGTTTTGCGTAAGCTGATCCCGGAATATGCGAGGATCCGGAATGGTCGTGAGTTGGCTGAGGAGCAGGATGGTTTCCGCCATGATGGCAGCAGCGATAGCAACAGGAACAATGGCGGCCCAGCCGCGACCCGCTTCACAAATGGAGTTCGTCAATACCCTCATGCCGCAACCATCCCAGCTGACCGTCGGCCAGGGATGGCTGCCCGTTGCATCGGGATTCTCGGTACGCTTCGACAAGACGCATGACGAACGCCTGGACGCTGCCGTTCAACGGGACCTGCGGCGCATCGAAAACCAAACCGGAGCGATGATTCGAAGCGCGACATCCGATGCCGCGGCCAACCTGACCATCTCCGTCGATGAAGCGGGCGAGGCCGTTCAGGGCCTCGATGAAGACGAGTCGTACACGCTCGACATCACACCTCAGACCGCCCATCTGCACGCCGCCACCGACGTCGGCGCCATGCGCGGCCTCGAAACCCTGCTCCAGCTCATCCAGGCCAACGAGCGCGGATTCTGGCTCCCCGCCGTTTCCATCCAGGACGCGCCCCGCTTCCGCTGGCGCGGCCTCATGATCGATGTCGGGCGCCACTTCGAACCCGTCGACGTCATCGAGCGCACCCTCGACGCCATGGCCCAGGTCAAGATGAACGTCTTCCACTGGCACCTGAGCGATGATCAGGGCTTCCGCATCGAAAGCAAGCTCTATCCGAAGCTCACCGGTATGGGCTCCGACGGCCAGTACTACACCCAGGATCAGGCAAAAGAAGTCGTCGCGTACGCCCGCGCCCGCGGCATCCGCGTCGTGCCCGAATTCGACATCCCCGGCCACACTACATCATGGATGGTCGGCTATCCGGAACTGGCCAGCGCGCCCGGCCCCTTCTCCATCGAACGCCACTTCGGCGTCTTCAATCCCGTCATGGACCCCACGCGCGAAAGCACCTATGAATTCCTCGACAAGTTCCTTGGCGAAATGGCAGAACTCTTCCCCGACGCCTACATGCACATCGGCGGCGACGAGAACAACGGCGTCGAGTGGAAGAACAATCCAAAGATTCAGGCCTTCGCTACAGCGCACAACCTGCACGGCACCGCCGCTATCCAGGCGTATTTCAATCAGCGGCTGTTACCCATTCTCACCAGGCACAGCAAGAAGATGATTGGCTGGGACGAGGTCCTCACTCCGGATCTCCCGAAGGACGTCGTCGTGCAGTCGTGGCGCGGCTTCGATTCTCTCGCCGCCGGCGCAAAACAGGGCTACAGCGGCCTCCTCTCCGCGGGCTACTATCTCGACCACATGGACCCGGCCTCCGCTCACTACCGCGTCGATCCCCTGCCCGCCAACAGCAACCTGACACCGGAGCAGGCCGCACGCATCCTCGGCGGCGAGGCCTGCATGTGGAGCGAGTATGTCGGTCCCCGCACCATCGACTCGCGCATCTGGCCCCGCACCGCTGCCATCGCCGAACGCCTCTGGTCCCCCCGCACCGTCACCAGCGAAGACGATATGTACCGGCGCCTCGTTGTAGAGTCTCTGCGCCTTGAGCAGTTCGGGCTAACCCACATTTCCCAGGAAAACTCCAGCCTGCGCGCGCTCGCCGGAACCCAGCAGATTGACCCGCTGCAGCCGCTCGTGGCGGTGCTCGAACCCGTCGACTTCGACACGCGCTCCAACTGGTCCGAACACCACGGCGTCACCACGCTCTCACCATTCGACAATCTCGTCGACGCGCTGCCGCCCGACCCGCCCTCGCGCCACGACTTCGGCGACCTGATGAGCACCTACCTCGAAGACCCCATCGGTCATCCCGATATCGAGGCTGCCCTCGCACAAACCTTCCGCTCCTGGTCCGCCGACCCGCGCAGCATGGAGTTGCTCTCCGGCTCACCCCAACTCGCCACGGCCCTGCCTCGCGCCCATCAGCTCGCGGAACTGGGTGCGATGGGTCTCCAGGCGCTCTCTTTCTTGTCCTCTGGCACCCCTGCGCCACCAGGATGGAGAGCGCGCAAACTTGCCCTCCTCGACGAAGCCCAAAAGCCGGTCGCCCTCACACGCTTCACCGTGCTCGATGCCATGCGCGCGCTCGTCAACGAAGTCCATTGAGCCTCAGGGCAAACGATCTGGACTCTCGACTTACCACCTCGACACTAATGCGGTGGCAGTAACATTCGCTCCTGCATCATCTGAAAAATGTCCTGATGGGCAAGATAGGCGAGAATTCTGGGTTCGGAACCACCCATATCGATGAGAAATGAAGAAGTAACCGTCAGGCTGGTCGCAGGCTTACCTTCCGGAACGAAATTCATCGTCCACTCAGTCTCAACCAACACATAGCGGTCACCGATGCGCCTGTCGCGGCGTGCCCTAAGCTCGGTCGATTGCAGCCCAGCCTCCTGAAAGCGCCTTTTGCGTGCGGGTAGCCTTTCCGCAAAAAGTGCGGCGGGAACAACCATAGCCCCACTGGGCCCGCCCGCAATAAACGTATCGGCGAACTGCGTTACAACGACGTCTGGATCGGGGTTAACGGTATTCTGCTCATAAGTCGACAGAAAATGATCCAGCGTTTCCTGCGCAAACGGCATAAGGTCGCCTCCACAGTGTGGTTTGTGCGATAACCACCTTTAGTATTATACCACATTTGTTGGTCAATAGCAACTTAAACGCGGCCATTAGTGTGGTACTTCTGAAATTCTTTACCTGCCATCCCGAAGCGAGCGCTTTGGGACCCCATCGAAGATGGGGTAGGCGAGCGAGGGACCTGCTTTCCGAACTGCAACGAGAAAGAAAGCTCCCGGATACCACACAAGTGTGGGTTTCTGAAATTCTTCACCTGTCATCCCGAAGCGAGCGCTTTGGGGCCCCATCGAAGATGGGGTAGGCGAGCAAGGGACCTGCTTGCCTGACTGCAACGAGAAAGAAATCTCCGGGACACCACACTCGACACAATCTCCAGACGTTTGCAGTTGATGCCAAAGCGTGCGCTGGTCGAGGAGGTGCGCGAATATGGCGAACAACCGGAACCGAAAGACTACTCCTGCACTTCCCCTACAGGATCCACCCGCCGCCCACGACTTCATCGCCGTCATAGAACACCGCCGCCTGTCCCGGCGTCACGGCGCGCTGCGGCTCATTAAACGTCGCCTCGACCTCATCCGGCCCCACCATGCGAATCGCCGCCCACGCCGGCTCGTGCCGGTGACGAATCTTCGCCCTCACCCTCATCTCGCCCTCGAGCGAAGCGATCGAAATCCAGTTCAGATCCCGCGCCCGCAACGTTCGCGTTGTCGCTTCGGCGTCGGAACCCACCGTCACCCGATGCGACCCAGGATCGATCTGGACGACATAGAGCGGATCGTGCGAAGCCACGCCCAATCCCTTGCGCTGGCCAATCGTAAAGTTGTGAATCCCGGCGTGGTCGCCGATCACCTCGCCCGACGTCGAAACCAGCTCCCCGGCAGTGTCCGGAATCTCCTCGCCCTGCTCATGCAGATAGGCGCCGATGAACTTCTTGTAGTCGCCGCCAGGAATAAAACAAATCTCCTGCGAATCCGGCTTGATCGCTACCGCCAGTCCATGCTGCGCCGCCAGCGCACGCACGTCCGGCTTGCGATATCCGCCCAGCGGAAACAGTGTCCGCGACAACTGCTCCTGCGTCAGACCAAAAAGAAAATAGGTCTGATCTTTCGTCTCATCCGCCGGTCGCGACAAAATCCAGCGCCCCCGCGCAGGATCGTACGCATTTCGCGCGTAGTGTCCCGTCGCGATGCGATCCGCGCCAATCTGTCGCGCCCGCATCAGCAGCTGATCGAACTTGATATGGTTGTTGCACAGCGAACATGGAATTGGCGTGCGCCCGTTCAGATACTCGCGCACAAACGGCCGCACCACTTCGTCCTCAAAGCGCTCCTGCTCGTTCACCACGTAGTAAGGAATGTCGAGCGCCTCAGCCACCCGTCGCGCGTCGTACACGTCATCGAGCGAGCAGCACCGTCCCGTCACCTGCTCCGGCATTCCCTCTTTGCCGGCCAGCCGCCGCTGGTTCCACAGCTGCAGCGTCAGCCCAACCAGCGTGTACCCTTCCGCGCGCAGCATCGCCGCGACAGTCGACGAGTCGACTCCACCCGACATGGCAACGGCAATAGTGTTGTTCAGCGACATGGTATCGACGTACGGCCACAGCTACAGGAAGCCGCCCTGTTACCAGTATGACAGCATGCCGTCTTGACTGCCCTTCCGCCGCAGCCGCACTCCGTCAGCGGCAGTTTGCTGAACGCTGAACGCTGTGCGCTGAACGCCGGGCTCGAAGCTCTGCGTCGAGCCTACTGATTCACCCCGCTCGCCAAAAACCCGCCATCCACCACCAGCACCTGCCCGGTAACAAACGACGCCGCGTCCGAAGCAAGATAGATCGCCGCGCCCACCAGTTCCTCCGTCTTGCCGAACCGCGCCATCGGCGTACGCATCAGCAATTCTCTACCCCGCGGCGTATTGTCCAGCAGATCCGAGTTCAGCGCCGTGCGAAAAACCCCCGGCGCAATCGCATTCACCAGCACGCCCTTCTTCGACCACTCCACCGCCAGCGACCGCGTGAGCGATGCAACCGCAGCCTTGCTCGCCGCGTACGCGGCCACTTCGGCGAGGGCGACATAAGAATTCAGCGAAGCAATGTTGACGATCCGCCCATACCCGCGCTCCAGCATGTGCGCGCCGAAGATCTGGCACGCCCGCAGCGTCCCCGTCAGATTTGTATCGACGATATCTCGCCACTCCTCTTCCGGAAACGTCAGCGTCGGCGCGCGCTTGATCTTCCCCGCGCTGTTCACCAGGATGTCCACCTTGCCGAACGCCTTCACCGACTCATCCAGCAGCCGCTGCAGCGACGAGCGATCCTGCGTGTCGCAGGTCAGCCGCAAACTCTTCCGGCCCGTCGCCTCGATGGCCTTCGCCGTCTCCTCCACCTGCTCCTGCCGCCGCGCCGAGGCGACGACATCCGCACCCGACTCAGCCAGGCCAATCGCAATCGCTCGACCGATCCCCGAAGTTCCCCCGACAACGACAGCCGTCTTACCGTTGAGTTGAAGAGCCGCAATGCTCATCGCGCCTCCGCATGCGCCAGAGCCGCAACCGGCGAAGGTTTGCCCAGGAACACAGGCGCGATGTGGCGGTCGTAAAGGTTCTCAGTCACGTTTTTTGCAATCACCTTCTCGTTTGACTCCAGCAGCGAAAAATACCGATCGCCCATCTTAGCCGCGATCTTAAAGCCCACGTGCAGCAGCTGCCGCAGGCTCGGATTGTAAGCGGCCGCGTGCGGATCGTGCCGCAGAGCGGAGGTGAATTGCCCCGACGTCCACTGTGCAACCGCCGATGGCGCCGGCAGCCTGGCCGGATCGATGTCGATCACCGTCGCGTACGGTCCGCACAACTCCTCACGATGCTCGTAGGCCTGCGCGTAGATCTCATTCGCCAGTTCCAGCCCCGCGCCGCCCGCTTCCGCCAACCCGATCATCTCCTCCAGCCACGTCGTCCCCGCCGTCTTCAGGTGCACCCCGGAGTCCTTCGTCGCCTCGTGAATCGCCGCATAAATCGAAAATTTGTCGCTGCCGGAATGAACGCTGAGCTTCAGATTCTTCGGCAGACCCAGATTCGCCGTCGCCCACGCGATCGCCGCCACATCCAGCGCAATCTCTCGCCGGAACCGATCGACGTTACCGACATAGTCGACGCCTTTGTTGAATCGCCCCGTGAATTTCGGCGCAATCGTCTGGATCGGAATCCCCTCATCGGCAATAGCAGCAAGAATAATCAGCAGCTCCGCCGGCGTCTGTGCCGCGTCAGTCTCATCCATCGAGACCTCGGGGATGAAGCCTCCCTTCCCCTTTGCCGTCTCGACCTTGCGATAGACCTTTCCCGCCTCCTCCACAGCAAAGAGAAACTTCGACGCCGTCGCGCGCAGCAACTCGCGCGTGATCTCAATCGGCTCGCTCACCCCTGCCAGACGAATCGTTCCCGTCAGATCGGAGCGCCGCTTCAGGAATTTCTCGATCGACGCCGCCTCCGCCGGCTTCCCGATGTAGTCCGCCACATCAATGGTGAAAAAATCGCACGGCGCAAGAAACCGGTCCACCGTCGTCAGGTTGATGTGGTCCGCATCGCAGAAATAAGGCTTCGTCCACCCCAGCGATTTCACCGCCGCATCCGCCTCCGCGCGCGTCTGCGCCGGCTCCGATCCAATAATGCTGTGCTCGCGGTTCGATTTGTTCCACACCGGAATCACATCGATCCCCGCGCGTCCTGCTTCCACCGAGGCCTGCAGTTGCGCTCTCGCCTGGTGGGCAAACCGGTCGCCCACCCCGATTGAGAATTTGCCAAGTTCCAGCGTTGCCATAAATACCTCAGTCCTTGAAACGGTCGCGATACGCCCAGAGTCCCAGGCCCGGGTTCGCGATATAGAAAACTTCCTCGCCATCCACCGTGTTGAAGCCCTGCCGCAGCTTTGCCGGATCGTAGCGGCGCTGCATTTTATTCAGCTCCCCATAGCCGAACCCGACGCCTTCCACTTCCTCGCGCGTCAAATGCCCCGGACACCACGTGATCGTGAAGCGACCTTCAGACGACGCATGAATCAGGTGCGCTGCAGCGCTCAAATCCGCTGCCAAATCAGGGTTCGTCGCCACCGCAGCGAGCGTCGCCGGAGTCCCCCGATAGCCGTACTTGCGGATCAACGCATCGATCGTCCTGTCCTCGCCAAATTCCTTTACCGCCGGGGCCAGAATGATCAGCTCCGCGCCGTCGGCCAGCGCCATCCGCGTCCTGTAAATTGCCTTGCTGCCGAGCCACGTGCTGCGAAACTCCTGGGGATCGAGATATACCACCGCCCTGCGGAGCGGCCGATCCAGCATCTCGAAGTTCACTTCAAGGCTCAGCTCAGCCGCACGCAGAAAGCACTCCACGTCGTCACCGATGTACAACCCGCGTGTCGCCAGTCCGCCATTTGCCGCCCGACCTACCACTGTCTGCACATAAACAATGGGCAGGTTCTTCAGAAACAGGTCCGATGCATGATTCAGCACGCGCCGCACAGGATTATCCGCGCGACCCATGATCCGCTCCATTCCATAAACAGCGCCCAGATAATGACTGCGATTGATGCCTTCGCGACCTCCGGTCCCGATCAGAACATTCTTGTTGTAATTGGCCATGCCGATCACTTCATGCGGCACCACCTGCCCCACCGAAAGAATCAGATCGAAACCACCCTCCAGCAGCAGCCGGTTCACCTGCGCCGGCCACGAGTAGTGGAGCTTCCCTTCCGACTGCTCCTCGATAAACGCCACCGGTACTTCCCCAATCGTCTCGATATCCGTGCGCCAGTTGTGAATATGGAACAGTGACTGTGGCATATCGCCGAACATCCGCGTCAGCTGCTCCCCCGACATCGCCGCATGAGTCCCCAGCGCCGGCAACACAGCAACCAGCCGATCCCCATCGTGCTTCCACACCAGCCGCGTCAGTTCACCGGCGCGCGAGTGCAGCCGCGTGATGTCCGGCGGGATCACCAGGACCCTCTTGCGCGGTCCCAGCCTGTCCAGACTCGCCACCAGCAGTTCGTTCAGCTGCTGGCTGGAGAGATCCGTGTCGGCGCTCCCGACACTGCAATACAGACTCATGCCCGATCCCTCCTTCCTCTATTCGATCTGCGCCGGAGCCAGCCGTGGCGCGATCCCATGAATAATGATGAGCGCCAGCAGATAGGCGACGCATGCAATGGCGAACAGCGGCACGTAGCTGTTGGTGAGCTTCACGATGAATCCGGTCGCCAGCTGCAGCAACACTCCCCCCATGGCTCCCGCCATCCCGCCAATTCCGATCACGCTGCCCACTGCCGCCTTGGGGAACATGTCAGAAGGAAGCGTAAAAAGATTCGCCGACCACCCCTGATGCGCAGCCGTCGCCAGTCCAACCAGCCCCACCACCACCCAAAGTTGATGGATGTAAGGCGCCGCGAAGACCGGCAGGACGCACAGCGCGCAGATCAGCATCGCGGTCTTGCGCGCCACGTTCGCGCTCTTGCCTGCATTCAGCAAAGAGGAAGAAATCCACCCGCCGCCAATACTCCCAACCGTCGATACGCTGTACACAATCACCAGCGGCAGCCGGTTCGACGCCAGGCTCAGGCCGAACGTCGACTGCAAATAACGCGGCAGCCAGAACAAATAGAACCACCAGATCGGATCGGTCAGAAATTTGCCAATCGCAAAGGCCCAGGTCTCCTTGCGTGGCGTCACCCGGCTCCATGGCACTGTCTCAAGCTTCTCCACCGGATCGCTCAGGATCAGCTCAAGCTCCGCCCTCGATACACTCCGATGCTGCTCCGGCCGCCGATAATAGACCAGCCACGCGATCAGCCACACCACCCCCGCCGCTCCGGTCACAACAAACGCACCACGCCATCCCACGAACACAACCAGCGCCGGGACCACCAGCGGCACCACGATGTTGCCGATATTCGCGCCGGAATTGAAAATCCCGGTGGCCAGCGCGCGCTCGCGCTTCGGAAACCATTCCGCCACCGTCTTGATGCACGCCGGAAAATTCGCCGCCTCACCCAGGCCGAGCAGAAACATCGCCACGCCGAACGTGATCACCGAAAACGCCGCACCCGGCAGCATTGCCGCCACGCTCCACAGCCCAATCGCGATGGCAAAAGCCTTGCGCGTCCCCAGCTTGTCCGTCAGCCCGCCGGCCACCACCATGCCGATGGCATAGGCCGCCTGAAACGCCGCCAGAATGTAACCGTACTTGACACTGTTGAGACCCGGAATGACGCCCTCGAGAAACTTCTCGAGGTACGCAATGACGCCGCGATCCACGTAGGCGATCACCGTGGCCAGAAACAGCAACCCGCAGATCACCCAGCGTTGGTGCGAGACGCGATCCGGCGACCCAAGCGTGCCGAAAAACGATCGTGATTCCGGGCTTCGTGCCGCCATTCAATCTCCGAGACTCAGATCCACTTCAGCCACCATCGCGACAGAACATCCCGGCGCTACCGCCTACCGCCTACTAAAGCTTGTACGCTTTCCGCACCAGATTGTAGGCCAGATCGTGCGCCACCTCTACCGCCTCGTCCTCATCCAGGCGATGCTCCGCCACCAGCCGTGCCAGCCATACACAATCGATGCGCCGCGCCACATCATGCCGCGCCGGAATCGAAAGGAACGCGCGCGTGTCGTCGTTGAACCCGACCGTGTTGTAAAACCCCGCGGTCTCCGTCACCTGCTCCCGGAAGCGCAGCATTCCCTCCGGGCTGTCGTGGAACCACCACGGCGGCCCCAGTCGCAGGCAAGGATAGTGCCCGGCCAGCGGCGCCAGCTCGCGCGTGTACGTCGTCTCATCCAGCGTGAACAGGATCAGCGTCAGCTTTGTCTCGTTGCCGAACCGCTCCAGCAGCGGATGCAGCGCGTGCACATAATCCGTCGGCACAGGAATATCCGCGCCCACATCACGCCCGTAACGCTCGTAAATCTTCCGGTTGTAGTTGCGGAACGAGCCCGGGTGCAGCTGCATCACCAGCCCATCTTCGACGCTCATCCGCGCCATCTCGGTCAGCATCTGCGCGCGGAACAGCTCCTGCTGTTTCGCATCGGCACGCCCCAGCCGTACCACATCGTAGAGCGCCGAAGCTTCGGCCACCGGCAAATCCGCCGTCTGCGCCGTCGGATGCCCGTGATCGGTCGAAGTGCACCCGAGCGCCTTGAATCGCGCCCGCGACTTCTCCAGAGCCCGCAGATACCCCTTCCACGCCCCTGTATCTTCGCCGGTCACCTGACCGAGCTTCGCGAGGTTCTCCGCGAAGCCCTTAAACTCCGGATCGACCACCGAGTCCGGACGAAACGCCGGAATGATTCTCGGCTCAGCCCCTCGCACCTTCCATCCTGAATCCCGAATCGCCTGATGGCTCGCCAGCGCATCCAGCGGCGAATCCGTCGTCGCCAGCACCTCGATGCGGAAGCGCTCATAGAGCGCGCGCGGGCGGAACTCGGGCGTCTTCAGCCGTTCCGCAATCACGTCGTAATACAGATCGGCCGTCGCTCCCGACAGCCGCTCCTCCAGCCCAAACAGCTCATGGAACGCATAATCCAGCCACATCCGCGTCGGCGTTCCGCGGAACAAATAATAGTTCTCAGCAAAAATCCGCCACACCCGTCGCGGATCCTTCATCCTGTCTGCGCCGATTTCCAGATCCTCCAGCGAGATTCCCTGGCTATACAGCATCCGGAAGATGTAGTGATCCGGCTGCACGAAAAGCTTCGCCGGATCAGGAAAAGGCTCGTCGTTGGCAAACCAGGAGGCCTGCGTGTGCCCGTGCGGGCAAATCAGCGGCAGGTCGCGTACTTCTGCGTACAGCCGGCGCGCGATGCTCCGCGTCGTGGGATCCGCCGGGAACAGTCGATCGTCGTGAATGAGCGCCATGGCACCGGTGGACATCGGACTGGTTGACCTCCTGGACCCTCAGAAATACCGTTGTGCTGCAGAGGTCCGACCACTAGAATACACCGCAAGTGCTCTCAATCTTCTCTTCTTTTGTTGGACCTTACAACTAATGCGGCGTAAGGTACTGTAAATCTCGGAACGAGGCACACAATGCTCCTCAACGGAGGCCCGCAGGGCGACCAGGCCATGCCGAAATCCGACACGCACATGACCATGCGGGTGGTTAACCACATCCGCAGCATGATCGAATCCGGCGAATTACAACCCGGCGACCGCATTCCCCCCGAGCGCGAGTTCGCCCGCAAGCTGCGCATCAGCCGCGCCAGCCTGCGCACCGGCATCGGTTATCTCGCCGCCATGGGCGTTATGGACGTGCGCCACGGCGTCGGCACCTTTGTCGCCGACGGCCCCCCCGAGCTCGGCAAGTCTTCGCTCTCGCTCCTCGGCGCCCTGCACGGCTTCCAGTCCTGGCAGATGTTCGAAGCTCGCCGTATCCTCGAGAGCGAACTCGCCGCCCTCGCTGCCGAACGCGGCCGCGAGCAGCACTTCGCCGCCCTCTCTGAAGAAGTCGCCGAGATGTACGCCACTGTCGATAACCCCATGGAGTACCTCATCCACGACGTGCGCTTCCATCGCGTCATCGCTCAGGCGTCCGGCAATCCCATTCTCGCTGCCCTGATGGAAACCATCACCTCCGCCCTCTACGACGAGCGCCGCAAAACCGCCGAGCGCTCCCGCGACCTCAAGGAATCGGCCGACCTGCACCGAGAAATCTACCGCGCCATCCGTTCCCGCAACGCCGCCGAAGCGCGTTCCGTCATGGAGCGCCACCTCACCCGTGCCCAGTCCGCGCAGGATCTCGAAACCACCACTCCCGCCCCGCCTCGCCCTTCCGACAACGGACAGGCAAAAAAGGGCAGAAAGCGCGAGCCCGTCTTCTAGCCTCCTGTACCCTGAGGTGGCCCCATGTCCCTGGTTTTGGGACATGGGTTTCGCGCACAACGCGAACAGCTTATCGACAAACTTCCCTGCGGCACGAAAACGTGAAGGGACATGACCTAACGCCTTGCGGAAAAACTCAGGGGTTGGGTAAGGCAAAGCTTGTGCCATTACTGGCGTAAGAATGAAGCCGGCTTCAGCTGCAGGTGCCCTTTCCTCTCCACCGGCACTCTTTTCCGCAAGATGTTCAGGGCCATCCTTCGTGCAACCGCCAGCCAACCTCACAAAAACCTCTCTCCGAGCGAAACTCTTGACAATCACAGATCATTTCCAGTTAACATACCCGCGCGCTGCTCCGTGCATCGCGTCCCCAG
>Ga0335072_10005867_pt1 | contig 18052 bp, 34 predicted proteins | sample Lox_Sample_21_FD_206725 | JGI IMG/M metagenome (GOLD analysis project Ga0335072, IMG submission 206725) | Soil microbial communities from Loxahatchee National Wildlife Refuge, Florida, United States - Lox_Sample_2.1 | ecosystem: Environmental > Terrestrial > Soil > Wetlands | place: USA... | reverse complement strand
ACTTGTTCTTCTTCTTCTAAATATCATAATAGCGGCCCAGTATCATTTTATCGTACTCCTGATTACATCAATTATATCCATCGGTAGATTATCTTGAGCTGTAAGCCAACCAATGAATTTCATCATTCAACCCAATTTGGATGAAGATTAACATGAGTAGGCACTTTAGTCGTAGTTTCCTTAGACGGCAAAAGCATAGTATCGACTAGCACAGCATACTTTTCACTGCTACCAAGTTGTATTGCCAATTCCCATAGTGCATGTGGAAATGAATTAGATTCAATATCATTGAAATGATTACCAGTAGAATCAGTATAAAGAATGCGATATCTCATGACAATTCTCTCGGATCGTATTGCGCTTGTAGTGTAAGCACCAGAGGTGCTATTGATGGTTCATCCACATCATCTGGATAACTCATGAGTAAATCCATTTCCTGCCCAAAATGGTTCTTCTGGCATTCGACTTGAATCAACATCCATGGCATTCATGATGTTGAGAAATTCGCTCAACTTTTCTCCGATGAAGTTAGCAAAGTCATTGCTACCGAATCGAATTTCACAAACAGGAATTCCTTCATCCTTAACGACAATAGTGTACTTAAGTTTACGACGAGGCTTCCGTGGGATATCATTCATGATTCTTGCCAGCATCCAATCGGATAGATAGTTAGGTTAGGAATTGGTGGTGAATCGTCTCGATACTTTACTATTTTAAGTCTGTAAGTATCTATACTTGAAAAGTTCGGCAGTGGCTCTTTAAATATGATACCACTAGAAGTGTACGCCATACCCATATGAAATTGCGTGGACTCTATATCTATACCTCTAGAATCTTGAAGATTACATGTAAGCTCTCCATAAGTTCCAAGGTAATTAACGCACACACCAATAAGATATCCATTTGGTCTAAGACGAAGAATGACCTCTCTTGTATTAGGTCCGACGATAACTACTTCTGGAAGAATAGTCGCTTTAGTTAGATCCGGTCGCATTAGTTGACCTTTCGCAAAAAGAAATGATAAGTTAGTCCGACGAATAGCGCTACCCATCCACCGAAAAGAAATGGACCGATAATCTCATCTGTTAGCCAGTTTTGAAACTGTCCGGTCATTGTGCGACCACCAGTAAAGTATGCGTGCGTGTCAAATATTACGACGTATGCGATAACGAATAGGAGTAGGATAAGCCATGCAAGTGCGGGTGACCAGCGGTAAGGATGCATTGTCTTCTCAGTCCGTGAAAGGATGGATAAGATCAGGACGTGGCTCATTTTCAAGCCAGTTATCAGATGGTGTGTAGGGCCATTGCTGACCACTTTCAGTTAGGTCCGGTTCTTCACCAGTCCAGTGAATCATTTCTTAGGGTCCTTTCCATTGTCTCCCGGCGATGGCTTTCCGTGACAATCCGGACAATTACAGTGGTATTCTCGGTAGTTAGGCGGTGTTCCCGTGACAAAGCAATCAGGTCCGCAATCAGCAGTAGTACTCATGGCATTCTCCCGTAAAGTACGTAGTAAAATCCTAGGTAAGCTAGTACAATTAGAACTGCCTTAAACAGTACTTTCCTCATAGTGATCTCTCTGGTTGTGATCGTACCAATGAGCATTACACACAAGAATGCCGCATTGGGATGGGCCGCCGAAGTTATGGCAAGCGAATTCACAGTCTTCCTCATTTCCAGGGCAATTCAGCCGCGCTCCACATATAATACACTTATGTTTAGTGACCTTTCTAGCTTCCCATGAAGGTCTAATTGACTTCTGAGCCACTACCATTCTCACGTGGCCTCCACGGCTTGCTAGTTATATGCCATGCCTTGCATTTGTCGCAATAATAGATTCGTTTTGCACCTTTATCCTTTGCTTGCATGCTGGCTAGCGCAATCTTTGCATTAAGTTTTGAAAATTTCACCTTCCTACATTTCACTCCTGTCCCCTAAGCACTCTGAATATTCCTGTAGCCGGAAATTCGTCAGGTGTAATGCCATGCTGCTCTAGGAATTCCTGGGACCATGGGTTATCCATTCCAAACCTCTTGGTGTACTCTACAGAATGGTAATCTTCTACTTTCTTTGGCATCGTACGGAAAAATCCATATTCATTATCGAGATATGCCCTGTCGGATCTTTTCTCCCCTGGATAAGAATTCTGTGTCATTTCCTTATCTGTATGTACCTCGCCAGCTAGTGACCAATCATGCTGTATCAAGGCTTGTAGCGCTGTTGTCATCGTGAAATTGGGTGTGTATGTAACGGAAGGCCACGATTCAAGATCAGCTATCCGATCACCATCGAACCATGCATCAAACATGACATCAACATCCATTATTGAATCAGCAAAATCTTTAGCGGAAATACCACGCGCCTTGAAATTAGGATGCTCTCCACGCTTTATTTCCTCGCGTGCGTGGTCATCCCAGTAAACTCCTGGCTTGAATAGCGTAAGATTACTTTTTACCTTATGCTCCCACTCTCCTAGCTGATTTCCTTCATTTAGTGATGGATGCGGAGTGACAAAGTAAACCGCATCAGTGGCTACCATGAGCACGTCTTTGGAACCATTTGGATGTGTTCCTATAGCATCTAGGATCATTGTCCGGCATCCACTTGTGATGAGAGAAGCATATACAGGATTCCCGAACATAGGGTTTCCGACGGATTGCGCGAATTTACCGTACTTGGAATTATAGATGAGCTTGCAGGCTTTCCCGAGTGGTCTATCCTTCCCAACGCGCAATCTTGTCTCATACAAACCACGAACACCCCGCATTGGTGAAGGGCACTTGCACGGATTGTATGACATCCATTCATGATACTTTATCTTTCCAATCATTCCTGCATTGACTGCACTATCCAATTCATCTTTCCAGAACCAACCTTCGGTTTTCAGCGGACGGCAGATTCTGCCTCTTTTGTCTCTATGGAGCATGGTCCCAATATAACGTCTATTGTCTCCCGTTGTCTCCACACGTGCTCGCACCAAATAGAACGTCTTTTGTTCCAGATTAGGCTTAGGTTTCCCTTTTCCCCTGTCGTAAACTCCGTGAAGCAAGCATGGCAAAGATGCAATGATATACGGATATGCGGAATTGATGTCATATTCATGTGAATTTCCTGGAATGATCCCATGTGCCATAATCTCGAACCAACCACCGAAGTAGCTTTTCCTTGCAGCATCTAGAAACCATTCCGGTATCCTTTCCTGTATTTGTGCGCTGGTTGGGGCGCGTGATTTCATCCAAGCTTGCGCGGCTTGACCCGGACCAAACCACTGTTGTGCTGACAACTTTATGCCGAGACTTTGAAAGCTATTGTCAAGCTCTCTGAGAATACTAGCTAGCGCTAGATTTTCCTCTCGGTTATAAAGCATCATCTTCTCATCTAGAATAGCACCAGAACGTCTTTCCTTTCCCTCTTCTATCTTTCGATACTGCTCTACTGAAATTACGTCATCAGGCCAGTTTGAACCATCTTTGCCTAGAACATTGAGAAAGGACGTCTGAAAGAATCCGCCCGTATCGCAAATATACATCCATGGTGACTTTTTACACTTACATGATACAACATCGCAATTACAGTTTTTCGGGCGTATTCGCAATCTCTTGTGTGCAAGTATATCAAAGTGCCAACCATCACATTCAACGGGATGGGGCGGCAAGTGCATTTGCCTATGCTTGCGCTTGGCAATTCCCTCTCTTGACAAGAGGTACCATGCTCTATTTTCAGGTAGCGTCTTAAACCATTGTGTGAAGTCATAACCCAGAAAGAATCCGACGAATGCAGTGTTGGGCTTTTGGTGATAATAGAGAAATTCGAATATATCATGCCATTGCAGCTCACTCTGTGAAGTTTCTGTCGATTGGTCCGTATCGATAGTAGCAGGCAGGATGGTAATAATTGCTGACATTCTCGCCCATTCTGGGGCATGGCACGGCGATTATGTTACCCTTTATTTCAATCTTACAGCCAAAGCATTCATGGTGTTTACCATCATTTGACATGAGAGTGATCTCGCCAATTGAGATCATGACATACTTGTGGACACCATTTTCATCGGTTACTCCCTCGCCATCTATAGCTACAAAATCCACAGTATCCCTAACTTATAAAAGAGAAATGAGTAATCAAGGTCACCAGAGCGAATCATCAAATGCAAGTTTTGTTCATCTGTCGTTGCCGCCCATTTAAGTAGTTCCAGTGACGGTCGATGACCGGAGACGCCGCGCGCCGCTGCTTCCGTAGCACGTCTGACATTGTAGCGGCCAGTTTCGCCCCAGATGCGTTCCTTCCGATCTATGACCCGTTCTAGCCAGTATGCCCTGTCGTGTTCCTCAGGCGGCTCGCCTGGTGGCTCAGGCGGCTCTTTTGGCGGCTCAGGCGGAGGTATCTTCCGTGGAGGTTCCTCGCCACCAAACCATTTCTTGACTTTGGACCATAGCGACATATTCCCTTTCTCCTAAAACAATGGCTTATCAGGTAGATTCGGTTTAACTTCCGGAGGTTTTCTCTCTACCCATTTGCCGCAACTCTCACAGAAATGCTGTATTTTTCCCAGTGGACGAAAAGCGGAGTACAAAAGATCTATATCCCAATCTGTTGTGTGCCCGCAAACCAGGAATATGTATGCAGTACGTTGCCTCTCTATTGCTTTTTCAGCAGCGATGTCACGGGAAAGTGAAGGTGCCCGTCGCGTTTCACGACGGGCACCATTTTCACCTGGCTTTACAAATTTCACGTATTACGCGTCTTGCCGGGAACGAAAACCCCGCCACGCGCCGAAGCCGCTGGGGTACCCTTTACCGCCACTTCATAGATAACCATGGGGCTTTCCTGACCGGTATCCTGAGTACCCGTGCGGCGAATCCTTACCTCGGAGCGTACTCGCACCTTTGTCAGTCCTTGCCGCAATGACCAGTTGGCATTCATGAAGCAAATACCAACTTCCGGAACGTCGAATCGTGCTTGCTGGTATGCGCCGGAAGGTGAGGGAATTTCCCGCATCCCGAGATATAGTCCAGTGAATTCGTCGCCATCATCATCCATGACAATCTTTGTCTCTGGCTCAGAGAGTGCCTCGGAAACGACTGTCCATTCATCATTCTGCGGAGTGGTGTCAGTGTTCTTGTCAGTTGCCATTTTCTTTTCCCATTTCCTGGAATTGGGCCGGTATGGACTTGCAAATCCAGTATACACCCTGAAATGGTTACTTGCAATTAAATAATGGTGTGATATACTGCGTATAGGTGGAGGCCCCATGGGCGGGCGTTCTGATCTGGCGGGAATTCCCCCAGAACGTCCGCCCTATTCCTAGAAAAGAGAAAAAATGTTCGGCAAGCAAATTAAGCAAGCGAAGGATGGAATTTTTGCAGCTAATGCAATAGCATCTATAGCGCTTGTCATTGCATTTACCGCGCTTTTCATTGCTATCGGACTGGACAACGATTCCAATGGTTGACGTTAAAGTCCAGACTGGCCCTAGCACAATTCCGCCGAAAAAGAGTAGCAATTCTACTCCTAAAGGACTGGCAGAGCCTACAATTCAGCAAAAGCGTTTCGATGCAATTCAAGGTCTTTGGCAGATTGCCGGGATTGGATGCGTTTTCATGCGCCAGTATTCAGATGCTGGCGCTATTTCTATGCACTCACCCGCCATCTCAAAGGAAATCGTACAGCTAGCGGATAGCAATGATCAGGTTGCTAAGAGCGTTGATCAGTTGCTACAGGTCGGACCTTACGCAGGTCTGGTTACTGCCGTACTACCTTTGGCAATGCAAATTCTTGTCAATCATAAGCGAATTCCTGTTGAAAAGCTTCCGGCCGAAAGCGGGATCGTTGACCCTGAAATGCTAGAAGCTCAGGTTAAGACTGAAATGGCAAGAATGCAACTGGAAGTACTTAAGGAGCAAAAAGAAGCAGAACAGGAATTGGCACGTGCTCGCGCTGAATTTGAAGCAATGAGCGATGACGACACAGAATGACACAGAATGACACAGAATTCTTGCCGCCTGATTACGGATACAGGCCAGATGGAATTGCCGTCTTTTCAAGAGACGCATTCTGTCAGTCATACTTCCATTTCAAGCATGGCGAGCATGTTGTTTTTGGTGGGCCTACTCAAAGAGGAAAGACAACACTTGCTTTCCAATTGGTCCGACATATCGCCACGCCGGATTATCCCGCATACGTGGCTGTATCTAAGCCTACCGACAAAACCTCCATTGAATGGGGGGAGAAGCTAGGCTATAGGCGCATTAGTGAATTCCCGCCAACACGCAAAATAGGCGAGCTAAAAATATTTAATGGGCCACCTAGCGGTTATCTTGTGTGGCCACAATTTGGAAATATTGACCTTGATATTTCAAATGCATCACGTGTCCACGGAAAGATGCTAAGCCAGACTTACGCGGATGGTGCAAAAGGCAAGTCATGCATGCTCATCATGGATGACACAATGGTGAAAGCTAAGCTACAGCGGCTAGATGGCAAGATGGTTACCATTCTTGCCATGGCTGGCGCAATGGGCATTTCACTGTGGATTTTCGTACAGAAGAATACAGATTCCGGCTCAACTACAGTGTGGGGCTTCGAGCAAGCAGCGCATCTTTTCATAACAAAGGGTGGCGATAAGAGGGTCCTTGATCGTTATGCTGAAATTGCCGGTGACAAGGGGCAAATGGTTAAAGCTGTTGTGCCCACTCTTAAGCCATATCAGTTTCTATATCTTCATAAATATGAAGGATTTTTCTGCATAGTGGACTCACAATGAAACATGTACAGTACTGCCGTACGCTTATTCACAGTGATGAGGCAAAGCGTCTTAGTGATGCTTACACAATGCATAGGCTTGCAGATCCGATAGGAAATATCGGTAGGTGGTTTGCGGTGGCTATTGCCGATGGTACTAGCGGAGATAATAATACTCTCTATGACAATCGACTTGACGCCATCACGCATCAGCATCACAATGAAATGTATTATGCGTATATTCAGATCGTACCATCGAATATGCCAGTTTGTGATGCTGAAATTTACCTTGCAGCGGTGCGAAATACCTATGCTGCCAGGAAATCCCTCATTGATCGCAACCATCGTAATGGTGGTCGCGATATTATCACTCGGCTTACTGTCGAAGATCAAATTGCCCAGAGTCTTGGAGTAGGCTCCACGAATCTGGTCATACCCGGAAGGAATTCACATAAGTGACTACGCCACTTAAGTCAAACCAGGCTAGCAGCGGAAATGCAAATAAGAATGCGCCGCCGCCTAAGCCGTACCCGTTTCCTGTTGGTGTTTATGAGAGCACAACTCAGGATTACGATAACACTGTAGTTCTCGGGTCAACTGTCGCAGCGTGGACTGCACCCGTTCAAGCTCCGCTATGGAACATTTCCCCTACCGGCTGGCTTCGTGGTCTCTGGTTTGACCTTACGCTTTTCTTCGGTGGCTCTAATGCGGCCGGCGCTTTCGCTAACGATGGTCCGTGGTCGCTAGTCCAGAAAGTCATTCTGTATGACTTGGGCGGAGAAGTCGTCATCTCCCTCTTGGGATATGAATGGCTTATCATGAATAAGTTTGGCGGATACTTCAACGTGGGTGACCCTCGCGGTGACCTGACATACGTCACGAACGCTAGCGCGGGCAACTCGCAGGCATCTCCGGCCGCTCACATGATTCTGTACATGCCGCTTGAAATCGTGCTCAGGGATGCTCTGGGCGTCGTGCAGAACGAATCTAAGCCAGGCTGGAAGGTTGAACTTTGGTTTGACACGGCCGCTAACGCTGTAGCAGGCGGCAAGACGTCTGGCGGTACTCCGTTCACGTCAACTGCCACAACTCCAAGCGTTCGCGTTAAGGGTTACCTTGACTCTTATACTGAGCCAGCAGCGGGCGCACCTAACGGCCGTCCATTCGCGCAAACTCCGCCGCTTCCGGGCACGCTGCAATACTGGAAGCAAGAGAATAATACCCTTCCATCAGGGTCGGGAAAGTTTGATCTTTCCAACGGCATCGGATTTCCTCTCAGGAATGTCCTCTATTACACCCATGATGCGACCGATCTTTCGCGCGCTACTTCGGATGCAAACTGGCCCGACCCCGATACTCTCCTGATTGGTAACATCAACTACTTTACCCGTGGCCGAAATCTATGGATTTCCAAGATGGGTAAGACGTATGGCTTCACTGGTTACGGTGGCGCTATTCCAGCTGCTGACACTGCTGGTGGCCGCGAAAATGGCGTCTGGCCAGTCTGGTTTACTCAGGACATGGCAAATGACCCTGGCCAGGAATTGCGATTCAAGTACATTGACACCCAAGTCAATACTCTAGTTCGCAATACCGGCACTTTTGGTGGCGCACTCACTTTCTTTGCGGTCACTAACTGGATTGCCACTCCTAGCCAGAACCGTTATTCACTGATTGCAGGCTGATTTAAATGACTGATGAGCTTACAACTTCTGAGCGTGATGAGCTAATGGCATTGCGCGCTCAGCAACTTAAGGGAAATAACGTTCCCGCCGAAGATAAGCCTGTTCCTGGAAATGGAACGACTCTTCAGCCCACTCATTGGCTACACCTTGCCAATGGTGACGTTGTCGAATCTAACGGCGTCAAGAGCGTGCATAACGGTATTCAGGTTATCGGTGCATATGAAATTACTAACGCCGATACGGATAACGCACCTCCCGCACACGTATTCTGAGGATTTTAATCATGAATAAGAAGACTCTGACAACTGTTGTTATCACCGCTATTGTGGTTATCGCATTCTCAGATAAGATCAACGAGCTCCCTCTTGTTAACAAGATTCCACGATTCTGAGATAAAAATATGTTGTCGTCAACTGGATTCATACTAGCAGCAGGTGGACTAGAAGTCGCAAATGAGGCATTGTTTGCTCCACTTGCGACTAATAAAACACCGTGGACATCTCTAAATTGGCGTCTAGTTCCGGCAACTGTTGTACTTGCTGTAGTGGTCGGGGGTATTGAGAAACTTAATGCCCCATTTGGCAAGGGATTGGGAATGCTAGTTCTGCTAGGCGTTCTTATTATCCCAGTTGGAAATGCCCCCACACCACTAGAGAATATCACGAAAGTAGTGGGTTAAATGCAAGGAACAATTTCTAAGTGGCTTATGGCTATGGCAGCGCTAGGTGCAGGCTATATGGTCCTTGCCAATCCTACAGGTTTTTACAGTGCAACTAGTGGCGTTAAGAACCTGGTAGGCGGCACGGTAACTCAGATTAGTACTGGCGGAAAGCAAGGCGCATCTAATCCGGCGGCTGCATAATGCCGGGTCCTTCGGGGGTTAACGGAATTACCGGATATATTATTGCCAGTCCGGAAGCTCCGCCTTTTGACCAGCAAGGCGGCACCGTTAATCCTAAGCATGCTGTATCTGGTGAGCAAGCATCTCCGTACCCATGGGAAAATGCCCCCATGGGACCTTACCCCGGTTTGATGCAGCCAATTGACGGCATCATTGGGGAAACCTCGGATTATGGTTTGCCCGCTGGAATGCTCGGTCAAGATCCTACGTCTGACCAGACGCCATCAACATATAATGCCGCGCCATTCTTGCGGGAAAATCCGTCATCCAAGATGGCGGATCAAATGGATATTCATGGACGCGCTGAGGGATCTACGCGACAGTTGCTTGATTCCCTTCGCGTTCACGCATCTAATACTGGAGCTGGTCTTAAGCGTTTGTTCCTGCCCCAGATGCTAGCTAGGCAGGACAATTGGACTGGCTTTTTCAATGAGGTTCCGGGTGAGGATAATACCCCAGTAGTGCCCGGTAGCGTTGGAATGGTAGCCGGCGGATTTAACGTCAACGATCATCGGAGCAATCCTTACGCTAAGGTGAATGCCTACGGATTTAATACATCTCATAGGCACCGCCGGTTTGCAACGGGACCAATTCCAGGAAATACCCTCTGGCTTAAGGCGCGTTCCCGCCCCATGGTGCGAACGCTCACTAACCAGTATAATTTCCCGGTAAGCGGAGCTTTCGCCGGTGATGACCCTGGCGCTACATTCTCAACAGCAGGTGCTGTTCTAACAACAGTTCCTAGCGAATACGTACCTCCACCACAACCATATCTTGCGCCCGTTAGCAATAATCCCGTTGCTAGTGATGTGCCCGATATTTCATATTACTAGGAAATAAGATGCCTATCGAGGGTGAAATCGGCGGGATTAAGAAAAAGACACTCCTGATCGGTGCGGTCGCTACAGGTGGACTAGTAGTTGTTGTCGTTTGGATGCGCACCAAAAGTAGTGCTACACAGTCAACGGCTAATCAGGCTTCGGTAACCGATCCCGCTGGTAATGTATGTGCTGCGCTTGACCCCAATTCTGGATACTGTCCGGGTACTCCCCAGGACCTTGAATATCAGAGTCAAATGGGTACTGCACTTGGAACTGATTCCAGTAGCTATGTCGGTGGTCAGGTTATCGGATATGACCAGTATGGTAATCCTATTTATTCTTCATCGGCGCCCGTTACTGGTCCTGGCTCTTATGTCAATAATGCAGAGTGGGCGCAAGCAGCTGAATCCTATATTATTCAGGAAGAACCGAATGCCGATCCTGGCACTGTTGGCGCTGCGCTAGGCGCATATATTGAAGGGCAGCAAGTCTCCAGTGATCAGCGCTCTATTATTGAACAGGCCATTGCTTTTCAGGGATCACCTCCGGTACCCGGACCTAACGGAGACCCGCCGAATATTAATGAGGCTAGCACTCCAACGGGAACAACGACAACGACAACTTCAACTTCTAATGCGACTATTGCCGTGCCGAAGGTCGAAGGTCTTGGAATTGATCCCGCCGAAGCCGCACTAACTAATGCCGGACTAGTTCCTAAGCTAAATACCGCCGTTAAGGGTGGTACTAGCTACGTGATTATCAGTCAGACTCCCGGCGCCGGTACAAAGGTAAAACTCGGGAGTCGAGTTGACCTTGCAGCGGGCATTAAGAAATAGGAGATTACATAAATGCCTACCTTTAAGTCTATCCTTAAGCCAGAAAATAGTGTTCTGGCGGGAATTGCCGTAGCCGGTTCCGTTTGGGCTATTTACCAGATGAATACCGGTTCTACTGTTAATGCTCATGCTTCTGATGCAAATCATCCTGCCCTTGAATCTTCGCGAAAAAAGGCAGGATATACAGCATTTGTATTTGTCTCGGCAATTACGCTCATTACTCGTGACGCTAACGTTGGCCTACTCGGCTTCGGTTCTATCATTGCTATTGACGTGACAACACGGCATGCAATCATGACCAATCCCAATACAGGGCAGATGGAACCACCTGCTGGAAGCGGCTATGAGCCAGCTAGCGGTGGCCAGGTTATTGATTTCGCTAATGCTGGCGCTTCGGCACCCATGACAGGATATACGGGCTGATACCATGCCTATGAATGGAATTGCGCTAGCTGGCTTGGGTGGCGGAATACTATTCCTGTATTCCGCTATCCAGGGAAAGTCAATACTAGCGGAAATTCCTGCCCTTATTCAGGGAAAATCGCCTAGCACTATAGCGAATACTAATACGATCAGCATACCTAATGCAGATACCGCTAACGGAAGTGTAGCTAATCAGCCGTTGCTTAATATGGCAGGATTGGGCGATACTGGCGCTAGTTCCACCAGTGCATCTCAGAATCAAGCTCTAGCTAAGTCTATTGCCATTAGCATGGGGCATGCTGACTGGACCATCGGAACAGAATGGGAAGACTGGCTATCTCTCTGGAATAAAGAATCAGGATGGGTAGACGCCGCTAATCCAATTAGTGACGCGCGTGGCATTGCCCAGAACATTAATGGCTATAGTTCTGATTACCAGCAGGGAAACATGCCCCAGCAAATAACATGGGGCATTAATTATATTGAAAGTCGTTACGGCAGTCCTTCCAGCGCATGGGATCATGAAGTAACAGACGGTTGGTATTAACATGACATGGTTTGCATTTAGTGGTCTAAATAATAATAAGGCTGTTAACCTAAGCGGACTAGATGAGAAAATAGCAACTGCCGATGGCTTTCACGGGTACAGCACAGAAGCGCAAGCCGAAGCTAATCCGAATACACTTAATCCGCTAACAAAAGTAGAAGCGGAAGCGTTTATTCCAGGAACTTTCGCCAATAATCCCGCTGGATCGGTTGCGGGGGCAGCCGGTAATGCTGTAGCGGGCGGAGTCAGTACCGCTATTGATTCTGCATTCTCTGGCCTTATCTCGGGCGCAGAATCTCCTAATTTCTGGCTTAGGGCACTAGAGGCTATCCTGGGAATTGCTCTCATTGGTGTTTCTCTTGCTAAGCTCAGTGGCCAGAATAATCCTGTAACCACAATTCTTAAGCCTACTAGAATTGACTCAACATGACAGAAATTCAGAATACACATGTAGTGCCTGTACACGTTGTCTCGTCAAGTGTTAAGCAAGATGTTACTCCTGAAAAGGAAATAGTTTCCGCTTTTAATAGCTACCCCCTTTCAACAGGAACATTGCCGGTACAGATTCTAGGCCATACACCAAAGCGCAAGCGTGCTGTTGTCATTGTCAACGGTAGCGGCATTGTTGTCTTCGGCAAAACTCAAAGTGACTGTGAATCTGCGCTTGGAAATGCTGTTAATGAAATCACGGGAAATGTTGCCACGGTTTATGGCGCCACTACATCCGCTTACCCGCTAGTCGTTAAGAATACTAGCGAATTGTGGGCTGCGCTGTACTCTGCGACTACTCCAGATGATGCCACAGTTGTCCCTACTATTATCAGCGTTATCCGGGAAACAGAGCAATGAGAGTGCCACTAAAAGGCCAGTTTGATAACGTCACCTTGAATTCATCAGGCAATGGCATTGCTCAGGTTGGCCCTATTTCTGCGCGCGAAATATGGTATCCCTCGAACGCTCACGTTTCAGCTAACATTGGAAATGTGACCAATGAAGCGCAGTGCATTGTCTATGTCGGAACTACAGTGGAAGCGAATAACTTTCGCGATGGCACGCTTTCCGGGTCATCGGGGGATTCAACGGATGCAATAAGCTCAGATCAAGTATCAATGGGTGAATATGTATTTGCCGTATGGAGTGGCGGAGATGCTGGCGCGATAGCTACCCTTACCGTCACTGGCGAGAAAGAAATTTAATGCCATTCTCTAATCCTATTATTGGCGGTAGCGGCTCTCTCGTCTATCCTGCAATAAAATCACCAAATTTTGATCAGGCCACGCTAACAGGATGGGCAATCCAGAAAAATGGTTCCGCATACTTTTATGATGTAACGGTAAGTGGTCAGTATGTTGGATCTAACTTCATCATTAACGCTCTAGGTGCATTTTTCTATAATGTCAACGTAGGTCAGGCCATTTCGGGAACTAATGAGCTTTCATATAGCATAGTTCCTGGAAATAGCTCTGTTACAGATCCATTTGGAAATGAATGTCTATCGGGTACAACAGAATATATTTACGCTGGTGCGGGTGTTGGCTATTATGCTTTCCAAAACTATGCAGCCGTAAATAATATCTACTTCAATACCACTTCAATGGCTTCATGGGGATCTAATACTCCATGGACTAATGTAGATATTAGCTCTAGTGGCGGAATTATTACTGCGCTAGCGCAAATATTCTATGCAAGCGTTGCAGCCAACTCTGTAATCCTTAATACGAATCGTGCAAATGCGCCTACCCCTGTAGAGGGATATGTTGACTATGCCAGTTCTACGGGTGTGCCCGCTACTATCACACAAAATGGTGCTACGGGATACCGGCCGTTTGTCATAACAGATACGGGCACTTATACGCTCGGTAATACAACAAGCGGTACTGCGCTTAGTGTTGGCTACGCTGCAGTTGCCAATGATGGTGTTGAGAATACTACCTATGAATTGGAATGCGCGCTTAATGGCACTTATGAAGGTAAAACACTCCACCTAGGATTGATGCTCAATGGTACATATACTGATGTAGTTCCTGCTGCGCCAACCTTCACCAGCGGAGACAATATTGTTGGTACCTTCCGCATAAGAGTGCGCGTTATCACAGTAGGCACTAGCGGAACTATCAACATCGAAGGTGATGGCGAATTGCAGGATGGTACTGCTACCCGTACACAGTCAACAGGAATGCCTCTCTGCGGATTTCGCACGGCTATTGCCTACAATACAACGGTAACCAATACACTTGCCATTGGTGGCGCATGGAGCGCTACGGCTACAGGAGAAACTGTTTCCGGTATTGGATCTACCTTCACACGATCAGGACCATAATTTAACATGACATCATCGGAACGATTCTATATTATCCTTACACTAATGTCAGTCTTGATCATTCCTGGAATTGCCCTAATGGTCAAGATTACTGCAAGGTGGACACGCATTGAGACTGACCTTAGAAAGCTGGTGATCGATAAAGATCGCACGCATGCCGCTATGCTAGAACAAATGAAGGAAGACAGGGCAGCTACTAACCGTCGCCTTGAATGGCTTGAACGGCAATGGATGGAAAGGGGCATGCGTAATGGTCGTTAAATACTGGCACGAATTGTACCCGCTAGTATTTGCTATTAGCTTTGTAGCGGGTGTGCTCGGAAATCTAACGGCTAGTCTCATACTAGGAATTCCTGCACTGTTGCATCTACACCAAAAGCTAAACCGGCATCACAGAGAACACATGGAAAGGCTAGACAATGCCGTGGGAAGTCAGAAGTAAGAACGGAAAGTTTTACGTTGTCAATAAAGAGACCAACGCCGTTCGCGGACGTGGTTACGATGACGAGACAGACGCAGAAGATAAGGTTGATGATTACAATTTTCGTGAGGAAACTCGCGGGCATCTTAGTCGTATTCCTAAGTCGGAAATGACGGCAGAGGAAAAAGCTGCTGCATATGACAAGCTTATTGCTGAACAAGCACAGAGGAATGATGCAAATCTGCCACCGAAGCAAGGGGATACTAAGAATGATCCGCCACCTAATCCTCCAAAGCGCAGAATAACCTACTGGGGAGATGCGGAATAATGAAAGCTAACATTATCGTCAACTACGTTGTATTCGCTCTTAGCGCTGCGACTGCCGGACTCAACACGCTTCCATATGGATGGGCTCATGTTGCCTGTATTGCAATTTCTTCCACAATCGGGTTTGCTACTGGCGCAAGCGGGACAATCCTCACAGTCCGCGCAATCAGGGGTAGCAATGGCTAATCTCACTATGATTGACTTTGCCTATCCGGTTTCTCCTCCGCCCGTAAAGACGGATATTCTTTTGGTATATGTCGGTGGAGATACTCCGCATGACATGACAGATGCGGAAATGGAAGCGCAGCCGGCGCGTTACCGTTTGCCTACTTGGGTGCGTAGTAATCCCACGGGCGCAGCGCAAGCGCAGAGCGATGCAAGCGTTTTTATCGCATGGCTTAATGCTCATAAGGTACCGAAGAATGTGAGCGTGCTACTTGACTTGGAAGTGGCTGTTAATACTGCTTTCGTCACGTCATTTAACAATGCGCTTACTAGTGCCGGTTATAAGGTAATGAAATACGGATCACTTGATTACATTTTCAAGAATCCTAAGACTTCCGGCGGTACCTTCGTTGCCGATCCTACCGGCACGGAACACATGGTGACCGAAGGGGATACGGTAGCAACTCAGTATGATTTTGCAGGATCATATGACTTGTCTGTTGTATTGGCGTCAGTCCCATTGTGGGATACTAAGCCAGTAACGATTCCCGATAAGCCTGCATTTGAAGCACCCGATATGCGAGAATCAATTGATTTCCATGTTTCATGGGATGCTGTTCCGGGTGCAACTAACGGATATCATTATGAAGTTGTCAACCGTAATACCGGAAAGGTAATGCTTGACAAGAATACCATGGGTACTTCATTTGAAATTACCGGCTGGACTGGCGATCTTAACATTGAGTACCGCATTGCCGTTCATGAAACCAGCACTCATCTTGCTAGCCGTTGGTCGGAGTGGATCTCCGCCATGTATACGTGAACATTCGAAATTATGTTACCGTTCATTCGAACGGCTGATCGAAAAACGACGAACCGCAGCTCTGCGCGTAACGGTAAGGGTCTGGTCTGAAAGTGGCTCAGATTGGCTCTACGGGATGCGCAGAGCTATTCTACGTAGAGTGACAAATTCCAGGAAATTCGTCACTCAAAGTTACAAAAGATTTTACTCTCTCTTTACTAAAATTCTTTAAGTAATGGAGCTGTGGACGGCTAGACTTAGGGCAAGCCCGAAATCGGGCCGAGCAGGGATGGGTTGGACCGTCTGCCGGGTAGGCTTCCCTTTCAGGGGAGATACGGCATCTGAGACGCAGTCACCCTGACTGACTCGAAAAATCCTTCTCTAGAAAGGACTGCCAAAATGGCCGTCAAGATCACTGTTCGTCCCGCCCCTTCATCCGCTACCGTCATCGATGTTCCCGATGAGGTTAAGAAGGACGTGGAGGCCACCTACAGGTCACTCGCCGCTAACCCCGGGACGGAAGCTCATCTCGCGTTCAAGGATCAGGATGAGCGGCTTCTCTGGACTCGTCAGGCGCGTGCCTACTGTCAGACGCGGGAAGCTGGAGCACTGCGCTTCCGTCAACTCCCCTCGAAGAACCTTCCCAACAACGAGATGCGTCTCCAGATAACCGCCGATCTGGAAGCCAATGGCGCGCGAAAGGGACGCAAGTCCTAAACTGTCCGGCTCAGAATGGCGCACATCCGGTTTCAGCCGGATGTGCGCTTTTTCTGTCCAGACAGAAAGGACTGGTCAGATGTACGAAATCGAGTATCTAGATGAAAATGGCGATGCATGTCGTTTCTTTACTGACGACATGTACACGCTAGTGGTGAACATCATCTACATCAGCTCACTACCCAGCGAGGTTATCCTCGTAAAGAAAGTGAAGGCATGATGAAGATCCCTAACCTAGGGCTGCGTACGTTCACCAGCATCCCGGCTAGAATCACTTCGGTTACGTCAGTTCGTGACCGTAACCGCATACTCCTAGGGTGGGAATTCAAGTGCCAGGAATGCCACCTGTCAACGACATTCCCGCCTGATGACCTGGGGTACAACGATGCGGTACAGTTCCGCATCGATCACAAGTGCTATTCAAAGCATGACCCCAACCAGCGCGTGACAATCCAGCGCGCATCGCTCATCCACTCATCATCCCAAGGACCAGGAAGGGCATAATAATGGCCACGGGAATCAGCATCGCATTCAAGTACTTCGGCAAGCGCATCATGCCCGACGGCAAGCCGCAGCATCTCTCAGAGTTCAAGGAAGAATGGGACGCTCTGAGCGATGCCGAAAAGGCTCAGCTCTCTACGGGTATCGAGAATGGTACCTTTACCTACTAGTCAGAATGGCGCACATCCGGGCTTCGGCCCGGATGTGCGCTTTTCTGTCTAATAAGAAAGGAAACCGGCGCATGGTAATCATTTACGAGAATGGCGAAATCGTGTGTTATCTGCGTGCTGAAAAGCGCGTGATTAACGCATTCAAGGCCGCGCAGTATGCGGAAACAACAATGACATTCCGATTCGTGAATGTCCCGATTAAGGAAAGTGCAAATGGACACTGAGTTGTCACCGCTAGACATCAAACTTCTCCGGATTGCTCAGCAAGCAATTCGTGATGGAATGGACATGTACGCTCCAGACGGAAAGTCTGACACTCTTGATCTGGCAATCCGCCTTATCGAGAGGGTAATCACGGGAGTCATGCAATGATCACGATTACATGCGCTATCTGCGGTGGTAAAGAAATCGTATATACCGCATCAGAAATATTCACTCCGCAGCTTTTCCATTACGTGACATACCATTGGGCAGTTCTAGATGCCCTTCATAATGCCGCTATTAATCCAGAGCAATTCTCCGCTTCAACGCGTGCTCTTATCGAAACTCTCACCGGAAAGAAAATAGAGGAGTAAATGCAATACGTGGTTAATGGCCCCCGCCTGGAAATGGCGGGGGCCATTAACTCAGCTAATTAAAATGAAATGAAAATGAATTCAATGGAATGGATTAA
>Ga0335072_10005866_pt1 | contig 18052 bp, 8 predicted proteins | sample Lox_Sample_21_FD_206725 | JGI IMG/M metagenome (GOLD analysis project Ga0335072, IMG submission 206725) | Soil microbial communities from Loxahatchee National Wildlife Refuge, Florida, United States - Lox_Sample_2.1 | ecosystem: Environmental > Terrestrial > Soil > Wetlands | place: USA: Florida... | reverse complement strand
GAATTCCGCACTACCCTCACGAGGCTTGAAGAACAACTCGACTCGAGAGTCTCCGGAGGCCACGCCGATGCCCGACATCTGGTCAAGCGGGGTCAGCGGCAGGAAGACGGTCGTTCGCAGCGCGTCCCTGGTCAAGGTGAACCCGACCTCGGCGAAGTCGAGTTCCTCGCGATGGCTCAGGCCTATGTACCGCGCCCCCTCAGTCGGACGTGCACCGAGGAGCGTGACCCGCGCTGAGTGATCCGACCCGACAGGGACCCGCATTGCCCCCAGCGACTGGACGAGGCTGGGCACGGCGGACCCGCGGACGATGAGGTCCTGCGGACTCCAGCCAAGCCAGACCGGGAACCCGGCGCCGATCCCGTCCCACCACAGGTTCTGCGGGAACCAGTCGTGCTCGATCTCCGGCAGCCCGCCGTGTCCGCTGGCGGGCTCGAATGGGTCCGCGCCGAAGAGGTCACGGCACAGCCGCCTAACGAACCCGACCACCAGGCTGGCCCGGAACTTCTCGCAGATCTTCGCGAACTGCTGTACGTCGAATGAGGGGTGCCGAGCCAGGTCCCTGACTTGGGCCAGTTCATCTAGTCGCACGGTCGCGGCCGGCAGCGGGCGAGGATCCATCGCGTACCCCACGTAGATGTGAGCGCAGCGGATGAGCATCGCCATCTCCGGGCCGGGCACGGGTGTTGCCTGGACTCCGTCGCAGTTCATGCTGTCGGCCAGGTCACCATAGGTCACGGTAGTCTCGGTAAAGGCCCTCGGAAGCCGGAGGACTTCCCTGTGCCGGGCGGGATCGTAGTCGGCGGGGTCCTCTCCAGTCGGGAATCCGGTGATCACGTACCTTGCGTGCACCTCGAATTCCGTCATGTGCGCGTAGACGTAAGGATGCTCCTCGCCGTGGAAGTGGTATCCGTCATCGGCCAGGGTGAGCGCCGCCTTGACTAGGTCGGCCGGGCTGGCGCCAAGCAGGTCTACGTCCCCGCTATAGCGCAGGTGCTCTTCCCTCCCTGTCAGCACGTACAAGCCGAACCCCTTGAGCGGGAGTACCTCCTCGGATCCTGTCGCAGAGCGCAGGACCTCGCGCAGCTGTGCGAATCGGGCGATCTGCCCACTGGTCTTGGCCTTGATCAGCTGGTGGCGCGCGAGCAGCTCGGCCGCTAGCTGTGGCGGTGCCGCTGTTCCTAGGGACTGGATGCGGTGCCACAGGCGCGAGTCGAGCCGGTGCAGCCGGACCGCCTCCGCCAGGGATCCCTCATCCACCTCCTCGAAGGCGGGCGAGCCGATGCCGCTTGCCGCCCATATCAGCGTGCGGCGCAGCGCCTCGACGGAGTCCACGCCTGTCCTGCTCTGGTCCATTCGTCCGTTCCTCCTGCTTGCCGTTCTGGGGTCAGGTGAGCCTTACTGGTAGGCGCTTGACTGAAGGTGGTAAAGCTCTGCGTAGTGGCCGCCGCGCCCGATCAGATCCTCATGGCTGCCCATCTCGCTGACCCGCCCGCCGTCGAGGACGACGATGACGTCGGCGAGTCGGACCGTGGACATGCGATGGGTGACGAAGATCGTCGTGCCGCCGACCCGGACGGCGACGGCGCTGGCATAAGCCTGATAGGCGTCAATCATCTGCTGCTCGGTCAGCGCGTCGAGGGAGTGCCCTGGCTCGTCCAGGCACAGCAGCACCGGATCGGCCCGCATCGCGGCTCGGGCAAAGCCCACGCTCTGCCACTGTCCGCCGGACAGGTTGGTGCCATCACCGTAGGCATTGCCAAGCAGCCGCCCGAGATCCCCGCCGACCCGGTCAAGCAGTGCCGTCGCCCCAGCCCGGCCGATGGCCTCGATCACCGCGGGCGCTGATTCGACATCCGGGAGCCAGCCCACCCCGACGCCGTGCTGCAGCGAGAATTCAAATTGGGCGAAGTCCTGGTAGAGGATAGAGGTCCGGGCCCGCCACGACGCCGCGTCCACCTGGGCAAGGTCCTGGCCGTCTATCAGGATGCGGCCGCTCGCCGGGCGGTATAGGCCGTTGAGCAGCTTGATGAGCGTGCTCTTGCCCGCGCCGTTCTCCCCGACTATGGCGACGACCTGGCCTGGCGGCAGGCTAAGCGTCATTCCCTTCAATGCGGGTACTGGCGCACCTGGATAGCTGAAGCTGACGTTCTCCAGCGAGATTCCGCTCGACAGCTTCTGGACCTCAGCCGGCCGCAGCTGCGTGCTGGTACCGATGTGGGCCCGCAGCCAGGCGAAACGTCGATACCCTGCACCAGCCGCATGGACCGAGCTGAGGAGCTCAAGCCCAAGGGAGACTTGGGTGCTTACCTGCGATGCCAGCGACACCACCAGGACGACGTCGCCTATGGTGGCCTGGTTTCGCTGCTGCAGGGAGAAGACGAGGATGAGGGACGCGGCGAAGCCCAGCCCGAAGACGAACTGTCCCGCCAGGCCGAGTGCCTCTCCGCACAGCTGCGAGCGTCCCAGAATCTGGGCCTGCTGGCGCTGCAAGGCCACCTGGCGTCCGATCAGGTAGCCGCCACTGCCGTTCAGCCGTATCTCTTGCTGCGCCCGGGCTGTTGTGGAGAGTGCTCGCAGGTGCCTGGTTTCCCGGCTGACTGGAGCCGCCCGCTCACGTCCTGCTTCAAGGACGTGCTCGGCCTTGCGCCGAAGCATGACCGGTACGACAGCCACCGGCACAAGCAGCAAGAGCAGCGGCTGAAGGAATCCCAGGATCACCGAGGTAAGCGCCATCTGCAGGACCAGGCAGGACAGCCGTAGCACGGCTTCGACGGTCTGGCGCATCCTAATGATGTCCTGGCGCAGCAAGTCGATCCGCTCGGCGACATCTGGCCGCTCGATCTCCTCTAGACCCCGGCTGCCGCTGAGCAGTCGCAGGAGCTCGCGGTTGAGCTGCTCCTCGTTCAGCTCGCCGAGCTCGAAGTAGAAGAGATGGCCGAAGTGACCGAGCATGAGCCCGGCGACCAGCGCCACCGTCAGCGCGGCCACCAGGACATCCAGCTGTCCACCGGACTTGTGCACCCAGGCATTAACCAGCTCGCGCAGGGTTAGTGCCATCGCCGGCGTGGCCAGGAAGCCGAGGAGCAGCAGGAATCCGCCGACTGCCAGCCGCCGCGGATCAGTGCGCCAGGAAAGGCCAAGCAGGAACCGGACCGAGAAGGAAATGTCTCTCATGCCGACTGCCCCTCGGCCGCGAAACGGTTCGCTTGAGCACGGAACATGGCGGCGTAAGTTCCGTTAGCGGCGAGCAGCTCGTCATGGCTGCCTGACTCACTTATTCGCCCGTCCTCGACGACCAGGATCACGTTGGCCCGCCTGACGGAGGAGAAGCGGTGGGAGATGATGATGCTCGTCGTGCCCTGAGTAAGCTCGACGAATGAGTCGTAGAACTCAGCCTCGCCCCGTGCGTCCAGCTGGGCCGTCGGCTCGTCAAGCACCATCACACTGGCACCGTGGCGCACCGCGAACAGGGACCTGGCTATGGCGATGCGCTGCCACTGGCCGCCGGAGATGTCGCGGCCGCCCGGGGCCAGGTGAGTCAGCGGCGTGTCAAGGCCGCCCGGCATTCCCCTTATCTCCTGGCCTATCCCCACCTGGTCCAAGGCGGCAAAGATACTGTCGTCATCATCGACGAAGTCGATGGCCCCTATGGCCACGTTCTCCCTGACGGTCAGCTCGTAACGCACGAATTCCTGGAATGTGACCGCGAACTGCCGCTGCCAGGAAGCCAGCTCCGCCGGGCCGAGCACACGCTCATCGCAGGTGATGGCGCCACTGGTCGGCGCGTAGAGGCCAGTAAGCAGTTTGACCATGGTGGTCTTGCCTGCCCCGTTCGCGCCGACGATGGCGGTCGACTGGCCTGCGCTGATCGTGAGCGACAGGCCATCGAGCACCGGCCGCCCCTGCTCGTAGGCGAAGCTCACGTCCTTGAAGCCGAGCGAGACTCGCGGGCGAGCGGCCTCTTCCCGCGTCCCTTCATCGTTTCGCGCCGGAGGATCGGCGACCGTCTGTCTCCCGGCCAGTTGCTCGAAGGCGGTCAGGGACTCCCATGCGCTGCGGCCATAGACGAGCTTGACGTCGGATTCTGGGAAGATGGTTCCGAAACCGCCGCACAAGACGATGGCCTGCAGGCCGATGACCAGCCGACTCACCTCGCTCGTGCCCGCAGGCAGGTGGCCAGTCAGCAACAGCAACGCGCCCGCGGTCGCCAGCAGCGCCACCACCGTGTAGAGCACGAACGGCGCACCGTAGACACGACGTCGCCACGCCCATAGCGGTGCCAAGTACCCGCGGCTGTCAGCGGTGTAGCGCTCGTCGAGCCAGGCGGGAAGTCCCAGGCTGCGGACCTCCTTGGCCGCCCTGACGCTGGTGGCGAGATCTCGCAGGTAGGACATACGGCGGCGCTCGGGAGCAAAGCTCCGCATAAGCCTGCCCCACCGCTTAAACGCCGCGGTCTGGCCCCGCCGGCTGACCAGTGCCGCGATTGCCCCGGCCAGCGCCGCCCAGAAGCCAGCCACGACGACCAGCAGTATCAGCGCGCCGACGAGTTGGGTGTAGCGGGCGATCAGGGCCAGGGCGGCCTCCGCCGCCGCGCCTGGGGTCAGCGTCATCTGGTCCAGCGCCTCGTTGGCATCGTTGATCTTGTCAGCGACCTCGGGGCGTTCCAGCATGGCCGGGGCTGCCTGAGTCAACGCGAAGCTCATGAGCCTTACCGAGCAGTAGGCGTCGACGCGCCGTGCGATCGCCTGGGATGCCACGCGCTGGATCGGGGCGGTCATCTGGGCGCAGACGAATGCCAGGCACGCTACGGCCAGCCACCCCGGCACTCCCTGGCCACCGCGCAGGAGCGACTGCAGGGCCAGGCCAATCCCGACCATGAAGAGCACGGGCAGCAGGCCCGCGATCACGTGAAGGGTGACGGTGCCGGCGACGAGCCCCAGGCCGGCCTGCGCCGTGAGGCGGGCACGCTGGCCGAACACGCGGAACGTCTCCTCGAGCCGGCCGCCGACCACGACACCGCGTACCCGAACGTGCACCGGTCAGCCTCCTGCCACAGCGGGCAGGATCTGTATCTCGTCACCGTCCGACAGGACGGTCCGCAGCCCCTCCTGCTGCCTGACGTCCTCGCCATTGCGGTAGACGTTGACGAACCGGCATAGCGCGCCGTCCTTGCGGATCACCGCGACGAGGTCGGCGTAGTCCCGCGCCAGCTGATCAAGTAGCTCGTCCAGCGTTGACCCGCCAGACGTGAGGCTCTTGCGCCCTCGTGCCCGTTGCTGTAGCACCGTCGGAACCAGTACGGTCACCGCCATGCTGCAGCCTCCTTCCTCCTCGTGCATCCATGGATGATGGACATGACTGTTCCGGCGACCAGCAGCTCAACGCGCCCTTGAGCGGCCGGGCGAACGCTGATCTCGCTGAGCGCGGGCACCACTGCGGCCGCGCCGCTGAGACGGAGCGCGGCGCCGTCAGCTCCGCTTGCAATCCCGATGCAAGGCGCGCCGGCCGCGACAGCGGAACGAACTCCCGAGGGCGCGTCCTCCACGACCGCGCAATGACCGGGATGCACCCCGAGCCGCTCCGCGGCCAGCAGGTAAGGGTCTGGGTGCGGCTTGCCCCGTGCGGGCTCGCCCCAGGTGACCAGGGCCTCGAAGGAGCGGAGCTCAGGAAGGCTCTGGGACACTCGGGCCACCCGCTCACGGGACGCCCCCGTCACGAGTGCGAGCGGCACATGCGCTGCTAGCAGGGCGCGCAGCAGCACGGAGGCGCCCGGGCTAATTTCGAATCCCAGGCCCTTCTCGGCCGACCGGATCTCGTCAAGGACAGCCTCCCTGCCTTGGGGCGCCAGGCGGCCGAGCAGCGAGTCCACGCTGTGCTCGGGAGCGTACCCCAGTACCTGGTCGCGCAGCGCCTGCTCGGTTACCGCGACTCCTTGCTGGTCCACGATTCGCCGCCACAAGCTGAGAACGGCCGCCTCGGTGTCGATAAGGACCCCGTCGAGGTCGAACAGCACCGCCCGTAGTTCACTTGGCCTGGCCACGGACGTCATTTGCTTCGTGAGGCGAGGCCACCGGAAAGGACGGCGAGACGCAGCGCGCCGGCCATGCCGGGCGGATCGCTCGCCGCTGCGATCAGCGTGTTCACAAGGACCGCGGCCGCGCCGAGCTCAAAGGCCGCAATGACGTGCGCGGGCGTGCCGATGCCCCCCTCCACCACCGCCGGGATGGTGAGGTGATCGATGCAATCGCTGATTCTTCCTGGGTCGAGGATCCCGCGGTAACTCGCCACCTCCGACCCCATCAGGCGTATGGCCGCGCAGCCCAGCTCCTCGAGTTCCCGCGCAACGTTAACGTCGGGCACAATGAAGGGCAGCAGGACGAAATCTTCCGCCAGCAACCGCTTCGCTGCCACCACTGTCGCCTCTGTGTCCGGCGTGTTTGCCCCGTCCCGCACGTCTAGCTTGATCACGTCAATGCCGAACGCATCCCTTAGTTGATGCGCGGTCCGCACGGCGGAATCGGCTGAGGTCGCAAACGACGTGGTCCCGACTTGGATATACCGGTCGAGGTCGACTGCCTCGTCGAGGTCGGAAAGCAGCAGGGAGGTGCGGGAGCCGGTCTGATCGTAGGTCGTAATGAATACTTCGGCGCCCGCCGCCTCAAGGACGCTGCTGACCAGGTCGGGGTCAGTGTACTGCTCGATCCCGACGAGGAGCCTGCTCCGCAAGGTGACGGATCCGATGCGCAGCCAGGGATCCGGGCCGAAAACTTCATCCTGAGTGCATACAGCGGTCATCCCGATACTCCAGATCATGTTTGTCGCGGCGAAATGGCGTCCACAGGGCAAGCCAGATACCACCCTTGGAGCCTGGAAACTGATATGACATGCCTCGCGCTGGCCGACCGGTAGATCGAGCTGGGAATAAATCAGGGCATGCAGAAGGCAATTCGCAGCAGGTAGTAGTCATCGCTGGCGCTGCATTCGGGAAGCCTCGCAGCTAGGGGCCACCGACTCGTTGAGAATGTATAGCCACTAGCTTGCTGTTCATGTAACCTCCCCCACCCCGCTCTTGCTGCGTGACCTTAATAGGTTGCCAACTCGGTTCGCATAGCCGATAGATGCGACTTATCTGGATAGCAAAATCGGGCTGGATGTGGTACCGGACCCTGGCGCTAGGTGCGGGCGCTGAAGGATGAGGGAGAAAGCGGCTCAGGCTAGCAGCAGGTCGAGTTGGCGAGTGAGCCGAGCCTTGCCTGCCTTGTCCGCCATGGCCCGCAGCTCGGGCAGCGACACATGTTCTAGCCCCAGTTGCCTGCCCAGCTTGGCCAGCAGTCGGGTCGCGGCGTCCGCCTCCCGCGCGACCTTGAAATATCCCTCGGCCCGCTCTAGCAGCACGCGGCGGCGGAGCGCCTCGTCCGTACACCACACCCGGAAGAACCAGCTGCCCATCATCACGAACGATCCCAGCTTGCTCAGCGGAAGCCCGCCGGACTCAGTGCGGAACGCACCCGGCGGCAGCGTGGCGGTCAGCAGCCCGCCGTTCCCCTGGGCGACGTCGACCCGGCCGCTGTAGCGCTCCTGAATCCACCGGCGAGCACTGGCTTCCCGGCCATTCGGGTCGCCGTTCCCGGAGCCGTCAAGGAGGCCGACCTCCATGATGACGGCAATCTCCGGAAAGCTCGAGCAGATCCGTGACCAGTCCGGGTCCGCCTCGTCGCCCGCGGCGGCCTGGGTGTAGGCCAGGCAGCCGGCCCGGTCGTTCCAGTGCGCGCGCACCACGTACGCCGGCAGGAACAGGGTCTCAGCGTCGACCAGCTGCGGCCTCAGCACCTGCTCAGGCAGGTTGTGCTGTACCCGCTCGGGGGCCGGCATCTTGTCGAGTGACTCCAGCGCCGACGGCGGGAACCACGCGCCGCCGAACGCCGTCACCGGCGTGAACGGGAGGGACTCCGTCATCGCGGTTGCGATGCCTGCCCGGTCAAGGAACGTGACGGCTGGCTCCTCGTAGTACGCCGACGGAAGCGGCCGGGACGTGAACCCGTCGAAGTACAGCCGGCGCCGGTCCTTCAGCGCGTGGGTGTAGCGGCGGCCCGTGCGCACCGACATCCGGCCCACCTCGGTCAGGGTGAGCGACCCGTCGCCGGATTCCGGCTCCAGGTGCCCGATGGACCGCAGGAACCGGATCGCCCGGTCCACCAGTACGCGATCGAGGCCGTAGAACCCGGCTAGCTCGGCCACCGTCCGCAAGCCCCCGTTGGCGATGCCAGCCTCCAGGTACCGGTCGATCAGCGCGTACGGCTCACTGTCGTAGATCTCGGCTTCCACCGTGACGCTCCACACCGGAAACAGCAGGCGGCACAGCAGGGTGGGAGTGGCCCCCTGCCCGAACGCCGCGTCCTCCAGCGCCCGTACCTCGTCGAACTTGATCAGGCCTGCCATGTCACCGCGTCCCCTTTCCAGGCCCGGTGGCATGCCCAAGCCACTGCCGGACGGTCTCGTACGGAACTACCTGGCCCTGCTGGGCCAGGTAGTCACGCAGCTCTCGCGCCAGCGACCGGAAGCCGGGGTTGGTGGCCTTCGTCAGGGTGGTCAGGTCGCCGATCATCACCAGTTGCTGGCTGGCCCGGCTGATCGCCACGTTGACCCGGCGCAACTCCTTGAGGAACCCGATGTTCCGCTCGAGATTGGACCGGGTGAAGCCGTACAGGATGACGTTCCGCTCCCCGCCCTGGAACGAGTCGACCGATCCGACGTTCTGCCTGATCACGTCCGGGTCGGCGATCCGGCCCTGCAGCATCCCGATGACCATGGCCTGCTGCGCCCGGTACGGCACGATGACCGCCCACTCCCGTCCGGCCTGGTGGTAGTGCACCGCCAGGTCGGCCAGTAGCTCTGCCTCGCCCGGGTTGTCATAGCCCGGCTGGCCGAGCCGTTCGCTGTGCCGTCCTGACCGGTCCCATCGGTCCGCGTGGCCCGAGGTGTCCACCAGCGCCATCGGGGAGCCGAACAGGTCGTCTTCGTGCCCCCGGGGGTAGGGAGTCTCCAGCCTCTTCCGGTAGAACTGAGCCGAGACGAATTCCGCGACCACCTCGGGCATGCGGAACTGGCGGGTGAGCATGACGACGTTCGGGCTTTCTGGCGGGAGGCTGTTCACCATGAGCTCCAGGGCGCTCTTGGTTAGCATCCCTATGACGGTCGGGTCTCCGGCCAGCTTGCCCCAGGTCTCGACGTCGCTGTCCACGAACGGCGGCAGCTGCATATGGTCTCCGACTAGCACCGCCCGCTCGGCCCGCACCAGCGGGATGAGCGCGTCGGCCACCCCGATCTGACCTGCCTCGTCGATGATCGCCAGCCCGAAGTCGAGTCCGGCCAGCTCCGGCCGGGACCCGGTGCCGGTGCAGGTCGCGGCGATCACGTCGGCGTAGCGCAACAGCTCCGGGTGCAGTTGCGCAACGTCGCCGTGCGCGTCTTGCACCCACCCGTCCAGCAGTTCCTTACGCGCGGCCAGTTGCGGTAGTCGTTCGGAAAGCCACTGGCTCAGCGCCGCTGGGTCGTCGCCCGGCGGTTGCAGCCCCATGGGCCGGACCGACCTGGTGGCCGAGTCAGCGGCGGCTCGCGCGGCCTGCAGCAGCGAGGCGGTCCGGGCCGAGGCCGCCTCAGCCGCACCGGCCGCCGACCGGACGGCCGGCACGTCCTTGGTCACCTCGACCAGATGCCGCCACGCGGCCGTGTGCTCGACGCGGGCCGCGCGCGTTTCTCTCGTGAGCGAGTCGGTCCGCGACAGTTCGTCTTCACGCCTGCGACTCCATCGGGTGGCCAGCAGAGCGAGCAGCCAGCCGATGAGGAGCCATCCCACCCGCGCGGCTGCGAAGTCCCGCAGCCCGGTCAGCCGTTGCACCTCGGACTGGCTGCGCAGCAAGGCCGCCTCCCGGTCCACCACCAGCGCCGAGATCCGGTCCACCTCAGCAGTCGTCGGCCCGCCCGCTGTGCGGCGGGCCACCTTCAGCGCGCCCTCAGCCGCCGCCTGGCTAGCGCGGGCCTGCGCCATTTCGGTGACCCGCCGGGCCAGCTCGCTGGCCCAGCCTTGCGCCTGGTCCAGGCGCGCGTACACCGCGAGGTTCTCGTTTGCCGTGCGCAGCATGTGGTCGCGGGCGTCCGCGGCCTGAGCGGCCAGCATGTAGGCCTGGCCATCGGCGGTGATCCGCTGGTCATTGCCAACCCGGATCGCCAGCAGATCGTCGGGCAGGCCGCGCAGCACGTTGTCGACCGCGCGGTTGCTGTGCGAGGTGACGATGACCCGCTCCCGCTGCGTCGTGGCGCGCACGATTTCCCTGATCGTCGTGGTCTTGCCGGTGCCGGGCGGGCCCAGCACGACCAGCACATCGGGCCTCGACACTGCCTTGTCGAAGGCCTCGCGCTGGCCCGGGTTCCGGTACAGCTTCCGCAGTTCCTCGGTCGGCGGCTCCCCGGTAGCCGGCCGCACGGCCGGCGGGCGGGCCTGGCCATCGACCAGGGCGGCCAGCACGCCCGGGTTGCGAGCCCGGCCGTCGCGCAGTTGCCTGACCGCCGTGCGCTGGGTCTGGTACACGACGGTGGACGCGGTTTCCGTGATCTCGCCCTGGCCCTCGAGGTCCGTCCAGCTGACGGGATCATCGAACTTGATGGTCACCCTGCTCCCCGCGACCCGAGTGACCTGCCCGCGGCCGCGCGTCCCACCCGATAGCACGACGTACGTGTCCTTGTCAGGGACCCGCTCGTCGGCCAGCTCGAACTCGAAGTACTGCCTGTCCCCCGAGCGCCTGCCGCCCGTCGCCTCAACCCGGCGGTACGCATAAGACGGCGCGTCGGCCGTGGTCGTGATCCGCTCCGCTGCGTCGATCACGGCGCTGAGCTGCGCGAGGAACTGGTCCTGCTGGCTGGTTGGCAAGGCGGTGACCCGCTGGGCGCCGATGACCTGCTGCCACTCGCGGAAAACCTGATCCCAGCCGGACCTGGCACTGCCGTCCTTCGGGAGGTCCTCGATCGTCGGCCTGATCTCCCAGCCCCGCGCGCGGATCCGCAGGTGGCCGTCGGCCAGCTTCTCGTGGTCGATCAGCCGCAGCGGGTCGATCCCGGCGATCAGATAGGAGTCGTGGTACTTCCCCTCGCGAAGTCGCAGCCGGTAGCGCTGGGTATAGAGCAGCAGGCTCCAGGAAGGCTCCCGAGGAGACCGGTCGGCCGGACCACGCGGCTTGGGTTCTTCCAGGGTGGCCGGCACCCCGGCCGTCCGCAGCTCGTCCAGGTCGCGCCGGATGTCCCCGACCGACCTGGGGAACCCCTCGCGGTAGGCGTAGGCCCGCAGCCGCTGGTCCAGGTTCAGGCTTCGTCCGGGCGCCAGGAAGACCCTGGTTGGCATAGTTACGGGCCGGATCAGCATGCGAGCTCCCGCGGGGACGTTCTGGTTAAGGACTCAAAGGCGCCCGGGTGAACGCCGCGTGCAGTTCTCGGGTACTGGGGCGGCTAGCCGGGTCGGCGGCCAGCGCGGCGTCAAGCGCGTCGCTAGCGCTTGCAGGCAGGTGATCGTTAAGCGCCCGGGCCGGCACCGGGTGGCCCATAGCCGGGCGCTGGCCGGTCGCCAGGTGGTACGTGATCGCGGCAACCTGGTAGACGTCAGTAGCGGGTCCCGGGTCGACCCGGCCCGCCGGTCCACCCCGCGCCCCCCGCAGCGCCTGCTCCGGCGCCTGGTACGCCAGGCCGTCATCGCCGGCGAATCCGTCGGCGCCCTCACCACGCTTGGGCGAGCTGGCCGCCAGGCCGAGGTCGCGCGGCCGGTAGTGGTAGTCGTCCACGACCACGAGCGCCGCTGGCGCCAGCGCCCGATGTGAAGCGCCCAAGTCATGCAGCTTCCCGACAGCCAGAACGAGCCCGCCCATCCCTCGCAAGAGCAGCGACAGGTGCGACGGGTCAAGCGGCTCACCCGGCGGCACCGGCAGGTACATCGCCCGCAACGTTGGGCATGGCTCCCCGTGGGCGGATGGCCACGACAGGGCCAGGGTGGTCCAGTTCGCTCCGGATCCCCGGCCAGTGTCATGGGAAAGCCCGATGAGCCGGGGGAACTCCTTGCCCAGCCGGACCAGCAGGTCGCGCTCACGGTTCAAGGCCTCCCGCGCGGGCCGCGCGGCGGCATCCCGGCCCGGGGAGCCACTCACCTGGCGCAGCCAGGCGTACCGTTGCCCGCTCGCAGGCTCGGGATCCGTCTGCCGGGCGACCGCCTGACGGTGGATGACGTCACCGCTGCCCATGGACCCCGCGGCCAGCAGGCCCGGCTCACGCCGGTCATCGATCAGCATGTACACCCGGTTGCCGGCGACCACGTCCGCGCCACCCGCCCATGTGTCGGCGCCACCGAGCCCGTCATCGGGGACCAGGGCGCGTCCGACCGCGATGGCCGTCGACACCGGCGATCCCAAGGCGGGCTGGCCGCCCATTACCGGGCTACCGTGGAAGTTGATCTGGACGTTGTTCGAGCCGACTTGCACGCCCGCCGCGTTGACGAAGCTCGGGCCTTGAGCGGCATCATGCCGACGTCGCGGCAGGCTGGCCCGCAGATGCTCGCGCAACTCCCCGCTAGCGGCCGAAAGTGCTGCCTCGAACCCGCCAAGGGCCTGCACCGCGCCGTAGACCTGCGCGCCCAGCTCAGCGGCGGCGGCATCGCTTCGGGCGAGCGCCGCCGTCACGTCGTGGCTAATGACCTCCGCTAGGGCATCGGCGTCAACCTTGCCCTCTGCTCCCTCACCGGTCTGCTTGCGTACCCGTTCGATGCCCTCGGCGACCAGGGTAGATAGCAGGTTCGTTCCGACCCCAGAAGACAGGCCCGCCACCACCGCGACCAGTCCCGCAGTGCCGTGCGTAGCCGCCACCGGCGCCAGTGCCGATCCAGCCAGGAGCCCAAGCAGCATTTCCGGCGAGGCGCTCCGCAGCCTGCCCGCCTCCGAAGTCACCATCGACCGCACCGATGACTCGGCCTCGCTGCGCGCCCGATCCCGCGCACGCTGACGTGACTGCCTGCCCCCCCGAGACGATCCCATCCGAACCTCGTCACGAATCCCGCTGTGCCGACCCCTCCAGGTAATTAAACGAAACTATGCCAGCCTTCGTGCCCATATCCAACCGATAGGCGAATTAAGCCCTTGAGAACGTTGCCGCCCTGACCTGCGGTCATTGCCATTAACCTGCCTAACCCAACCTCCACCTGCCTCAACCACCACACTTAGCTGTTGATTGTGCCGCAAAATACGGTACAGTCGCCAGCGCTCGCGATTCTTGACCGGCTGAGCGGCGGAAGTAGGCCGCCATTTTCGTTACGCCCGTTAGCTGTCGTGACGCAAGGGACTTTTGGTAGCAGCGAGATGCCGCTGCTCTTGCCCAAGAAAAAGGCCCGGACTGAATTCAGTCCGGGCCTTAAAACTGTGGTCGGTGGCGGCGTGGTGAGCGCCTGGACTGGGTTACCCGATGACGGTGGACGGGCCGGCAATGGCGGGGCTGGAGCCGGCCGACAGTTGCTGTCCGAGGCTGGTGACACCGCCAGTGGCCGAGGAGTACAAGGTGGCGTCCGAGCCGACGCCAGCCCACGCGGCCTCGTAGCCGCCGCTGAGCGCGACGAGCGCCGGGCTGGTGGTCCCTGCCACCGGGCCAGTAGTGATCGAGTGCACGGTGTCGGTGATCCACAGGATTGAGGTGTTCGCGGTGAAGCCGATCTCGAGCCCGCCTCCATACTGGATGATCGAGGGGTTGGTGCCCTGGTCCATGCCGAGCGGCGGATTGGCGGCCGAGTAAAGCGAGTCGACGATCCACAGCTGGGATGTGTTGGCCTCGAAGGCCGCTTCGAAGTCGCCATCGGACAGCGCGGTAACCGACGGACTGGTGCCCTTGTACATGCCCAGGCCGGTGTTCGAGCCGTTGCCTTGCTGGCTGGCGAACCAGAGGTTGGTGGTATTGGCCTCGAACGCGGCCTCGACCTGCCCGCTGGCCAGGGTGGTGATCACGGGGCTGGTGCCGGCGTACATGCCCAGGTCGGTGCACTCGACCTCGGTGCCACCGTAGTAGCACAGGTCAGTTCCTGATGATTGATAGGCGACCTCAAACCCGCCACTGGCGGTGGCGGTGATAGCCGGGCTCGATCCGGGGTTCATGGCCAGGCCAGTGTTGGTGGTGCCGCCCGGACCGGTCAGGTACAGGTCGTCGGTGCCGGAAGCGGCCCACGCCACCTCGTACCCTCCGGTGGACAGGGCGGCGATGGCCGGGCTGGTGCCAGGCTCGACGCCCTGGGCGAGGACCTGTGCCCCGCCGACCGTGCTCCAGGTCCAGAGGGCACCGCTGCTGGTGTTGCCTGCGACGGCGAAGGTGGCGCTGCCGGCCACGGCGCTGGTGTCACCGGTCATCCAGAGCTGGGTGCCGTTACTGGCGTCGATCACGAGCAGGCCATTGGCTTGCAGCTTCATGGTGTCGCCGGAGTTGCCGCCGGTGCCCGAGCTCCAGATAACCGTGTTACCGCCCGGGGTGCCGTTATAGATATCGAGGTTGCCATCGGATTGCAGTACCAGGTAGGCGTCCGGGTCAGGTCCCGAGCCGTAGGTCCCCAGCAGCGCCCCGGTGGAGGTGCTGGTCACGGTCAGGACGCCCTGCGTGAACGACATGGTGGTTGCCGGGTTCGACCAGGTGGACCCGGTTGGGTAGATGGTGCCGTCGGACGCGAAGGTGACCGCGCCGGCGGCCGCCCGGTCGTTGCCGAGGGCGACCGGGCTGCCGAAGGTGGCCAGGCCCGCGCTGGTGGCGGCGGACCCTGGCCAGTCGGTCAGCACGCCGTTGGCGGTCTGGGCGATCAGGTCCGGATCGCCGGTGCCGTGCAGGTCGGCGGCGTAAATGGCGGGATACTGTGCGCTGGTGAGGCCTCCGGCCACCGGGATGGCCAGCGCGGTGCCGCTGCCGCTGGTGGGGGTGCCGAGGCTGACCGGGTAGCCGGCCGCGTCGTAGCTGATCGGGTACTGATACACAACGCCGGTGGCATTGTCGCGGGCCCAGATGACGTCGGCGCCGTTGACCGCGCCGGGAGCCAGCAGGGTGAAGTCATTCCAGCCGCTGGTGCCGAGCTGGATCGCGGTGCCCAGGTAGAACGGCCCCTGCTGGCCCTGGTAGTACCAGAGCGAGCCGTTCTCAACGGTAAGCAGGCCGGGTGACTTCGTCGTGTCCAGGGCCGACGCGTCCGGCGAGCCGGCGTAGAAGTCGCCGGCCGCCAGGATCTGAGTGGTCTCGCCCCAGTTCGTGTTGTCGTAGGACGCGCAGCTGTCCGGAGCGGTGCTGGTCGCGTAGCAGGCGGTGGTGGAGCCATTATCCAAGGCCACGTCGCTCTTGGTGATGGCCGGGCTGGCGGCGCCGCCCGCGTAGTTTCCCCCGGTACTGCTCTGGTTGTTGAAGACCAGGTAGAGGTTGTGGGTGCTGGTGTTCAGCGCCCACAGGTCATCGAAGCCTGGATGCTGGTCGTAGCTGCCGTAGTGGGTCACCTGAAAGTTGCTCCAGGAGCCGCTGCTGCCCGGACTCGCCGAGCCCGGGCTGAGCTGGACCGGAGCTGTGCCCGGTGTGGCGTTGGCGGGATACTCGACCAGGTCTCCCGAGGAGTCGGTGACAACGAGGTCGGCGGCACCGCCGCCATTGACACTCCCGGAAAGGGTTTTCGCGCTGCCCGGGCTCCAGGGCACGTAGAACTGATATGTGGCTTGCGCGGAGACGTTGCCCGCCGCGTCCCGCGCCTGGGCGTACAGGACATTGGTCCCCCAGGTGCCGGGGGTCAGGCTGAGCGTGGCGCTCGTGGTGCTCCCGCTGTCCAGCCCGACCAGGCTAGCGCCGGAGGCGGGAACCGGGCTGTTCAGCGAGTAGTAGAAGCCGGTCAGCCCCGGTCCGCCGGACGGCTCGGCGGACTTGAGTGTGAAGGTGCCCGAGTCCCCTGCCACCAGGGTGCTGGTCGATCCGCTGCCCACTGCCGGGTAGCTAGTCGAGCTGATCGACGGGTTGCCCGGCGGGTCCTGCTCGGCGATGAAGGCGCAGGTCGGGCTGGCTGGGGAGGTCAGGTACTGGTCAGACAGGTAGACGGACCACGTGTACTCGTCGCCGGAGATAAGCGTAGGCGTCTGGACGCTTACCGTGCCCCCGCTGGTGACGTATCCGGTTGAGTCCAGCGTGGTGGTGGTGCTGGTGGTCATGTTCGTCACGGTGAACACCCCGTACATCTGGGCGCCAGCGACCGGGCTGGTCGCGGTGGCCGACAGGGTGGCCACGTTCTGGCCGGAGACGTTGGTGATGGGCAGGTAGCCCGGGGCGGAGCTGCCACCGCACGGCCAGCTGGCCCCGTTACGGACCGGCGTCGGACTGGCCGTGACACTGGCCGGGGCGCTGGGCGGAAGGTCATAGGTGGTGTCCAAGACCGCGGTGCCCTCGTTAAAGCGCTCGAGGCTGGGTCCAGCGGATTCGTTCCCGTACATCCCGACGGTGATGCTGGCGGCGTTCTGGCCGGCGAAGTACGCGATGCGCGACGTGATCGGGAAGTCGACGGGTACACCGCCCGCGCACGTGCCGCCCGCCGCGTTCCCGTCGCTTTGCACGTTCTCGGCTGACATCGGGGCGGGGACGGAAGAATTGCTCAAGGGGCCGGGTCGGTCAGACCAGTCGGTGCCGGAGTTGATGGTGCCGGTCCAGTCCAGGTCGACCGTCTGGCTGCCCTCCTTGCATGCGTTGTAGGCGGAGTAGTCGGACGTGATCTTGAAATCGGAGCTCGCGATCCGGTCGCTACTGTTCAGCCCGCTCAGGCTTACGGTCATGAAGGACTCGTAGGCTCCGATGCAGTCCAGCCCGCTGACGCTGTCGAACTCGTTGTATCCGACGCCGAGGTCAGTGACGGAGTCGTAGTTGACCGCCGAGGGGCAGCCGGCCTGGGCCTCGTCGTAATTTAGTGCCCCGCCACTGGCGGAGGGTGAAGACCAGGTCGGGTCGGCATACAAGGGATAGACCGGCTTGACCCCGAGCGCGGCCGGATCCGCCGACAGCGTCAGGCCACCACCGGCCAGCGTGGTGCGCAATGGCATCGTGTGGGCGGCCAGGCCAGGACCTGCCGCGCTGGAGCCACGTGAGTCCCTGAAGTAGGGATCGGTGTTGGCCTTGCTGGCGTCCGTGGCCGCCGCCTGGGACTGGGCGGGTGATGCCTGGGTCCCCGTGGTCCGGGCCGTGGCCGAGTCCCATAGGGCCGCCGGCGGGGCGGTCATGATGACCACCCCGGTCTTGCTGTCCCGGGCCTGCAGCACGCCTGACGACTCCCGGGCGAGGGTCAGGCCCCTCAGCGTGGTGCCGAATCGCAGGTGCGCGGCCTGGCGGGCGGCCGAGGCGTCGGCAATGGTGAACACCTCGCTGAAGCCACCCGCGGGCTGTGCGGTCACGGTCAGGCTGATGCCGGGGTAAACACTCGCGTAGGTCGCGCTGGCCCCGCGGATGGCCGGGGCTGGCAGGGTTACCGGCAAGGTCAGGGCAAGGGAGTGCCCCGCGCCATCCGTGACGCTGATTACCGGGCCGGTGCCGCCGCCTGACAGTGTCAGTGAGTCCGGCGTGGCGGTCGTGGTGATCGATCCGCCACGGCGGCGGATCAGGGTGGGGTTGAGGTTGACCCAGGCCCCTGTGCTCGTCTTCATCCGCGTCGGCATCACGGTGGTGGCCACCGTAAAGCTGCCGTTCGGGTTCGCTACCGTGGTGGAGTTGGCCGTCGTCAGCGCGCTGACCTGGATTGGCTTACCGCCCCGCCTGGCTTGCGCGGCAGCGGCGGTCAGCCGCGGATTAGCCGGGCTTGACGGCCTGGGTGTACTCGCATGGGCGGTACCAGTCGCCGCGTGCGCCGGGGCCGCGATAAGCAGGCCGACGGAAATCACCGCCCCCATTAGGCCTGCGAGCCCGCGCATCCGGCTGGCTGTATTGCGCTTGGATTTCATGCGTCTCTTTTCAATCCCCGAGTTATGGTCCCCGCTTCCAGGGC
>Ga0335072_10005865_pt1 | contig 18053 bp, 14 predicted proteins | sample Lox_Sample_21_FD_206725 | JGI IMG/M metagenome (GOLD analysis project Ga0335072, IMG submission 206725) | Soil microbial communities from Loxahatchee National Wildlife Refuge, Florida, United States - Lox_Sample_2.1 | ecosystem: Environmental > Terrestrial > Soil > Wetlands | place: USA... | reverse complement strand
CTTGGGAAGAGCCTGAATCACGGCCGGTCAAAATCGACTTGAAGCTTTGTAAACCCGGAACAAGAAGCATCTCGATACTCACACACGACCTCGGTAGAAGCAAAGTACAAACGTCTTTCGTGTGCTCAAGTTTTAAGAGATATATTCCCGGGAACCGTGCCATTCTGATCGAGCAGTGTTCATAATTCAGAGCACGGCTTCTAAAAAACGGATTTCTGCCAATCTTGGCCACGCTTGGTTCGGTTCTCTTCCATGCCGTTTCGCGCTGCCTTTGCCTTTGCCCCAGCCTCGTCGGCTTACAGCTGAGAACTGCTTTGGTTATCATGCAGGCTTCTCTTGTTCATGGTGGGTCTTTTGTGACGAGATTTATGCATACGCAGCCTCGAATCAGCACATGAAGTTGCATTTTCCGGTGAGCTACAATGGACGCTTCTCTTGGGCTCGAAAACGCCTTCTTCCCACGCGTCGTGGAAGAGCATGGATACCCGGCAAGAAAGCCACCTCGGCCAGTTGGCACTGTTTGGAAGATGCCGTTGCTCAACGTGCGACAGAAGGCGGCTTCTGAGCGTGTTTTGGGACTTGAGCAGCAGGATCCCACCTGGGAGCTTCCCTGGCGCGGCGTCGTGGGCTAACGAGGACAGGCATGACAAGTCACAACACACAAAACATCGAGCTGGCGTCCGGTCAACGACGGGCGCGACGGGCGTCGGTGGGCCTGACACGTCACTCCAATCAGTGGGATGCGGTGATGGAAGGTCTGCAGCGAGCTGGGTGAAGGTCGTACAGCCGGCATATCTTCCACGAGCAGCCCACCAACCATCCTCTTTGCGCCGAGGTCAAAGCCTCCACAAACTAAAATATCTCCACCATTTCCTCGCACATTCGCTCTCTTGCATGAAACTGCCAACTTCCTCCATCGTCAGTGGCTTCGGCTCCCCTACTAGCTCATTGCAGCAACGCCCTCCCGCCCGCGCGACCCGGACCGCTCAGCACCCGCGCGTTCTCTTTTCTACCGCCCTCCGCCCCTCCATGCTTCTCTCTCTTTCAAACTCGTCAGCAATCATCCCCTTCCAAAACTCACTGTCAACCGGCACGCAGCCTACGCTTGTTTTGACAGCCCTATGAAGGCGTCAACATCTTCTATCGCTCTCAAACAAAGCATTTCCACTCAAGAACACGCCGTCGGACGAAAATGGACCCTCTAGACCACCACTCGGGAGATCACACGAGGTATTTTGGTTCCGCCATCCCTTCGCGTCCGTCATCTCGTCACGTTTCGATTTTTCATTTACCAGTAGTCTTATTCTCTCCTTTTTTTCAATACAAGGCTTTGCGCACGAGGTGAGTTCAAGCAAATCTGGCCTTCCGCGTAGATTCGCGCGTCCCTGGGGAACCAGCCGGAAACCCGGAAATCCAAGCCTCAGGAAATGTCCGGAACCTTTCAAACTACCCTGGGATTCAGGTCGAATCTGTGTTGAAACGGGAGCCGAGCCCCCCATTGTTGCTGCCCAAGGCGTTCTCATTTCCCGACGTGCCAACAACCCAATCCCAACCCAACCCTACTGCGACACGCCCAGCCGTGGTACCTTCACGTGATCCAAGGTCTTGCCGACTTTGTGGCCGAAAGCCGCGTAGCATTTAACCTCGATGTCGACTACATACCAACAACAAGGATGTAGGATCCCTAAAACGAAATCGAAGTGCCTGGCTAAGGATGCCAACATGCCGATGCCGTTTTCCGCATGGAGAGCCGTGCCACATCTTTCTTTGCCATGCTACCATCCCGTGCACTGGAATGGATGCGCCGAGGCGTAAAGGTAAATGCATTCACATGCACTGACTGAATGCTCGACCAGCAGCCTTGGACCTGTGGTTGCCGTTATTGACAGGACCCGTCGTTTTGTGCTCTGTTCATCGTCCCGCGGAGAGGAATTAATGGCCCACATTTCTGTCTAGGACCATAACGTCAGAAGGAACCAAAATCATCCACAGGGACCATAAAAATGTCACTTTCCGTTGCTGCGTCCATGGAAATGGAAATTTGGTAGGCGCCGGTCGCCTCAGATCGTATGTCTAACAGTCACGCATTCAGTAATTATGTAAAGTAAAGACTGATCGAATCGTGTAGCTAGACCTGGCACTCGGATCGAAAGGATCTCCCATACCAGGCCTGTAGCACCATTAAAGGGAATCACTGTCCCTCTAGAACTGTCGTTGATCAATATGATCATCTCCTGGAAGCCTTCGAAACCGTCTGGCCGTTCTGCCGTGGGCGAAGACCCTCAGATGTACAACTGAGTCTCCCCGACTGCACCGGACCAGAACTCCGAAATCCGCAGCTAAACCCTGCGCGCGCCTCATGACAATCACTGTCACATCGTCTTCCATATATTCGCCGCTTTTTTGATTTTTTTTTCGTTGTTGTGTTCGCCTTATCCAAGAGGCCGAAACTGACCTTTATTCCTTTTCAGTCTTCCCTTTAACTCTCTTGCCGATGGAGCCTTATCCCGGGACTTACCAGATGGACTTGGAGCCCAATTCTCCGGAGAAGATCACTCCTCAGGTTTCTCTGTTACTACCATGGAAAGTTATGACGCCATATTTCCCATGGACACGACGCTACATCAACCATACGCACTGCTCTCCGGAACGACTTTTGCTTCTTTCGCGCCGATGATGCCATTCGGCCAACCCGTTACCTGTATGCCAGACGAATCAATCGAATCAACCAGTCCAGGGAGCTATGAAGGAACCAACTTCGACATCCAACCTGAGGAATTTGAAACTTATATGATGCTCGAACGTTCAATGAGCGATCTTGGCTCTAGCTTCGTTGATGACACTCACCGACGGATCACTGATGCAGCAGTGACTCCCCTCTCCTTGAACTTTTCAGATGATACTGCTACCGGAGGCCATACGCACGTGTACGTCGTTTAACCCGGCTTGTTTTATCCTGCTAATCATTCATCTTAGTGCCACACTGGAGAACCAGAGTCCTAATGCCTCAAGACGGAAGGCAAACGACAACCGGATTTCAATTCATGATTCTTCCGGCTCCCCATCTACTCCCTTCCTGAACGCCGTGGACCCATTTGCCCAGGCCGAGGATTCCATGGAGGGTTCTGGACTCGGATCGCCTACGTCATCCAACGGAAAGACGGAATGCCGTGATCACAGGTATTACCATCTTGGCCCTGGTCGAGACGGAAAGTACCATTGTCCTGTCGAGAATTGCGACTCTACTCCAAAGACGTTGAAGTGCGAGTATCAGTAAGGCCGACTGTTACCAAAGCAAATTCAACAGCTGATCTAACGTTTCCCTAGCAAGCACATCGATTCCCATCTCAAGCCCTTTAAATGCAGCCGCGCAAGCTGTTCCAACCTGTCCTTCTCATCGATGGCCTGCCAACTGCGCCACGAGCGCGAGATGCATAAAATGCATGCTGCAAAGCAGCACCCGTGCCGATTTGAGGGCGAGTGTGATCGGAAGCTCCCTGGGAATTGGTTCGCTCGCTCTTACAACCGTAGCGACCATGAGAAACGTGTCCACAGAATGAAGCCAAGTAACACACGGACCAAGAGCCTCTCGAAGGGCAGCGGCAGCGGTTCTAGTGGCCTCCGTTCTCCTGATGGTAGACCTAACGTTTCGCGCATGCCAAGCAATTACACGAGCCTAAGCTCTTCTGAGGCCTCGCCCTCTTCAACGGCCTCGTCGCCAATCGCAACTAGATCCAGCAATCCCATCGGATCGCAAAGCCTTGCTACGGCGATAGATCTAACAGGACCTATTTCTATTGGCCACTACGGCTCTGAACATTTGATTACCCCGGCGAATCTCCATTTGGCTGGTTCCTACGACGCAGTTAGCTACGACAGTTTGTCGAGTGCTTCCAGCGCAGCTCCAGCAATGGATCGACGTTCCAGCGCAGGGCCTATTGGCGTTGAAAAGCGAAGACGACGGCGTGCGCCTTCAAGCTCATCAGTAGACGAATACTCTCGCATAGTTGAGGCATTCCAGGAGTGTGCAGCCTCTCTCTCGGCCACTCCAGACCCGTCAGAGCTTTCGAGGCTGCAGTCCTATGTCGACCAGATTAAGAGTCTACAGGAAAGGATGGGCATTTGAGACACGCAAAGGAGTTTAGAGCCAGCTATCACCGCTGCACGCCGTGTTATAGCACTCGCTTCTTCCGACAACCTTCTTCAACCGCATCAGCATCATGGTCCTCATCGTTGATTGCCATCTCCAATGCATCGACAATAGATTGCAGGCCTTGATTTGCTCCATGGGCCTTTGCATCACGACTTTGTGCTCCGTCTTCGGATCTGCTGACCTGATTGTGTGCTAATTCTGGCTACCCGGCTGCAGGATTAGCCCCTCTGATGAATTTGCTTTGCTGCCGACGAAGGGTAACGGCCATGACTGGAATGTGGGCTGTACGGTGTTTATGGATCCCACTTCTGGAACGTTTTCTTGTTGTTTGTGTCGAGTTTGTGGAGCAACGGTCAGATACCCTCCGGCGCAAATCATTTCACATTCTTCAACCTCTGTTTTTTTATGAGCGAGCGAGTTGCCGTTTTTGATCTGTTTGATATGGAAGCACAATTGCGTTAACACCCCTGGAGCGACGTAGCAGAAATTTTCCTGTAGGCCTTGTACGTCTTATCAATGAAAGAATTTTTTTTTTAGCCAACGGCCACCTCGCTCTCAAACTATAATAAGTCTTCGTCTCTTCCCAGCACTTCCCACCCGACCAGCCTCCAAACCTGCTCGGAAAACCAAGCCGAAACGTCTTTGTCGTCAACGTTCGGTGGTGCCGCAATTGGTGGAAAGGGCTTTGGCTTCGTCAATCGTTCGGTGAACTCGTTCTGAGCATCGTCTTCGCCAAACATGGCATTAATCAATGTATGCTGCAGCTTTTGCCTGGCCAACAGCGTCAAAGCCGATTTGATGGCGGACGGCTTCGATGCTGAAGCTCGATTGACCATACCACTTGCGCGGGAGAGTCTTGTAGTAGCTGATGGATATAGGTTGGAGCCGAGAAATGACGGTGCGAGAGTCATCGCTCGGGCCAGAAGTTGGATCAAATGTTTTCCTTCCATGATGGCGACTCTCTGCTTGACCACAGGTGCGGCCGAATCTGAGACTCCGGCCTCTGAGTGACACGGTGGGAATGGGACGGCAATATCACCGTCGACCGTTTCGCTGCGTTCATGGTTGAAGGTGAAGAAGAAGAGGTGACTGCCGACTCGTGACAGAATAAAGTAGAGTATAGCTTCGAATAGAGCGCCATGAGATCTCTGTTTAGGGTCCAGGGATCCAATGATTGCGAGAAGCAGAGTATTCAGAGATGACGACACAACTTCGACAGAGCGGTCTTTTCCAGGTTTCGCTTTCTGTTTTGGCTTCCTGTCTCCAATGCTCTCACCGTCTTCCGTCCCATTGACGTGCAAAGCCAACGTGGTAGATATGACTGTCAGAATTGTATCGAACCCTTGGGCATACGAATATATTACAGCGCTCTGACGAGGAGTTATAGAGTCTCGCTGTGCGTCGCTCAGGGTGGCCAGGCCGTGCAAAAGTGAGATGAATATCCTGCCCGCTGCCCGCTGAGTTCTGGAAAGCTCTTTCTCAATAATTGCCGTTCCGATGTCTCTGGCCGCTTGGTTCTGTTCTTTCAAAATCCGAAGTTGTCGTTCTCGGCAGTTCTTCGCAACAACGGCTAGGTGTTGGGTCAGATTGTAACTCGTGCGAGTCAGGTGGTACGCAAGGATTGATGGGTCGGAATGACGCTTCTTGTAAGACTCGTGAGCATGCCAGACATGGCAAACGGTTGCAGTTCCTTTGGGCGAGTCAACATAAACATGTGTCGAAGGGATATTGGAAAACTCTCACCATAGGACGTTGTCCCGAGAACGTCAAATTCGTCATCCAGCCCCTTCTCAAAGCTCTCGTATCCATTGTCGCTGTTCCTTGATTCTTCTGTACGCTTTCTCGACTTACCACTTGAGTCAAGAGAGCTGTTTGGCTTTCTCTTTCGCCCGTTACGTTGAGGAGCTTCAACAACGTCGGACCGTTGAAAACCGTCCTTCAACGCTACCGTCTCCCGTTCCAACTGAACTAACCTCTTTTGGAGATGAAGAATCTCAGTTTGAGCGTCTAAAAAGCGATCTTTCCAATGTGCTACCGCGTCGAGATATTCATGTTCGGAACTATAAATCCCGTGCCTTTCGCCGGCCTGAATCTGCGAAGGGAGCTTGGAGAGATACTCTAAAGCATTTATGAGATATGAAGCCAACAGTATCGCTTAGAAATTCCCGATACTCACCTCTAACGCTGAGCTCCGGCGGTTTCGACTTTAACACAGCTAGTGACAAGGCAATATGGAACGCTGAAACGCTTCGACGGGTTTCCGAGTGAGACTGCGACATGAACGCGCCAATGGTGACTGAGTGAATGATTGGAAATTTCCTGATATTCTGAGTGCTTTATTGAGAAGTGAATGACGCCTAGGAATGGGGATGGAAGCGGATTTCGTTGAGGAAATAGAATCTTGACGGTTGAAGAAACAACGCGGCAGGTCGTGACAGAAGATCCTAAGGCGATCAATATCGGTCGAACTCGGCGATCACTTAACCATGGGACTCAGTGAACGACTCTTGCAAGACTCCAATGTCCTCCTCCAGTTCGATACTAAAATACTCTATCACGATTGCGAATCCATGATGCCTTATGCAACGAAGCACGCGCTTATTCCCACCCGAGATCTCCAATGTCCAATCCAGCATTCCAGGCATACCAGCTCAGCGATATCTCTCGCCGTCCTTTTTGAAGTAAGGTAACTTCTGAATCCTCTGCCTCTTGTACTCGACATCCCAGCCTGGAATATCGTGTCTCTTCATCAGATCCTCCGTATCGTCATCCCACTTCGTCCTAAACATATTGATCCCTACAGGCTTCATTTTGATTCTTTGGTCGATCTCACACCTTGCGAGAAAACTCCTAAGGATGAATCCGTCACGCTGGAACCTCTGAGTAAGCGGTTGAGTGTCCAGCGTCCCATTGCCTTCCGCCAATGGTACTTGCTGTAGGACGAAGAACGAAACTCGATGGTATGGGCTTCCCTTTTGCGCGAAGGGAGGCATCCACGGCATGATTATCTGCTCCTTTTCCATGCCGTTGAGAGGAACAATGGATCCCGTCGGGTCAATTGGAATATTAGCCCAGATGCCATGACATCGATAATCGAATCCATCTTTCTCAGTGTTTGGTACATCTGAATCGATTGCCACCACGGTGACTAGCCGCTCTCCTCTGTCAAACACTTGTATGGCCAAAGTCGGTGGTATTGCGCTGACCAGAGATTGCACGAAGACACCAGGCTGGATTTTTCGGCGTCCAAAGCGAATGTCAACGGCTGCCACAGGGTCAATGTGAGGTAGAACGTCAGGGATGACGCCCATTTGTGTGATACGCTGCATTACCAGCTTCCGTCTCATCTCACGCCATTTTTTATCCGCGAGATATCGGTAGATTGGCTTGTCCATATCGCCTGTAACTAGTGATTAGTGAATGCGACTACGCAAACCAAATCAAGAACTATACCTTTGCCGTCTTCAAAGTTCTTCTTAACTATGGGATCGTTTACGTCGGCGAGGATCTTATAGTGTTCCAGCGTCTTCTTCATGCCATCTAACCGGCACTGCTTGATCTGCTCTCCACCACTCGACACGGGATCTTGGGCCATCAAGTTGATGATCCGCTTTCTTAACAACTCAATGGCTGCAATTTTCTCTTTGCGATCTTCAGCGAGATATTTTCGCGCCTCTTGAAAGCATTGATATGGTAGCTGGGTGAAAGGGATACCGCTTTCTCCCGTTTGGGCAAATGTTCGCAATAATAGCCGGCGTCGTCGTGAGCCCACTGGCATCTTTCCTGTCTTCTTCAACAACAACTTCTCCTGCTGCTTGCCAACAACAGTATCTGGCGTTTTCCATGACGCCAAAGGCGAAGGTGGATGAGGTGCGGTCGAGGCCTGCGTCTGAAGCTCTTCTCTGCCATGGGTTGTTGATGAGAATGAGCGAATTCGAAGCACTAGAAAATGAAATTGCGAGTTATAGAGACATCTTGAGCATTTCCAGCCATTATTAACGGCTGACATTGCCCTAGACATGGCTCGTAGTTGATGAGAGGAAAGCTTGGGGTTGGTTCTGGCGCGAGGAAACGGAGCTCGAATTTTTTTTCCGGCGCGCAACCTCAACTGCTCGCGACAACCAACAGCCTCTCCTGTCAACGCAACCATCGGCCTTGCCTCGAGAATGGCATCTAAACGGATAGAAGGTCCCTTGCGGACGTCATTTAAACCCACGAGGCCTAAATTGCAATGCCAAAATTGCACCAAGGTACCGCTCAGTTTGTCGCTTGCAATTCTCGTTATTGACTGCTCCATCAGTTCCTCCCCGTCCGAACGGCTCGCTCGATGGCAACGGCCATTGAGGGTTCCACTCCGAAAATTTCCACCGAATCTCCCCTTCTCAATCCCAATTCTCCCTCTGCCTCAATCAAAGCTGGCTTCTCGAAAGCGTTTAACCTTACGAGCAAGCTTGCTAAGCCCCGAGTCCCCGAGCACATCGAAATTCCCTCAGTCCTTGTTACTGAATACGCCTTCCCAACACTCGAGCCGCTACAGTTCCACAATTATCCGCCTAGCCATCTTCACCTGCCGCTGCGCCGTGATCTTCTGCACCGAGCCATTGTCTTCGAAGGGGACAAACACAGGTCGGGTACAGCATCTACAAAATGGCGCTCTGAAGTCCACGGTAGCGGCCGGAAAATCCGTCCGCAGAAAGGTACTGGTAGGGCACGATTGGGCGATAAGAAAAGCCCTATGTTGCGAGGCGGCGGAGTAGCGTTCGGACCCAAGCCGCGGGACTTCTCAACTGGACTGAACAAAAAAATATACGACCTGGCGTGGCGGACCGCGCTCTCCTACCGCTACAGGAAAGGGGAGTTAATTGTAATCGATAGGATGGCCGTGGAAGAGGAGGACGTGATGAAGGCCGCTATGCCGGGAGGGATGAAAGTCAGCAACTACGTCTCGAGGACAAAGATAAACCATTATGTGCGACACATATTTGAAACTCTGAGATGGGGGAAGGGATACAAGGGCTCTTTTGTCGTTACACTAAATCCAAGTGACAACGTCGAATTGGCCCTGCAAGAGTGGATCGGGATTGGAAGGTTGAGGACAGTAGACGACGTCGACGTTAAGAATTTGCTTGAGATGGGCCGACTGGTCGTGGAAAAGGAGGCTCTAGATTACCTGCTGTTCAAGCATCAGAGCGATCTCGTGAAGCCCGGCGGAGCGGCAAGGGGAATGGGAGGACCTCCAGCATTAGTCCACAAAGACATCAGCGCAAGGCAAATGGCTATCTTGGACGGAACTGCGAGCATGGATGAAGTTGAGGAGGCCTTGGCGGGAGAGGATGAGCTCGCAGAGGACGAAGCTTTGGACGAGAGCGAGTGGGCAGACCGCGGTGCAAGGGAGGTAGATTCCAAACGGTAAGAGAGAGAAGCCGTGGTTGGCTGCTGATTAGCTACCATACTCTGGCTCGATCTCCCCGATTGACGAACAGCTCAAGAGCCTCCAAATAGGGGAGGAGTCCTATGAGCGCAGTATGTAGCTGCGCATTCGAAGCGCCGTTACTGTACAATGTGAATAATAGCCTTGTACAATGACTACGCACACGGCGCATCGAAACCTTGCGAGCGCAACGTGCTCCGCAGCATCTCTTTCTACTCTTTCCCTTGCTCAGACGTTTTCGTCTTCTTACTCTCGAATACCAAAGTCATCTTCTCACCCATCTTTCCTTCACTCTTCTCTTCCTTTGCGCCCGGTACGGCTTTTATACCCTCCCTGATCTTCTTCAGCACTTTCTCGCATTCCTCTCCCGTGGCGACTCTCGCTCTCTTCTTCCTTGCCAGCAGAACTTCCACCCTCCTGCCTTCTTTCAGAAAGCTCCCCAGCTGCGCAATCTTGTTCCCCAGGTCTCCATCCGCAATCGCCCAATTCACTTCCAAAATCTTGTTCGCGACTCGTTTCTTCTTTGCCTCTTTGGTAGCCTTGTCCTTGGCTCGTTGAGTTTCGCGTAGCCAGGCTTTGGTGAATATCCTACACGTTGCCAGCTTCCCGGTACTTGCGTTTGACGGCAACAGCTGCACCAGGTGCTCAGTAGCGCGATCGAGGTTGCGAAGTACAGTATCCAAAGGGACATCAGGCTGATGCTCACCATCCAGAGTAACGAGCGCTATATATCGATCTTTGATTTCTTCGTCGTACGGAAGGTCATAGGTGCGTTGCTCCCTCGGTGGGAGCGCCGGGACACGAGAGTTGTTTCGGGCTACATTTACTCGCTGTCGGCGATCAGCAACAACCTGTCGGGAGACGCTGTTGTAGCGGTTATCTCTAGGGGGTTGACGTTCGCCCACGTTGGGCGTGCGGTCTACTGCTGCGTTGGCATTCGGGAACCAGGTCTCGGAAGTCTTCTTTGTCCGCTGCGGTGTGAAGTAGCGAATGCCGATGGCGTGGCGAGGTCTATGAGCGACCGAAATTGGCTCAATGAAAACTTTGTACAATGCCCTTCTTGCACAGGCGCAATTGCGAGGTGACATTGCTGTAATCTATGGGTGAGTTGGGGAAGCGGCTTAGACGTTTGCGCTCCAATTTTTACGGATTGTCGGAACTCGACCCTGACGTCGCGCTGTCATGTGAGGCCGTGATGGGCAGTTGCAAGGCAACCGCGACTGCCTGTTAGTTTATCTACCCAAATTCAAAAATTATGGAGTTCGGATTGCCGTCTGCTTTGACCTTCGTGGACGTTAAGCTCAATTTTTCAATGCTCATAAAGTACGATTGAGAATATCAAGCAAGCCAACATGGCGCCTCGAACCGCAATGCAATCCCCCGAAGCGGCGGATGAAGAAAAGGCCATGTACGGCCACAGTGCTCTGACGGGAGATCAATTGAACGAGAAATACCCCAATCGGCCACATAACCATTCAGTTACACTTCCTTTTCACGCTCTTTTCGCCCAGCTCTTCAATCCCCTCAACGAGATCCGGAAGAAGCCCACTGGTTCGTCGAAGCTGGCAAACAGGAAGCAAGGTCCCCATGGCCCAGCTTCGCTTTCGCCGCACGAAGTCCGGCGCAATATCATTGAGCGCTTCATCTCACGATGGAGGAAGGAGGTGGGAAACGACTTCTACCCGGCCTTTCGCCTCATCATCCCTGAAAAGGACCGCGACCGTGCCATGTACGGCCTCAAGGAGAAAACTATCGGCAAATTGCTTGTCCGTGTTATCGGAATTGACAAAAACTCAGAAGACGCACAGAGCCTCATGAACTGGAAGTCACCCTTGTATGCGTCCGCTGCAGCGGGAGACTTCGCCGCACGATGCGGCGAAGTGATTGGGAAAAGGCCCGTCAGGACGGTTGTAGGGGACATGGAAATCGGAGAGGTTAACGTCATGCTCGACAAATTGAGCATGGCTAGCAAAGAGGAAGAGCAGTTCCCACTCTTTGAGCAGTTTTATCGACGCATGAACGCCGAAGAGTTGGTTTGGCTCATTCGCATCATCCTTCGACAGATGAAAGTCGGGGCGACGGAAAAGACATTCTTCGAGTTATGGCATCCGGACGCCGAGAATTTGTTCAACGTTTCTTCGAGTCTGAGGAGAGTCTGCTGGGAGCTCTGGGATCCGAACGTGCGGTTAGAGGGGGATAAGTATGAGATCACGCTCATGCAATGCTTCCAGCCTCAGCTGGCAGCGTTTCAGATGCACAGTTTCCAAAAGATGGTGGAGAAGATGAAGGCTACCGAAGAAGATCCGGTATTCTGGATCGAGGAGAAGCTGGATGGCGAGAGGATGCAGCTGCACATGGTCTCCGACGAGTCAGTGCCAGGAGGAAAGAGATTTGCCTTTTGGTCAAGAAAGGCGAAGGACTATACCTATCTCTACGGAAACGGATTCTACGATGAGAATAGTGCGTTGACACGACACCTAAAAGAAGCTTTCAAGGACACGGTGAGGAATATCATCCTTGATGGAGAAATGATCACCTGGGACATGGAACAAGACGCCATAGTAGGCTTCGGCACTCTCAAAACGGCCGCATTGTCGGAACAACGGAACCCATACTCCACAGGTCAGCGTCCGCTGTACCGAGCCTTTGACTGTCTCTACCTCAACGACATGCCAATTACAAAGTACACACTACGAGACAGGCGGCGAGCTCTGGAAGCTAGCGTATGTTCGGTGAATCGAAGACTTGAAATCCATTCGTATAAGGAAGCAACGAAAGCGGAAGAGATTGAGCCGATGCTAAGGCAGGTCGTCGCCGAAGCATCTGAGGGCTTGTTGCTGAAAAACCCACGGTCCAAGTACAAGCTTAACGAGAGATCCGAGGACTGGATTAAAGTCAAACCAGAGTATATGACCGAGTTTGGCGAGGATTTGGATTGCGTTGTAGTTGGTGGCTACTACGGGTCCGGCCATCGAGGAGGGCGAATTTCTTCTTACCTCTGCGGGCTGAGGGTCGACCAGAACCAAATCATCCAGGGAGCTCGTGAGCAAATGACGTTTTCTTTCTTCAAAGTTGGTGGGGGATTCAGTGCGAACGACTACAAAGAGATGCTGCATCGTACCGAAGGCAAATGGAACACGTGGGATCTGAAGAAACCGCCAACTGATTGGATTGAGCTTGGCGGTGGTGAAAGACAATTCGAGAGGCCAGACGTTTGGATCAAGCCTGAAGATTCCGTCGTGGTATCTGCCAAAGCAGCCTCAGTACACTACACGGATCAGTTTAGAGTTGGCATGACGTTGCGGTTCCCACGGTTCAAAAGCATACGGACGGATAAGACGTGGAGAGAAGCGTTGAGCATCCAGGAATTCATCAAGCTAAAGGCGGATGCGGAGAAAGAGCATGCAGAGAAAGAGTTCGAGATTGACGACGAACGGCGGAAGCGACGAGCACCGGCGAGAAAGAAAAAGAGACCGCTTGTTCTGATAGGAGAAGACGAAGAAGTTAAATTTAAGAAACGCCCTGGATCGGACACGAAAATCTTTGAAGGATTGAACTTTTTCATTATAACCGAGAGCTTTAACCCGGAGAAGAAGACGAAGGCGGAGCTGGAGGATATGGTCAAAGCGAACGGAGGCAATGTCGTACAGTCTCAAAACGCAAAGCCAGACGTCATATGTGTCGCGGATCGAGAACCAGTCAAGGTTCGCTCAATTAAGAAGGAGGGGAAACTGAGCATTTTACGGCCATCATGGTTGTTCGACTGCCTAAGACAAAATGAGATCAATCACGGGCGTCCTACGTTCTTACTACCGATGGAGCCAGACCATATGTACTACGCAACGCCCGAGGACAAAACCATGACCGACGGTAACGTTGATGAATTTGGCGATAGCTATTGCCGAGATGTCGCCCCGGACGACCTTCGACGCATCTTTGAGAACATGCCACAGCTCAAGTCGCAATCTGATAAGTCGATTCTCGTCGATCAGCTGCTGAACCATGGTGTTGACTTAGAAGACTTGCCGGGGTACATGTTCCGCAACTGTACGGTTTTCGTTGATGAAAATCACGCAGAATGTTCCGATCATAGCAATGGGGCAAGTGCCGACCTTGAAGATGAGATGGTCATCGACCTACCGCTTCGGCTTGCCAGTCAAACACTACGATTCGCAGCGGGCAGTGTCGCGAGTCGTGTTACCGATGAAGGCATTACCCACATTATCGCGAGTGAAGGAAACGATCGTGTCAAGGCTCTTCGACAGCAAGTTGCCGGGAAGTCAAAGCTACCCAGAATTGTGCGAGCAGACTGGGTATCTGAGAGTTGGAAAGAAAAGACGTTGCTGGACGAGGAACGATTCGCGCCGTGAGCTAGGCACCAAGGGCGGCGACAAACATGCCGTATCAAGTGAAGAGTGCATCAAGAAATGATCCGTGACCTTTGTGACTACGGGAAAGCATTCGGTACGACTCTCGAGTCAGAGTTGACATGTGAGGAACCGAGCTAGCATTAATCGACAGCTTCTAAAACGCTTTGATCTACCTCTTTCAATGGGTTCTTGAACCAGCATCTGCTCCTCCAAGGCAATATTCTCGCGAACACTCTTCCCCTAATCAACGCCAACGGTACTGCTCCAATGACTCTGCTGTCGCGGCTCCAATTCAAATCGTCACCCTCGACCCAGCAATGGCCTTGCGGCACTTGCACAACCCAGCCATTCAAGTCGCCATCAATGTCGGAAAGCCCATGCGTGTCACCCTGCCCTCTTAGAGTTACAAAGTCCCCGGGCATCCCGAGAACCCTTTTTGTCATCCCCATCCGGCCATCGTTAATGTGCGCGTCAAGAGGATGTTCGAAAGCGACGATATCACCCACTTCGATACCCTTGCCTCGGCGATTCAATTTTGAGATTAAGACCCAGTCGCCGCTAAGATAGAGAGTCGGGAGCATAGATGCGCCTTCGGGGGTTGTGAATTCGACAAAGTAAGTCCATATGACATGCGTGACGAGAAATAATGGTACTGTGAGCTTGAGCGTGCCAATGGCAAAGCTGACGGTGTTGTAAGCCCATCTTTGGTACCAAGGACCTCTATTCGGCAGAGGGTTTGAGAATTTCTCGGTATCAGTCGTTCTAGTGATAGGGTGGGCGGCTTTCGAAGTGCGCTTTTGTGGTTGGAGAGGGGTGGAGGGGATTTTGGACGAGCTGTAGAGGCGCCTCAAAAGACGTACAGACCGGATCATCGATTTGGTGGCAGTTGAACACACATTGTGGTTGTTGTCGAACCTCTGAGAGCTGGCCTGCTGGCGATTGAAGCTGATGTTGGAATCCGATTCCAATTTCTGCCTGATTGCCTTGCTGCAACCACCGCAACGTCAAGTCGTGACAGACGCAACTTCTAAACGTCATCTCTAAACGTTTCCAGATTGACTCGATGGTCACAAATGACGGTTGCGACTTGTGATGCCATTAGAGAATTGATCCTTGCTTATCAGGAATTCAATCCGCCAAACGTGAACGAACTCGAGGAGCAGCCGAGCGCTCTGGAATTCATGCGATATGTCGCCCAAAACAGGCCCTTCGTAGTCCGCAAGGGAGCGGCGGGATGGAAGGCTTGTAAAGAATGGGATATACCCTATCTTCTTTCTATCATGAAGGATCAAAAGGTCCAGGTTGCTAAAACGCCGTTCGGAAATGCAGACGCTCCTCTGATGACCGGAGACGGAATGATATTTGTCAAACCGTTCGAAGAACACGAGGCTTTCGCCCAAGTTCTCGCCGCATTGCAAGCAAGAGAGCAGGGAACATTACTACCGCATGTCAAAGACCCGGTTTGTTACGCGCAAACACAGAACGATAACCTTCGGAATGAATATGGAAACCTCTTCGCTGACGTGCCGGCTTCAGTTCCGTTTGCGCGAATCGCTCTTCAGAAAGAACCCGACGCTATCAATTTCTGGATGGGAAACTCGCACAGTACAACTGCCCTCCACCGGGATCCCTATGAGAACATCTACGTGCAAGTTCTAGGACGAAAGCATTTCGTTCTTCTCCCCCCAGTAGAGGCACCTTGTGTGAACGAGAGCGATCTTCCAGCTGCCACCTACGCGCCTGTTGGCTGTCCCGCACAATGTAAGCAGGGCGGCGAGGGTTTAGATCTTTTGTTGGAGCCGAAACTCGATGAACCTTCTTCTTCTGTACCGTTTGCGACTTGGGATCCAGATCTCCCAGACGTACGACCTACACGGTTCTCACATTTGAGCAGACCTTACAGAGTGACTTTGGATCCCGGTGATATGCTCTATCTGCCTGCGCTGTGGTATCACAAAGTAAAGCAGAGCTGTTCCGAGCAGGGCATATGTGTTGCGGTTAACTACTGGTAAGCCGCTTTCTTTGGGTGATCTTCACGGTGCGCGTTTGCAGTGCTAAACGCTGTACAGGTATGACATGGAGTTTTCTGGGCCTTTTTATTCTCTGACATCCTTTGCTCGGACGATAGGACTGGCTGCCAATGCACGCTCTTAGAAGTGTTACGAACTGAACAATGGATGGCACATGACGACCGATGGTAGGAGGCATACAGGTCGTCGTCGCCCATGGCTTTGGTGGACTCCCTGTTGATATTTTGGATATTCTGGAATCCTAATTCGTTGAATACTGCTTCTATCCTTTTCAATTCGAGCACGTGCTAGAGATTGGTTGGGGATAGAACCAGTTTCTGAGGATTTCCCAATTCCGGTGGTGATACGCGTCGCCTCATCATGATCATGCACTGCAAATCACTCCGTTCTTTCCGCACGTCGTGAGTCATGCTTATCGCTCGCATCTGAGCACACGAATTTCATTGCTCGGTGCTAGCTTACTGGGCAATTTGGATCGGAAGAGGTAGTTGCCTGCACGGTGAGACGTTCGTGCCCTTTCTTCTGATGCATCGCGGAAAAGTTCCGAAGAGGCAACCGTAGAGCTGCCGTTCTCGGAGCTCACTGCTGGCCGAATTGGGAAAGTCCAACAATATTTCTCTAAGCACATAGGGCGCGTTTATGCTTCACATTTCATTAAAAGAGCTCACGAGAAAGCTCAAGGCATCTGCGAGTTCCCAGCTAACTGATTGCGAATTTCTTACTTCCACACTAAGTGAAATATGGATCCCAATCAATTCCGCGAAGCAGCTCATGCCGCGATCGAAGACAGTATGGAACGTTCAAAGTACTCTCAGTTGGACAGCAGATGCTAAATGGATACTGCAGTCGTTTCGTACTACACGAATCTTCAAAGCCGCCCAGTTGTGTCGACGGTTCAACCCGGTTACCTTGCGCCCCAGCTCCCTGCTTCTGCACCAGACGAAGGCGAGCAATGGCAGAATATTCACCCAGACATTGAGAAAATCATTCAGCCTGGAATAACGCATTGGCAGCATCCAGCGTTCATGGCCTTCTTCCCAGCGAATTCGTCGTTCCCAGGAATTCTCGGGGAGATGTATTCAGCCATGCTCAACGGCGCGGCCTTCAACTGGATCTGTGGTCCAGCAGTTACCGAGCTAGAGACAGTGATGATGGACTGGGTTGCGCAAGCACTTGCACTGCCAGACTGCTTCCTATCGAAGGGCACAGGTGGCGGCGTTATCCAGGGCACCGCGAGTGAGGCTATTATCGTGGTGTTGATAGCAGCGCGGGAGCGTCTTCTCCGACGGGAAGTGCAACGACGAGGACTCAAGGAAGACAGCAAAGAGGCAGAGGCCGTCACGGACTCTTTGAGGGGCGGCAAACTAGTGGCCATTGGGAGCGATCAGTCGCACTCAAGTACTCAAAAAGCCGCCATCATTGCCGGCACGAAGTTGCGTACCGTTCCCACGAAGAAAGAAGACAACTTCGGAATGCGTGGTGCTGCTCTCCGGAAAACGCTCGAGGAGTGCAAGGCAGAGGGTCTAGTCCCCTTCTACCTTACCGTTACGCTCGGTACGACCTCGACTTGCGCTGTGGACGACTTTGCCGAGATTGCAGAAGTCATCAAGGACTATCCTGACTTGTGGGTCCACGTCGATGCAGCGCACGCCGGCGCTGCTCTGGTTTGTCCAGAGTACCAGCATCATGCGGCTCACTGGGCAGAGTTTGACAGCTTCGACTTCAACATGCACAAGTGGCTGCTGACGAATTTCGATTGCTCTTGTCTTTACGTGAAGAGCAGGAGCGACCTCACTGCCTCACTGACCATCACGCCTAGCTATCTGCGGAATCAGTTCACGGACTCCGGCCTCGTGACAGACTACCGCGATTGGCAGCTTCCTCTGGGTCGACGTTTCAGGAGTCTGAAGATATGGTTTGTACTGAGGAGTTATGGACTTGACGGGTTGCGGAAGCATATTCGATTCACCGTTCACCTTGGTGAGCTGTTCCACTCCCTTGTTCTCTCGCGCCCGGATTTGTTTTCTGTGTTCGTTCCGCCTGCGTTTGCTCTGACCGTTATCACTGTC
>Ga0335072_10005864_pt1 | contig 18053 bp, 13 predicted proteins | sample Lox_Sample_21_FD_206725 | JGI IMG/M metagenome (GOLD analysis project Ga0335072, IMG submission 206725) | Soil microbial communities from Loxahatchee National Wildlife Refuge, Florida, United States - Lox_Sample_2.1 | ecosystem: Environmental > Terrestrial > Soil > Wetlands | place: USA... | reverse complement strand
CTGGTGCCCACGAGAATTCATGTGGCGGGCCTGACCGAATCGCAAGCCGAGCAAGTGATAGCCGATGTGTTGCAGGCCAACGGGCTGGTGAGTCACCCGGAAGTCGGCGTTCTGGTCAAGGAGCACAGAAGCAGGCCCATCACGGTTGTAGGCGCTGTGCAGCACCCCATGGTATACGAGGCAGCCGAGAACGTGACGCTGCTGGAAGTGTTAGCTGAGGCCGGAGGCGTTGCCAATGACGCGGGAGATACCGTCATCGTGACGCGAGCGCGGCCGGCTTTCGTGATGGTTCCGGCAGCGCCCACTGACAGCCCAGCGCCTGGTTCAGCAGAGTCTTCTGGGCCTGCCGCCGCGGAACCGCCCGGCGCGGACACTGACGCGACCACCAAGCCCGAAGGTCCGGCGTTTCCATCGGCAACAGACATGGCGACAAATCCCACCCCACCCGCTACGTCGGGTGCCAGCGCTGCGGACACTCCCGCGCGCGCGCCAGGCGGCAACCTGATCACGATAAATTTGAATGAGCTGTTGGAAAAGGGCGACATGAAGAACAACATCCCGTTGCAGGCGGGCGATGTTGTGACTGTGCCGCATTCGGGCATTGTGTATGTGCTTGGCGCGGTAACTCGTCCCGGAGGCTTCGTGATGGCCAACGACCGGGCACAAATGACCACCATGAAAGTGCTGGCGCTGGCTGGCGGACTAACGGACATTGCCAAGTCTGAGCATGCCATCATCGTTCGTAAAGATGACCAGGGCAAGCAAACGGAAACCGAAGTGGACTTGAGGAAGATACTGAAGCTGCAGTCGGAAGATGTGCAACTGCATGCTAGCGACGTGTTGTACATTCCCACGAACTACACCAGGGCGGCCTTGCTCAAGGCAGCGCAGATCGCACTTGCCGTCGGTACCGCGCTTGCCATCTATCGGATTGGTGGTTACTAGTAGGGAAACGAATGGCCGACGACTCCAAGATTGTGCCGCGTGAACCGGGATCGAACGGGAAGGTGGAGATTTTCCCGTCGACCGGCTCGCGCATGCCCTCCATCGAATTGTCGCCGCGCGAGCCACACCTCTACGACTACCTGCTGATCCTGCGCAAGCACCAGTGGCTGATCCTGTCGTTTTTGGTGGTGGTCGTAACCATTGTCAGCATCGCCAGTTTCCGCATGAAGGCGGTTTACACCGCCAGCGCCAAAATCGAGATTGACCGTGAAAACACCAACATCCTGCCATTCCAGGGTGCGGATTCCTACGATATTGAAGTCGACATGGACAATTACATCGAAACCCAGGCGCGCGTCCTGACCAGCGAAACCCTCGCCCTGGAGACGATCCGGAATTTGGGATTGGCAGGCAACCCGGAGTACGCCAGCGGCACGTTGTCGGAAGCCATTGCTTCGGGCTCGTTGAAGAATCAGAAACTCCCTCCGGAGATTGGCGGATTTTTGGGCAGCCTGTCTGTTCGGCGCGTCCCGAATACCCGTCTGATGGAGGTAAGTTTCGAATCCACCGACCCCAAGATGGCCGCAGAAATCCTTAATGCGCATCTGGAAAACTACATTGAGCAGAACTACAGGAGCCGCTACGAGTCCACCGCGGATGCTACCAAGTGGTTACAGTCGGAGCTCGATGAACTGAGCGTCAAAGTACGGCGGTCGGAGGACGCGCGCATCGCCTACGAGCGCAATAACCAAATTTGGAACGTGGATGACAAAAGCGACAAGGGCAATGTGGCCACCGAGCGTCTTTCGGATCTGAACAAGGAACTAACCGATGCCCAGAGCGAAAGCCTGAAACGCCAGGCCATGTACGAATTCGCGAAATCAGGAGATGCCGACGCTGTTCCCCAACTGCGGGAGAACCCTACCCTACAGAGTCTGGAAGCAAAGAAGAACGATCTCGCCCTTCAGTATACCGATGCCGTGAATCAGTTCGGTCCGAATTACCCGAAGGTGAAGCGGCTGCAGGACCAGATGAAGGCCCTTGACGACGAAATGACCAGCGAGCGAAAGGGCATCATCGAACAATTGGGCAGTGAGTATCGCGAAGCGAAGCAGCATGAGGAGCTGCTCAGCCGCTCACTGGACGAGCAAAAGGCGGAAGTAAACGCCATGTCCGAGAAGATGATCGAGTACAACATCCTCAAGCGCGAAGCCGAAGCCAACAAGGCGCTCTACGACAGCCTGCAAACCAAGTTGAAGGAAGCGCAGATATCCTCGGGGCTGAAGTCTTCGAATATCCGCATCGTGGATCCGGCCATGGTACCGTCCACGCCTTCACGGCCGGCAAAGACGCGCAATATTGCTTTAGCTTTTCTCGTCGGTCTGGTCGGCGGAATCGGGTTGGCCTTGCTCCGCGAGTATCTGGACAACACGGTAAAAACGCCAGATGACGTGGAATCTCTCGCGCGGTTGCCCTCTCTGGCGGTGGTGCCGGCGTTCGGGGACGACGCCTCTTCTGCCCGGCGAACCGGCTATCTACGGGCCGGTTCCTCGAATGGCCACGAGAAGCGAATCGAGTTGGTGGCGCAACATCTGCCCAAGTCGCAAATGTCGGAGGCCTTCCGCGCATTGCGGACCGCATTGTTATTGTCGCAGCCGGATCGTCCCCCTCAGGTGATTTTGGTGACCAGTGCGTTGCCACGCGAAGGCAAGACCACCGCGGCGGCCAACCTGGCGGTCACGCTGGCGCAATTGGGCGATAAAACCGTGCTCGTCGATGCCGATTTGCGCAAGCCCGGGGTGGGCCGGCTGTTGAACCTCGGCTCGGGCAAGTATGCAGGCCTCAGTTCTTATCTGGCCGGCGTATCGTCGCTCGATCTGGTCACCGTGCCTCATCCGGCGATCCCCAATCTGGCCGCCATTCCCACCGGACCTTTGCCGCCGAACCCGGCGGACCTGCTTTCTTCGCACAAATTAACCGAAGCCATCGAGGAATTGCGCAAGCGCTTTAAGTTCATCGTCATCGACTCGCCGCCGATCATGGCCGCCACCGATGCGGTGATTCTTTCCGTGCAAACCGATGGTGTGTTGCTGGTGGTGCGCAGCGGTGAGACTCCCAAAGAGGCCTTCACGCGGACGCGCGATTTGCTGACCAGCGTGAAATGCCATTTGCTCGGGGTGGTGCTGAATGCGGTAGATTCCAGCGCGCCCGATTATTACTACTCGTATCGCTACTATCCGTATTCGTACGGTTATGGCCCCCAGGAGTCCCTGGAACTGGGTCACGAACACGAGGAGGCTTCTCCAGTCCCCACCGCGGTTAAGCCCGCCGACCGGGACGACGACGATTTCGACAAGCTATAAGGAGGCTGTCTTGCGCTATCTAATCACCGGCGGTGCGGGTTTCATTGGCTCGCACCTGGCCGAGCGTCTTCTCGAGAAAAAGGAAAATGTCGTGCTGCTCGACAATCTGTCCACCGGAAGCATGGAAAACTTCCGGCACTTGAAGAGCTCCGAAAACCTGGAGTACCACCTGGACGGCATCGAGAATAAGCAATTGCTTGCCGAACTGGTCGACGACGCGGATGTAATCGTTCACTTTGCCGCGGCAGTGGGTGTGAAGCTTATCGTCGAAAGTCCCGTGCGCACCATCGAGACCAACGTCAACGGCACTCAGCTGATTCTGGAGGCCGCCTCCAAGAAAAAGAAATTGGTCCTGCTGGCCTCCACTTCCGAGGTTTATGGAAAGAACACCCAAGTGCCTTTTCACGAGGATGCGGATCTGGTTCTCGGGCCGACGACCAAAGGCCGTTGGAGCTATGCGGCGTCCAAGGCGCTTGATGAATTTCTGGCACTTTCCTATTGGAAAGAGAAAAAGCAGCCAGTGATCGTGGTGCGCTTCTTCAACACCGTGGGACCGCGGCAGACCGGACGCTACGGCATGGTTCTTCCGAATTTTGTGCAACGCGCGTTGAAGAACGAGCCCATTGAGGTTTACGGTGATGGCAAGCAGTCTCGTTGTTTCTGCGATGTCCGGGACACGGTGGAAGGCTTGCTGCGATTGATTCCGCTGGAGCAGGCGTTGGGAGAAGTGGTGAACATCGGAAACACCGAAGAAATCACCATTGAAAATCTGGCCAAACAAGTGAAGCAGCGTACCGACAGCGATTCACCGATTCACTATATCCCGTACGATAAGGCCTATGAACCGGGCTTCGAAGATATGATGCGGCGAGTTCCTTGCATCGACAAACTCCACGCCCTGACCGGATTCCGTCCCAAAACCACTCTGGCCGAAATCATTGATCGTGTGGCCGCGTACCACCGCCAAAAGGAAGGTTTGCGAGCCAGCGCCACCGCCAATCGCTCCATTGCCTGAACCGGTTAGTGCCTGTGAAGCTAACTTGGGGAGCGACTTGTTCCGTCGTTTTCTTGTAAACTTGCAGCCATGGGGAAGCCCCCGGGAACAGTTGGCCACCGGTGCGTGGCGGGGTCAACCGTGTGAATAGCGCCGTCTCGGACAGGATAAAGGCCGACTTGAGCAGTCAGCTCGAACAGCAACAACGCCGCTTCGAACTCTTTTTGCTTCTTTTGTTTCTCCTGACCGTTCCACTTCTGAATCCATGGGTTCGCGGCGACGGCGTCGGCTACTACGCCTATGCGCGTGCCCCGCTCATCGAGCATAGTTTGGATTTCAGCCATGACTACCAGCACGCCAACGAGAGTTTTCGGGAAAACCGGTTGGAGGCAAATGGCCGCATTCGCCCGATCTATTACACGCGCACAGGCCACCTCGACAATCACTTCACGGTCGGCCCCGCTTTGCTGTGGTCTCCCTTTCTGCTGGTGGCTCACGGTGGGGTGTTGCTGGCGCGTGAATTGGGCGCGCAGGTTGCTGCGGACGGCTTCTCCGCCCCCTATCGCTACGCGATGGCCTTCGCCACCGGGGTTTACGGCTTTCTAGGGTTGTGGTTGTCGTTCCGACTGGCGCGGAAATACGTGGGGCCGGTATGGGCGTTTGTCGCCACGTTGGCCATTTGGTGGGCCAGTTCTTTGCCGGTATACATGTACTTCAACCCTGCATGGTCCCACGCGCACTCCGCGTTCATGTGCGCGCTGTTTCTCTACTATTGGGACGCAACCCAGGAACATCGAAGTGTTCGCCAGTGGGTCATCCTGGGTGTAATTGTTGGCGTGATGCTGGATGTGTACTACGCCAACCTGATGATTGTCACGGTGCTGCTGGTCGAAGCTCTGCGCCAATACGCGGACGTTCTGCGCAGCGGCCGTTCACCTTCCAGGCTTTTGCCGTTGCTCGGCCGCCAGTTGCTGTTCGGTGTGGTTGTGCTTGTCACCATGCTTCCCACCTTTATTACCCGGGATATCGTTTACGGCGGCCCATTGGAAAGCGGGTATTATTCACTTCGTGAATTTCTGTGGCGTTCGCCGGTGTTTTTCAGTGTCTTATTTGCTTCTGACCACGGACTGCTGTCGTGGACTCCGTTGCTGGCCTTCGCGATTGCCGGGCTCTTTCTGTTTGCGTTCCGCGTTCCGAAGGTGGGTGTGCCGTTTGTCGCAGCATTCGTCGCGTTTTATCTGTTTATTTGTGTGTATCCCGATTGGGCGGGAATTTCGTCTTACGGCAACCGCTTTTTCGTGTCCCTTACGGCACTTTTTGTTTTAGGACTGGCCTATCTGCTGGAGCGGGTTGCGGCACTGTTCTTGCGACAGCGCGTGGCCCTGGCGGTGTGCTCCGCGGTATTGGCCTGTTTTGTGCTTTGGAACCTGGGCTTGATCTACCAATGGGGTGTACATCTGGTGCCGGCGCGCGGTCCGATTTCATTTCGCGAAGCCACCTATAACCAGTTTTGCGTAGTTCCGGTGCGGGTAACCAGTAGTCTGCACGATTACTTCTTCCGGCGCGGCGAGCTGATGCAGCAAATTGAGCACAAAGATGTGGAGCAGCTAAACGACGATGCGCAGCCCTAAGTTTCGCGATAAGATGAAAAATGCCCGCCCAGGGTACGCTCTTCTCCCGGCTCGGTATCCTGTTGTTAAACTCAACGTTTTACTGGGGATTTCGCTCGCGTTCTTTGCGGTTCGCGCTACATGGCCTCTGTGACCTCCAACTCCACCATTGCTGGCTCTGTCTCCCATAGGCAGCCCGGCGCCAATACCATTCGCGTCGAACCACCACATGGTTGGCTCGATTTACGCTTAAAAGAGCTGTGGAATTACCGGGAATTGCTGTATTTCTTCGTTTGGCGCGATGTCAAGATTCGCTATAAACAAACCGCGATTGGCGTGCTCTGGGTAGTTCTGCAGCCGGTGTTGACGATGCTGGTGGCGACGCTGTTCTTTGGCCGGCTCGCCAAGTTGCCCTCGGGCGGCTTGCCTTATTCCGTCTTCGTTTTCGCTGCGGTTGTTCCGTGGATGTATTTCTCCGGTGCGCTGCTGAACGCCACGAACATTGTCGTGGACAATCAACGGGTCATCACCAAGGTATTCTTTCCTCGCCTGATTCTTCCGTTCTCCGCGGTTCTATCCGGATTGGTCGATTTCGCCATCGGTTTTTGCGTTCTTCTGATCTACATCGCGGTTTATGGCATACGGCCGACGCTCGCAGTTCTGACTCTACCGTTCTTTCTATTGCTCGCCATTCTCACGGCGCTTGGCGTCGGTCTATGGCTCTCTGCCTTGAACGCGTTGTATCGCGATGTCCGCTATTTGATGCCCTTCCTGATTCAATTCTGGACGCTAGCTTCACCGGTCTACTATTCCAGTGCAATGGTGCCGCAGCGATATCGCTGGATTTACGGCTTGAATCCCATAGCCGGCGTCATTGACGGTTTTCGCTGGGCTCTGACCGGGACCGGGCATGCCCCTGGTGGGGTTATCCTTGCCTCCACGGCGATGGTCTGCCTCACCGTTTTTGGAGGACTCATCTTCTTTAACCGCATGGAAGTCAGCATAGCGGATCGGGTCTGAGTAGAGCGCAATGTCCAACGTCGTCATCACTGCCGAGAATCTCAGCAAGCGCTATCAGCGTGGCTTGGTTGGCAGCAGCGACTTGCTGCGCGACAAGCTGGCCCTGGCCTTCCGCGCTCCCCACAAACTATTCCGCGGCGAGCGCAAAGAAAGCTTTTGGGCCCTTAAAGACGTTTCCTTTGATGTGCACCAGGGCGAAGTAATCGGCCTGATCGGCCGCAATGGGTCCGGCAAAACTACGCTGCTGAAGGTCCTTTCGCGCATCACCCGGCCCACCGCCGGTTGGGCCGAAATTCATGGGAGGGTCGGGAGCCTTTTGGAAGTTGGTACCGGTTTTCATCCTGAGCTTACTGGACGCGAGAACACCTATCTTAGTGGTTCCATTTTGGGGATGAGCAAGGGGGAGATTGATCGAAAGTTCGATGAAATCGTGGCATTCGCGGAGATTGAAAAGTTTATCGATACTCCGGTGAAGCATTACTCCTCGGGGATGTATGTGCGTCTGGCCTTTGCAGTCGCCGCACATCTGGAGCCGGAAATACTGCTCGTCGACGAAGTCCTGGCCGTCGGTGACATCAATTTTCAGAAAAAATGCATGGGCAAAATGGGCGAAGCCTCCAGGACGGGGCGCACCATAGTCTTCGTAAGTCACCAAATGAATCAAATTCGGCGTCTTTGTGGACGCGTGTATTGGTTGGAGGCAGGCCAAATCCGCGACCAAGGAAGTGCTCGCGACATCATTGCGTCCTATGAAGTAGCATCTGCCACCTCGGCGGAACGGCAGGGGGACTCGCCGCATTGCTTTCTGTATTGGGAAATTCCCGGCTCGCAAAACACTCTGCATGACGGGATGGACCGCGTGACACTCCAATTCAGTATTTTCTTAAAGGAGGCCGTTTCCGCCGGACACCTGGGAGTGAATATTTTCAGCGACTCCGAAGTCCTTCTGGGCGGTTGGGGATTCGACGACGTGAATATCCCGCAAGGCTACCAAAGTTTGCAAGTAACTTTTCCTTTTCTTCCGCTGAAGCCTGGCGTCTATTCGATTCGGTGCGCACTGTTTAACCAGGGCAACAACCTGAATGGTGGTCAGCTAGTCGAAGCGTGGGAGGCAGCCCAACCACTTGTGGTTGATAGCGCTCCACTGTCCCACTCACAGGACCGATGGTCCGGGCTTCTGAACATTCCTGGAAACTTGTCCGTCTTCGCGAGTTCAGCAGACGCTTCCACGATCAAGCCGGTGTCTGGGACTTAGTTCACCCAAGAGGCGTAGATCATGAGTTCAGCGGCTTGCCGCTTGTAGGAGAGGAGGGACGATCGACGGGGAATGAAGCCACTGGTTACAGCGCTGATAGACACGTTTAATCACGAGCGCTACATCGAGGCGGCTCTCGTGAGTGTCCTCGAACAGGGACTGTCGCCGTCCGAGCTTGAGGTCGTAGTGGTGGATGATGGGTCCACGGACAAAACATCCGAGATCATTCAGAAATTTCTGCCGCGTATCAAGTATGTTCGTAAGAAAAACGGGGGCCAGGCCTCTGCCTTTAATGCCGCATTCCCTGAAGTGACGGGCCAGATTGTGGCCATCCTGGACGGCGACGATTGGTGGGCGAAGGGAAAACTCGCGACAGTGCTCGAGGAGTTAGAACGACACCCGGAAATACCTGCGGTCAGTCACGCCTACTACCGATTTTACGAGGAGACCAACGAAGCAAAAGTGGTTGGTCCGCCGGAAACGATTCTGGTGAACATGGCCAGTCCCCAGGCCGCGCATCTCGCGCAACAACAGTGGATTTATCTGATCATGGGAGCACTGACAGTACGGCGAAAAGTCCTGGAACAGGTGATCCCTATTCCCGAGGCTCTGGTGTTTTCCGCCGACAGCATGATTGCTACTGCTTCGATGGCTCTCGGCGTTCGTGTGCTGCCCCGGCCTCTTTCGTACTACCGTTTTCATTCCGCGAATCTGTACGCAATAAATCCGGACGACAGAGCAAAGCTTCGGCGCCGGTACGAAATGGATGAGATAATGTGCAACCAGATTTCGCCGATGCTGCTTCGATTGGGTGTCGCGCCCGAGTGCGTTTCGGCATTCCTTGATCCGGTGTGGATCGCCATCCACAGGTACAAGTTGCGCACATTTGGCGGCAGTCGCTTCGAGACACTACAGACAGAAATGCTGGATTTTCGCGCGAGTTACCCGAATCCGAGCCTCGGTTATCGTTTATTCAAATACCTGGTGATGGGCCCGGCGACACTGCTGTTGCCGCCACGCCGATACTATGAATTACGCGATTGGTATGCCGGGCAGAATCTCGGCCGGTTCCGCGATTGGCTTGGCAGAACGGGCGCGGCTCAAGGTTGAGCCAACTAATTATGAATGTTGCGCAGACTCTTCCTCTGTACCGTTGTGACTTGGCCTTCATGTCTGGCTTGCTAGACCTCTCGTCAAAACTCACCACCTTGCCGCAAACCCCCTCCCAATGAGCGCTGCCCCTTCTTCTCCGCAAAAGGTTACCGTCTACATTCCCGCTTACAATGTCGCTGAGTTTCTGGCGCGGGCCATCGACTCGCTGCGCAACCAAACATTGCCGCCAGCCGAGATTCTCGTCGTCGACGATGGGTCAACTGACAATTCCGCTGAGATTGCTGCGGGCTATCCGCAAGTAACCCTTCTGCGACATGACCAAAACAAGGGACTGGGCGCGGCACGGAACACCGCGCTGCATGCAGCGAACTCCGAGTTACTTGCGGCCCTCGACGCGGACTGCGTTGCGGCTGCTACCTGGCTCGCCGAACTGGCCGCCAACCTCAGCGACGCTGCCATCGTGGGTGTTGGTGGAAAGTTGATTGAGGGCGTGAAGAACACTACAGCGGACGAGTGGCGCGCGGTGCATATGCCGCAGCACTGGGGAGATACTGCGATTCGCGATCCACGGTTTCTTTTCGGCTGCAACAACCTGTTTCGCAGGTCGGCGCTTCTGGCAGCCGGCGGTTACGACGAAAGGATGCGCACAAACGGCGAGGACGTGGATCTTTGTGCGCGCTTGCGTCAAAACCACGGGGCATTCTTTTACGCACCTTCGGCGGTGGTTACGCATCTGCGTCACGACACGACCAGTTCGATTCTGAATGCCTACTGGCGGTGGTGGCGTTTTGGCGTGAACGCCTATGCCCAAGGCTCGCGATTACGTTCGGTGCTCGGTCATGCCCTCAAGGTACACTTCCGTTACAATTTCCTTGAGCCGTTCAAGAAGGATATTCGCGCACACCGCTGGAAGTTGGCAGCCTTTGATCTGCTGATCTTGTTGTATTTCCCCTACATGGATTTTCAGTTATGGTGGAAGGTCCGTCAGGGGCCAACGGTGGATTGAGAGGAGAACGCGGTTGCACATACTGGTAACGGGTGGGTGTGGCTTTATCGGCTCGCACGTGGCGCGGCACCTGCGTGAGAAGGGCAATCAAGTATCCGTGATGGACAATCTGGTGCGCCGCGGCAGCGAACGCAACCTTTCCGTGCTCGCTCGGCGCGGCATCCACTTTTTTCACGGCGACGTCCGCAACCCCGAAGATTTGGCCAACCTGCCCACTGGAATCGAACTGATCTGCGATACCAGTGCACAGCCTTCCGTGGTGACCGGCTATGCCAACCCGCTCTTCGACCTGACCAACAACGGCATCGGTGCGATCCGTATTCTCGAATACGCTCGTCCGCGCAAGATTCCTTTGGTGTTCTGGAGCTCGAACCGCGTCTACGGCGCCGATCGCTTGAATGCTTTGCCGAGGCGAGAAACTTCGACGCGCTTTGAGTATGACCCGGAAGCTTGGGCACGCATTCCAATCGAGGAGCGCCCCGCCGGCTTTGATCCGCATCGCGGCGTTTCCGAGCAGTTCTCGATCGACGGCGGTCAGCGCAGCATTTACGGCCTGAGCAAGCTGATCGCCGATGCAGCCTGCCAGGAATATGCACAGGCCTACGATCTGCCCATTGTGGTCAACCGTTTTGGCGTTATTTCCGGTGCGGGTCAGTTCGGACACACAGATCAAGGCTGGGTAGTTTGGTGGGCGGTGGCCCACTGGTTCAAACTTCCACTGACCTACATTGGCTTTCAGGGTAAGCAGGTACGCGACGTCCTCTTTATCGAAGACATGCTCGAGCTGTTGGGTGCACAGATTTCGCGCATTGGCGAGTTTCGCGGAGAGGTCTTCAATCTCGGCGGCGGCGCTGCCAACTCCATTTCGCTCTGCGAGGCCACCAAAGCGATGCAGGAAATCTCGGGGCGCTCCACACCTATCACCATCTCCGATGAGCCGCGCAAGGGCGACATCCTGCTGTATTGGACCGATAATCGCAAGGCCGCGGAGAGGCTGAATTGGCAACCTCGTGTCGACCTCCGGACCGGTTTCAAGCACATTTTTGAGTGGATTCGCGACAACGAAGCGGAACTACGCAGCCATCATGTAAAATAGCTTCCTGGTTAACATGAATACTCCTGCTGCCGGGCTAGAGTGTGATCCGACCGGGCATGAACACGCCACTGCGCCGGCCTCGTCTGCTCGCATTCCCCAACTCGACGGTCTTCGCGGTATCGCCATTCTGGCGGTGATCTCTCTTCATTATCTCTATGACGCAGACCACGGTCCTTTCAGGAGCCTGCTCTATCGGTTCGGCTGCATATTCCGGCTTGGATGGGCGGGCGTCGACCTTTTTTTTGTTCTTTCGGGTTTCCTCATTGGTGGAATTCTTCTGGATGCGCGGAAAGCCGACAATTATTTCCAAACCTTCTATCTCCGCCGTTTTTTTCGAATTTTGCCGATTTATTACTTGTGGCTCACGTTGTTCGGCCTCGCCACATTTTTGATTGGCCCCTCGCTTGGCGGCATCTATCCCAACAATCCTTCTTCCGCCAAGTTGCTTCCAGCGTACTATCTCTTCTTACAAAATTACCTTGGTATGCCCTTCTGGTCTTTTGCCTGGTTATGGCTTGCGGTGGCGTGGTCGCTCGGGGTGGAAGAGCAATTCTATCTTGTTTCTCCGCCCCTGGTGCGCTTCCTAAGTCCTCGCCGGCTGAAAACGGTACTTATCGCAACACTGCTTCTGGCTCCCATTCTCCGTGCTTCTCTCTATGTCCTATCGTCCAGCGGCGCTTCCGCAATGTATGTGTGGATGCCTTGCCGAGCCGATTCACTGGCCTTTGGGGTACTCGCCGCTCTGCTTTGGCGAGAAAGGAAAATAGCGACTTGGTATTCTGCCCATCGCATGCGCTTTTACACATTGTTGATCATCCTGGCGCTGCCAATCCCTGCCTTTATCAAATGGCTGTTTAGTCCGTATTCTTTCGCTATGGGTTTTCTGGGCTATTCCTGGTTGGCCGCTCTATTTTCGTGTCTACTGCTCCTAGCGCTCTTGGAGCCGCAAGGCTTGTGGAGCCGTTTCCTGGATTGGCGTTTTTTAAGGGAAATGGGTCGACTTTCCTATTGCATCTATCTCATCCATTTTCTCATCCTCGGGCTCTGTCATTCGCTCATTCTTCACCGGTCCCCGAGTATTGCGACCGCGGCTGGGGCTGCGGTAACGCTGTTGGCTTTTGTGATTACTTATGGGCTGGCGGCGCTGTCTTGGCGGTATTTCGAACACCCACTATTGCGGCGCGGTCATCTTTATAAGTATAAATTCGCGAATTCCGGGGCATGAGGAAAGCGTCCACTTTACCTGGCATTTCCAGCGAAAAACGGGCTGGGGTATGCCTCCGAGGGCAGCCAAGGGACCGGAACTACGCCCACATCACATGAAATAGATGTGTCACGCCGCAAGCCAAAAGACTTCAGCAACGACTATTTTCTCTCGCAACAAGCCGCAACTCCACGACACGAATCCGTATTCTGGGGCATAATAAAAGCGCCCCATTGGCCCGCGATTTCTGGGAGAAAACGAGCGATCGAATGCCAGTAAATAAAGTGCTAGTCACGGGCTCCAGCGGCCTGATCGGTTCCGAAGCGGTCGAGCATTTTGACCGCCGAGGGCGGGAAGTTCATGGTATCGACAACAACATGCGCCAGGTTTTTTTTGGCGAGCCGGGTGATACCACGTGGAATCTGGATCGTTTGCGTCGCAGCACCAAGCATTTCACCCATCACAACATAGACATCCGCGACCGCATCGCTCTGGAATCCCTCTTTCGTAATCAGCGCTTCGACCTGATTGTCCACTGTGCCGCCCAGCCTTCGCACGACAAAGCCCGGGACATTCCCATCCTCGATTTCGAGGTAAACGCTCTCGGTACCGTCAATCTCCTGGAAGCCACGCGGCTGCATTGTCCAGAAGCGGCTTTTATCCTTATGAGCACCAACAAAGTTTACGGCGACGCGCCGAATGAGGTGCCGCTCAAGGAGTTGGAGACGCGTTGGGAGTACGCGCGGTCCGAAGATTACAACGGCATTAACGAAAACTGCCGCATCGACCGTACGCTGCATTCTCTGTTTGGCGCGTCGAAGGCGTCGGCGGATTTGATGGCACAGGAATATGGCCGCTACTTCGGTATGAAGGTTTGTATCTTCCGGGGCGGATGCCTGACCGGTCCTTCCCATTCCGGCGTGGAACTGCACGGCTTTTTGTCCTACCTGGTCAAAGTGGCAATTTCCGGTGGCATCTACTCGGTGTTCGGCTACAAAGCCAAGCAGGTTCGCGACAACATTCACAGTCACGATGTGGTGCGCGCCATTGAGGAATTTGCCGCGAATCCGCGCCCCGGAGAAGTCTACAATCTTGGTGGCGGCCGGCAGAACAGCATCTCCATGCTCGAAGCGATCGCCAAAACCGAGGAAATGTCGGGGAAAAAGCTCAATTGGAAATATGTCGATCAGAACCGTATTGGCGACCACATCTGCTACATCTCGGATTTGTCCAAATTCAAATCGCACTATCCCAAGTGGGATATCACCATTAACCTCGACGAAATCTTCCGCCAGATCATCGAGGATCACACGCGACGTTTGCGGAGCGTTGCGTCGCCGCACTGAGGGCAGTCTCCGCAAGCTACGGATAGCCACGTCAAATGAGCCTGCGCGCTGACTACGATATTTGGCATGACAAGTACCATCAATTGGATCCTTCTTATGACGATACTTCCACTCCCTGGTACCAGTGGGTCAGCGATACGATCGGTAGCGTTCAAGGTCTGAAGACTCTGGAAGTGGCTTGTGGCCGGGGCGGTTTCGTTCGAAAACTCGCGCGTTCGTCGGCTCTATCCTGTGGTGTCGATTTTTCTTTTGCGGCCATTTCCATTGGCGAACAGCGCTTGGCCGGACACGACAGCCTGACGACGCGCGCCTGCTATGCCCAGGGAGACGCGCACTCCCTGCCGTTTCCTGACAACGCCTTCGACGTTCTCGTTTCCTGCGAGACCATCGAGCACTTACCATCGCCTCTTCAGGGCCTTCGTGAGTTCTACCGCGTCACTCGCCCCGGGGGTACTCTCTTCCTGACCACGCCTAACTACTTCAACTTCATGGGTCTCTACGAACTATACGCAAAACTTCGCCATCCGAAGCGGCCGCCCGACCAACCCTTTGATCGCCTTCAAATCTTTGTACAGACCCGGGGCCTGCTGAGCAAAGCGGGGTGGAAAATCCTCGCATCCAATGGCACTGTTCACCAATTCCCCATTTGGCCAGGCCGCAACCCGGTGCGCTGGCGCGCGCTCGAATCCTCGGCCACGCTGAAAAGGCTTCTAAGCGTCTTTGCGCTGCACTACTGCATCGTCGGAAGAAAAAGCAAGAGCGCCGTCTGACGTCGTCAGGGTGCCTTGCCAGTGCAAACCATCAATGCATAAGGGTCCGCAGGGAGATTCCATGTGCGCCCAAAAGCACGGAGCTTCTTTTCAAAGTCGGGTGGCGCATGGCAGACGCTATCGGGGTCTGGCTCTTTTTTCAACCGTGCCGCTGTTAATCCAGAGATCAGAATCGTCGTTGCTTCTTCCGGCTTATCCTGTAGGCCTGACAGCATGTTCTTCGCTGCAAATGTGGGGATCGCCGCTTTATATCGGCGCCAGTTATCCTCGAACGCAGAGACTTCATAGTTTAGTGTCTCTCCGGGCCTGTAGAAGTTGGCGAAATATAAGCTGTCCACGGCTGCCATACCGGTCAAGTGCAGGCTAGCAGAGTACTGTTGCTCTTCCATCCGCAACGGCGACCCGAGATACAGAAAATCGGCTTTATAGTAATAGAACGAAATCGCGCACAACAAAACCATCGGTCCTATTCGCAACCACGCCGGAAACTTCGGCCAGGAGTAGAACATACCCAAAAACACACTTTTCGCCGGATACAGAAAATGGTGATCCAGCAACAATTGCGATTTGTTCAGTGTCAGCCAGACGAGCGTGCTAGCTAGGAACGCAATGCTTACCTTGCGCAGTTCTTTGGGCGAGTCTCTCCATGCTCCTGCGGTCACCAGCATTGCCGGCACCAGGGCTATAAGAACAAACGGCACAACACAAAATTCCCAAGTGAAGGCGATTCGGAAACTCGGCCAGGCATTTAACGCCGCGCCGCGTATCTTGGAATTTATACCGAACTGCACAAAGGCCAGCTGCCAGGTATGCTGTTGGGCCAAGACCGCCGCGGTTACGCCTTGAAACACCCCAGCCGCCGTCGCCAGCCAGAACAACATATTCCGTAAGCGAATCTCGAAGACCTCGGGCCGCAACAGCAGCAACACCGCCAGTGTGGAAATGATCGCGACTCCGAATGCCGGAGACACCAGCAACGTCGCGCCCGCGAGGCAACCCGACAATACCAGCCGCGCCCACGAAAATTCTTGCGGCAGGGCTAGCCACGCCGCCAAGCTCAAGGCCACGGCTGTCAGGTCCGGCCGGCCGTGCGCCATGCGCGGGAACATTGCCAACAAAACAAGCACAGAAACGACTCGTCCACATTGGTAACGCTTTCTCAGCAGCAGCCATAACAGAATCAGTGCGATCGCGTGAACCAGATGTGTGTAGGCAAGCAAGGAATTTGCGGATAGACCGAACAGACGTAGCCATGCCGCAAGGAGCAGAAAGTACCCGGGAGGATAGCAATAAATCCCTTTCTGGAATGTCAGATCGTAAGACTGGGATCCCGGCGCCGCGAGCCTTCCAAACCTAGCTAACTGGTACGCCGGCTCAGTGAAGAAATTCAGGTCCTGATGGGGAAGCGGAAGGAATCGCCAAAAAAGAATCGCGCTGATCCCGCAAACGACCAGGCAAACCCAAAGGAGTTCCTGCCTCGAAGGAATGCTACGGCCGGCCGGTGTGGTTGTGCTTCGCCGTTCTGTGGCAGCTAAGTTCTGGGTATCCATTGTGAGCCATCAACCGTATCGTCATCCGGAGCAAAGCAACCGCGACCCTCACATCACGGGATTATTCCGCCGTCGTCTTCTGACGGCGAGTCGCCAAATACAGTACTCGGGTTTCGTTAGACGCAATGACACGAAGCGAGCGTTCCGGCACGACCAAATCACGAGTAGGAAAGTTCTCTGGTGCGTTTTTCCACTCCTCATAAACCAAAAAGATGTCGCGCTTAGCCAGGAAGTCCGACCACAGGTATGTCCGAACGGGCACGTAAGGCGGAAGCAACTGCATCGCCTTGTAGATCGTGTCTGTAAAATTCACGTCAGCTGGCGTGGGTTGGCGGATGAGCAGAACAAGTCGCCCGTCCAGATCCGCTGGTGCATAATGCACGAACTCCAAATAATGGCTTGCATCAAGCACCACGACCGGCAGGTCTCCATAGCCGGCACTCTGTATAAATGTGCTGAAGACCGCGCTTCTGGTTCGTAGCTCGTCGACATCCTGTTTCAAAAGCCGCCAAAAATGAAGCTCGTTGAGCCCGGAGACCATGAAAACGAACGTGGCGAACAACGCTACGGTTTTTCGGGACGCCCGGCCAAGCAAGAAGCCGATGGAAAGCGTCAATCCCAGCACGGTGCAGAGTACATAGCGAGCGGTCAAGCCTGCGTGGGCCACGCTGGTGATCATATACGCGATAAACGGCAGCGCTATCAACCCAACCAGGAGCGTCGCTTCCACTAGCTCGGCCGTCTTGGCGTCGCTGCTCAGGTTCGGGTTTCTCCAGGCAGAAAGAACCTTTCTCACGATGGCGAACAAGATGACTACAACTATTCCTGCTGCCACTCGGCTCGTGGTTTCCAGATACTCCCCGTAGGTGCTCGGCAAGAATATCAAATGGAACTTCGCCCAGAAGTGCGCGCCGTAATACGTTTGGTTAATCTTTAGGAGCCTCCATTCGAAAAATAGAGGTATGGCTCCCGAGGCCAATGCCGCCCAAACCTGCCAGCGAATGCGCCGTGTCTGCAACACAAGGACCAACTCCGCCAGGCCGAAAGGAATCATGGTAAGGACCGCCAAATAATGCAGAGACTGCGCCAGTGCGAGACTGATTGCCAGCAGAACCGTCCACGACGGTGATGGTAAGCGTTGGTAACAAACCAGAGCGAACGCGACGCACGCGAATACCATACTGTACGGACGCGCCTCGAGGGCGTAAAGCAGAAACACATCGGTAAGCAACAAGACGAACGCACACAGGAACGCGACGGTCTCCCCTGCCCGTTTTCGCACGTACACGAAGACGCAGATTATGGCGACCAGAAATGCCGCTATCGACGGAAGTCGCAGCGCGGTCTCCGGATGGCGGCTAAGCGGTAACGCCAAATGTTCGATCCAATAGAACAGTGGTGGTTGGCCGTCGAGCGGCAGCTGCAACGCATGCAATCGCGCTGACCAGGTATCCAGGGAAGTGACCGTCAAAGTGAGGATTTCGTCGTACCACAACGGCTTGCCCGCTGCAGCGAACACACTGCGCACCCCGGCATACACTAGCAGAGCTGTCAACAACCCGTAAGCCACATGTTTTGGAACTATTGGGGAATCTTCGTTCACGAATTCGTCACAGGCCTTTGGGGAAGCGGCGTTTCCGCGCTTTGTGGCTCTGGTGCCTCGATGCGTTTGTAGTCGCCTCGGCTGAAGTATTTTTCCAGCCACACATACAGGCAGATGAACAGGTACCGGCTGCCCATTTCCTTTAGTTTGAGCTTGGCTTCGCCGGAGCGCCGGTTGC
>Ga0335072_10005863_pt1 | contig 18055 bp, 18 predicted proteins | sample Lox_Sample_21_FD_206725 | JGI IMG/M metagenome (GOLD analysis project Ga0335072, IMG submission 206725) | Soil microbial communities from Loxahatchee National Wildlife Refuge, Florida, United States - Lox_Sample_2.1 | ecosystem: Environmental > Terrestrial > Soil > Wetlands | place: USA... | reverse complement strand
GAACGCTGAGGTCGCGACCACCACGCGCAGCTCTCCCTCGCGGAAGAACCGCTCCACCTCGTGACGCTCCGGCGTGGGCATGCCCGCGTGATAAAACATGACCGAGTCGCCCAATTTCTTGCGCAGACTCTGCGCGAGTTTGGTCGCCTCCTTGCGCGAGTTACAGTAGACGATCGCCTTCTCGCCGTCACGCAAGAGCTCGAACAGATACTCGAGGCGATCCTTCGTCTCGCGTGCGTCGGTGACGCGCAGGTTCTCGCGGACGCTGGGATCGATGACCCACGCGTCGATGCGCAGCTCACGGACGATGTGATCGAAGGCCTCGTCGTTCGCCGTTGCCGTGAGCGCGATCGCCTGCGGCGAGCCCAGCGACGCGAGCGTTGCGCCGAGGCGGCCGTACGCCGCACGGTGTTTCGATTCGTAGAGATGATGCGCTTCATCGACCACGACGAGCGCCGGCGTGCTTGCGCCGAGGAACTCGTCGCGATGGAACTCGAGAAACTCCGGTGTCGCGAGCACGATATCCCACGCGCCCTCGCGGAGCGCGGCAAAGAGTTCGTCGCGTTCCTCAGGTGATATCGACCCGTTCGCACGAAAAATCCGCAATCCCAAGGGGTCGAGTTTGCGCAGCAGTGCGTCGTACTGATCGTTCGCGAGCGCGCGTAGCGGATAGATGACGAGCGTTTTGGCGCCGGCTTCGAGTGCATGGAGCGCCGCAGGATATTGGAAGCAGAACGATTTGCCGCGCCCCGTGCCCATGACGACGAGGGTGTTGCGGCCGGCCTCGATGCGCTCGAGCGCCTGCTGCTGCGCACGGTGCGGCAGTGCATCGCCGATCAACGCTCTGCGAACGGCGTCGCCGGTGTCATCATCCGTCCCTCGACTACGGCGCTTGGCGCCTACGCTCGGGATGACACGTGCGTCGCGCGTCATCGAGATGTTGACGCCGCGGTGGCGATCGCCGCCGCCCGTGAGTGATTCGACGCGCGAGCGATAGCGCGCGCCGGCATCCATCAGCGGCGCGAGATGTTTCGCGATCTCTTTACGCACGAAGCCGAGCGGCAGTTCGCCGAAGCGCACCGCAATCGCGTTTGGATCGTAGGGATTCTCCGGCTGGCGCTCGAGCGTCAGCTCGCTGCCGACGCGCAATCCCGCAATCGTATCCTGGCGCCCCTCGAACGAGACGCCGACGAGCTTGGTGTGAAAGTGCGACGAGCCGCCGATGCTCGCGTAGCGATCCTGCTCGTATTCCTTCGCGTGCGCGAAAACACGCTCGACGAAGTTCGAGACGCCGGGACGGCGCGTTTCCGCCGCGGTGTCGTCGTTGAGGAACGCGCTGAAAGCGCGCTCGAACGCAGCCTCCGACGGGGTCGGAGGCGGGAGCGATTTACTCTTGGTGCGTGCCGTCCGGCTCATGCTCCGGGGAGGATACCTCGAAACCTTCGAGGTTCAGCTTGATCTCTTCATGTTCGAGCGGCTCGAGGTTATCGATCTCATCCGCCTCTGCCGGTTCGAGTGTTTCGACCGCGCCGCTCTCCTCGCGCTTGCGACGATAGCGCCCGGAGGCCGTCTGCGGATTGCGCGCCGACGTCTTCTGCGCGGCGCGGCGCGCACGGCGGGCCGCGACGATGTCCTCGCGCGAGCCGCGATTCGAGCTCGCGCCCTCGACGCGCGCGGGCGCCGGCCCCGCTACGCTGAGGGCGGCACGCCGTTTGCGCGCAGCCTGTTCGAGTTGACGCTTACGGAAGACCAGTACCAGAGGCGCCGAGTAAAAGATCGAGTGATAGCCGCCCGAGCAGATGCCGACGAGCAGCGCGAACGCGAAGTTCTTCAAGCTCGCACCGCCGAGCGCGAGCAGCGCGACCAGCGTGATCACGACGGTCGCGAGCGTGTTGAACGAGCGCGTCATCGTCTGTTTGATCGACTCATTGACGATCGTGTCGTACGAAACGCCCACCATCAACTTGGTATTCTCGCGAATTCGGTCGAGAATTACGATCGTGTCCATGACCGAGTAGCCGATGACCGTGAGCACCGCGGCCAGGAACGCGTCGTCGGCGGGGCGATCGGCGATGGCATAGATGCCGATCATCATAGCCGCGTCGCGAACGAGCGCGATGACGGTCACGAGGCCGAAGATGTAGTTCCAACCGAAGCGGAACGCGATGTAGACGAACTGTATGCCGAGCGCGAGGACCAACGCGTAGAGCGCATCGCGCAAATACTCGCCTCCGAGCGTCGGCCCGATCGCGGTGATGCTGAGCTGGCTCGGGTCGATCGTCGCGGCTTTGTTCAGCGCGTTCTTGAGGGGCACCGAGTTGTTCGCAAACGAGGTGGTGGTGTCGATCGTGAAATGTTTGCCGTCGCTGCCGACGGTATTGATGCTCTCATCGGCAAGGTTGAGCAAAGCGAGCGCATTCTTGACCGCATCGGTCGTGACCGGCTGCGTGAAAGCGACGTCGACCTCGGTGCCACCGGTAAAGGCAAGCCCGAGGCGCAGCATGTGCGAAGGCTGGAAGCCGTTCCCGCCTTCGAATCCGTGATAGACCATCGCGCCGATACCGATCGCGATGACGAGGTACGATATCGTCTGGATGGTGCGGAACCACCCAACGATGTTCCAGTTGAGTCTGCGGAAAAACATCGGTTACGCCTGCGCCCCCGCTTTGGCGAAGATCCCGATGTCGTCGGTCTGCACGCCGTAAAGCTCCGGTGCGGTGAGAAGATTGTTGTCGACCAAAACATCGACGAAGAAGCGCGTGATGAAGACTGCGGTGACTAGCGAGATCACGGTGCCCCAGAAGAGCGTGAAGGCAAAGCCTTTCACCGTGCCGGTGCCGAGCATGAAGAGCACGCCCGCGCCGACGATGGTAGTGAAATGACTATCGAAGACGGCTGAGAACGCGCGCGAGAAACCGACGCGCACCGAGGCGCGCATCGTCTTCCCGTTCCACAGCTCTTCCTTGATGCGCTCGAAGATCAGCACGTTGGCGTCGACCGCCATGCCGATCGAAAGCACGAAGCCGGCGATTCCGGGCAGCGTGAGTGTCGCGTGCGAGAGCGCGAGAATGCCGAGCATCACGAGAACGTAGATCAGCAGCGCGACGTCGGCGAGGAAGCCCGGCAGTCGATACACGACGATCATGAAGAGCAGCACGAGTCCCAGGCCCAGCATCGAGGCCTTCAGCGACTCGATGAGATCGATCTTCCCGAGCGTCGGTCCGATCGATTCCTTCTCGATGATCGTGATCGCCGCGGGAAGCGCACCGGCGTTGAGCTCGTTGGCGAGCGTCACGGTTTGATCTTCCGTGAACTGACCGGTGATTTGACCGCTCTCGAAAATCGGACTCTGAATCGTCGCCGCCGAAACGTAACGCTGGTCGAGGAAAATCGCGAGCAACTTGCCGATGTTCGCGGTCGTCATCTTGCCGAATTTTGCCGGATCCTTCGTTTGAAACGTGATGTTCGGATTGCCGGCCTGGTCGTAGCTGGCTTGCGCGCCTTTCAACTCTTTGCCGGTGTAGACGACCGGACCGCTCGCATCGTACGCGCCGTGCTCGACGTAGGCTTGCGCGGCAGCGCGCTGCTTGGCGGTGAAGGCCGCGCTCTTCGGGCTGTTGACGATTTCCAGCGCCTGCTCAGCCTTGACGTTCACGTCTTGCGGCATGATCTTGTAGGTCAGCACCGCGACCTGCTTGAGCAATTGCTCGGCTTGATCGGGATTCTTCAGGTTGGGAATCTCGACCAGAATCCGGTCGGTTCCGACATTGCTGATCTGCGGCTCCGTGACACCGAGCGAGTTGATGCGTTGATCGATGACCTGGCGCGTCTGCGCTTGAATCTCAGGTGTGATCTGCTTCACGTCGGCGGTCGGCGAGAGCTGGAGCAACAGACGCGAGCCGCCTTGCAGATCGAGTCCGAGATGAATTTTCTGATCGATCGGCAGGCACGCCCACAACGAGTAGGCGACGACGCCGACGATCACCAGCGCTTTGAGAAACGGTTTGACAGTATTCCAGCTCATGCGGCTTTCGGTGCAAAGAAAGGGCCCAGGCGAGGCGCCGGGGCCGGCAGGTCTTTAACCTTGAGACTGTATCAGCCTCTTCCCGGCCAGTCAAACCGCAGCCAGGCTACCATGAGTAGCCTCGACGATCCCGGCCGGGGCGAGCGGTAGCTCCGGCGGCAATTCGGCGTAGGCGAGCACGTCGACCCGCAGGCCGGAGCGCAGCAGCAGGTCGGCGAGCAACGGGCGCAACGCTGCGCCGCATAGCACCGCGGCGCGCTCGCGCGGCACGCGTGCGGCATAACCGCTCACCTCGTCGCGTAGCGCGATGGCTCGCGCCGGATCGGCCGCGCCCTCTCCGCCCGACCACTGCCGTGCGAGCTCGCGATCGTACTCCGCGTCGATGACGAGCGGCTCGAGCCGTTCGATTCCGCGGCGGCGCAGCAGATCGGGCAGAATGACGCGTCGCGCCGCTTCGGCAAGGTCGCGCGCATCGCGCGAGGGCGCTTCGAGCATCGCCTGCAGGACCGAGACGGGATCGCGCGGCCACGCCTGTTCCCGCAAGAGATGTCCGAAAGCTCTGTGCAGCGTGCCGAGAGGAAACGCGTCGGTGCCGATCTCGCGAATCAGGGCCGGCATCGTCGCGCGCAGATGCTCGAGCAGCGTCTGCAATTCTTGACGCCCCATCAGCTCGCTCGCGTGGCGGCGCACCGTCTCCGCTACGTGCGAGCCCAGGATCGAGATCGGATCGAAGACCAGCGCTCCGGCACTTGCGGCGCGCTCGCGCTCGTGCGGTTCGATCCATGCTGCCGGCAATCCGTAGACCGGCTCGCCTTCAACGCGCCAACCGAGCCGCGCGAGCGCCTCGCCGTCCGCAACGGCCATGACGCGAGCCAGGTCCAACCGCCCGGTCGCGACGACGCGATCGCGCACGCGGATAGCGTAGGTATGCGGATCGCGCGCCAAGTCGTCGCGCAGACGCACGCCGGGAAGCACCAGCCCAATCTCGCCCGCGAGCGCACGCCGCACTTCTCCGATACGATCGAGCAACGCATCGGCCAGCGGCGGAACGAGAAGATGAGCGAGTTCCGCACCGATATCGATCGCCATCGCATCGACGCCCACGAGCCCGAGCGCGAGTTCGGGCCGCCGCAGCGCTTGGCGCCGCGCCCGGTCGTTTGCCGCGCGCACGCTTTCGTCGCTGCGCTTCTTCTTCCGCACGGCGACCTGCGCGAGCACGAACGCGCTCGCACCGAGAATCGTAAAGACCGGGCGCGGCAGCGCGGGCACGAACGAGAGCACGAGCAGCAGCGCGCCCGCGCTTCGCAAAACGTCGGGACGCGCGAAGAGCTGCGCCGCCAAGTCCGCGCCGAGCGCGCCGTCCGATGCGACGCGCGTCACCATCATGCCCATCGCCGTGGAAATCAAGAAGGCGGGCAGTGTCGTAACGAGCGCGTTACCGATCGAGAGCAGCGCGAAGGTGCTCACCGCGTCGAGCGGCGAGAGCCCGCGATAAGCAATGCCCACAACGATTCCGCCGATCAGGTTGAGCGCGACGATCACGACCGCAGCGACGGCATCGCCCTTTACGAACTTGCCCGCGCCGTCCATCGCGCCGTAGAAATCGGCCTCGCGCTGGACCGCGGCGCGTTTGCGCCGAGCGCCTTCGGCATCGAGCGCGCCGGCGTGCACGTCGGCATCGATCGCCATCTGCTTGCCCGGCATCGCATCGAGCGTGAATCGCGCGGCGACTTCGGCTACGCGCTGCGATCCGCTCGCAATGACGACGAACTGAATCGTGACGAGAATCGCGAACACGATCAACCCCACCACCAGATTGCCGTGCACGACGAACGCTCCGAACGCCGGGATAATCGCGCCGACCGCTCCCGGCGTCGCACCTTGGGTGAGAATCAGCCGCGTTGCCGAGACGTCGAGCGCGAGCCGAAAGAGCGTCGCGACCAGCAACGCGGGGGCGAAGGCCGAGAATTCGAGGGGATCTTCGATCGTCACCGCGAGCAGCAGCACGAGCGCCGACGCGAAAATGTTGACCCCGAGCAGCACGTCGAGAAGCGCGGGCGGAAGCGGCACGATCAGAATGCCGACGATCGCAAGTAGCACGCCTGCAAAAGCGTAGACCGGCAGCCGCGTCACGTCAGTGCACCGCTGCGCATCAACGCCGCGACGATCTCGGCGACCGCGACGTAATGCTGCTGCGCGATCGGCTTCCCGACCTCGCCGTCGCGGTAGAGCGCTCGCGCGAGCGGCACGTTCTCGATCACGGGAATTCGCCGCTGCGCCGCCTCTTCACGCACGCGCAGCGCCATCTCGCCGGCCGCACGCACGAGCACGGCGGGTACCGGTACGGAAGGCGGCCGGTACTCGAGTGCGACCGCGACGTGCGTCGGATTGACGACGACGAACGCAGCGTCCTTGACCCTCGCGAGCGCGCCGCGGATGAAACTGCGATGCAGCGCTTTGCGGCGTCCGCGCGCGAGCGGATCGCCGTCGCTCTCGCGGAGTTCGCGCTTGAGTTCTGCGAAGCTCATGCGAAGCTTGCGCAGCCACGCGCGCCGCGCGACACCGAACTCCGCAAAGGCGAAGAGCAGGCCTACCGCCGCGGCCGCGAAGACGACGCGCCGAGCGCCGCTCCACGCAAGCGATGCCGCACCCTGCGGCCCGATCCCCGCGCCGCCCGCATCGGCGAGATCGCGCAACGCCGGCAGCATCGCCAGCGACGCGACGGCAAAAGCGGCCAGCGCTCGGGCGCCGTGTGTGACGGCGTCGCGCGAGAACATGCGTTTGAATCCCTCGACCGGCTGCAAACGCTCCAGCTTTACTGCGGGCGCGACCCACACGAACCCGCCGCTCTGGGCGAACGCTGCGAGGGCACCGCATGCCGCGGCACACGCGACCGGCACGAGCGCCAGCGCGACGAACGCCGCGCAGAGCGCCGCCGGCGCAGTGCCGCGTAGCGCCTGCGCGAGCGCGGCGCGCGCGAGCGCTCCGAACGGCGCAACGACCGCGCAGATCGCGACGGCGGCTGCCAAAAACGCGACGCTGGCGCCAAACTCCTGCGCGCGAGGGAGATTGCCTTCGCGACGTGCTTTCGCGATTCGTGACGGCGGCGCGTCGAATCGCTTCTCACTCTCGCCGCTCACGGGGCGTTTCCCGGGTAGAGCAGCACCGGATGCGCGGCGCGCGCCGCAAGAAGCGGAATCGCGATCGCACTGACGATTAAGACCGCGCCGAACACGAGCGGAAACGAGAGCGAAAACGCTGCGAACCGAGGAACCACGCGCGTCAGCGCCGCGAGAGCAATCTGTGCGACGAAAGCAAGGGTGATCGCCGGGGCAGCGACGGCAAGCGCGACGAGCACGATCGTCTCCGCGAGCGAAGAACCAAACGCAAGCCACGCGTGCGAATCGAAGGGCGAGCCGGGCACGATTCGCTCGAAGCTGCGTGCAAAGGCGAGCAGCGTTACGCGGTAGGCGCCAAGCAAAAAGTAGCCGCCGGTGAACGCGAGCGACCAGACGCGCCCAAACCCGCTGGGCGCAACGAGCTGCACGCTCGGCGCGATAGCTTTGACGCCGACGTAGTCGTCGAGCATGCGGCCGCCCGCGTAGGCACCGTCGTAGAGCAGCGATGCGCCGATGCCGATCGCGCTCCCGAGCAGAAACTCCACCGCCAACGCGACGATCAGTGCAGCCCCCGATCCCGGCACACTCGCGCGCACACCCGGCGCGATTGCGATGGTGAGAAAGAGCGCGACGCCGGCGCGCACGGCATGCGGCACGCTCGGGTGCGAAAACCCGGGTGCGCGCGCGGCGAAGCCCGCGCAGCGTGCAAAGACGAGCAGCGCGCTCGCGCTCACGGTCCGTAGACCAAGGCCGGAATCGCCGCGAGCGCGTCGGTGAAAAGCCGCGCGCACGCGTGCATTGCGAAGGCTCCGAAGAGCGCGACCGTAGCGCCGACGGCGAAAACCTTGGGTAGGAGCGTGAGCGTCTGTTCTTGCACCTGCGTGGCCGCTTGCGCGATCGCCACCGCGGTTCCAACCAGCGCGGCGATACTCAAGACCGGCAGACAGAGCAGCGCCGCCAACACCATCGCCTCGCGCAGCAGTCCGTCGAATGCGCCCATGCGCACGAGGCTACGCGGGAAATGTTAGCGCGTTGTTACACCACCATGGCCAGGGCGAAGCCGTCGTAGCCCTTCGCACCGACCGTTTGCAGAACCGTCGTACGCAAACGGCGTTCCCGCGCCATCATCTCGAGACAGCGCCGCGTGCCGACGACGTTGGGGTCGTCGCTCTTCGCGTCGACGACGGCGCCGTCGCGCACGACGTTGTCGACCACGATCAACGTGCCCGAGCGCGAGAGCTTCAACGCGCGCTGCACGTATTCGGAATTATTCGGTTTGTCGGCGTCGATGAAGATCAAGTCGAACGCTTCGGCCCCCTCCTCTATCATGCGATCGAGCGTGGTCAGCGCGGGCGCGACGTGAATCGTAACGACGTCGGCCAAGCCGGCGGCGTCCAGGTTTTTGCGCGCAACGGCAGCATGCTTCGCGTCGATTTCGAGCGAGATCAGGCGTCCTGCCCGCGGCAGCGCGCGACCCAACCAGATCGCGCTGTAGCCGCCGAGCGTACCGATCTCCAGTATCCGTCGCGCGGCGCACGTTCGCGCCAAGAGATAGAGCAGCTTACCCTGCATCGCCGAGACCGCGATCGGCGGAAGTCCCGCGGCGGCGCTCGCCGCAAGCGCTTTCGCAAGCACTTCGTCCTCGCCCACGAAGAGGCCGGCGAGATAGTCGTCGACCTCGACGGCACGGCCGGTCTTCATCGCACGGCTCCAAAACTCGGGCGCCACGCGCTTCCCGAGATCAACGCCGAGACGATCGCGCGCGTGGCCGGCGAACGGTTGAGCGTGTAAAAGTGGATGCCCGGCGCCCCGCGGCTCAAAAGCTCGGTCGCCTGCAGCGCCGCGTAGGCGACACCGAGATCCTCGACCGCTTTGGGATCGTCGCTGCGCCGTTCGAGCTCGCGCAGGAGCTTGGGCGGAATCGCGGCGCCGATGCTCGAGGTGAAGCGCGCTACCTGCGCGCTATTCGTGATCGGCATGAGGCCCGGAAGAATCGGCACGTCGACACCGGCCGTTCGCGCGCGCGCACCGAACTCGGCGAATCGCTCGTTGTCGAAAAACAGCTGTGAGATGAGAAACTCCGCGCCCGCGTCGACTTTCTCTTTGAGATGCATCAGGTCGCTCTGCACGCTTTCTGCTTCCATATGTGTTTCCGGATAGCAAGCAGCGCCAATGCAAAAATCGTAATTGCGCCGCAGCATGGCAATCAGGTCGCTTGCATGTGCGAAGCCGCCTTCCGCCGCGACGAAAGACGAGCTGCCCTTCGGCGGATCGCCGCGCAGCGCGAGCACGTTTTCGATGCCGCCGCGCGCGAGGTCGTCGAAGAGCTCGCGCAGCTCGCCGCGCGTCGAACCGACGCAGGTGACGTGCGCCATCACCGTCAAGCCGATCTCGCGTTGAATCTGTTTCGCGAGCGCCACGGTACGCTCGCGCGAAGAGCCGCCCGCGCCGTAGGTGATCGAAACGAAGGCAGGGCGCAACGGCGCCAAGAGCTCGATCGTCGAGAAAAGCGCGCGCGCTCCTTCGTCGTCCTTCGGCGGGAAGAACTCGAACGAGAAGAACGGGCGCTGCGTCGCTAGCGCGTCGGAGATTCGCACGATGCGAGTGCGTTAGCGAAAAGCCGCTTCAACGCCTCCGCTACCAGCGCCGGCGCGGGCCCGGTCTTAGGGCCCGTAGTAACGCAGGCGCGGCCAAAGATCGGAAAGCGGCATGACCGGCTCGCTGACGAGAAAGATCGGCAGCGTGCCTTCGATGACGTGACGATACGGATCGTCGAAAGCCGCGACTTGCCGCACCTTGTGAAAATACCGCATCAATAGCGGATAGTCGGTAGCGCCTACTGCGATCATCTGCGAACCGTCGTATCCGCGGGTGCCCCAGATGTAAAACGAATTATGCGCGGAGATCGGGGCCGGCAGACCATAGTACGGGCCGTAGAGATCGAGCGCCGACGCGTAGGCGTATACGTCGGCGAATATCGCCGTCCGGGCGCGCTGCGCGGGCGGAAGGCGATCGTACGCCGCGGCTACCACTCGCGTCGCGGCTATCCAGCCCAGCTCGTCCGCGTAACCCGGTTGTATCAACACGACGCGCGAATCCGCCGGGTTCGCGATGTGCAATATGCGGCTGTACCCGATGAAACCGCGCAGCGGCAGCACCGGCAGGATCAGCGGCATGAGCAAGAATATCGGCAGCGCGACCAGCACAACGGCGAGCGTGCGTTGCCACGACACGGTGAGCCGCTCGAGTGCGACGCTGCCCGCGCCGACGAGCGACGCGTATACGCCCATGATGTAGTAGCCTTTCGCAAGCTCGACGACCGCGACGAACACCAGCAGCAGATAGGCGATGAGAAACGCTCTGGACGCGCGACGCGCGAGAACGGCCAATCCGGCGAGCCATACCGGCGCGAGCAGCGGGTGCATGAATACGATCTGCTCGAGCAGGAAGGCCAAGCCGTTCTTCCAGACGTCGACGAAGTCGACGTCTACCCCGAACAACACGTGCTTGCGCATTTGCTGAGCGTGAATCACATCCAGAAACGGAAACCCGTGCGCCGCCTGCCAGACGACGTTCGGCGCCGCGAGCACGCAGAGAAGCGCCAAACCGCACGCCGCCCACGGGCTCGCAAGCACGCGCCGCTCGGGCGTGCACAACAAGCCGGCGACCAGCGCCGCGAGCAAGAACACGATCGTATATTTTGCGTTGAATCCGAATCCGGCGATGAGCCCGACCAGTAGCCACAACCGAGGGTCGCCCCCGCGCACGATCCGCAGCACGAGGTAGATCGTCGCCGTCCACGTCAGCGGCTCCCACGACGTCGTCGTGAGCCAGCTGCCGTAGACGAGATATGCCGGAATCAGAGCCACGCCGAGCGCAGCAAATGCTTGCGCGAAGAGGCCGCCGCCCAACTCGCGCGCAATCCGCGCGGCGATCCACGCCGCGAGTGCCGCTGCAAGCGAAGGCAATATTCGAACCGGAACCAACGCGTAATGAAACGGCGCTCCAAGTAATGAGACGAGCGCCACCAGCGGCGGCTGGTCCACGTAACCCCACGCCAGATGCTTGCCGCACGCAATGAAGTAGAGCTCGTCCTGGAAGAAGCCGTAGCGCGCGTCGCCGACGACGTGCAACACAAATGCGGCGCCGACAATCGCGGGTACTATCCACGCAAGGCGGCGAGACGGATCGCTCACGGAGCGCCCTTCTCGCGCCCCAACCTCAATTCATTTGCGCTAGCGTCTCGACCTCGAATACCACGCACGCTGCGATCCAGTCCCGTGCGTGCGACAGGGTATCCTCGTATGTCACGCTCGCTCCCTCCGCGAAGGCGTCTCCGTCGAGTTGTTTTGCCCAGATCAGCGCCCAGCCGTCGACCATCACGAAGAGCAGCAGCTTCACCGGCAAGCTCACCACGGGCGGCGAGAGCATCATCGTGCCGAGGCCTATGATACGAAAATGCTGCTTACCCTAAGAGCGCTCCGCCGCGCGGGTAAGCAGCGAAGTCGTGCGTTCGGGAACCGCACGATATGAAAATGTTACCTAACTTGAAGCCGCAGAGGGTGCGCCAAACGAGCCAGGAGAACGCCTTCCCATGCCGCCGCGCGTCCGCGAAGTCGTTGCTCGCCTACTGGGTTCCGGCTACGTCTTGAAATGACGCGGGAAGGGTGACCATTCGGTCTATTACAACCCGGAAACGGGGGACCAGATCACCATCGACGGCGGACCAAATCACGAGATGCCGAAAGCCGTTTGGCGGAAGCTCCAAAAGCGACTGGGATGGAGGGACGAATGAAGACCGTAGCCGTGCGGATTGACTACGATCCCGATACGAAGACGTATGGGGCCACGTCAGATGAACTGCCCGATGTCTATGCCGTGAGCGACGATCGAGATGACGTCCTCGCGCGGTTTGTACGAGCCGCACACCTCCATCTTGAAGCGCTCCGCGAACGCGGCGAGCAACCACGACCTCTCGCAAACGCCGAGTTCGTCACCGTCGCAATCGAAGTCGACGCGGCCTAACACTCCGATTAAGTTGAAACTTCTCGCGAGAGATCGCCCGCGCGGGATCATCCTCGCGGCAGTGCTGATGATCGTCTTTGGGTTAGCGGAAGCGGTAACTGGTTTCACTCATAAGTTCTTCGGCATTTCCACGTCAGCAGCTACGATCTTCACATGTGCAGCAGTGGCTATCGGCGCCTTTTATGTCGCCAGCGGATTGCTAATCCTGACGATGAAGAAATGGGCGGCAGCAACTGCCGTCATACTGCTCATCGCAGACGTCGCTGGACGGATTGTGCTCGCAGCTACTGGGCTATACCCTTTATCGTCCTTCGAACAACTCTTCGCCCTAGCCACGGGGACAACTATCGCAATCGTCTTCGCAATCTACATTGCAGCGAAGTGGAAACTCTACGAATAAGCCGCGCGTTTCACCGGAAGCTCGCCGCAACACCGCCGCAGATCAGTGCCCAGCCGTCGACCATCACGAAGAGCAGGAGCTTGACCGGCAACGACACCACCGGCGGCGAGAGCATCATCATTCCAAGGCCCATCAGCATGGCGGCGACGGCGAGGTCGATCGCTACGAACGGCAGATACAGCGCAAACCCGATTGCGAACGCGCCGCGTAACTCACCCACGACGAAAGCCGGAACCAGTACCGTAAGCGGCGCCGACGCCGGACGCTCGCTCCCGCGATGCGCGACGCGTTCGAAGAGCGCGATATCCGCAACACGCGTTTGACGCAGCATGAAATCGCGCAGCGGCTGCGTCGCGCGGTTCAACGCCTGCGACTGCGTCAGGCTTCCGCGCGCGTACGGCTCGACCGCGTCGCGGCTGATACGCTGGAGCGTCGGGGTCATCACGACGAGCGTCAACACGAGTGCGAGCCCGGAGAGCACGGCGTTAGGCGGCAGCGCCGAGGCGCCGATCGCCGAGCGCACCAGCGAGAGCACGACGACGATCCGTACGAACGAGGTACACATCATGAGAAGAAACGGGACGATCGCAAGCACGGTGAGCCCCGCGAGCACGTCGAGCGGGAGCGCCGCGTGACCGCGTGCGGCAACGTCGAAAAGTCCGTCCATACAAAAACGATGACGCAAATCCGTCATCGTTTCGTGGAAAAATGGTTGCGGAGTTTTGAACTAGGGGTTCGGATTGATCGGCGGACGCGAGATCAGCTCGGTCACGCGAACTCCGAAGTTCTCGTCGACCGCGACGACCTCGCCACGCGCGATCAACTTGTTGTTGACCATCAGATCGACCGGACCGCCGGCGAGCCGATCGAGTTCGATGATCGAACCGGCGCCGAGCTTGAGGACCTCAGCCACCGACATGTGGCAGGTGCCGAGTTCTGCGGTCACGCTCAGCGGAACGTGAAGCAGCACGTCGAGGTTGCCGCGATCCTTGAGTTTCTTGGCGTCGATCGTCATAGCGCCGGTGTCTCTCCTCCGCCGCAAGCGCGGTCAATCGAGAATGCATAGTGCGGCCCGCAGACACCGCATTCGCCGGAGGCCAGCGTCCTCCCGGCAATCCGCAACGTTCCGCGTAGCGGACCGGGCGGAAGCGGGAGCACGGCACCGGGCTCGAGCGAGCCCGCCTGCGCCGCCGAAAGCCGCCCGAGGTCGACGGCCGCGCAGAGCTCGAGGGTGAGGTCGAGAAGCTCTTCGAGTGTTACGCCGGGTCGCGCCTCGGGCAGCGGGTCATGACGTAGTGCCACGCCGATACGCGCTTGCACCGGGCGCTCGATCTGCAGTTCGAAAAAGGTCGCGAAGCCGTCGAGATCCCCGTGCTCCACGTCGACATCAATGTTCCCGGGCCCGCAGATCGGCGCGAACTGCGCAGCGACCGCACGCACGGTTCGATCGATCACGGTGCGTTCGATCGCCGAGAGCGGCGCGGGCCGCTCGCCGCGTTCGCCGAAGGCCGCGGCCGCAAGCATCGAAGCGTCGCGCGCCCGAACGACGACGGCCGCCTCCACGTTCGATCCGCGCACGCAATAGATCGCCGCGTCGCGCAGGATCGCGTTCCAAGCGCTACGCGACGGAATGACGGGCTCGTAGAGTTTGAGTGCGACCGCGTCGGCAAAGAGCGCGCTCAACGTCTCGCGCACGCCGTTTGCAACCAGACAGGCGGCGCTTACCGGCAGCAGCGATCGTTCCTCGAAGACGGCACGCCGTATGCGGCGCCCGTCGGTTCGTTCGCACGCGGGGGCGAATCCGAGCGTTTTCATTTGACGAGATCCATCGCCGCCTTGCCGGCGGCGCCGCGCGCCTTATGCGCGGCTTGGAGCGCGTCGAACGCCAGATACGCTTCCTCGAGGCGATCGAGGCTCCGATCGAAGTCGATACGGCTTTCCTCGCGTCGCATCGGCGCGAGATTCGCGAAGTTGCCGTCACCGGCGCGTCCGATATGGGGCACCACGCCGGGCGGTGCCGTCGCGTGATTTGCGTCGACCGCACCAAGCTTCGTAGCCGCCGGAAATCGGGCAAGCGCGATCCGGCCCACGACCACACGCTCGCGTTCGCGAACGCCGCTGCGCGGGTCGACCGAGAGCCGATCGTAGGCGAGCGTACCGTCTCCTTCGATATGCAGATTGCTCACGCGCCCAAGCGCGTCGTCCACGCTATCGACACGCAGCGGTTCCGTCGCGCCGTTGGACGTGGTGAATCCAAGAATCGCGCGGCCGTTTTCGCCGATCAGCGTTCCGCGATCGAGCGCGAAGCAGCCGTCACGCGTAAACACCGTGCGCCCGCGCTCGTCGGTGGTGAGGAAATACGCCTGGGGCGGAGCGGCGACGCTGAGCGGATCGAACGAAGCTCGCGAACCCGGTGCGCCGGTCGCGACGTCGCCGAACTGCGGCAGCGCGCCGGGCGTAAATGCGTGCTGCACGTCTTGCGCTCGCGCGGCGATGCGGTCGAGCGCGTCTTGCATAGCCGCGTTGATCGTCATGTCTCAGGCCTCGCTGACGTCGACGCGCAGCGCGATTCCGCGCGCCGCGAGCGCGTAGCGTGCTTGTTCCAGCGCGCGCGTCACGGCGGCGCGTGCCGCAGGCGAGCAAACCGCCACGATATGCGTCCCCGAGGCATTCGATTGCAGCGTGACGTGCACGCGCGCGCTCGTTCCCTCGAGCGTGAAGCTCGCGCGCTGCGTCCGGCGCGCCGGGTCGCAGAAGACGCGCTCGATGCGACGCGCGAGCGATGAACGCTCGGCCCGCCGTTCCGCGGCGACCGTTACACCGCCGCCGCGTTCTTGCAGCGGACGCGCGGCCGCGTGCGGCTCGGCGCGCCCCTCTCGAGCGGGCGAAGCGACGAGCTGAAGATCGCGGCCGGGCGCGTCCGTATGCGCCACCGCGCGCGCGAGATCGCTCGGCGCCGCCGGCCGCGCGGCCAGGTGCAGTGCCGAATACCATGCCTGCGAGAGCGCGCGGCGATCGACCGCCGCGAGCGGCGCGGTGAGAATGCTGAAATCGAGTTGCTGCGACATCATGCCGCTATGGTGCGCCGCTCCCGTCACCGGCGCGTCGCCGTCTCGTTACCGGATCATGTCCACGCCGCGCCCGTGGCCGTCGTCGAAATCGCGCGCTTCTTGTAGGTAGAGCGCGCGATTCGCGAGATCGAACGTCACGACGAACTGCCGCAGCGAGCCGTAGCCGATGTTTCCGCCGTCATTACGATCCGCGAACGCGCCGGTCGTGCCGAGCACGACGTTCGCATAGCGATTGAAAAGCCGGTAAGGACCGAGCTGAAGCAGACCGACGATCGTCGCGACGGCATCGACCGATCCGCCGATGCCGCGGTTGAGGGTCGGCCCGAGCATCGCGACCCGAATGAGCCCCGGATGCTGATCGACGAAGCTCTTGAAGATCAGCAGTTCGCGCACGTCGCCGGTGTCGACGATCAGCCGTGTCGATGCGCCCTCGACCTGCGCGACGATCTCCGGTAACTCGCGATCGGTGTCGACGTCGAACTTCACGCCGTCGCGCGGGAGTGATCCCGGCGCGCCGAAGGTCATCGTTCCCTGCGTCGGATCGAAGCGCAGTTCCGCGGCCGCGAAGAACGGATAGCCGAGAATGCCGTCGGCGTGCGCGGCCGGAAAGTCCGGAAGATCGAGGACGGTCGCGTAACGCATCGGGAAATTGACCCCGCCCACCGAGATTGGCGGCGACTCGATGACACCCGGACTCGTGGTGCGTCCTGCGCCGCGAATCTCGATCGCACCGCTGGGATGCAGGCCGAGTGCCGCCGCAAGCCGCGTATCGAAGACGTCGCCTTGCGCGGCGGAATCGACCAGAAACGTGTAAGGTTTTCCTTCGATCATCACTTTGGCAAAGAGCAAACCGCCGCGCTCGATGATGGGCACGGTGACGGCTGCATTCGTCGCGATGACCGCGGGCGTGAGCGGCGCGAAGACCGAATCCGCGATCGGCTCGTCGACGATAACCTTCGTTACGCGCGACGTCACGTCGAACTCGTGCTGGCCGTCCGTATCGACCTCGGTGTATGGAATCAAGAATCCGTCGACGACGCGATAGTCGCTGAAGATCGCCGTCTGCATGCCGTCGTGATCGACGTACGACTTCTCGTCGATCAGCCAGTTCTTTGCGTCGATGCCGACCTGGTACGTTTCGCCGCCGGGCGGTGCGACGCGCAGCAGATAGATCTCGCGGCCGTCGGGAAGCGTTTCACGATCGATGTAATGGACGACCTCGGGATGCTCCGCGAAGAGTCCGCTGTCGATGAAATCCTCGGTGATCTGACGGCGGGCCAAAATGCCCGTCAACTCGCGAACTTCGCCGCTTCCGTTCTGTACCCAGAGATGATCGCCCACGCGCAGCATGCGATCCTCGCGGATGCCGAGCTGCTCGTCACGGCGTTGGCTATCGCCTTTCTGCCACTCGTGAAAGACGCCCGAAACATTCTCTTCCGCGAGCGTACCCAAGGTTTCGTGCGTGGCCGGCTCGCGCAAATGCAGCGCTTTGAGCGCGGCGAGATGATTAGCGAGGATCGAGGAGAGAGGCGGAACGGGCGGCGGGCTCTGCGCGCACAGCGCAAAGCACGCGAGAAGCAGCGCGCTACGGCGAATCGCTCGTACGATACTTCGCGTAGCTGGCCAAGACGTTCTGCACGTAGTTCTGGGTTTCGGCATACGGAGGGACGCCGCCGTACTTCTCCACTGCGCCTGGACCTGCATTGTAGGCTGCGACTGCGAGCCGGACGTCTCCGCCGAAGCGATCGAGCAAGCCTTTGATGTACTTCGTCCCACCTGCTACGTTCTGCGCGGGATCGTACGAATCTGTGACACCGAGTCCGGCGGCCGTGCCGGGCATCAGCTGCATCAATCCCTGCGCGCCGACGTTCGAGGTGGCGTTGGCATTGAACCCGGATTCATTTGCGATGATCGCCTTGATCAACGCCGGGTCGACGTCTTGGGCTTGCGCGTTTTCGTTCACCAGCGCGTCGATCTGCGCGGGAGGAAGCATCGCGGGCGCGTTCGGAGCCTCTGCGCCGCTCTCGCCTTCCGACGCCAGCTGCGCCTGCAGCACCGACGCAAACGACCCGCTCTCTTGCCCTTGGCCGGGTAAGCCGGGTACCTGCACGGGCTGACCCGTGATCTGTTCGATCCGGGCGGCGACGGCGGAAAGCTCGCTAGTGATGTCCATGGGGTACTCCCAACGTATCGGCTATTCGGCGTAAAGCCTCCAGGGCGGCGGCCGGCGCAACCGGCTCTCTCCCTTGGCGCAGCAGCGCTTCGAGCGCTTCTTCTGCGTCGATCGCCACGCGGGTCGCAGCGTCGACGGGTTCGATTCCCAGCGAGCGCGCGTCTTCGCTGCGCTCGAGCCGCGCGAGCGCCGCCCGTACCGCTGCGGCGGCGGCGAGGTGACCGGGCGCAACGACGGCATCCA
>Ga0335072_10005860_pt1 | contig 18062 bp, 17 predicted proteins | sample Lox_Sample_21_FD_206725 | JGI IMG/M metagenome (GOLD analysis project Ga0335072, IMG submission 206725) | Soil microbial communities from Loxahatchee National Wildlife Refuge, Florida, United States - Lox_Sample_2.1 | ecosystem: Environmental > Terrestrial > Soil > Wetlands | place: USA... | reverse complement strand
CTGCAGAGAAGGGGCACGAGGCGGTGGTACGGCTGCTGCTGGACAGTAAAGGTGTTGAGCCGGACTCTAAAGACTCGGATGGTCAGACGCCGCTGTCGTGGGCTGCAGGGAAGGGGCACAAGGCCGTAATGCGGCTGCTACAATCTGTTGTGAATAGTAACGGTTAACCTACCAACCTCCCCACCCACCACCGCGACATTTGTATCCTTTTTACATTCCATTTTAACGTTCCTCCTGTGTCTAGAAAATCGCCACCGGTGGCGACATATTACGCTTATATGCAGTCAGATATTTGATTCCGGTCAAGATACTCCGCATACTTTCTTCGACGTAAGGCCCAAGGCAAGACTGAAGAAGAAACGGGCTTTGGGTCTTTGAAAGAGTGGGCCAATTATTCGGGAATAGCTTTAGACAGCAGCTGGACGCTTCGTTTCTTTTCACCAGTAAGTGCGAGCTTAGTTCAAACGAACGTGAAACTCCATACGTGGGCAACTTCAGCCGAGTTATAAGGGACTGGATCAGTGTTACGGAACTGTTGATGTAGTAGACAAGTAATTCGATTGGGAATTCTATAGGTGTACGACCTAGCTATGTAGCGTAAGAGATCGAAGACGTTGCGTAAAGAACGGAAACAGAGTGCAGAAAGTCCGAGAGTTATGTGTAAGGAGTCTAGTCAGGGGTAGGTTCGGCTCCAACCCAACTCGATTGGAATAGATGATCAAACGAGGCGGTACGATAGTACCCAACGCTAGTACGAGGACGAGGAGGGTGGAGCTGGTGGAGCCAGAGTCCGCCGTGGTAGATGAAGGCGGGTTGGCCGGGGCTTGCTGGGGCTTACCGTACCCGCCTGAGTGGTACGGTGAAGTCGATCCTTGGCAGGTGAGCATCGGTGGGACCGGATTGGTGCGGTGTACGCCAGCGGTGTCTGTCAGTTCCACGGCATCTGAGACTACATGGTCTATGTCGCCACCTTCGGAATTTCAGAGGGAACCTGGGAACTATAGACCTGTCAGATCCGTGACACTCTTCGAGCTCCTTTTCCATCCCCCATTTCTGCTTTTCGTAGATCCTTTGAGGAAACTTAGATTGATAGTATGTCTTCTCGGGAAAGCTGTCTATGTCTCTCGAATTGCCTTCGCCCCTTACTTGTCGCCCTAGTTATACTACATACGCGATAAAGCTAGCTGGCTGGCAGGGCTCTCGACGACCGCCTCCGTTCAGCCTTGATGACATAAGATCACGTGACGTCTTCCAAATCGTTCTCCCCACCAAAGCCTTGTGTCGCCAAAAGAGCTGGCTCGCATCTGATTTGACAGGCGACTGCCAACGTGCGGATTTTAGCGATGGCCCATGATTGGATAAATCGTACTCTTTCCCGGCCCCGCGACCTTGGCCATGCACCTGGCACCTGACATTGAAAGGACAATCTAGCTCCTTATCGGACAAGTCACTGAGAGTATTGCTCGGTGGGAGAAATCGTTGCAGCCAAATCCGCACCCAGTATTGACCTCATTTTAGCTAGAGTCTGTTATTGGCTTCACGAAGTTGTTGATCGACTTCTGTGGTGCGGGGGATCCCGACTGACCAGCGAGGCTCTGCTGCGACTTGACAATGTCCGCCCAAATGGACACTACTAGCATCTATCCATACGAGTACTTTCTGGAAACGCAGGGTATCGATATTGAAACAGGACAGAGAGACCTGCAGAACCTATTCAGCCGGTCTGGTGGGCGATACTTGATTCAGTTGCGAAGCATCCGTGTAGGTACGACACCGGCTCGGGCCAAATACTGCTGATTTATGGGTTTGGGAAGGATCGACGCGGTTTCTATATCCGTGCCGATATGGATCTCTCGAGAGTAAGGAATTTTCCAAATAGCTGTGGGAGACCTCTCAAGCTTACTGACCACATACAGGACCTGATTGCACGGCTCGAGGGACACACGCCCACACCTTTGGAGCGATTGCAGAAGATTGAGAGGAGGCGAGTGGACCCTGGTCAGTCTCGGCACCATTTGTGAATATGATAGCCTGCTCAGACCTCCTGCCAGAGGCGGGTTGCACGGCAGCCTCTGCGCGCCGCGCATCCCGAGTCGGCACTCCACCTGCAGCTGGCTACCAAACACATGGTTCGTCAGATTCGAGACCTGCAAGTCAATCGACGTACAGCCAATCTCCGATGCCTACTCCGGCTTCCTCCCATCGGCGAGAATCCGATCCAGAAGATTGGCGGCACAGAGCTGGAGGCCCCGCCTCCTCCCTTACTCGACCAACGTACGCGCCCGATAGGTCGGCAGGGAATACGTATTCGTATGCTGCATCACAGTACTACCACGGCAATAGTCATCAGCAAGAATACGACGAAGGCACTAGCTCCTCCGACCCACCTCCGCCACTCCCAAATGCACAGTACCCAGAAGAAGATGTGAGTCCAGACGCGAGAGTATACGACGCAAAAAACGACGCATTTTTCTTTCCAACGAACTCTAGTTCTACCCTAACGGTTCAGCATCGTAGAGAGATACTCAACAGAACGCGGGGTGCAGTCGACCGCTAGTTACCCAGCGGGACAAGGCGTTTACAGTTGAAGCAAATGTTTTGCATGGCGTTTCGCATTTCGATCAGGAGACTCTGCAGCGTTCTTGTACGGCGCAAAAATGTACGTGTTGTCTTCAAGCCGCGACACTTGTATGTGGGATGATAAGGGGAGGTTTTTCCTCTCTCCAAGCCTTCTCAGACCAGCTTTGTTGATGTCCCTATCTCAACATCTTTTTGAGTTCATGCCCAAGTAGCAGCACTGTCGGGTGTTCCTGTCCGAGAAGCTTGATTGCCACGGGGAGGGCCTTACAAAGTGTGGGGACGACCTCCTCAAGCTTCTCCTGCCGCCGATAGACAACCGCAAGCATTCGGAGGCATTCCAAGTTGATCATGACAGGAGGGTCTCTCCCATGCTTTTGCTCCGATAGTCGATAAACCTCGTGAAATACTGCTTCGGCCGCATGGAGCTTGCCCTGCGCCGCATAGACGTGACCAGTCTCAAAGAGAGCGTGTCTGGTATGTACATGATCCTCCCCGGCGAGATACTTGTATGTGTTCCGGAGCTGCTGTAGTTCACTCAAGGCCGCGTCGAATTGACCTTGTTGGAAAAGACCCCATGCATGTATCTGTTTCAATCGAAGGGTATACGTGTGTTTTTGGCCGGTAAGCCTCTCGAAAGTGATAACGGTACCCTGCAAGGATTGTAGAGCAAGTGGATCATACAGCGCCGCGGCCCTGGAACAACAAGATATCATGCACGGTATCGGGTGAGTGACACCATAAAGGTCGGCAGATTTCCAATAAGCAATATCTAGAAGTTGCTCAACAAGGTCTCTCCGGTCCTTCGCTTCGAGTATGCAAATTACCAGAAACAAGCAGCTTAGAAGCTGGGGATTTTCATCCTTGAGCAGGACCTCGATGAGGTCCGAAGCTTGATGGATCATTCGATACGCCTCCTCGGCCTCTTCTCGCTGAAACAAAAGACAGGCCACTTCGTATAGCGTCACCAGGGCACCAGGGTTCTTGAAGTCAAGCAGGGCTTGGTTGGCTTCGATGGTACATAGGTAGTCACTGTTGGACGGGTTCCGGATTTCATCTCCCTCGAAGTTAACAGGCTGAATCGCGTGAGGCGTCCAAGTTTGAGACTGGAAATAGCACTCAAAATAGGTGTTCATGCTGATGAACATTTCATCCCGCAGCAAGGTCTGAGCAGGTGTCAAGGTAGACAATGGTACGTCCAAAAGCATCGCCCACAGACTAGAAGTGACGGCGGGGGGTACTTCTCCGGGTAGGACGGTGTCGAGAGTTCCACCTTGCCCGTCTCCGAGCGCGAGTTCGTGGAAATACTGTTGACTCCATGCATTCTGCAGAGCCATATCAGTCTCTTCGAAAGAGTCAGTAATGATATTGCCCGCTGTGAGAGCCGCGCTGGCAGTTCGATTAGATGCTTCTTGAGCCTCCGTCGTTGTGGCGTCAATTGGGTCAAGCTTAGGCGTAAAACAGCTAATATCGGAGGGTGTTGCCGATCCAGTGCTCGCACCCGCCGTCAAGTCCTTGTCTGTGAAACCTTTGCGCTGGCGAAACTTACGCAACTTTGTGGCGTCGACTTCGAGACCTCGAATACGAACGGAGGTCTCCTTGCCCATCTGTGCGCGCTCGTTCGTAATTTTGATGATTCTGACCATCTCCTTGGTAGTGCAATTCTTGCGTACTCTCCACGATCTGAGGCGCGCTTTGAACATTCGCTCACTACAAGAAGTGAGCTGTTCCTCTCTCCGAGATTTATAGAGTCTCCACTACTTACGTCGCGCGGAAACCGTAGCGCTCCGACATGAGCGCTCTAACCTTCCTCAGAGGTTGATTCTCCACAAAATAAAGCCGACTGATCGTGTCGCGATACTGGTCCCACTCTTCTTTGGTAGGCATTGCAGACTGGTTGGAGCCACCTTTCCCTCCTTGCACGACAGCGGTTGAATCACCTGCCTCCATAATTGCTTATGCGTTCCGAATCCTGCCGACAATTCAAAAGCAAACCGTGGTGAACAAGGACACAAGCTGTCGTCTCGTGTAGCAAGTCACTTGTAAAATACGATGTGCACTGCATGACTTAGGAAGTGTCGTCGGCGACCTTGCAAATGCTACAGAAGTCATCGACATGCGGTTTCTGCAGCATGCTCTTGGGCGATTGGCTGAGCAAAAGAGACCATGCATGGGAGGTTGGCCTGTCCTTTTTGCCAGCGGCACTAGGCCGCCGCACACCAACACGCATCCCTTATTCGCCCGCATTTGAGATGTGTGCCTGGCCCCCCGGCCTTCATTTGTCATGGTCTGGCTATAAGTACAACAGTGGAACCAAAGAGCCTTGTCTGCCCACCACTTAGCAAATTTATGGTTGCATGCCATCTGTCTAAATCAGGTCAAGCCAGGGAGATGGTATCATCGCTGGGAACTTTTGCATTCTACGACCTCAGCATATGATACACCACTTGGGGACTTAGTGGTACCTTTTGTTTGATCCGGGCACCACGTTTTCTGTTTCGAGCTTTGGTCTGCTCAGCACCCTCATGTCCAAACTTTAACACCTAGCCATCGTGAGTTCATCATCTTCTCCTTAGACCACAAAGGACCCATCCGGGCACTCCCCGGTTTTATTTGGAGCCGTGGCTTTACGTAACTCGCTGTTTGAAGGAGTGAAGCTCGAGCTACGCTTCTCACCACTGCTGAATCATCCGTCTCACTGCTGCGCCGCTCCCTGAGTCCGACCAGTGTCCGGCGCATGGCACACCAGAAGTACCGCATACCCAGAGCTTTGTGTAGGCGTACGGCCCGAGTCGAGAACTTTTTGCCCTTATCTACCTTCTTTAAGGCCAATTCCTCCTCTACTGCTGCTTCCAAGAGGCCCAAGGGGTACTAAAGACCCTCGCGGGGAACTTCTCGGGGCAGTGCAAATAGCTCCACAACTGACTTATCATTTTCAGCTATCCGAGCCTACAGTGCTGAAGAGTTGTGGACATGGCTAGAATGAAGCAGCGTCGGCAGCTTCACAGGCTCATGTCCTGGGCCAACGCGTCTCCCGCTGGTCCTTTTGTTTTATCGTCTACGAAGGTGAGGGCTCATCCTCGGAAGTGGGTAAATGTAAGCCTTTAAGTCTCCCCTTCTCACTTTACGTTTCGGAGAGCAGCCAACTCGCACCATATTGGTATTGATCAGTATAGCACTCGTTGTGCTGTGCCTTCCAAATACCTGGCTGCTTCAAACCCACAAGCTTGAGTTGCACAATCAAACCTTATTTGCAACTTTCAACTGTTGGGATTCTGTCAGTCCCTCTCTCTGCTTCTATACGTGAAGTTCTTGAACACCAACTCATCTGCAATGATTCTCGCATCCCTAAGCCAGAGTGACGACGTGGCGTCTTCGCCGTCCACACATTGCATAACAGTTGCAGTCTCATTCAGCTCGTCCGCGTCCACCAGCGCCGAATGCCATCAACAAACAACCATCGCTCTTACTCGAAACGCTCTTGGCGAGAGCTCCCATCCATTACGTCGTTGGCTCGATCAGGACCGCCTACAGGAGCCGTGGTCTGCAATTGGACTACACGGGAACCTTCAAGAGCCTAGTTTTGTGATTCGACCCGACAATATAGCCCTTGCTGTCGAGGAAATCAAGCTACGGGCCCGCTTATGAAGCGACTTCAGCAAAGGTGTGGGCAGGGTATGGCACCGCTAGGTGGACGCTTCAGGGTGGAAGCAGTTTGTTTGAATGTCTTTTGTACCAGGCATATGAGGCTTGCGCGATTGGACTCCAACACAGCATATTGTCAGCAGAATATAGGGTCGAGATGATTGAGCTTTACAGTCCTTCGCCAATGTTGGTACTCTTCCATACCCAGTACATCTGCATTGTACATACTCGGCAGCTGCCTTGGCTGTCCGCTATGGACGTAGTCTTAGTCTGAATACTTCTGGTAGCCCAGAATTATCTATAGCTGTTGGAAATCACCGACTGTCCTATCCCGGTCAAAGTTGCTCGCCAAGTGGTGTGGGGCGGTAGTGCACGTATTCGCATTTCTAGGGCTGCGGCGCAGTCCACGCCAGGCTCAAGGTGGAAAGAAAGCGCCCAGGGTGACTCAGAAAGAGACAAGACGACTTGCCAACTGGGGATCGTGTCATGCCACCCAGCATAGGGCGAACTATTTTGGTACTTGTCTCGACAATACTAGATGCATCCTGCAGAATAATTCAGGCATTTGTTGCTGTAGATGGCCACTCGGGCGGCAAGGCCATATAACAGAGCTCGTAACGGCGACAACATTTCAAAGATTTGGATCCTCTAACGTACACCAATTCAAGTCACACAACACTGCACTGCACTCTACTCTACTTCAACCGATCTCAGCTTACACCATACAATCTATATGCTAACATGTCGAGCGCTCTAGAGCCTGAAAGTCTAGACAACGACTACATTCATGTTCCACCTCCAGCAAGACGAGATACCAAGTCGTCGACCTTGGTGCCCGAGTACGACGAAAATGACCTGAATCTGGTCCCATCTCCCGAGCGTGAGATTGACGTGTATCGTGACGGTCAAAGTGGGAACCTACAATTACTCTTATCAGGGGACGTTTCGTCCCTCTACTACGTCCGCTGCTCGGCCTTCCGTCCAGGCATCCCCGACGTGACCATATTCGCCGGAAGCGACAAGAACGGAGCGGTGATTGGCGTGTGCAATTACGTCGCCTTCTCCACCTCCATCAAAGTCGGTCGTGGCGATCCAGCAAACCCCAATAACGTGGAATGGGAGGAAGTCTCAAAGACCTCGCGCGACCACAGTGTGTACAAGTTCTCCGTCTGGTCGCGGGAAGAACAGCGAAAGTCATACTCGTGGAAGCGGACACACGATCCGAACATCAAAGGCACCAAGTCGTCGAAACTTGACAGGCGGAGCTGGAAACTCGAAGACGACGCGACGGGACAGGTAGTAGCGGTATTTGCTTCGACTGGGATCAAGAGCTGGAAGAAAGCGGGTAAGTTTCGACTTTTAGCTACTGAGGGAAAGGAGTGGGAGGAATGGGTTATACTGACTTGTCTTGGTTTGTATGAGAAGGCTAGACGGAGGGCTATCGCCCGGAGAGACTTGACTTGGTTTGTCTAAGAAGGTCAGACAGAGAGCAATAGTAAGAAGTTACCGCCGCCTCCCAAGGTGACGACAAGTCATTTGAGCATCGAAGAATGTGCTGGAAAACTGTCATGTGAGAAGATCGACGATTAGTTGCCGGGAGTCCTCGGCGTGGTTGGGGTTCTTTAGGCAGGTAAAATTCATGGCAGTGATCCAGGTACCCAAAATGCTCGCGCGGGACCGAACAGTCAGCGGCCATCAATGCCTCGCCAGCCCTTACCTTTCGTTATTGCCTTTTGGAGGGTGTCTGCATTTTCGGTTATGAGCTTCCTCCGGCTTTCCCCATGCAGTCTTTGAGGTCTTCTGTTCGAAGCTCGTCGAAAGATATGTCATTTAGTAGTTAACTGTACGATTATTGTTTGGGTTTGTGCTTAGCATCCAGTTCGCTGGCCTCTCATGTTGTGCGTATCAGACAGGTGTACATAGGAGGGTTGTGGAAGCACTGCTTGCTATCTTTCTACCGGAGCAGATCCTTATAGATACAAGGAAATATGACTGGCAGATCATCCTACCTATCTTGCTCATTCAGCTGATCCTGTCCAGCTGAATCTACCACGGTGTCGCCGATATCACCCTACCTATTAGACTGCCTGCCAGGTTGATACCGAAACGCGGCCAATTGCAGCATCTCACACCTCAAGGCCAATTCTGTCAGGGAATAAACAATGGAATTATCATTCTTTTGGTGTATCGGCAGATATGGATACTGCCCTTTAGATTCCTCACGATCTTTCCATTCTCTGCATTCCATCTCCACCCGGGCTTTTCCCCTCCCGATTAATCTTTGGCATACGATACAACCAGCTAGCCCAAGTAACTCGTTAAGCTGTAACATCACTCGTTTTGTCCCCCCCAGAATTATCGTTTCGAACGTTCGCTAATAACCCTTCTTCTACCTTTGCCGAAGCCTTCTTAGGCCTACCAGTATGCGCTCCATCGACAACATAAGAATCAAGAATACGAGGACTAGTCGCAGGATCGAAGCCTCTTTCAATTGCCTTCTTCCGAATATTCCGTTGAGACCTTTCCTTGACATCCGTCTTCTTCTCAATATACGCAGGAGGGAAACCCTCGGCCCACAATGTTAAGACCTGGACTCTTTGCGCAAGGGTGTAGCGATTGCCGTTGTCAGGGACATGCTGTGGAAGAGGTCGAGCAGGAGGAGCACGACCGCGGTCAGTAGCTCTGACAGGCTGGTTTGCCATCTCTGCTTGAGAGCTACCGGAGGTTGGAAAATCAGCGTTTTAAGGCTCAAAAAGAGGGGTAACCGCACAGTAAGTAAATTACACCACCTACGGAAATTCGGTTGTCACATCACTCATATTACAAGATGGGATTGATGATAATTGCAAAGGAATTTATTTCCTACTTCTGGCTGGACGTCTTGCTCGGTACCTGTGATCTGGTTTAGCGACCCCGTAGCCCCACACACCGCCTGCCGCGTCTTGGGATGGCGTCGGAGCTTGCCTCAAGTGCCAGCCCGACATGTCGCTTGTATAAAGTCGTCCTCTTTCCTTGCTGCTTTTCCATCACGATACTGCATCCCTTTCATCTCTTTTCTTATCCTGCCGTGACTGGCGGTACAGCCTAGTGCCGCTCACTCGGACCCTTTATCACCCGATACCAGTGCTCAATTGCGAATTTCAGACCTACTCCTTCGACGAGTCTCCCTTCATTTCCCCCTTTTACACCCTCCGAGTCTTGCAGGTGTATCCGGCTCCTGCTCAGTGGATCCTACGTCGCACCGGGCCTCCTGCTTCCCGCGGCATGAGAATGCCCTACGAGCCAGCACGTTCGGCCGCCCTTCCGCCCCACTCCCTCCTTCCTCCCTGCGCACAACTTCGGAAACCCGACCACATTCGTTCCATGTCGACATGAAAGCGAGCAATTGGATTGCCTACACTACGCATCTCTCTCGATATGATAACGATGCCGCTACGGCGCTACCCACGTCAATACGCCGGCACCTACTGGGCGGCCAATATCTGCACGTCGTCAAGTCTGTCACGCACTTCGTCGATACGAACTCTCCCCCAATCACCCCCATTCCAACACCGAGCTGAGGCACAAGCGAAACCTTGCCAACGGTGAAAACACCGCAATCTCGGACATACCATCCACAACGGTCCACTGGGATAAGCTCGAATTAGCCAACTGGTTCGGCCAGCGTTATCTAGTCATCCGTACCATGTCGGCCGTGGACATTTGACACTGAAGCAAGAATATCTGTTCTTTTTTGATCTGCAATTGTGGACATCAACAGAAATTGGTGTGGCACCTTGTCCAGCTGAGAGCGCGGTGGGGCAAAGAGTGAAAATACCCTACCCTGGTGATCATCAAGTCTTGACCATGTCAGGAGGATTAGGCGGAGTCAGGGTGCGACGTCTCCAATCCCTCCGCGACATAAGAATACTGGAACCAGAGATCGGACATCCTCTAGCGACTCTAAAGATGGCTTTTGTGGATCCTGGTATAGAGTGCGAGCTACTCTTGATTGGACTTGAGCCGGTGCAGGTCTTTTCTGCGCCAATTCATGAGGAATAGACGTCTTCTGCAGTGGCCATGCTGCATATGAGATGAAGCTTCACTCTATGTGCGCAGACAATATTCCAGTTTCACAGATCAAGCGCGGCGCTGTGGTACAACAGCGGGCCGTTATGTGAGAAGTCTTCTCTAAGAGAAAGGTCTAAAAATGAAGGCACCACGGACAACAATACAAGGAAGTGACCGTATGGCGCGTCCAGTAAAAAGCAAGCAGCAAGGGTCATCCACCGGACGAAGCTAGATGGCATGACGAGATGTAGTACGGGCAGGGAAGTTTGGAAGGTGCATGGGAGAGCTGACAACTTCAGCGACTGATGCCGCTGCCGGGCCACCAAAATCACCGAGAAGGCATCATCCTGTATCTATAAAGCTCTAGGCGTACCCCGGTGGAGCGTCTTTTCCGCATACCGAACTTGAGTCATGCTACAGTCTGATACCGATTCAAATACTCGTAGTAAAGCCACCTCCGAGTGGGAAATCATTCTTCTGCCTGACCTCCATGTCCTTCTGCCTGCGCCGGCACCTTAGGAATAGTCTGTAGTATGATACTGTTTGGCCTGTCTCTACTATCAACATCCTATAGCTCAAACTTTCTCGACCGACTGACATCCCACAGACAACCGAAGCAGAAGTCCTTCCATCTCAAAGTCCGAAAATCTGAGTGCCTCGCCATTCATCATGTCAATGATGAAAGCATCCCCAATGAAGCTGCGGCGGCCTTCTGCTTCTGGTCTCAAGATAATAGGGCAACCCGTACCCTGCATTACACAAACTCTATCCCTCTCACAAACCTCCATTGGCACACGAAGAATCCCTTAGACGTAGAACAAGCCGATGCTTTGTGGGATCATGGGAGAGAGGAAATAGATATCCAAAAAGTGCGAAGCAGCCTACGGTGGAGGCTTAAAGTTGTGGTCATTTGGCGGGTGGGCCTTAAAAAAGGTTAAGGGCTTTAGGTAGCGTGCGGGTGGAAAGGCCCCTGTTTTCTGCCGCCTTCCCACAGGTCCTGTCGCCCACCAACCGTCTTCCGCACCCTGGTAAATTCACCACACTAGAATCAAGTCAAGAGCTTTAACTGGGGAAAGCCTATAAGATGCGCCTGGAACAGTCCGATTCAGATGCATGGACGGTTTTAGGCGACCGAATAGGTGTGACCTAAGGTGAAGGTTCAGATGCAAAGCTATTGAATTTTGACAAAGGATGCCGATTGACGAAGCCAAAATAGGCGTAGCCTATTCTCGCCATTGCAAGTGACACCATGCATGAATCATTCCCGTCACAGTTCATCGTCTTCGCTTGCTGTTCCTTCGTCGTCATCATCAGACGGACTGTTATATTCCAGCAGCTCCAGACGACTCAATCCACCCTCAAGCAATGCCAATTGTTCCTGGACCCCCACCCGCTTTCGCTTGTTCTCATCAGTCTCGCCAAAGATCTCCTGTACCTGCACCGTTTCTAGCGCACTGATAGTCTGTGTTGAGAACATAGATGCTAGAGCGTGTAGCTGTTCCTCCATGCTCCGAAGATCGAAGTAGTGTTTGAGGCGTTGCAAAGTTCCCTGCAGAGCTGATCAGCATAAAGTCCTCAGCGCCCTCTTTGTTACCTCACATACCTGGTAGTGATGATGCATGCAAGCGATAGCTTCGGCAGCACTGAAACTGTCGAAATCAATATCGACGGTCAAAGCATGAACGAGGCCGTCCAAATCAACTTTCACAAATGACCGACTGGCCTCTGCCGGAAGATTTCCTGTAGCATCTAAGTCCGCCTTGAAGAATCCCGCAACACGGTTCAACACTGTCCTCCGCCATTCGTCCTGTTGGGCCATTCGAATGCATTGCAGAGTAGATCGGCTAAAGTCGAGAAGTGGATGCATGGTGTAGTCTGGAAGCTTTGTGGATACGAGATCCTGCAACTTCATGCGAAGCTTTTTCAAAGCTGGCTGAACGATGACCTGCAGCACCCCTGCGCGGAGGTCTTTGGGCACTGTGAGCTCCGTAACCACAGTTAGACAGCGTTCCGTGGCCTCGAAGACATTAGAAATATGCGTCTGCACGATCCTAGGCCACGCAGTAGACTGCTCGTAGAAAAGTTGAGACGGAACAGCTACATTAAATCTGCCAGGGATTCTCAGGGCTGACTTAGTGAGCTCGTACGATTTTTCGATGAGCTTGACGTAGGGGAGTTGTTCTGGGGCCTGGCCCAGAGGAGGTAGCAAGGTGTGGCGTGTGAGAGTAGATGTCTGGCTCAGCAGGCGATCCTTACCGGCTTCCCCGACATCGTATCTGTGCCCGTGACGCTCGATCGAGGTGAAGAACTGTTTTACAAGCTCATCAATGTCGCCATAGAGGTCTATCGGCGGTTCAGACGAGTATGATGCGTAGAGAGGTCCTGAGTCGGAGCGTATCGCCTTTTGAAAAACCTCATCGTAGCGGGCCATAATCAGGATGAGTGCGCCTTTAGCTTGCTGCATGTCGCACTCGGTGGACCCTAACTCTGCAAGCTTCGCCTTCTCTGCCTTGATTTTCTGCTGTATTTCATCCTTGACCGCTGGTAGCGAATCCATAAAGAAGTGGTACACGGTATTGCCCAATCGGGTTCGGAGGCTAGCACTACCCTTATCGCTCTCTGGTAGCTCTGCCCAGATGCCTGAAGCAAGAAATGCCGCCTCCGACGCATCACGGTCTTCTGTTGAACATCCTCGTTCGGCGTCTGATCGGTTCTTCAGCACGTGCCATCCAAGGTCGAATTTGAAACGAGAGCTCTTGTTCTGCGCAAGTTCAAGGAATTGCCGTCGCTGACCCTGGCTATCAAGTGAGTCGGGCTTGGTGATGATCCCCAGAGTACGTTTGCCGGAAGGATCTTTCGCTTTGGCGTATTTAAGTACAATTTGGCCGGCAAGGTCCACGCGTGCGGATACAACCGCCAGAATTATGGTTCGCGACTGCTCCATGTAGTTTTGCACCAGCTTGTGAATGAAGTCGACGTCCTTCTCAGTCTGTAGCTCGTAGCTATTATGGACCAGGCCAGGTAAATCGATGAGGGTGAGAAAGGGGATCGTTGGCCCGGTGACTCTGACCTCCAGAATGTCGCGTTTGAAGCTTTTATCCTCATCGGTGCCCATCAGTTGGCCGGCTGCTTTAACGATCTTTTCGAACTGCTGCCAGTGGCTGACTGGTGCTATGAACGCCTCCAGCTTATGTCTCTCTTCCAGGGTTCTGTCGGCAGAGGGGATGATGGATGCAGTGAGGGTCTTAGCGGGGTGCCTTCGCATGACTAGTCTAGTCACGAAGCGAGTGCACAACAGATCCCCAGTGGGAAAGTCAAGCCCAGAGATGCTTTCAAGAGTCGAACTCTTGCCGGAAGATTGGCCCCCACAAACAACGATCCTTGGTAGCTCAATCAAGTTTTCTAGACCGGGACAGCTCACATCATCGATAGCATCAAGCAGACGCTTCTGCTTCCGGTGAAGCATCTGTTGGGCCTTGGACATGGCGATGCACCTGTAATGAGGCAGTTGGGATGCGGATGAGGGAGTTTCATGACAGGAAAGATAAAAGAAGTAAAGTACAAGAGTATACAAAGCCCATCTAAATCCGGTAGCAAACTTCAAATAGAACGAACGAGAGTCTTCAAGACAGGAATACATGGCCAAATAAGACAACCAGCACTGAAACTCTATGAATTGTGCATGCTTTGCTCCTTTAATTGTCAACATGTCGGTTGCTAACTAACAATGCGACATCGCACAGAGTAAAGAAAAGACGTGTACCTAAAGGCCCTCCGTTCTGTATCAAGACTGATCTTCAAGCGCTGATGTTTGGCATGATCGGTATTTCATCAATCTTGATCTTCTTCTTCGGTGTACTCCTCAGCGAGGCGGGCACGTGTTACGGCGCCTTTGGTGCCTTGAGAGCGCTGTGTGTGGGAGAGCTAGCTTTGACGTACCACGGGTTGCTATGGAACCTTATGTAACGAAGTCGACAATTGAACGTGAGCTAATTCGGGCTCCAGCCAGATAGAGCGAAAGGGATGTCGAACGGACTTCGTGACGGCGTAGACTGCGGAGTCAGTAGGCCGCCTTCATTGGTCGGATAGGTAGAAGTGCCATCATCGTTCAAGCGACGACGCTTCTTTGGCCGGGCCGGCGTCTCCATCTGCCGCAAGTGAGAACTCTCTGCAGCTCGCAATTCCACGTCCGCTGACACTGGGGCCGCTGCACAGTCGTCTCGCAAGCTCAACATATCGATCTGGATGGCAGGGAAATCGTTTCTGTACTGTCTCAACCTCCGCAATTGTGCGACATCTGCCTTCGGAACGGGGGAGCCGGACTCCTCGACTGTCACACTCAATGGTTTCACATGTGTGTTTCCCGAGGTGGCTGCGTCTGATCGCAGCAAATGCCCCCAATCCGCATTGGTCGCATGATCAGACGTTACGGAAAAATTCTTGTCGAGGTGATCATGTGGATTAAATCCGCTGCCGTCACCATAGCTGGGCGAGGCATGTCCTTGTTCGTCGGTAGCTGGCTCACTTTGTAGCCACTGAGTATCACCTACAAACCCAAGAGCATTCTTTGAGAGCTCGCTGAGTCGCCGCTTTCGTGTCAAAGTAGGTCTTGAGGGCTGGTGGAAAGTCGTGTCAGTGGGCGGGGGGGTTGATAGCTGTGACTGGCTAGGGGTGTCTAGGTCCAGCATCTGATCATCGAAGTCATTAGGATCCCATGCTTCGTGGAGAGGCTGTGGAAGTTGTTGTGCATCCTGCTGCTGACTTTCGCGTTCGTGCCACTTGGTACTATCGCGTTTGAGATCTGACATGACCAAGTTGAACACCAAGCAAGGGAATATCGGAGGACGCAGCGCCGATTAAAAGTTCTCAGAGTGAGTAAGAACAAGGACAGGCAGATCAGAGCCGAACAAAATAGGAGGCCTAGGCTGAAGCTTTATGCGGTCAAACTCTTTCTTCAACATTCCGTTCATGTCCCTCGTTGTGATAATGCCCCCTTGGACAATCTCGAGCTCAAGAGAGCTTGCTCGAAGAGCCAAGGTCTCTCCCGCCTTTAGAAGAAGAAGAAATATTCGCTAGCGACTGTTCGAGCAATAGTGAACTTTCCCGTCCCGGCCATGCCGCTCAACCAAAAGATGCAACTTTGGTGGTTGCCATCAGCCCATTCTCTTATTTGTTTGATGACATCGGTTCGGGTATTAGGGAGGCATAAGGGCGCATGTTGTTTGTTTGAAGAGTTGAATGCTGCTTGCGCAGCGCATGATAATAGGCTGAGCGGGTTTTGTGGTACTGAATATTGCAGTCAGCATCCCGGCCCCGTTCCTACACATGTTGACAGAACCTACTGATATTGAATACATCTCCATTGTGAACCCTAGCACTGCCACTAATGTGCTGGTCTCGAATGGTATGCCCAGCCCGTGGGAGAAGATGGAAGGGTCATCGTTCGCCATTAATAGATACTGCGGTCATGACCGCTCAGTTGTTGTATTGGCCGGTGCGCGGTGGGGTAGCGAGAATGGTGGTAGGTCGAGCCTTGGGAGAGTGGCCACTTTATCTTTATGCTAGTGCGCCCGGCAGGGAGCGCCACGGGGATGCGTTATTGGACAGCCGGACTGCACCCGCTTCGCCTACTGTAAAAATCCTCTCCGAAATCCATTTTCTCTAGGGTTTCTTAAGAATGGCGGAGCCGTTGGCATCGCCGCCGCTTTCAACAGCTGTGTTAATTGCTTCGATTACATCCCACTCAGCCACCACTTCAGACGAGATTTCTAGACAAATCTTCTTACACTTAGCGGTGCCAGGCTCCGTCTCACACGCTGGGGAGAAGCCATCAATGTCTACATAGACCCTAAATTCGACAGACCAGACGCAACCAAAGTAGGGATTCAGATTGCAAAGGACACTTTGCTCTAGATCCTTGTCCTCTTTGCAAACACAGAAGATGTCAAAGAAGTACAAGCTAGGTACAAGGTCAGCAATGACCTCTCCATATACTCGGTCAATGACATGGACCCCGCGCTCATGGCGCTTAATGACAAGATGAGAGAGCTGGCGGTCAGGGCGACAGAAAGGCGCCAGTCTCTTTGAAGACGACACGCTGAACCTCGTCATTTGAAACTGCATATCTCGGCTACATCCTCATAATTTATGGCGAGGAATGAGGAGCCGACCCAGTGGTTTCTTGATAGGTGGAGGCAGTCAATGGCCAGGACACTGTCTGAACTTACATACGCTGCGTTGAAGGATGTTGCTCTCTCAATCGCCCATAGGACCAGACCCTACCGCTCGTTGGCCGAGTAGAGGGTGCAGATTGCATGAACTAACTTTCAGGGTTGAAAGACCAGTCCGACAGCCCGTCCGATGAGCGCCGCCGAAATCAAGATTCCATCTTTGCCACCTCATTCCTCATGTCCTTGGGCAGGGTCAATCGACCCCACGATTTCCGATATCGTGGCTAGCTCCTCGTCCTTCCTCCCGGATTTCCTCCGCACCATCCTACAAACCCATCCTCAGTCAGTCGTCTGAGCACGTCCGCGTCGTTACCAGCCACATCCTTAGCAAGCTTCGAAAGTCGCACAAGACCGTGACTCTTGTACGAAGCACATTGTGGAGCCCAACAACATGGATGGTGCCCAGCAACAATGTACGACTTGTGCTAATATTCTCGGATCTACTGCCCAGCGGCTGCGCCAGCTAGAGGAAGAGTGCCAACAATTACGAGCCTCACAATTGGAATATAGCAAGCGTCTCCAATTCTTGGAGGATGGACTACGTAGCCTGGACGATGACGACTTGCCCCATGAGATGGGATCGACGACACACTATCTTACCCCTCCAGGTCTACTAACATTCCGTCGGCCGTCTGGCATGTTGGGGCGCGGGCCTCAGAATGACTTGCCAGCTGTTGCTGGAGCCGACTTGGCACGCCTTTCACGGTCAATATCCGACCAGTGCTGGCATGGTGTCATGCGGGACTCTTCGGGAGAGCGCAGTAGTGTGATGTTTCCTATCTGCGATGAGAAATGGCCGAACTACGGTAATGATGGTTCCATTGCAAGAAATGCGGATTACTGCCTATCACCAGCCTTTTATGCTGGCAGCGAGCTGTTGCAGCGACCATACCTGGACGACTTTTACCGCGGGAACCGGGAGCAGGACAACGATCAGCAAGGTTCCGCGGCGGAGTTGCTCAATAGCGATCGATATGAGGCAGCATTCCCGAATTTTGTCGAGTCAGACGTTCACGAACTTGAGCGCGATGACCAGAGACTCGTACTGGTTGATCCTTTCGGCCCTGTCGAAGCTGTTCACTTTGAGCAAGTAACAGCAGATGACATGCTACTCTCGGCAGAGCCCTCTGGTATGTTAATGCCAGCAGCTGGATCGTTAGCTACGCTATCTTCTCTTGACTTGCTTGCAGACGATGGCGAAAGCACCTCAGAAAGCAGCAGAGACGATGTTGAAAGACTCGCCTCCCGGACATACGGGGCAACAACCACAGATGAAGCCGAAGTGGCCAATGACGAACAGTGTCACGGGTCTCCACCTTGGCTAACTATGGACTTGGTTGATGGGAGACCGGATCTGTCTACTGGCTTTAACACCAGCTCGCCCAAATGGAGATTGGTGCTGCAGCGTGCAAAGGCAACTGTTGGTGCTACGTGAGTTCTGGCATTCCTGCGGGCAATCTTTCCCGTATTGATTGCATGGCAGCAAGACCATACTAGAGTCGACCGCCGCAGAAGGGGTTTTCTGGATTGTGCGCGAAGCATGGCCTGACGCCGAAGGGT
>Ga0335072_10005859_pt1 | contig 18062 bp, 15 predicted proteins | sample Lox_Sample_21_FD_206725 | JGI IMG/M metagenome (GOLD analysis project Ga0335072, IMG submission 206725) | Soil microbial communities from Loxahatchee National Wildlife Refuge, Florida, United States - Lox_Sample_2.1 | ecosystem: Environmental > Terrestrial > Soil > Wetlands | place: USA... | reverse complement strand
GATCTCGATGGCGGCTGACTACCCGGACCGGGTCGCGGGCGTGCCCTACGGCCTCGAGACCGTGGTGCGGCGGCTTGAGGAAGTCGGCTGCACGGTTGCCCAGGCCCACCTGCCCGCCGAGCCGACGGTCGCTCCCTGGCGAGCCGGCCGGGCGGCGCAGCCTGCACCGGCCGTCCTGCCCGAGCACCATGGCCGGCATGACCGCCAGGTGCTCGCGCTACAGGTGACGCCGCCGTCGTGGCGGCCGGACCTGACCGACCCGGCCGACCTCGCCGAGGAGGTCATCCGCCTGGAAGGCTACGAGGACGTACCGGTGCGGATGCCCCGCGCCCTGGCCGGCCGCGGGCTGAGCGCGCGGCAGCAACTGCTGCGCTCAGCGTCAAGGACGCTGGCCGAGGCGGGCTTCGTCGAGGTGAACGTCGACCCGTTCGCCCAGGCCCGCGATGCGGATAGCCTCGGCCTGGCCCCGGAGGACGAGCGCCGCCTAGCGGTCAGGATCGCCAACCCGCTCAGTGAGGATGAGCCGCTGCTGCGCACGACGCTGCTGCCCGGCCTGTTCCGCACCCTGGCCAGGAACGTGGGCCGGGGCTTCACCGACGTGGCGCTGTATGAGTCCGACCTGGTGTTCCGGCTGCGCCCCGGCGCGCCCGGCGTGGCGCCGATCCTGGCCACCGACCGCGGCCCCACCCCCGAGGAGCTCATCAGCGTTGACGCCGCCCTGCCTGACCAGCCGCTCAACATCGGCGGCGTGCTGGCCGGCCACCGCGAGCTGCCCGGCTGGTGGGGGCCTGGCCGCGCGGCGACCTGGGCGGACGCGATCGAGGCCGCCCGCTCGGTCGCCGCGGTCGCGCACCTGGAGGTGGACGTCCAGGCCGCTGCGGAGGCCCCGTGGCACCCGGGCCGCTGCGCCGCGCTGTTCGTGGCCGGCACTCACCCGCCCAAGCACGCCGCCGATGCCGAGCCCCAGAAGTGGCTGCTCGGCCACGCCGGGGAACTGCACCCGCGGGTGATCGCCGCCTATGGGCTGCCCCCCCGCACGTGCGCGTTCGAGCTGTCGTTCTCGGTCCTGGCCGCCGCCGCCGCGGCGGTGCCGCCGGTCAGCGGGCCAAGGCTGTCGGCCTACCCGCTGGCCACTCAGGACGTGGCGCTCGTCGTGGAGTCGGGCGTGCCCGCCGCGTCGGTCGAGGCGGCGCTGCTCGCCGGGGCGGGCGATCTCCTCGAGGATGTCCGGCTGTTCGATGTCTACACCGGCAGCCAGCTTCAGGAAGGGGTCAAGTCCCTGGCCTACACGCTGCGGTTCCGCGCCCCAGACCGGACGCTCACGGCCGCCGAGACGACCGCCGCGCGCGACGCCGCCGTCGCTGAGGCCGCCCGTCAGGTCGGGGCCGTCCAGCGCGCCTGACCGCGCCCGGCCTTCCCTTTCGATGTGGCCCGTGCCGGGACCAGGACCCCGGCCCGGGCCACATCGCGCCCGCCCGAGCCACATCGCGCCCGCCCGAGCCACATCGCCCCCCGCGCGAGCCACATCCATGGTGACCGGTCGATGACCCTGGGATATATCGCCTGTAACAGGCGAAAAGTTGCGATGCGCTCGTGAAATTTGTGACAATGCGGGAGTACCGTCGCACGTTCCGCTATCCTTCGTGCTCAGGGAGTGTGCAACCGATTGCGTAGCTAGCGCAGGGAGGTCCCGATCGAACCCGTCGCCCCAACGGTGTCCCGCCACGCGCTTCCGCGTTCTCGCTTCCGCGGCTGGGCCACCCGGTCGAGGCCTGGCCCGCTGGGCGCCTTCATGCTCGCGGTCGTCGCCGCCGACCTGGCCTGGGCGGCCCTGCTAGCCTCCCGGTTCACCATCCGGGCCGGTGACCTCGTGCTGTTCGCAGCCTTGCTGGCCTGCGGGGCCGCCACGGTCGAGCTGAGCCGCCGCGGACGCGAGTCGTCGGCCGCCATGAAGGACGTCTACGCGGTCTGGGAACTGCCGGTGGCCATCCACCTGCCCTTGCTGTACGCGCTGGCTATCCCCGCGATCCGGCTGATGCTGACGCAGTGGCGGGTTGGCCGGGTGCCGCTGTGGCGCCTGGTGTTCAGCGCCGCCGCGACCGGGCTGGCCTACGGCGCTGCCTCGCTGGCCTTCCACGCGGCCCTCCCGGCCGGCGTACACCTCGACGACTACCTGGACGAGCACGCGGCCATGTGGCTGGCCGCCGCCGTGTGCTGCGGGCTGACCCAGTGGACCGTCAGCCAGGCCCTCGCGGGGATCGCGGTCAAGGCGGCCGACCCGGCCGCCCGGCTGCGGGACACGCTGCTGGCCCGCGAGTCGCTGCACAACGACGCCACCGCTTTGTGCGCCGCCATCCTGGTCGCCCTGGCCGTCGCGGTCAGCCCGCTGACGCTGATCGTCGCCTTCCCGCTCGGCACCCTGCTCCAGCGGTCCTACCGGCACGCGCAGCTGCTGTCCGACGCGCGCTCGGACGCCAAGACCGGCCTGCTCAACGCGGCGGCCTGGGAAGCGGAGGCCGTCGCTGAGGTGGCCCGCGCGGTGCGCAGCTCAAGCCCGCTCGCCGTGGCGGTCCTTGACCTGGACCGTTTCAAGCTCATCAACGACACCTACGGCCACCTGGTTGGCGACCACGTGCTCAAGCAGATCGCCGGGACGATGACCGGGGTGCTGCGCGACTACGACCTGGCCGGGCGATTCGGCGGCGAGGAGTTCGTCATGCTGCTGCCGCAGACCCGGGCCGTCGACGCACTGCGGATCGCCGAGCGGGTCCGCGCCCACATCGCCGAGCTGCCCTTGTACGCCAGCAGCGAGGCCGGCGCCGAGCGCGTCCTCGTCACCGTGTCGATCGGCGTCGCGGCCCTGGACGCCGGGTCCCGCAGGGAACTGCCTGAACTGCTGGCCGCCGCGGACGCGGCCCTCTACCGGGCCAAGGCCTCGGGCCGCGACCAGGTCCAGATGATCAGCACCAGCCGCGGCCTGTCGGCGGCCCGCGCGTCAGCCGAGGGTGGGCTGTTCGACGCCGACGCGAGGGACGAGCCGCCCGGCGACGCGGGCCTTAGCCAGGACGCCCTGCTGCCCGCCCCGCTCGCCGCTCAGGTCTGCCCGCTGCCACCGCTCGGCCCGCTGACCCACGTCCCGCTGCTGTCGCCCATTCCTCAGCTGCCCGCTGATGGCGAGGCCGACAGGTTGAGCACCGCGATCACGTCAGCATTGGCCGTGTGACACTCCGAGGTCACGCCGTTCTTGAGCACCTCGGGGGTCGGATATCCCTGGCACGTCCAGCCGTCGATGCTGACCGGCGCGCCACCACCGTTGCCCTCGGTCGGCTTCTTGCTGGCCACGTCACGCTTCAGCGTGGCGGTGTAGTCGTTCTCAACCGCCAGCGCGGCCGTGCAGGTCACGCTGCCCTTAGCGACCTTGATCACCACGGGCGTATTGATCAGCGTTCGCGTGGTCCCGCAGGCCGTGCCCGAGGGCGTGGCGTACGCCGACGGCACCGTCGATGAGGACGCCGACGCTCCCGCCGACGCGGCCGAGGAACACCCGCTCACCAGGAAGGTAGCCAGGCACAGCAATCCCACCGGAGCCGTCCCGATCCACCGCGCGACCGGCCGGTTCGTCGTCACCTCTGCACCTCTCGAGTCGCGGTTCGTGCCCCCGTGGAACCTCAGGATGTCTGGCCTCTTACCCTAACGGCTTGCCCACCACTCCGCTCGGTGTAGCGATCGGCCGATGCGCGATAGTTGGAGCGCGTATGCCCACCCGCGCACCGGAATCAACAACCACTGCACTGGCGCGACGTCACCCTGGTTACGGCCTCAGGCGGCTGAACGGTCACCGCCCGGGACGCAAGCTGTTGATTGTGCCGCAAAACTCGGCACGATCAACAGCAATTGCCCTTTTTCGGTTGGTGAGCGGCGCATGCAGCCGCCATCGCCGTTACACACGTCAACTGTCGTGACGCAAGGGGATTTCAGTGCCAACGAGACGCTGCCAGTAGGTCGCCAGCTCCCGATTAGGGCATGACGACGACCTTCCCGGTGGCTTGGTTGGCCTCCATGTACCGGTGGGCTTCGGCGATGTCGTCGAGGCTGAACACCCGGTCGACGTTGGGCCGGTAGACGCCCGCCTCGACCTCCTTGATGACGCGCTGCAGTATGGTCGCCCCGGCGCTGCCCTTGCGGTCATCGCTGTGGAAGGAGGTGAGCCTGGTTCCCGAGGGAATCATCGCGATCGGTTCGAAGTCCGCGATCAGCCACCCGCTCAGCGAGCCGGACACGCACACGGTGCCGCCCCGGCGAACCAGCCGCAGCGAGTCGACGGCCGTGCTCGCCCCGACCAGATCAAGGACGTAGTCCGGGCCCTGCGGCCAGATGGCCTGGACGCTGTCCGCCAGCGAGCCGCCGTCATCGATGAGCACGTGGTCGACGCCCGCCGCTTTCAGCGCTTCGGCCTTGCCGGGCGACCTGGTCGTGGCGGCGATCATAACGCCGTAACCGGCCGCGATCGACCCGGCGGCCATCCCCACCGACGAGGTTCCGCCCCGGATCAGCAGCCGACCCTGGCCGCCCGGTCCCACCCCAAGCGCGTCAAGCGAGCCCTGCGCGGTCAGGTACGTCTCGGGCAACGCGGCCAGGACATCCCAGGGCAGCGTGGTGGTGACCGGCATCAGCAGCGAGTTCGGCAGCAAGGCGTACTCGGCGTAGCCGCCGTCGAACTCCCGGCCCATCTCACCCATCACCGCCGCGACGGTCGTCCCGGTCGGCAGCCGGGGATCGGTTGAGGCGGCCACTAGGCCCACGCACTCGATCCCGAGCACCCGCGGGAACCGCACGTTCGGCGAGTGCCCCTGCCGGGTCCTCAGCTCGGACCGGTTCAGGCCCGCCCCCTTCACCCGCACCAGGCTCCAGCCCTCCCGGATCGCTGGTACCGGCAGCTCGCGGACCTGGAGCACCTCCGGGCCGCCGGGCTTGAGGCAGACGGCGGCCCGAATCGTTCTGCCTGGTTGAAGATCTTTGCTCATGCCTCAACTGTGGCCAGCGGGCGACCTGGCTGGCCACCGCTAGAATGCCAAGGTATGCCCGATAGCCGCCAACTTCCCCCCTCCGCCCAGGCGTCACGCCTGTGGCCATCCGGAGGGGTGCACCTGTGGCCGGCCGGGGGAGCGAGCGCGGCTCATTCCCACCCGCGCGGGCAGCTGGTTTACGCGGCCACCGGCATCCTGTCCGCGCATACCGAGCGCGGCACGTCGATCGTCCCCGCCAACCGGGTGGCCTGGATCCCGGCCTCCTTCACCCACTACCACCGCGCCCACAGCCGGGCCGACATGCGGATCCTGTTCCTGCCCGCCTCCCTGGCCAGGCTGATGCCGGGCCAGCCAGCCGTGTTCGCAGCCTCCGGGCTGGCCCGCGAGGCCCTGCTCACCCTCACCGGGCCAGGCAACTACGACCAGGCCGAGCGTCAGCTCGACCCGGCCGCGCGCTCCCGCCTGCGCCGGGTCCTCGTCGATGAGCTCGCCGTGGCCCCCGAGCAGCCCCTGCAGCTGCCCGAGCCGCGCGATGACCGGCTACGGGCCCTGGCCAAGAGGCTGTACGACCAGCCGGGCGACAACTCCTCGCTGGCCGACCTCGGGCGGGCCGCCGGAGCCAGCGCCCGTACTCTCAGCCGGCTGCTTCGCGACGAGCTCGGCATGACCTTCTACCAGTGGCGCACGCAGCTACGCGTCTACCACGCGCTGGTGCTCCTGGCCGACGGCCACGACACGACCCGGGTCGCCTACGCCTGCGGATGGGCCAACCCCAGCAGCTTCATCGCCGCCTTCAGCGCCATCGTCGGCACTACCCCCGGCCGTTACCGAACGGACGGGGCAATTCGTCGCGGCGACGGATGAGGTAGGCCGTCTCGGCGGTGTTGCCGGCTAGAGAGATGGCCCGGTCGTAGGCCGCCCGCGACTCCTCGTGGCGGCCGAGGCGGCGCAGCAGGTCGGCGCGGGTCGCGTGGAAGACGTGATAGTCCTCGAGCGGCAGGGCGTCCACCTCGGCCGCCGCGACCTGCGGGCCATCGACCTCGGCGACCGCGATCGCCCGGTTGAGCCGCACGATCGGCGAGGGGTCGAGGCGAACCAGCTGGTCGTAGAGCGCGATGACCTGCGACCAGTCGGTCTCACTTACGTCGCCCGCGTCGGTGTGGACGGCGTTGATCGCGGCCAGGATCTGATAGCGCCCCGGCGCCTGGCCGGAGGCCAGGCGCGCCCGGACCAGGGCGTGACCCTCGGCGATCAGCTCCCGGTCCCAGGCGCTGCGGTCCTGCTCGGCCAGCGAGACCAGCGCGCCGCTCGCCGATACCCGCGCGGTCCGGCGGGCCTCGATCAGCAGCATCAGCGCCAGCAACCCGGCGACTTCGCCATCCGAAGGCATCAGCTCACGGACCAGCCGGGTCAGCCGGATCGCCTCGGCGGTCAGCTCGCCGCGAACCGCCTCCGTACCGGGACCCGAGGCCAGGTAGCCCTCGTTGAAGATCAGGTAGAGGACGGTCAGCACCCCGGTGACCCGGGCCGGGAGGTCCTCGCGATACGGCACGCGATAGGGAATCCGGGCCGCCTTGATCTTCGTCTTGGCGCGGGTGATCCGCTGGCCGAGCGCGGCCTCCTGGACCAGGAACGCCCGGGCAATCTCGGGCATGGTCAGCCCGCCGACCATCCGCAGGGTAAGCGCGACCCGCGCCTCCATGGCCAGGGCCGGGTGGCAGCAAGTGAAGACGAGGCGCAGCCGGTCGTCGTCGATGACGCCGAGCGGCTCGGGGGAGTCGGACAGCATCAGCGCCTCCTGGTACTTTTCCCTGCGCTTGGCCTCGCGCCGGAGCCGGTCGATGGCCTTGTGGTCGGCGGTAGTGGTGAGCCATGCGCCCGGGTTGGGCGGGATGCCATCCGTCGGCCAGCGCTCGACGGCCGCCGCGAACGCCTCGGCGGTCATCTCCTCGGCGATGTCGAGGTCGCCGAACCGCCTGGCCATGGTCGCGACCACCCGGGCCCACTCCGCGCGGTGCACCCGGGCGATCACCTCATCGACGTCGGTCACTGGCCCAGGATCGGCCGGAGCTCAACCCTCCGGTTGCAGCTCTTCGACCCCTGGCTGGCCAGCCGGAGCGCCACGTCCAGATCGGCGGCCTCGATGATCCAGAAGCCCGCGATGAACTCCTTCGACTCCACGTAAGGCCCGTCGGTGAACAAGGCCTCTCCACCCCGGGCATCGATGACGGTCGCCGTGGCGGGCATCGCCAGGCCGCCGGCGAAGACCCAGTGACCGTCCGTCTTGAGCTGGTCGTTGAAGACATCGATCGCGGCGTCCTCCTCCGGGGTAGCGAGGTCGCCAGTGTCGGTGAGCACGGAAAGCACGTACTGGGCCATCGGAATCGTCTCCTGTCGTCGCCGGGCCGCCCCCTCGGGCCGCCTCTCACCCCTACTGCGAACGCCGCCGCCCGGATCCGACACCCTCGGCCAAGATTTCTCCGGGGATTTTCGCAACGCGGCGCCAGGCCCGGCCCGCTAAGACCAGTTGCATATTCATGCACTGGAGTGCATACTTTTCATGTGCCGCCCTCCCGGCGCCGGGAGTGGCGGGCGCGGCATGGGCGGTAGCAAGGAGGCTGACAGGCATGAGCATACGGGTCGCGGTGGCCGGAGCGAGCGGCTATGCGGGAGGCGAGCTGCTCCGCCTGCTGGCCGGGCATCCGCGATTCGAGATCGGGGCGGTCACCGGGGCGTCAAGCGCGGGCCGGCCGGTGGTGGCCACCCACCCGAACCTGGTCGGCCACCCGGCCCTCGATGGCCGCCGGTTCGACGAGACGACCCGGCAGGCGCTCAAGGACGCCGAGCTGATCTTCATGGCGCTGCCGCACGGTGAGTCGGCCGCCCTGGCCAGGCAGCTCCCCGACGCCCGGATCGTTGACCTGTCGGCCGACTTCCGGCTAGGCGACGAGGAGGCCTGGGACACGTTCTACGGCGTCCCCTACGCCGGCCAGTGGACCTACGGGCTGCCGGAGCTCCCCGGCGCCCGCGAGAAGATCGCCAGCGCCCAGACCGTCGCCGCGCCTGGCTGCTACGCCACCGCCTCGATCCTGGCCCTGGCCCCGCTGCTGGCCCACGGCCTGGCCGAGCCGGACGACATCGTCATCGTGGCCGCGTCAGGCACCTCGGGAGCGGGCCGCTCGCCCCGCCCCGACCTGCTGGCCAGCGAGGTGATGGGCAGCATGTCCGCCTACAAGGTCGGCGGCACGCACCGGCACACCCCGGAGATCGAGCAGGCCCTGACCAGCGTCATCCACGGCGTCGAGCCACGCTCGGGTCGGGTCGCGACGATCTCCTTCACCCCGACGCTGGCCCCGATGCCCCGCGGCATCCTCGCGACCTGCACCGCCCGGCTCACCCCCGGCGTGACCGACAGCGCCCAGCTCCAGGATGCCTTCCGGGCCTTCTACGCAGGAAGCCCCTTCGTTCATCTTCTTCATAACGGGCAGTGGCCGGTCACCCAGGCCGTCTCCGGCTCCAACGGGGCTCACATCCAGGTCGCGGCGGATACCCACGCGGGCCGCGCGATCGTCGTCGCCACCACCGACAACCTCGGGAAGGGCGCGGCCGGCCAGGCCGTGCAGATCGCCAACATCATGCTCGGCCTGCCGGAGACCGCGGGCCTAACCCCACATGGAGTCACACCGTGAGTGTCACCGCACCGCAGGGTTTTCGCGCCGCCGGAGTCGCGGCCGGGATCAAGGACTCGGGGGAGCGAGACGTCGCCGTCGTGATCAATGACGGGCCGTCGCGGGCCGCCGCCGCCGTGTTCACGGCTAACCGCTTCCCGGCGGCCCCGGTGACGTGGACCCGCCAGGTCGCCAGCGGCGGCCGGGTGCGGGCCGTCGTGCTGAACTCCGGCGGGGCCAACGCCTGCACCGGCCCGCTCGGCTTCACCGACACCCACGCGACGGCCGAGCGGCTGGCCGCCGCACTTGAGGACAGCGCGGGCGAGATCGCGGTCTGCTCGACCGGCCTGATCGGCGAGCGGCTGCCCATGGACAAGCTGCTGCCCGCGGTCGACCAGGCCGCCGCCGAGGCATCCCGCAGCGACGGCGTGCACGCCGCCGACGCGATCCGCACCACCGACACGGTCGTGAAGATCGCCTTCCGCCGGGTTACCGGGCCAGCGGGCGGTGCCTACACGATCGGCGGCATGGCCAAGGGCGCGGGCATGATCGCCCCGGCCCTGGCCACCATGCTGTGCGTGCTGACCACCGACGCGGACCTGACGGCCGCCGAGCTCGACAGCGCGCTGCGGTCGGCGACGGCCGTCACCTTCGACCGGCTCGACACCGACGGCTGCATGTCGACCAATGACACCGTGCTGCTGCTGGCCAGCGGCGCGGCCGGAGTCAAGCCCGACCACGCCGACTTCACCAGGGCGCTCACCGAGGTCTGCGCCGACCTGGCCCGTCAGCTCCAGCTGGACGCCGAGGGCGCGTCCAAGATGATCACGATCGAGGTCGTCGGCGCGGCCAGCGAGCCCGACGCGGTGACCGTTGGTCGCGCCATTGCCCGCAGCAACCTGCTGAAGTGCGCGATCGCCGGATCGGACCCCAACTGGGGCCGGGTGCTCTCGGCGATCGGCACGACCGACGCCGTCTTCGTTCCCGACCAGGTCAACGTGGCGATGAACGGCGTGTGGATCTGCCGCCACGGCGCCGCGGGCGAGTCACGGTCCAAGGTCGACCTGCGCGGCCGGGACGTGACGATCACCGTGGACCTGTCGGCCGGGCCGCAGTCCGCGATCATCCTCACGACCGACCTCACCGAGGCCTACGTCCACGAGAACTCGGCCTACTCCTCATGACCACGAGCGTTCAGTCCGATGCCCGCTGGGAGGCGGCGACGGCCAAAGCCGACGTGCTCGTCGAGGCGCTGCCCTGGCTGGAGCGCTTCCACGGCCAGATCGTCGTCATCAAGTACGGCGGCCACGCCATGATCGACGAGGACCTGCGGGCCGGGTTCGCGCAGGACCTGGCCTTCTTGCGGTACGCCGGGCTGCGCCCGGTCGTGGTGCACGGGGGCGGCCCGCAGGTCACCGAGTTCCTCGGCCGGCTGGGCATCGAGTCCACCTTCACCGCCGGCCTGCGGGTCACCACGCCCGAGGCGATCGACGTGGTCCGCATGGTCCTGGCGGGCAAGGTCAACAAGGACATCGTCGGCCTGGTCAACCGGTTCCGCCCGTTCGCGATCGGCCTGTCCGGCGAGGACGCCAACCTGTTCACCGCGCGCCGTAAGCTCGCGATCGTCGACGGCGAGCGGGTCGACATTGGCCTGGTCGGCGACATCGTCGCCACCGACCCGGGCGTCATCAGCGCGCTCCTTGACGACGGCCGCATCCCGGTCGTCTCCAGCGTGGCCCGCGGCGAGGACGGGGAGATCTACAACGTGAACGCCGACACCGCGGCGGCCGCGCTCGCGGTCGCGCTCGGCGCGACCAAGCTCGTCGTGCTGACCGATGTCGACGGCCTGTACCGGGACTGGCCCGCCTCGACCGAGGTGATCAGCCAGCTGTCGGCCCGCGAGCTTGAGCAGCTGCTGCCCTCGCTGTCCTCGGGGATGATCCCCAAGATGGAGGCCTGCCTGACCGCGGTCCGCGGCGGGGTGCCGCACGCGCACGTCCTGGACGGCCGGCTCAAGCACGCCCTCCTGCTGGAGATCTTCACCGACTCCGGCATCGGCACGATGGTGATGGGAGACCAATCTCATGAGTGAGCCAAAGGACGTGGTGACGTCTGGACTGAGGAGCGAGGAACGAGCGACGAGGGAAGACGTCGCCTCCAGACGTCCTAGTGGCGAACGGGCAACACAGGGTGAGACGCAGGCGTTGCAAAAGCGGTTCGCGGCCGCGCTGATGCCGAACTACGGTGTCCCCCCGGTCGCCATCGCCGTGGGCCGGGGCAGCCGGGTCTGGGATGCCGACGGGAAGCAGTACCTGGACCTGATCGGCGGCATCGCGGTCAGCGCCCTCGGCTACGGCCACCCGGCGATCATCAGCGCGGTGTCGAGCCAGGTCGCGAAGTTCGCGCACACCTCCAACCTGTTCCTGCACGAGCCGGAGGTGGCGCTGGCCGAGCGCCTGCTCGGGCTGCTGGGCGCGGACGGCCGGGTCTTCCTGGCCAACAGCGGCACCGAGGCCATCGAGGCCGCGATCAAGCTGGTGCTGCGCGCCCGCGACTCGGCCAGCTCGGGGCGCAACGTCATCGTGGCCGCCGACCACTCCTTCCACGGCCGCAGCCTCGGCGCGCTCGCCATCACCGGCAAGGAGTCGATCCGCGCGCCGTTCGCCCCGTTCGGGCTGACCGTGCGCTGGGTGCCCTACGGTGACGCCGAGGCGCTGCGGGCGGCCGTCCGGCCGGACGTCGCCGCCGTGTTCCTTGAGCCGGCCCTGGGGGAGGGCGGCGTCGTGCCCGCTCCCGAGGGCTACCTGCGCGCCGCCAGGGACATTACCGCCGCGGCGGGCGCGGCCCTGGTCCTCGATGAGATCCAGAGCGGCATCGGCCGGACCGGGTCCTGGTTCGCCTGCCAGGCCGAGGGCATCTTGCCCGACGTCATCACGCTGGCCAAGGGGCTGGGGGGCGGCCTGCCCATCGGGGCCTGCATCGGCCTCGGCGACTACGGCACCGCGTTCCAGGCGGGCGACCACGGCTCGACGTTCGGTGGCAACCCGATCGCCTGCGCGGCCGCCCTGGCCGTCATCGACACGATCGAGGCCGACGACCTCCTGGCCAGCGTGACCAGGGTGGGCGGCTGGCTCAAGGACGGCATCGCCGCCATCAGCCACCCGCTGCTGGCCAGCGTGCGTGGCCACGGCCTGTGGCTCGGGGCGGTGCTCACCGCGCCGCTGGCCGCCGAGGTCACCAGCGCCGCCCGCGAGCGCGGCTTCCTCGTCAATCCGGTCCAGCCCGACGTGGTCCGGCTCGCGCCTCCGCTGATCCTCACCGAGGCCGAGGCGGCCGACTTCCTCACCGCGCTGCCCGGCATCCTGGACGCCGCGCACGCCGCGGGCCAGGCCAGCTCCAAGGGAGCATAACGTGGTCACCCACTTCCTGCGCGACGACGACCTGGCCCCGGCCCAGCAGGCCGAGGTGCTGGCCCTGGCGGCCGCGATGAAGAAGGACCGGTTCGGCTACCGGCCGCTTGAAGGCCCCCGGGCCGTCCCGGTCTTGTTCGACAAGCCATCGCTGCGTACCCGCGTCTCCTTCCAGGTCGGCATTGCCGAGCTTGGCGGGATGCCGCTGGTCATCGACACCCAGGCCACCCACATCGGCCGCGGCGAGACGATCGCCGACATGGCCAGGGTCATGACCAGGCAGTCGGCCGCGATCGTGTGGCGCACCGCCGGGCAGGAGCGCATCGAGGAACTGGCCGCCCACGCCACCGTCCCGGTCATCAACGCGCTGACCGACGAGTTCCACCCCTGCCAGATCCTCGCCGACCTGCAGACGGTGACCGAGCGCCTCGGCGGGCTGGCCGGCCGGACGCTGACCTTCCTCGGCGACGGGGCCAACAACATGGCCCACTCCTACCTGCTCGGCGGCACGACCGCCGGCCTGCACGTCCGCATCGCCGCCCCCGAGGGCTACCAACCCGACCCGGCCATCGTGGCCCGCGCCCAGGCGATCGGCGCGGCCACCGGCGGCTCGGCCGCCATCATCGAGGACCCCGCCCTAGCCGCCCAGGGCGCCGACGTGCTCGCCACCGACGTCTGGGTGTCGATGGGGCAGGCCGACGAGGCGGCCCGCAAGTCGGTCCTCGCCCCCTACCAGGTCAACGAGGGCCTGGTGAAGCTGGCCGCGCCGGACGCGGTCGTGCTGCACTGCCTGCCCGCCCACCGCGGCGAGGAGATCACCGCCGAGGTCATCGACGACCCGGCCGGCGCCGTGTGGGACCAGGCGGAGAACCGGCTGCACGCCCAGAAGGCCCTCCTCGGCTGGCTGCTGCGACGATGAGGCCGCCATGACGACGCCGGTGACGAAGACGGCCCGCCAGGCCCGGGTGGCCGACATCCTCGCCCGCGAGAAGGTCCACTCCCAGGAGCAGCTCGCGGCGCTGCTGCGGCAGTACGCGGGCCTGAACGTGGCCCAGGCCACGCTGTCGCGGGACCTGGACGAGCTGGGTGTCGTCCGGCTGCGGGCCGCCGATGGCTCGCTCGTCTACGCCCTTCCCGGCGAGCCAGGCGGGCCCGGCTCGCGGCCCGGCTCGGGCGCTCCGCCCGCCGCCGCCGGTGCCGCCAGTGTCGCGGCCGGTGACCCCGACCAGCGCCTTATCCCCCCGGCCGCGGAGGCGGCCCCCGCGGCCGAGGGACCCGGGTCACAGTCGCGGCTGGCCAGGTTCCTGAGCGAGCTGCTTACCTCGGCCGAGGCCAGCGCCAACCTCGTCGTGCTGCGCACCCCGGCCGGCGCCGCCCAGTTCCTGGCCTCGGTCATCGACCATGCCGCCTGGCCGTCGATCCTCGGCACGGTGGCCGGTGACGACACCGTCCTGGTCATCGCCAGGGACCCGGCCGGCGGCGACGCCCTGGCCCAGGAGTTCCTCCGCCTGGCCGAGCGCCGCCGGTAGCGATCTACCCCACCCATCCACGCCCTGGCTGCCTGCCCTCCCAATAGGCTAGGTAGCAACAATGGGGCTCATTGATTACTAACGGAAGCTGAGAATCTGTGACTGAGAACGAGTCCGCCGGGCCGATGCGACTGTGGGGCGGCCGGTTCGAGGGCGGGCCTGCCGCTGCCCTGGCCCAGCTGTCGCTCAGCGTGCACTTTGACTGGCGGCTCGCCCGGTATGACCTGCGGGCGTCGCGGGCGCACGCGCGGATGCTGCACCGGGCCGGGCTGCTGAGCGACGATGAGGCCCAGTCGATGCTCGGCGCGCTCGACGACCTGGACCGCTCGGTTGAGGAGGGCACGTTCCGCCCGACGGTCGCCGACGAGGACGTGCACACGGCGCTGGAGCGCGGGCTGCTTGAGCGGCTGGGCGCGCTGGGCGGCAAGCTGCGGGCCGGCCGCAGCCGCAACGACCAGATCTCCACCGACCTGCGGCTGTACCTGCGCGACCACGCGCGGACGATCGTGAGCCGGATCGCCGAGCTGCAAACGGCGCTGATCACCCAGGCCGAGGCGTGCGGGGACACCCCGGCCCCCGGGATGACCCACCTCCAGCACGCCCAGCCGGTGCTGTTCGCTCATCAGCTGCTCGCCCACGTCCAGGCGTTCGCCCGCGACGCGGCCCGGCTGCGGGACTGGGACAAGCGGGCGGCCGTCAGCCCGCTGGGCGCGGGCGCGCTGGCCGGGTCCTCGCTGCCGATCGACCCGCAGCTGTTCGCGGCCGAGCTTGGCTTCGAGTCGGCCGCGCCTAACTCCATGGACGCCGTGGCCGACCGGGACTTCGCCGCCGAGTTCTGCTTCGCCGCCGCGCTTATCGGCGTGCACCTGTCCCGGCTCGGCGAGGAGATCGTCTTGTGGTCCTCGCAGGAGTTCGGCTGGATCGAGATCGACGACGCCTACGCGACCGGATCCTCGATCATGCCGCAGAAGAAGAACCCGGACGTCGCCGAGCTGGCCCGCGGCAAGGCCGGCCGCCTCGTCGGCCACGTGACCGCCCTGCTGACCACGCTCAAGGGACTTCCGCTCACCTACAACCGGGACCTGCAAGAGGACAAGGAACCGGTCTTCGACGCCGTCGACACGCTGCTCCTGGTGCTGCCCGCGATGGCCGGGCTGATCGCCACGCTGCGCATCAACACCCAGCGGCTGCGCGACCTGGCCCCGGCCGGCTTCACGCTCGCCACCGACCTGGCCGAGTACCTGGTGCAGCGGGGCGTGCCGTTCCGCGACGCCCACGAGATCGTCGGCCACCTGGTCGTCTGGTGCCAGGTCAACGAGGTCGGCCTGGACGACGTCAGCGACGATGACCTGGCCAGGGTGTCACCGTACCTGACCCCGGACGTCCGCTCGATCCTGACCGTGGACGGCGCCATCGCGGCCCGCAAGGGCTTCGGCGGCACCGCCCCCGAGCGGGTCGCCGAGCAGATCGCCGGCGTCCGTGCGGTCATCGATGACGCGGCGGCCTGGGCCGCCGCCTAGGCCATGTCGAGAAAGCTAGTCCCGCGCGAGTTCTTCGACCGCCCCGCCGAGCAGGTCGCACCGGACCTGCTCGGCTGCGTGCTTGAGCACGAGACGGCCGAGGGCCTCGTGGCCGTGGAGATCAGCGAGGTCGAGGCGTACGCCGGGGAGGCCGATCCGGCCTCCCATGCCTACCGGGGCCGCACCGCCCGCAACGGGGTCATGTACGGCCCGCCCGGTCACGCCTACGTCTACTTCACCTACGGAATGCACTTCTGCGTCAACCTGGTCTGCCTGCCCGAGGGAACGCCCCATGCCGTGCTGCTGCGGGCGGGCCGGGTGATCGCGGGGGAAGAGCTGGCCCGTTCCCGGCGCGCGGCCGCCGTGACCGCGCGCGACCTGGCCCGCGGGCCGGCCCGGCTGTGCCAGGCCCTGGACATCGACCGCGACCTGGACGGAGCCGACGCCTGCGTGGCCACGTCCCCGCTCCGCATCCGGGTGGCATCCGATGCGACCGGGAGAACCATCCGTTCTGGCCCAAGAATCGGAATCAGCCGCGCCGCCGAGGTGCCCTGGCGGTTCTGGCTGGAGGGCGATCCCACCGTCTCGACCTTCCGGCCGCACGTCCCGCGCCGTCGCAAGCCGGACGCGACCCCGCCCGCCGCCTGAGCGCGCCACCGCCCGCCGGAAGGGGCTTCCGGCGGGCGGTGCTGGTCGCGGTGGGTCAGGTGCCAGGGAAGGGCGGGAAGGTGCACCCCATCGGGAAGCCGTGGCCGCCCGCGACGGTGGTGTCGGTGACCCCGGTGCCCGCGGGATCGAGGTTGGTCCCGTCCCGCGTGACGTTGGCGTACTGCGCCGTGGTGGCGGTGGCGTCGAAGTAGACGTCCCGCAGGGTCAGGCCGGTCGGGTAACTAGCGCTGAAGCCGTCGATCTCAGAGGAGGCCCCGGGGACGGAGTCGACGGCCCGGGCCGCCTCGACGGTCACCGACTGGAACCACGGGATCGAGGTGCCGGTGGGCGGATCGTAGAAGGGGGTGATGAGGATCAGGTTCTGGATCGCCTTCATGCACGTGCCGGCGTAGACGACGTTGGTCACCAGGCCGCCGGCCCCCTCATAGCTCTTGACCCGGATGCCGTTGTCGAGCGACGACAGGTGCCCCCAGGCGTCGTATCCGTTGAGCGTGTTGTCCAGGAACAAGATGGAGTTCAGCCCGTAGGTGGTCCCGCTCCCGATGGACAGCCCGTGCGTGCCGTAGCAGTGCAGGCCGCGGACGGTGATGTCGGACTCGGCCAGGCTGTTGGTGGTCAGGGCGACGCAGTCGTCCCCTTCCATCAGGTTGGAGTCGGCCACGGTGACGTCGGAGGAGGAGTCGACGTCGACCCCGTCGGTGTTGAGCGTGTTGTCCGGGGTGGCGATCTCGATGCCCCACACGGTCGCGCCCACCGACTTGCTGATGAACAGGTGCTGCTTGGCCGCGTTGACCAGCTTGATGTGATAGAAGGTCACGTCGTCGGCCGAGTTGGACTGGATGAGCCGCGGGTTGACCTGCTTGAGGCCCTCGGCGGTGGCGGTGGCCGCGATCTGGTACCAGGTCGTGTCGGTGCCGAGCACGGTCAGGTCGCCCCGCCCGTCGATCGTTCCCCATTCCTGGCCGTGCCGGGTGCGGGCCACGGTGCCCTCCACCCCGGCGTTGTCGCCATCGACCGAGATGAACGGATTGCAGCCGGTGCTGTTGGTGCCGATCGAGCCGCAGGTCGCCTTGCCCGAGCCGGTCTCCTGGTAGGCGGCCGCGTCCCGGCTGGCGAACAAGGTGATGCCCGCGTCGACGATCAGGTACTCGCCGGAGTGCACGGTCAGCGGGCCGGCCAGGAAGCTGGTGTCCCGGCGCCAGCCGGAGGGCGCCCCGGCCGCGAGCACTACGGCACCGCCGCTGTTCTCGCAGCTGTCCAGGGCGGCCTGAATCCGCGCGGTGTCCGGCGGCGACGCCTCGTCGGCGGCACTGAAGACCCGCCTGCCGCCGGGAAGCTGCGCCGCCAGCGTGGCGCAGGTGGTCGCGGGAAGCTGGGGCTGCGTGACGTCACGCGGGTCGCCGATCCCCGACAAGGCCGAAGTACTTGAACTGCTTGAACTGGCAGGAGCTACTGAAGTGGTTGTAGTCGCAGCGGCGGGGACGGCCAGCGCGGCCAGCAGCAGCGCAGGCGCGGCAATCAGCCCCGCCATCAGTTTGTGAAAGGTCATCGTTGACGGTCCTCACGGATCGAGGGGGATGTGAGGCAGCGCGCTATCCGGATGGTGTCTCATATATGACCGATCCGTCAATGCCCTGAACGTGATCGTTTGTCTATGGACTTCACCGTCGTGGCTACCTTGACGGCACCCGAACCACCCCGTAGGGTTCAACCCACCTCATATACGAAATGCCGCCATGGATTTCAGGAGTCCGTCCTTGACCGACATCCTCGCCCCGCGCGGCGGCGGGCGTCCCGGCGTGACGCCCTCGCGCACGGAGGCCGTCCTCGACGCCGTCAAGCACGCCATCCTCACCGGAGAGCTGAGCCCGGGGCAGCCTCTCGTGGAGACGGAGCTGGCCGAGCGCCTCGGGGTCTCCAAGACGCCGGTGCGCGAGGCGCTCAAGACCCTGGCCGGAAGCGGCCTCGTCGAGATGCTCCCCTACAAGGGCGCCGCCGTCCGCCGGGTCGACAGGGAACTGGCCCGCGCGGTATATGACATGCGGCTGCTGCTCGAGCCGGTAGCGGTCGGCCGCACGGCCCAGGCCGGCCCGCACCTCGCGGCGGCGCACACCGCCCTGGCCGCCGCCGACGCCGCCCGCGACGCCGCCGAGCGGTCCCTGGCCAACCGGGCCTTCCATCGCGTGCTGTACGCCGGCTGCGGCAATCCGCTGCTGATCCAGAAGCTGGACGAGCTGCG
>Ga0335072_10005858_pt1 | contig 18066 bp, 17 predicted proteins | sample Lox_Sample_21_FD_206725 | JGI IMG/M metagenome (GOLD analysis project Ga0335072, IMG submission 206725) | Soil microbial communities from Loxahatchee National Wildlife Refuge, Florida, United States - Lox_Sample_2.1 | ecosystem: Environmental > Terrestrial > Soil > Wetlands | place: USA... | reverse complement strand
TGCGGGGCAGATGCGTGCCTGGCGGGTGCTTCCCACCACGACGGCGACCTTCGGCGGACTCATCATGGATCTCCGTTCTGATCGGCCGGGTGCCGATGCTCGTGTTTCGAGTGTGCCTGCCACCTGTGATCATGTCCAACGATCATTGATGCTACGATTGAGCAGATTTAGTGATGGGATGGCCGATGGATCTGCGGCATATGGAGGCCTTCCTGGCGGTGGCCGAGGAGCTGAGTTTCACCCGAGCCGCCCAGCGGCTCCACCAGGTTCAGTCAGGAGTCTCGGCGACGGTCCGGACGCTGGAGCGAGACCTCGGTGCTGATCTGTTCGTGCGGAGCTCGCGCAGCGTCGAACTCAGTGAGGCCGGTGCGGCCTTCCTGCCGGCCGCGCAGGATGCGCTCGCAGCAGCCCAGGCGGCCCGCGACGCGGTGGCCGGCGTCACGGGCAAGCTCGGTGGAACAGTCCGGATTGCCATCGCGACGGCCACCGGCATCGTCGATTTCCCTCGGCTTCTCGGCAAATTCCACCAGGCACATCCCGGAGTAACGCTCACCGTGGTCTCCACGACGCGCGGAAACGACGGTGTCATGGCGGCCCTTGCCGAACGCGACATCGACTTGGGTCTGCTCACACCAACGACCTGGCCCCCGGCCGTCGCGGTTCACGAGATTGCCCGCGCACCGGTGTCGGTGGTCCTGCCTGCCGGTCACCCCCTGTGCCGGCGAGCCCGCATCAGCCTGGCTGAGTTGGCCGGCGCGGACTTTGTGGATCTACCCGCGGGTTACGGGGGCCGCATTATCAACGACGCCGCGTTCTCTGCCGCGGCCGTCCGGCGCCGGGTCGCCCTCGAGGTGGTCGATCTGCACAGTGCCAGCGAGTACGTCCGGGAAGGCCTGGGGATAGGAGTGTTCCCGGCCACCGGAATCGGCAAGGAATCGGGCCTGGTCGCGCGCGCGCTGGTCGGAGAGGCAGTGCAATGGCCGGTGGCCGTGGTGACCGCAGCCGAGCGGATGCCCAAGGCCGCGGTGAAGGCGCTGCAGGAGGTGCTCACCAACGAGGCCGTCAGGATGAGGCCGAGAAAGAAGCCAGGGTCCAAGGCCTAACCCGTCCTGTCCGAGGCGACAGGACATTCCACGGCAACCTCACCAGCTACTGGAGTCCCCGCAGCTCAAGACCCAACTGGATGCTGCCGTACCAGTGAGGCCAGCCTCGGACCGCCCAGCGGCGGGCCGGGGTTTGGCGTGCCGGTGCGGGCTTTTGCGCGGCCGGGGTAGTCCGAGGCTGGCCTCAGGGGCTCGCGGCTGCGCCGCGATGAGCGCACGCTGGGTGGGTGGCGCAGCGCACCGTGACCGTGAACGACCTCCTGGACGGGCATGTCCTGCTGGACATCGAGTGCCTGGACCGCATCTACCTGAACGCGTACGTGCCGATCTTGCAGTCCAGCGGCCAGGTGGTCGCCTTCATGACCCAGCACCTGGGCAAGCCGATCCCGTCGCCGGCGCTGATGGAGCACATCGGGACCCGGTTCCGCCGGGCGGTGGAGTCCTACGCCTCCTCCAACGAGATCCCGTGGGTCCGGTTCGGCAAGGACGACCGCAAGATCGACGTGATGCAGCAGTACCTGGACGCGCAGGCCGCGACCGGGAGGTCCGGGGTGGCGGCGATCGGCGTCTCCCAGGAGTTCCAGCGGGTCTGGTCCGCCTATCAGCGCGACACCAGGACCGCCGCCCCGCAGTACACCTTCGCGAAAGCCGACCGCAGGGTGACCTGCTACTACTTCTACCTGTGGGACGAGGACTTCGGCCCGGCGTTCCTCAAGGTCTGCGCCTATTTCCCCTACCCGGCCAAGATCTGGGTCAACGGCCACGAGTGGGCCAAGCGGCAGGCGCTCAAGGCCGGCATCGGCTTCACCGCGCTGTCCAACGGGTTCGCCTCCTGCGACCATCCCGCTGCCCTGCAGGAGATCTGCGACCGGCTCCAGCCGGGCACCATCGAGGTCTTCGCCCAGCGCTGGATGCACCGCATCCCCATGCCCCTCGGCCCCGCCGACCGCGACGCCGGGTACTGGTGGGAGTGCTCCATGCGCCAGGTCGAGGTCTCCCGGACCCTGGTCTTCGACGCCCCGCGCCGCGCCCGGTTCTTCTTCGAGGCGCTGATCGGCGACAACCTGGACATCGGCCGCCCGGACAACGTGGAGATCATCTTCGGGCGGCGCGTCCGGCGCAACACCCCCGGCACCTTCCGCACGGCCATCGACCGCCCCGCGATCGGCCCCGACGCCGGCGGCGTGGTCCTCAACCTGTTCTACAAGCACTCACGGGTCAAGCAGTACCTCAATTATCTCCAGCCTTAACTGGCGTGTCTTTAACGTCCAGCACGAGCGTTCTTGCCTGCCCGGATAGCGGCTGATCCGTGGTTATCTCCGGTCTTGTCCATGACGTTGTTCAAGGAGGAGACGATGCTCGTGCATCCGGTGGTGGTCCCCGGTTCGGGAACCCGATCGTGGACCGTGCTCGGGGACGACGACGTGCCGGTCGTTCCGGTCGACCGGTTCCTGGCCTATCTCACCGATATCGGCCGGTCGCCGAACACGGTGAAGGCGTACTCCCACGATCTCAAGGATTACTGGTGCTACCTCGGCTTGCGGGGCCTGGACTGGCGCGAGGCCCGGCTGGAGGACATCGGCGAGTTCGTGGCCTGGCTCCAGCTGCCGCCGGCGGGCCGTGCGGGCGAGGTCGCGGTGCTGCCGCCGGTGACGGCCCAGGTGACGGCATCGACGGTAAACCGCAAGCTTGCCGCGGTCAGCGCGTTCTATGCCCACCAGGCCCGCAACGGTGCTGAAGTCGGCGATCTGCTGGCCGCGTGGAAGGCCGGCGGGCGGGGCGGGTGGAAGCCGTTCTTGCACCACGTCAGCAAGGGGAAGCCGTACCGCGGCCGGGCGATCGCGCTGAAGGCGCCGAAGAAGCTGCCGCGGGTCCTGACCGTCGCGGAGATGCAGGCGATCCTGGATGCCTGCACGAGGCTGCGGGACCGCTTTTTCTTTGCCGTCCTTCACGAGAGCGGCTTCCGGGCCGGCGAGGTCCTCGGCCTGCGTCATGAGGACATCGCGGCCGCCGAGTGCGAGATCAGCATCGTCCCGCGGGAGAACGCGAACGGGGCGAGGGCCAAGTCCGGCGGCCGGACGGTCCCCGTCGGGCCGGACCTGATCCGGCTCTATGCCGACTACCTGCACGAAGAATACGGCGGGATCGACAGCGACCATGTCTTCGTCAACATCTGGGCGGAGCCGAAGGGACACGCGTGGACGTATCAGGCCGTCTACGACCTCGTCCTGCGGCTGCGGGCCAGGACCGGGATCGCCTTCGATCCCCACTGGTTCCGGCATTCGGCAGCGACTAGGTGGCTGCGCGACGGCGTCCGGATCGAGGTCGTCTCGGCTTTGCTCGGGCACTCGTCGGTCGCTGTCACATCCTCGGTCTACGGCCATCTGACGGCGGAGGACGCGCGCGCGGCGCTGGAGAAGGCCGGCTGGTTCACCGGGAACGAGGTGTCGTGGTGACCGGGGGGTGGATCACTCAGGCCGACCGGGTCCGGTGGCAGCAGCGGGCCGCCGGCGAGCTGGCGGCCATCCTGGCCTCGCACGCGGACATGCCGGTGATCGCGTGGACCGTCACCGCGTCCGGCGGAGCCCTGGCCGGCCAGGTTCTCGCGCCCGCCGCGGGCAGGCAGGGCCTGTTCGCTCAGTGGCAGCTGGCACTGGGGCTGAACGAGGTCACCGAGACCCCGTCCGCCAGCGGGACGCCTGTCTACCTGCATGCCCGCGGTGTCCGTAGCGGCGTCGCGGTCAGCATCACGGCGACCGTCTTCGATGACGGGGATGACAGCCGGTGAGCGTCTCCGGAGGGCCGGATGCCGGGGAGCACCGGATTCCTGGCGGCCTGCTGGAGAAACTGATGGCCATGGTGCGCCCGGAGTTCCGGGCGGACGTGCTGGCCTTCGACGCCGATGACCCGGTCTTCGGGAGTCCCGCCTGCATGGTGGTCGGATGCGGCCGCCCGGCCAGCAGCCGGGGACTGTGCCTCGGCCATGAAGGACGCTGGCGCGGCGGCGGCCGGCCGCCGCTGGAGGAATTCGCCGCGACGACGGCAGCGGAGTTCACCCGGTCCAGCCTGCTGCACTGCCGGGTGCCCGGCTGCGGATACGGTGTCGCAGCCATGAACTTGTGCAATCGTCACGCCCGGCACTGGATCAAGGCAGGCCGGCCCGGGATCGACGGCTGGGTCGATGCGCTGCCTCCCGGCCTGGCCGGCGCCGGCCAGGGCCGGGAATGCGCGGTGCACGGCTGCCCCGTCTGGGCGCAGCCCGAGGGAACGCTCTGCCGGGTCCACCAGCGCGCCTGGGCCCGCCACGGCCGGCCCGGCATCGACGAGTGGCTGGCCCGGTCTGCGGGCTTCCGGCCCGGACTGCCCGTCCATGAGCAGATCGACCTGCGCGGGCTGCCGCCGGCGCTGAAGCTGGAACTCCAGTACACGCTGCAGCGCCGTCGTGACGACCAGACGGTCAAAGTACGGCCCCGGGAAGTCCGCGGCACCGTCGGGTTCCTGCGCAAGGCGAAGCCCGGATCGCTACTCGATCCGGGCCTGGACGGCACCGCGGTCCCCGCGGCGCACCGGGGACTGCTCCGCTATGCCCGCCGGGTCCTGGAAGACCTGGCCGAAGGCGCGGGCTGGGACGCCGAGTATCCCCGCGACACCTGGAAGCTGCGCCGGCTGGGGATCAGCGGCAAGGGCGCCACGGTCCGCTTCGGGGACATTCCCCAACCCTGGCTGCAGGACCTGGCCAGGCGATGGGCCCGCTGGCGGCTGTCGACCGGAGTGCCCGGCGAGCGCGTCCAGGCTGGCATCCGGGCGGTCACCCGGCTGGCCGTCTTCCTCGCCGGCCGGGAGATCACTTCCCTCGCCCGGGTCGACCGGACCCTGCTCGAGGGCTACCTGGCCGACCTGCACGCCGAGTTCGCCGGGCGGGACATCCAGGGCAAGCAGACCGGCCAGCTGGCGGCGTTCCTCGCCGATATCCGCCGTCATGGCTGGGACGCCTCGCTGCCGCCTGATGCCGTGCTCTACCCGGAGGACTTTCCGTCAGCGCCGAAGGAAGGCAGTGCCCTGGCCCGTCACGTCGCCGAGCACGTCATGCAGCAGGTCGAGGACGGGGCGCGCCTCGCCCGGTGGGACAACCCCGCCTACCGGCTGATCACCCTCGTCCTCGTCCAGTGCGGGCTGCGGATCTCCTCCGCGCTGACCCTGGCCTTCGACTGCATCGCCCGCGACAGCCAGGGTGCGCCTTACCTGCGGTACTACAACACGAAGATGAAAAGGGAAGCACTCGTGCCCATCGACGAGGAACTCGCCGCGGGGATCTGCGGCCAGCAGGAACGCGTCACCAGCCGGTGGCCGGCCGGGACGCCGGTGCTGTTCCCGCGGCCCCTGCGCAACATCACCGGACAGCACACGATGACCAGCGGGACCTACCGGGATGCCCTCTACCGCTGGCTGGAACGCTGCGACATCCGCGGCGAGCTCGGCGAACCGGTGCATCTCACTCCTCATCAGTGGAGGCACACGCTGGGCACCCGCCTCATCAACCGCGACGTCCCCCAGCACGTCGTGCAGAAGATCCTCGACCACGACTCGCCCCAGATGACCGCGCATTACGCGAAACTGTCCGATAAGACCGTCCGGGAGCACTGGGAGCGAGCACGCAAGGTCGGCGCGTCCGGTCAGCCCGTCCAGATCAGCCCCGACGGCCCGCTCGGCGACGCCGCCTGGACCGGGCAGCAGCTGTCCCGCGCGACGCAGTCGCTCCCGAACGGCTACTGCCAGCTCCCGGTCGTCAAAACCTGCCCGCATTCAAATGCGTGTTTGACATGTCCGATGTTCGCGACTACCGCCGAGTTCCTCCCGCAGCACCGCGCTCAGCGGCAGGCCACCCTGCAGATCATCTCCGCGGCCGAGGCCGCAGGCCACGCCCGCGTCGCCGAGATGAACCGGCAGGTCGCCGGCAACCTGGACAAGATCATCACCGCCCTTGAGGACGAGGAACCCGGTGACAAGGGAGCAGCCGCCAGTGCGCACTGACCCCCTCGCCGAGGCTGCCTCCCGGCGGCACGAGCTGACCAGGTCCAAGGCGATCCAGGCCCTGCGGGAACTCGACCGGGCGGGCACTCCCGTGACCTTCGCCGGCGTCGCGCAGTCGGCAGGAGTATCAAGGTCGTGGCTCTATACCCAGCCCGACATCAGCAGCCAGATCCGCCGGCTGCGGAAAAACACGGATGGCGCCGGCTCCGCCGGCACCATCCCCTCCGGCCAGCGGGCGACCGACGCGTCGCTGCGGGCCAGGCTCGCCGCCGCCCTCGACCGCAACAGGCAGCTGGCCGGCGAGAACGCGAGGCTCCGCCGCCAGCTAGCCCGCGCACTCGGCGACCAGCGGTCGGCACGGACCCGATCAGGTAACGATCAAGGAACCTGAAAACACCCCGGCCAGGCTGCGAGCGTCCCGTCAGCGACACTGTCCACGACGGAACGCCGCAGGTCACAGCCCCAGCTGACGCGAACGCTCAAGATAACCTCAAGGACGGCCGGGCGATGCGGATCGAGACCGTCATCAACGGGCCCCGCGACATCGGCTGCAACGCCCGCCTGCCCAACCTGGAGGACCTGCAGTCCAAGGCGCGCGCCGTCAACCGGCGCATACTGGAAGCCGAGCGCGCCGGCCAGGGAACCGTCCTCGCGAGTCCGGCCTTTGAGCGGATCGCGCACCCGTCCGCCGGCGCGGACGGGCGGAGGACCCCGGCCCTCAGGTTCGGCGATCCTCGGGTCATGGCCCTGGCCGGCGCGCTCTGCGCCACCCTGCTGGCAGCCACCGGCATCACCAGCAAGAGCCTGCGCGCCTTGATGACCGGACTGCTGCACGCCCCCTATACCCCCGGCCAGATGACCTACGACCTGCGCCGCCTCCGCGTGACAGGCCTCATCCAGCGGATCGACCACACAAACCAGTACGTCCTCACCCCCGACGGCGTCACCATGGCCGTTTTCCACACCAAGCTCCACAACCGGCTGCTCCGCCCTCTCATGGCCGCCCGCCAGCCCCAGGCTCCGGCCGAACTCCGCGACGCCCTGCGCGTCATCGACCGCCAGGTCAGCGACTACGTCACCCGCGCCCGTCTCGGCAACGCCGCATGAAAACCTGACACAAAAATCCAGAAGCTAGCGACCAAGGATCGCTAGGGGCCGCAGTGGTCTCCGGGGTCAAAGGCGGCCCGCAGGGCCATCGCCCGAAGGGCGATGCGCAGCACTCTTGAGGCCGGAGGAGCGGCCGGGTACCCTTGGCGGGCGCAAGAAGGTCAGCGGCGGCGCAGCCGCCTCCTTTTCCCGGCCCGCGCCGCGGGCCCGCCGCGGTCACGCGGTGTCCATTCCCGCCAGCGACCGCTCGTAATCTACTTGGGACATCATGCCGAGGGCGGAGTGCCGCCGGACGTGGTTGTAGTCCTCGATCCACGCCGCCACCGCGGCCCGCGCCCTGCGCCCTGGTGGCGAACGTGCGAAGCGACCCCAGCCCGGACTCCAGCGTCGAGTGCCACGACTCGGCCCGGCTCGGCGCTAGATGACGCCGTGATCGAGTCCTGGCACTCCAGCCAAGAGAAGCACGTTAGAACCCTGTCTCGAGGAGCTGGAGCCGGGGTTTTGGCGCTCTAGGAGGTAGGTGTACGCGCTGGGCCGCTCAGCGGCTGGCCTGGGCCAGGGCCGGTCATGATGAGCTCGCAGGCCTGCTAGATCTCGCGGGCGGCGGTAGTACGTCACCTCCTCTCGGTCGGTGGCGGTCGGTGTCTCGCCAAACGCTGGCGTCCCGGCCAGAGCGGGGAGATCTAGCGTTTGCGCGATCAAAGGACCTTCGTCTCTGCCAGCCGCTTCGGGGCGGGGCCTAGCGTGGCCGGGAAGGACGCCCGGATCATGAGGAGCCGACTGTGGGGAATGAATTCGCTGGTAAGTGCGCCCTGGTGACAGGTGCCGGATCGGGCATAGGGCAGGCCACGGCGCTGCTGCTTGCCGCTGGGGGAGCGTCGGTGGTTGTTGTCGACGTCGATGAGAAAGCGGCTGAGGTAGTCGGACAGGAGGTCACGAGCGGGGGCGGGCGAGCGGTGCCGTTCACCGCCGACGTCTCGGACCCCGAACAGGTCCGCGCCGCCGTTGACCTCGCTGTGTCGGCTTTCGGGGGGCTTCACCTGGCGGTCAACAACGCCGGGATCGCCGGCCCGCTCGGCCTGCTCGCGGACATTGACATCGCCGGGTACCGCCGGGTCCTAGACATTAACCTGAACGCCGTCTTCTATGGCATGTACTACGAGATCCCGGCAATGCTCGCCTCAGGCGGCGGCGCGATCGTCAATACCTCTTCGATACTGGGTGTCGTCGGCGACCCTGGCGCCGTGCCGTACGTGACCGCCAAGCACGGTGTCGCGGGGATGACCAAGGCCGCTGCCCTGGGCTACGCGGACCAGGGGATCCGGGTCAATTCGGTCCACCCCGGCTACATCGAAACTCCGCTGCTCAAAGCGCTCCCCGAAGAAGCGTACGCGGCGCTTGCCGGAAAACATCCGATCGGGCGCCTCGGAACAGCCGTCGAGGTTGCCTCCACCATCGCCTTCCTGCTGTCGGACGCCGCGTCCTTCACTACGGGATCCCAATACGTCCTCGACGGGGGCTACACGGCGCAGTAACCGCCGGTCGGCGCTGGCTCTGGTTTGTAGCGAACCCGCTTACGGATCTCGGCGATGATCCGGTAAGTCGAGGGCAGCCAGGCGGCTAGGCATGAGGTCCGCGCGGGGATCTGTGTATTCGCCAGCGCTCAGTCAGCCATGACGCGGCGAGAAACACAGGGTCGCACAGGGCGAGCAGCAGCGCGCAGCCGGTGAACGCGCTCTCGATGAAGTTCCCGGAGACCCGTGCGACACCGTAGTAGTAGGCGATCACGACGGCCATGAGCAGCAGGTAGCCGCCGACGGAGGTGGTGAGTATGTGACGGACCAAGCGGAGCCACCCCCGCCAGGTCGGCTTCGTGCCGACACCCGGGGCTGGACTAGCGGCCGCACCTGGCTTCTGGGCACCGCTACCGGAGGCTGGTCCGCAGCCGGTTCTGTGCAGGATCTGCAGCCCGGCTGCGAGCGAGCCCATGACCAGCACGTACCCCGCCGCCATGGGCAGCAGGTCCTGCCGGATCAACAACGACGACAACGCAGCGTACACCAGTGCCACCGGTCACGCCCGGAGCAGGAAGTGCCAGCCCCGGATGAAGACATGCCAGCCGAACCATAGCCACAGCGCGAACAGCGCCCACCGCCCGAACGGGTAGCGCATGACCGCGCGCAGCGCGGCGCTCAGCGTCGGGACCGTCCCGCTCACGCTGAGGGCCAGTCCCTCCCACGCGAACAGCAGCCCGAACAGCACCGCCCAGACCAGATAGCCCACAACCCTGTGATCTCCCACCTCGACCTCCTCACCGATCCGTCGCAACTCCGCGCCCGGACGGGATCACCGGGGTAGGCGACGGTCCGTACGGCCGCGGCACCAGCCGACGCCCGGCCGGGCCCGGCCGCGGTGCTCATCCGTGGCGCGGCCCTTGCAACGCCAGGCATGCCTGGTCTCCCGGGCATCGGTCCATGGCCTCGCCGTGGGCCAGTTCCAGCCGTACCAGGCCGCTTTCCAGGTCGCGCACGTCCAGGCCGCACGCTGCCGCCAGCCCGGCAAGACCGGCCACCCCGGGGCCGCCGGCCGGCAGCCCGAGGTGGCGGGCGGCGGCCGCGGCGCGCTCATCCAGGGGCGGGTCGGCCCCCGGCCACGCTCCACGCAGCTCGCGCAGGAACAGCCGGACGGTCACCGGCCCCCAGCCGGGCAGTGCATCCAGGGCGGTACTCAGCTCCGGATAGCCGGGAAAGCGGCGGCCGATCACGGCGACCTGGCCGTCGTAGCGCTCGCCGATGACCTCGGAAAGCTCCAGCAGCCGGGCGGCGGTGCGGTGGTCGTAGCGGGAGTAGCCGCCCGCATCGAGCATCCCGATCAAGTCGGCAGACCGAACGTCCCGGAACTGGCCGATCCGGGCCAAACCGGCGGATTGCAACACTCCGAACGCACGTTCCGCCACACGTGCCGGGATGCGGGCGCCGAACAGAGTCGCGGCCACGAACCACCGCTCCACCTCGGCGTCCCCCGTGTCCACGTCGATGCCGAGTCCGGCGGAGTAACGCCCGCCCAACACAGCCACGACACGGCGAGCCAGTTCAATCGTGCCGGGCGCGTACCCGCCACCAACTCTTCCCGCCTGCGCGGCGGTGCGACCCGCTTGCCCGGCCGCCGTGAACGATGTGCCCGCTGCTTTGCTCATGCCGCTTCTCCCGCCCCCAGGGCGCCGACAGACGCCGCCTTGCCCGCCTGTGATGTCAGTTACCAATGAGGCTCGCTGGCGAGACCTGACGCGACCTTGACTTCTAGTGGCCAGGTAAATGCACGCCCGGGTCGGCTCCCAGGGACTTTGGTCCCGGACTGTGGGGCAAGAGGACTTTGGCCCGCGCCTTTTCAAGCATGTCCAGCCGAGCCGGTTCCCCGGATCTCGTCGGCGACAAAATGAAGCCGGCTCGTCATTCGTGTCGGTGACAATTCGCGACGCTCTGGGCGGCACGCGCTTGTTACGCGGCGGCGCATGACGAGGCATCAGATACCGAGGCCATGAGAGGCGCCGAGCAGATTGCTCGTGATGATCCCCGCCCCAGTGCCCGGCGCAATTACTGTCGCTCGCCTCCACCCCGCAAGGTCAGCGTCCACGGATGTGGTGTATACGGATGTGGTGTATGGGGTGCCTGATCCCGATGTGATAGGTTTTGCCCCTCGTTCGGCGTGTTGCCGTGACGCGAGGCGGCCACCTCGCGATCCTTCGAGATGCGTGAATGTAACGGAGGAGAGCGAAGTGGCCGTAGTTGACATTGTGCCCGTTCCGGGCGACTCGTTCGAGGAGACCCTGACCGCGGCGAGTCCTGACCTGCTGCGGGAGATGATCCGGTCGTTCGCCCAGAAGATGATGGACGCCGAGGTCGAGGTCGCCTGCGGCGCGGGCTGCGGCGAGGTCAGCCTGAACCGGGTCAACTCGCGCAACGGCTGCCAGCAGCGGGACTGGGACACCCGGGCCGGCACGGTCGAGCTGGCGGTCCCGAAGCTCCGGCACGGGCCGTACTTCCCCTCGTTCCTGGAGCACCGCCCCCGGGCCGAGCGGGCGCTTGACACCGTCGTCGCCACGTCTTACCTGCTGGGCGTGTCGACCAGGCGGTGGAGAAGCTCGCTGCCTCCCTTGGCGTGACCGGGCTGAGCAAGTCGCAGGTCAGCGCGATGGCCGCCGGACCGGCGCCCTGACGCAGAAGGTCCGCGAGGGCGGCCGGACCGTGAACGTGCACTGCCTGATCGCCACCGGGGTGAACGCCGACGGGCACCGGGAGATCCTCGGCGTCGACGTGACCAGCAGCGAGGACGGGGCCGGGTGGCTGGCGTTCCTACGCGGCCTGGTCGCCCGCGGCCTGTCCGGCGTCGCGCTGGTGACCAGCGACGACCACGCCGGCCTGGTCTCCGCGATCGCCGCGGTCCTGCCCGGCGCGGCATGGCAGCGCTGCCGCACCCACTACCACCGCAACCTGCTCACCAGGGTGCCGAAGTCCGCCCAGCCGTGGGTGTCCACCCTGGTCCGCACCATCTTCGAGCAGCCCGGCGCCGCCTCCGTCCGCGCCCAGCACGCCCAGGTCGTCTCCGCCCTGGAGGCCAAGCTGTCGCAGTCCGCCGCCCACCTGAACGATGCCCGCCACGACATCCTCGCCTTACCGCCTTCCCCGCGAGGTCTGGGGCCAGATCTGGTCCAACAACCCCCAGGAACGGCTGAACAAGGAGATCAGGCACCGCTCCGTCGTCGCCGGCATCTTCCCGGATCGCGGCTCCATCATCGCCTGGTCGGCGCGGTCCTGGCCGCAGGACGACGAGTGGAGAGAATCATGCCGCTATAGAGGCAAGAGGCGAGTTCGTACGGGGAACCCCCACCCGCAAGTTCACCGTCGAGGTTACTGCCAGCCTCTAACCCGAGCCCACCGGACAGCCTGCCCACCCTACTGGCACGCCCACGCATGCCCGGCTCACCACCCAACTGACCGCCGGTTGCTCGGCCGTATGGTGGAGGCCAGCCCACTGGCTCCCACGCGCCTCCCCGGGCCACGCACAACCCGCGAGACCCACCCGCCGCATCAATCGCATATGTACGAGTGGGACTAACCGCGAGGCAGGCTACTGGGTCCGGGCGGAGGTGTTGGGCCGATTGCCATCTGTGTTCCAACGCTGGGCAGCACGCGGTAGGCAAGTCGACGCTCGTCATTTCCGTCGATGCGAATGATGAATTCGTATTTGCCGAACGCTGGTATAGGAAGGGTCGGCAGGTTCGCGGCCAGGCAGACATGCTGATCATCGCCGACGGTGAGACCAGGAGGTCGGCCCACGTTGAACACCAGCTGTGCGTGCAAGGGGGCCATTGTGCCTGGGCCCGCCGGTACCGTAACGGGCTCGCCGTCTTCGGTCATGAGTTCGATCTCAACCTTGTGCTGCTGATTGGTCTGCTGCCAGGGCACAGTGACCATGACCCCGATACCCAGGCTGATCTGGTATGGGGGGTTGACGCCGGGTGGGACGTAGGCCATCTCGATACCGCCGCCAGCGATGTACAGCAGGTTGTTGACTGCTTCCGCGTGGTTGCACAAGATCGCGTCGAGTTGCATGGTTACCTCTCGTTGGGTTCGCTTGCGATCGGGTATGGGATGACCGTACCATCGTATTTGGATGACCGTCAAATACTAGAGTGGATGACCGTCAAGGGGGAAGCTTGCATCCACGAGACGCCAGCGACCTGGAGTTCGACGAGCGCAACGAAGCTCACCTAGCTCGCCATGGGATAACCGCTAGCGAGGTGACTCAGGTCTGGTTGAACGGGCCCCAGTATGTGCCGAACAAGTCAGGGCTGGCGGCAACGTGGTTGATGCTCGGCGATACGTCGGGTGGCCGTGCACTTACTGTGGCTGTGGTGACTTTGGAGACTGTGCTTCGCCTACGGCCGATCACTGGCTGGGACAGTACCAAGGGGGAGTTGACGAGGTGGCGACCGCGAAGGGCATGATGGGAGACATGACGGAAGAGGAACTGGCAGCCGAGATCGAGACTATGAGGGACGTGCCCGAAGCATGGGGAGAGCCGGAACCAGAGCCAGAGCACAGGCGGAAGTCCGAGCGCCGACAGCGCGGCGCACTCGTGAGCGTCCGCTTCACTGCAGATGAACTTGCTGTGGTACAAGCACATGCGGCGGAGGCAGGTACCTCGGTGTCCGGCTATCTCCGGGACATGGCGCTAGCAGCCGCCAGGCAGCCGACCATCACTGGAACATGGTTCAGCGCAGGGTCGTCCATCAACGTATCCGGCACCGAAGAGCGGTTCCTGGTACGGGAAGTGGAGATCTACGTCTAGCCCGTGCGGGCGGGTAATCCTGGGGTCGTTGCCTCCCGCCCACCACCCTGGGTACGCGCACAAACCGCGCGGACCCGTCTCTCGTCGACCACGTGGAACCGGTCCGAGACCACGGGCCGACGGCACGCGGAACACCCGATGGCGCTGCGCACTCATCCCCGGCCGCGCAGCAGCGGGGGGACACCCGGCGGAAACCCCCCAGAACCCGGTTTCCCCCCGGTTTCCGCCGCACCCCCTTCCCGCCCCCATCCCCCGCAGCGTCCGCGACCACACCCCCCGCCGGCCGGCCGGAACCTGTACCCGCTGCGCTCCCGCATCACCTGCGCCCAGTGCCACCGGCGAATGTGCGGGCTCACCGGAAACCGGGGCCGCACCTACTACGTGTGCCCGCACAACCCCAACAACCCCGCCACGCCACCGCCAGTCCGCAGCACGTCCGCGCCGCGTTCTGACCACGTCATCTACACCGCCGTCGACAACATCCTCGCCGGGCTGCTCGGAGTGACCGCGCCGCCGCTGTCGCCGCGCAGATCCCCGTTACCCAGGCCGATGCCGACGCCCGCACCACCGCCCGCACCGCCCAGGCCGATGCCGCGATCAGCCTGATGACCGAACTGGAACGACTAGTGCAGCAGCTCATTAGTTCCTTACTGGGGCAGCGGGCGCTACGCTGCTGCCCCGATTTCGATGAGGCTCAGTTCGTCCGGTTCCGAGGTAAGGTCTTCGGCGATGGCACCGGCCTTGTCCAGGTCGGTAGCCGATTCGCGGTAATGATGGGCGCACAGCCAGAGGTCGACAGCGCGCGGCCGCCCCGGTGCGGGCGGCATCATGACCAGCACTACTGGCCTGGCCGGGCAGCAGCACGCCAATGTAGGGACCGGCGGACGGATAGGGGCGATCGGTTCAGCCGCCGGAGAGCCACCGTGAGTGGGATGCCAGTTAAACATGTGTAGAGCCTCCTTTCCGTTGACACTCTTCTCCCTGGAAGGCGGCAGACCGTACGGGCAAAAGTCCCGAGGCAGCCAGGCCCTAGGTCTTGGGCAGGGATGCAGCCCGGACGTCAGAGGCGTGAGCGGTCGCCCGGACCTGGGACGGGCTGTTGACGAGGCCGCTCCGCAGCCGCTGGATGCCGCGTACAGCCTGGGCGACGCCGTGGCTGCTCAAGTGCCGCGCGGAATCGACGCGGCCGGTCACACCGCGTGACCGCTGGGCACCCGGGCGATTGGCCACCCGGACTAGGGACCAAAGCCCTCTGGTCTTCCGAGGGTCCTGCCGCGTGTGCTGGTTGGTGAGGCGGTTCGCGCCTGTGGCGGACCGTCGGCCAAGAGAAGCAGGGGAAAGTAGATTCTGGTCCCGGCCCTCTGGGGGGCGGGAGATCCCCGCAGCGTGACTACGAGGACGCGTGCCCGGGCTGCTGCGCAGCGGTGTCGTCCGGGGCGGTTCGTCGGGGGAGGATTCATGTCTAGTACAGCTAGTTCCAGCGTGTCCGGGGAGCAGCGCGAGGGCCCCAGTCCGGCGTCGGAGAAGGATCAGCAGAAGGCCCGTGCCCTGGGATTGACGTCGGCGACGGGTCTGGTCATCGGGAGCATTATCGGCACTGGCGTGTTCACCATGCCGGCGGTGCTGGCCGGCGCGGGCACGAGCTCGCTGGCGGTGCTGGCGGTCATCGCCGTCGGCGCGATGCTGCTGGCAGTTCTATTCGGCCAGCTGACCCGGCGGGTGCCGAACTCCGACGGCGGGCTGTACGCATACGCCCGGCACGAGTTCGGTGACTTCGCCGGTTACATGACCGGGTGGTGCTACTGGGTGCAGGCGTGGGCTGGGAACGCAGCCATCGTCGCCTCCTGGGTGTTCTACGTCAATGCGCTGTTCGGGATCAACCATCCGTCGTCGATGTCCAACTGGGGCATCGCCCTCATCGGCCTATGGGTGCCGGCTGCGCTGAACCTGGCCGGGATCCGGCAGATGGCCTGGTTCCAGAACCTGACCGTGGTGCTGAAGTTCCTGCCGCTGCTGTTCGTCGGTGTGGTCGGCTGGTTCTTCGTCTCCAAGATCAACTTCGGCGCGTTCAACGCCTCCGGTGGCAGTCTGTACAGCGCGATCGGCATCGCGGCCGGGGTGGCGCTGTTCTCCTTCATCGGCGTCGAGGTGGCCGCCATCACCGCAAAGCGGGTAAGGAACCCGCGGCGCAACGTCGGCCGCGCGTCCGTCCTGGGCACTGCAGCATGCGCGATCGTGTACCTGCTGGTGTCGGCTGCGGTCATGGGCCTGGTCTCCCACAGCACGCTGGTGAGCACCGGAGCCCCGTTCGTGCCCGCCTTCGAGACGATCTTCGGTCACGGCGCCTGGGCCGGGAAGCTGGTCGCCGCGCTGGCCGTGGTCTCCGGGATCGGTGCCCTGAACGGGTGGACGCTGGTCACCGCGGAGGTGTCCCGGGCGCCCGCCGATGACGGGCTGTTCCCCGCGCCGTTCGGCTGGACGGACCGCAACGGCACCGCGTGGTTCGCTGTGGTGACCGCTGCCGTCCTGCCCTCGCTGCTGATGCTGTGGCGTTACACCACCAGCTCGGGGCTGACCGTGTTCACCGACCTCGTCGACCTGACCGTGGTGACCGTAGCCATCCCGTACTTCATGTCGGCGATCGCGCAGCTGGCCTATCTGGTGTCGCGGCGCCGCCGCGTGCAAGGCTGGCTGCTGGCCCGTGACCTGTCGATCGCCGGCGCTGCCGTGCTGTTCTCGATGTGGGTGACGTTTGCCTCCGGGTTCTCAGCCGTCTATCAGGCGCTGCTTGCCATCCTCATCGGCCTGGTCATCTACCCGTTCCTGAAGGCCCGCCGCGAGAACCTCGGGCTGGCCGCGGCACCGGCGGACATCGCGATCACAGCCAGCGCGGACGGCGCCAGCAGTGACGCGGCCCAGGGCGACGGTACCCAGGGCGACGGCGTGCAGGGTGACGCCGCCCAGGATGGCGGCATGCAGCCGGAGGTCCCGTCGGCCGACGGCGGGAACGGCCGCTGGCACCGGCCTCACATAGCCGGTCTCCCGCGCCCCCGGGCCAGCCATCACGAAACCAAGAAAGAGCAGGACAAGAAAGAGCAGGAGCGGTCATGACCTTCAGCGTGCAGTCCGAGGTAGGCCAGCTGCGGCAGGCCATCATCCACCGCCCCGGCCTGGAGCTGTCCAGGCTCACCCCGCAAAACATCGCCGGGCTGCTGTTCGATGACGTGCTGTGGGCCAAACGGGCCAAGGAAGAACACGACGTCTTTGCCGAGACCCTCCGCGACCGTGGCGTCCAGGTGCATTACTTCAGCGACCTGCTCGCCGAGACACTCGAGGTGCCCGCCGGACGGCAGTTCGTGCTCGACCGCGTGTGCACCCCGGAGATGCTTGGCCCGGCGCTGACCGGGCCGGTCCGGGCACTGTTCGAGCGCCTGGAGGGACCGCAGCTGGCTGAGTACCTGGTCGGCGGGGTACTGAAGGCCGATCTGCGCCCGCTGCGGGCGGCGAGCCTGAAGTGGGACATGCTGCGGGCCGATGACTTCCTGCTCCCGCCGCTGCCCAACCACCTGTTCCCGCGGGACAACTCCTGCTGGGTCTACGCGGGGGTCTCGGTGAACCCGATGGCCAAACCCGCCCGGCAGCGGGAGACCCTGCATATCCGGGCCATCTACCGGTACCACCCGATGTTCGCCGAGGCCGGCTTCACGGTCTACTACGGCGGCGACGACGACAGCCACCTGCCGGCCAGCATCGAGGGCGGCGACGTGCACGTCATCGGCAACGGCGCGGTGCTGATCGGCATGGGGGAGCGGACCACCCCGATGGCCGTGGAAATCCTCGCCCGTGCACTGTTCGCCAACGGCCAGGCCGCCAGCGTGATCGCCGTGAGACTGCCGCAGTCGCACGCGATGATGCACCTGGACACGGTCATGACCATGATCGACCGGAGCACGTTCGTGCTCTATCCCTATATCGACCGGAACATGCGGTCCTGGACGCTGGCCCCCGGCCAGGAGGGCGGAATCGACATCAGGCCGAACCGCAGCCTGTGGGACACCCTCGCCGAGGTCCTGGGCGTCAGCGAGGTCACGGTGCTGACAACCGACGAGGACATCCGTGCCGCCGAACGGGAACAGTGGGACGACGGGAACAACTACCTCGCCGTCGCCCCGGGCGTCATCTTGGGCTACGAACGCAACGTTGCCACCAACACCATGCTGCGCAAGCACGGCATCGAGGTGGTCACAGTGCCCGGCGGCGAGCTGGGCCGGGGCCGCGGCGGGCCACGCTGCATGACCTGCCCGGTCGAACGCGATCCCGCCTGATGTACCACGAAGAAAGGAAAGGACATCATGGACCTGTACGGGCGCAGTCTGCTGACCCCGTCTGACTTCACTGCCGAAGAATTCCTCTGGCTTACCGAGCTGGCGCGGCAGCTGCGGTCACAGAAACGCCGTGGCGTGTCGGGACAGCG
>Ga0335072_10005857_pt1 | contig 18067 bp, 22 predicted proteins | sample Lox_Sample_21_FD_206725 | JGI IMG/M metagenome (GOLD analysis project Ga0335072, IMG submission 206725) | Soil microbial communities from Loxahatchee National Wildlife Refuge, Florida, United States - Lox_Sample_2.1 | ecosystem: Environmental > Terrestrial > Soil > Wetlands | place: USA... | reverse complement strand
TCACTGCCTGCCGCCTCTTCATCATCACCATCTTCTATATTCTGACGCGGCCTATAGATACTGCTGATGGCGTCCTGTGCAGCGAATAATGGCTTGTCGTAATGCTGGTCTTCATTGAAGCCGGTATCAAACCCACTGGTCTGATTGAAAAGCCTCGAGTCCCACATACTTTCTGACGACTGCGTTGGTTTAGCAAGTCCCAGAGCAACCTTTTCAGAGATATCTCGATTCTGCTCTCTTGCCATAACTTTGATTCGTCTCTCAGCACCCATCTTTGACTGTCGTAGCTTTCGCTCCTCTTCCCGCTGCTTCTCCTGGCGCATTTTTTGTCGCTGTCTAACCTCTTCGTCCTCACTGTCTGATCTAGAGGAACCCGAGTCAGAATAACTTCCGGATCTCGACCTAGATGTCCGTGACGCACGTCGGCCAGGTCCTGTACCAGCCCTTTCCTCTCGTGCCTTTTGTGCAAGCATTCGTAAATGCTCTTCCTTTTGAGCCTTCTCCTTCTCCGCCAACCTCTGCTGCATGAGTGCTCTTTGCTTGACCTCCTCGCGCGCGTGCCGATCAGCTGTGAACAGAGCTTCTGCAAACTGTGCGAATTTATCATTGATTGTGACATCTTGCAGACCTCTTCCATCAGCCGCTAATCGCTTGTCCAGAGGAACTGTGTAGCCTTTAGGATTCTTCCAATTTGACACTGGTGGGGGTATTTTCCAGGCTTCTTGGTCCTCGGCAGTCAATTTTCGAGGTGGAGAATGCATGATCGGTGGAGGTGGGCTGGGGGGACCTCTTGGTATCTTTTTGTGCTTAAACTTTGGAGGTTCCATAGGATCTTGCTGTCGTTCCACAATCTTCATTATCCGGTCATTTTTCCGTGTGGTGTCACCCATTTGATTTGCCGGTGAGTAGCGGACATAAGTCGGATCCTTCCTGGCACCCACATTGACGTTTTTGGGCTTTTGCGCCGCTACAGCGCCGCTAACCAGCACTGCGAGAGCATTCTTCGTCCTCTCAGTTGACGCTGCCACCTCTTCCGCACTTGGCCTATCCAAGTTTATGTCCCCAGCATCTGCGCGTTGGCGAAGAGGTATAAGATCTTTGAAAGATGCATGAACAATCCGCTTTTCATTGTGACCGCGACGAGCTATTGCATCGTACTGAACTTTTCCTTCTGCATCAACCTGTACAGCAAGAGCATTACTTGATGATTGTGACTTGCGGCCCATGTCCAGGGGATATTGAGCGATTGGAATCTCGGGGAATGCACCGCCATCACCAAAGTCTTCTGGGGCCCGTGGCCGCCAACCTGAACGCTGACCATACGGCGGAGGCCCAGATTTCTGAATGATAATGTTAGTCCCGTAAGCAGGACTCAGGGAACTGACAGGCGATACCTTTAGCACGATTTGAGAGTCATTAAGTGCTCCAGCACCTAGAATCCGCGGTCCTCGTTGCTGTGCATGTTGTGGAAGTTCTTCCTCTTCTCCGGTGTATTTTGGTTTGGGTAGTGCGCTGATTAGGGAGGCGGATATTGAGGTCATGGTTAAAGGTCGCGTTATGGGGATTGAAGGGATGTGGTGGAACTTAAAGCCTGACTTCTCGCCATAAAATTATTGTGATGAGGCTGTCGCTAAAGTTCGAACAAGCTAGGCCGGCCTGATTGTGTACCATAAAATCATTTTCTCATAGGCTTCAGAGGAATAGAAGGTTTATTAGTGCATGGAAGTGGCAGAAATGATTCTCAATGCTGCTGAAGTGGTCGAAACGTCGTGCATGATCACGACATGGCCTCATGGCAGAGAAAATCATCACGTGCATCGATAATTTGGTTTAGCAAATTTCTCTATCGTACAACCATTAAAGACTTATATTCCCCAACACCATCCCATACGCGTTCCCTTGGATATTTTATACATAACCCTTCCTCGCTCCCTGACCCGATACCATGAGCTTCTTTACTGATTGAAAATCCATCGTAGAGCTTACCTGGAAGAAGAACCGGACGATGAAGACCTGCAAGCCTGCCATGCAGATCATCATCAAGCTCTCAATGATGCTCAGATTGAAGATCCTTCGCTCCGTGCTCCTTACTGTGCTGAAATTCCGGTTTTCGCGGGTGCGGAAGTACTTTTGATTTCTCGTAATGGTTGAGAGCTGTCCAGATAGCTTGAAGATCGATTCTTCTAAAGCAGATGTTTGCTCAGGTGACGTGCCTTGTTTCGAGGGGAGTGCCGCTGCACGTTGCTCGTTTTCAACCTGATGTAGCGTTGTCAGTAATTGCCAACAGGGTTCACATGCTCGAAACGTACAGCTATTTCAAAATCCACAAATTTCTCTGCAAATGTGCTCATCTCATTGTTGAAGCAAAATCTGTATTCCCCCGGTTCGGTTGCAGTGAAGACGAAATCGCCCTGCCTTTCCTTTTGACCATCCAAAATCACTTTCTCATTTGGGCCAAGAACTTCGTAGTCTACATCGAAAGAACCGCCTGATTGCACCTGCATTGAAAGTCAGTGATCAGCTCGCTATGAATCCCAGCTGTAAATACTAACGGCAAAATAGAATGCAATCTTAGCCCCCTTTTGCTCAACGTAGGTGTAGAAGCAGGCTTTCTCATTTGCGAGCAGCTTATAGGTGAGTGCTGTAGCAGAAGACAGAGATGATAATGAAGCAGTAAGCCCACAGATCAACAGTCCGAGTTTCATGTTGGCGCTGGGGGGATAAATGTACAATTGCAAATTTGTGGACAGCTGGTGCGAAGTTCGAAAAGTCGCGATGAGGAGTTTAGCGAGGACCCCTGTCGTGACCATGTGCCTGTCAATGTGTTAAACAAAGTCACGAGCATGGAACTCGATCGTGATTCAAATATGTTCACCAAAAGCTGTTTAAGGTGATATTTCGTAAGTCGGCTATTATGGCAGAGTAGGAAGAACCATCGAATTGTTGCCGTCACAGATACAGATGTCTAACTTAACACCCTCCCTAAAATGCCACAATAAATATCACAGGCCCTGTGACCCAGGTATTTTGACCATCGCTCAGAAGCGCTCAACAAACAACCAGATTCATCATCCTGAAATCTTTATATCTCCGGCACCATTACGTGCTATTCTTGTCCTATCCACATGGTCTAAACCAAGGAGATCATCATCGTTACTAGCTGCCTCCCAGAGTATGTCATCTACCGGAGGTCAGCTCGGCTTCTATACAAGATAGGGCTACTGTACCATCAGTGAGATATTTGGGCTTCGAGTAAGAGCTTCGTTTAACCACAGCAAATTTGATTTTCTCGAAGTTTTTCCCCTTGATGCCGGTTCGCTTTTCTAATCGCTTCTTTGTCTCCGCAAACCTTTCATCCTAAAGCTTATCAGCATGTGAAATCCGAACCTGGTTTCCAGAGGGGTTTCTTACAGGCTTTATCAAAAATCTGAAGGGGATGCCGTGAGGCTTGTTTGGTTCTCCTTGGAAATGGAAGGCGTTTATAAAGTGACCAGGGTTTGCGTTGATCTCTTCTTCGGGAATCCGCTCAGCTACAAGATTAACGTATTCGGTGATGCTGACAACGCCATAATCACGAAGCAGTTCCTTATAGATTTTGTTGTTGTAAGATTCATACATGCGGATAGGGCCTTTGCTACTTTCGTCGTCGAGTTTAGCTTTTTTTATCAATCCTGCAATCAGATCTGCCACATTCCCATTCTTGGGAACGAGAACATCAAAGAGTTCCTATGCAATAAGTCAGCTTAGCTTTGCACATCTGGAAATGCTACTAACATCTTTGGTTATCCCATCACTGAGCCAGGTCACCTTCAGGTTCTTCTTCGTATCCAGCTCCGAAAGGCTCATCTCCAGAATCTCAAAGTAGAGCATATCCGGTCTTTGATTGTTATTTCCGAAAGTACTGTATGGAGGCGTTAAAATTTGCTGCAAGGTTTGAGCGAGATTTCGTTTGATCGGTGCCTTGGGATTCCCGGTGGAAGCATTCACAGGGTAAAAACGAAGATGCGTTGGGTCCACGTCAAGTTTTTCTCCTACTTTTGCGGCCATTTGGTCGTATGAGAGTTTTGAGCTCATTTCGATGTCCAAGGGATCGCGTTTTGGCCCTACTGATCTTGGATGAGGCAGGAGTCTGAGTAACTTTCGATATAATAGGTAGTCGTAGAATTCCCTCGCATCCTCGATCCAATCAGACGACCTAACAACGCTCCTGTATTATTGTTATTATAATGCTGTTGTCTGTAAGGAAAGATTGCGACCAACCCTTTGTCACTTTCTGAAGATTTTCCATCTGGTATCCTTTGGAAACACACTATATCACCATCTTGTAATTCTGCGGCCTTCAGGGTCTGTTTTCCCTTCATTGCGTCGATCATTTGAGGCTTGATTTCTTCGTACAGCCTCAGCTGTGTCTTTTCTCCGGACGGAGCTTTTTCCGGCCACCCCATCTTCTTGAGAATCAGTGGCACAAGATCTTCGACTTTTCGTTCTTTACCCATATAGAGATGGCCGACACCCCTGAGCATCTGGTGCTCTATGTCGAACCATTTCAAGAATAGGAGAATGTTATCATTCTTCGGTGGGTTTCCAGCTCCAGATTGGGGGCTTGCTGGCGCAGACCATACGTGATTATTAGCTAAGTCGGCATCCTCGAGGACTTCAACCCATAGGCGGAGTTCTTGCAATTTAGTTCCTGCAAGCTTCAAATAAACATCCTCTATAGTCATCTTTGGATCTGTGATAGGCTGGTCAGGCCTTATGGTCTTATTTTGCCGGTTCACCATACACCAGAAGCGAAGTTTGCGTGGATCCTGCCCGATGTCTTCCGCAACGCGAGTCGTCAGATCTTGAACCGTTGACAGTCGAAGAAGTCGATAAGTCCGGGCAGCAGCTGGGTCTTTATCGGGATCGTCAAAAGTAGCCAGATCTGTTCCGGAATGAGCTCGATATGTTTCGTCGGTGACCACTCGAGCATTGAGATAGAGATGTTGTTCTTCTCTTTCTTTTCGCCGTGCTTCTTTCAGCGCAGCCTCCTCATCGAGCTTCTTCTCTGAATAGAGTTAGTATTTTAACGTCCTCAGAAGGTAAAAGAACTTACGGAGGTGGGGCGGGGTATCTTCCTTTGTTACAGGCAATAGAACATGGTCAAGCCGTGACTGGCGAATGTAGACAAGCATATAGGCGCTGTTTTGCCGTATCGTTGGTGCGGTTTTTTGGAATGGTGTTCTCACATGACCATTTGTATAGCCAATCTCGCCGCCGTAATTGTCCTCCAGAACTTCACGCATGGTCGCTCTCGTTACCTTGTCATCGTCATATTTATAAAAGATGCCATCTTTGGTCGGCTTGAGAAAGGCGTAGTAGTGGCCAGCATTAAGATCGCCACTATGGACTAAAACGCCGTGAAGTTGATATGTGTATAGCTCGCTCTTATCTGCGTCGTCTGAAAGGTACGGAGAAGCATCGAAAGTATCGGGGAACTCATAACGATCATTGATCTTCATCAGCACGTCTCGTTCAATATCGTACTCGAATCGTTTGAGGTGCAAATGTAGCACTTCCGGAAAGCTGTGGAAAATGACGCCTTTGTTCGCATCCTGTAACTTAAACTGTTCCCCTGCGTAGTATTGATTCTCACCATCCATCTTCTCAACCTGGATGTAATCTCTAAAACTGTCCTCGAGGTTCTTGTTTCCACTGACGTTCAATTGGATGTCCCAAAAGTCTTCGATGCAACTCGATTCGTAATCAACGTTAATGCAGGATATGTACGTTTTTACTTTTCCACAAAAGAGCTTGGGAAGCACGTTCTGGGCATCTGTACCTTTCATCTTCTCCTCCATACGTTCCATCAGTTTTCGGGTCAGCTCTTCTATATCTCGTTGCTCAAAGATATCTCTAGTCTCCCACCCAAAAGATTTCGTGAGCTCACTGGTGCTTACTGCTGTTGGTGAAGTTTGTAGCTGATAGAATAATCGTTGGAGAGTATAGGCGCTATTCGATAGATTCTCTTCGTTTTGTGTCGGGATTTGATATATAGCCTACCGCTTGTCAGTATGTGTGCGCTTAAGGCTTGTAAGTTTTGTCACAGACCTTTCGAAATGCGTTGGTAAAGTACAGAGATTGAAGAAGAGAATTTAAGTAGCAGGTTGCCCCTTGATTCTTAAGTCCAACGTATCCAGTTTCCTTCTTGGAATCGTAATTCTGGAGGTTGTGCCATAACACACCAGTCTCGTCCTTGACCACCCGAACGTATGCTGTCATATTTGCAGCGTCATTCTCGACCATAGGTCGCCCGGATTGTTCCCATTGCACATTGAATAGCTTCCGCAGTTCAACAAACCTCGTAAACCCCCAGTCTCCTTCTTCCTTTGTAAACCGATGGTGGGCGGTATGATGTGTGTAAAGAGACGGATCATTTCGATTCCACAGTACAAGACTGAACTGCACACAACAGTACCAGTCATCCGGCGGCTTCTGATCAGGGAACCCTTGTTCTAGGTAGAAAGAGCAAAAGTCGACATTATTGCCATAAGGGAACATGAGAACACGCCTATCAAACATCTCAGTTCCATCCAGGTTGTTTTATAGTTCAAGTGATGCAATTACCAGGGGTGTCCACCTGCTTCAAACACTGGCCCATGCTCCTTCTTTGCTAGACTTCGCCATCCTTCTATATGCCATGTATGTGCAACATCAGCGATAATCGGGGGTTCCTCGACCAGTGGCGGAAGGACGAGCTGCTTCATAGCCTCATCTGCCAACCACGTCAGCCTGCTCCAACTCTACATAAGGGGTGGTTTTCAGAGACGGACAGTCATCAGCGAGTGGTAGACCCGGCATCTGGTCGACTTCGTTATTGTTGAGCTCGTCCGGATTAATGAGAGCAAGGTCGTCCTTTTCACCCTCGAGAGGTCCAATAACGTACTCATCGGGGTCGACAAGCATGTCATTGGGTGACTGTGTCTCAGAATCTAGGCTCTGATAGCAGTCAGACTAGTCAGCCATAGAATAGGACATTCTGCCATGCAAGGCCTGAAAGACGAGGGGAGAAGTGAAGTACCAGTGAATTTGGATTCATGATGCCAGAAGCTTTTTAAAGCAGCACGTCAAATCGCTTGCGCCTGCAACCAGGTGGGGCAGTCTCGATGAAAAGAAAAGTAAAGTGTCTGGTATGTGAATCCTTTAGTAGGCAGGCACAGACAGTGGTGGCATACAGTCCGATGATGTTCCAAGGTTTCAGCGAGAATCTCTAGCGACGGCCGAGGAACTCAACCTTCAGCATCAAGGCCCAGGTACACAAAATGAATTTGCAGTCGAAGACACGTCTTATTTGCTTGGGCTTATGGATAGACTAGGATCTTGGTCTACAACTGAGCGGCTGGTACAGTAGTGCTTCTGCTGCTTAGTTGATGGCTCAGAAGTAACCCACTGCAAAACGCAAGGCTGAGTAATAATGAGCTGCCGCGTACCTCCGCAATGCGCGAGGCCACTACGACAGGGTTGTCCAATTACTGGGAGGGCTGGCTCGTGCTATGAAAGAGGGACTGTGCCTTATTTTCCGCCGTTGGTTTGACTTGTCTGTATCTGTCTGCGCAGAGGTGGCCTTCTGTACAAGCTTATCGCGGAGCTCGAATCGGAAAAACACCCCACACGAGCAGCAAGATAGCATTTTCCCATATGCGTTGCAAGCCCCCATGCAAACGATTTGACACATCTTCGTGCAACAACGACAACAACAACAACACCACCACCACCAACAGCCACGCCGCCTCAAGGTCTGCGGTTATACAGAGGGCCCTGATATCTTTGACAGGAACTTTGGAATTTCTCCAGTACTCGCTTCGCATGGAATCGTCGGCATGCTGCGACCCTGTCCGCAAAATGGGGAAACGGCCGTCGGGTTGATGAAAGCTATCAGCATTCATCGCTGCCATAAAACAGGGACCACGGCTCCCCACAACACGAGGAACTCCACCCCTCCACGGTTACAATCTATCCACAATACACCCCCATGGCGGCCGGCTTCGGTCCTCGACGAGTGAGCACAGTTATGCCTATCCTCCAGTATAAGTCTGTGACTGACCTATATTCAGGTGGGTTGCGAAAGAGGCCAGGCCCATCAGTCTGAGGCAACTGATGGTTTTTGGACGATCGCTCACGGAAGCTCGACTCATAAGCTCCGCCAACTACGTGCGAACAGAGTTACCCACACGGTGAGTTACTAGGACAGGGAATGTTATAACAAGGATAAGAACTGAATAGTTGAAGAGTTGCCCATAGGCTACGGGATATGCAAACGCTTCCCTACGTCGTTGTGACCAACCCACACATGAGTCAAGTATACGAGCTCTATTACAAGGCGTTCGAGACTCTGCGACGAGTTAAGGAGATCAAGACACTTGAGGATAATGAACGATTTTGCGCTAAAGTAAGCCAAACATTGCAGGAGCACCTGACCGTGATCCCGAAGCTTGCTATGGGTGTCCTCGAGTGCCGTGATCTGATGAAGGCTGAAGACATGGATAGATTTATGAATACGCTGCTTCGATCCGTAAGCTGCGCTATTATCGACGCTGAAGCTGTGATCACTGACACTGAATAGCGAATATCTAGAAGGGTGATTGCTGAACAGCATCTTGCACTAACAGAAACGTTTAACTCACCGTGGCACTTCCCTGATGCAAAGCACCCCTCAGATATGGAATTTGTTGGCGAAGTCTTCTTGAAATGTAATGCCAAAGAAGTCATTGAGCGTTGTGGCCGGGAGGTCCAAAGTCTTGCCCGCGGCGCATATGGACAAGGTACTACTATCCCCGAGATAAAAATTGAAGGTCATCTGGACGCAACCTTCCCCTATATCTTGAGCCATCTCGAATACATCATTGGAGAACTGTTGAGAAACTCCATCCAAGCTGTAGTTGAGCGGCAGGAGAACCAAGCGTCTCAATCAACCCCGCCTCCAATCGAAATCACGATTTGCGAAGCACCCCAGCATGTTATTATCCGCGTATCAGATCAAGGTGGTGGCATCCCACGAGAAATTCTTCCTCACCTCTGGTCATTCTCCAAGGGGCCTCGAAGCCAGAAACGCCTGGAGAATCTTCATCACGTGCCTAAGATGGCAGCTACCTTGCAGGAGATCAAAACACCTTCTGACGCTGGTGCGCCGCACAGTCACGCAACACATAGCAGCTCGCTGTCGACTCTAGCTAGTAGACCTCCAAATCTCAGGCTCGGAATGGGCCTACCGCTTTCGAGAATTTATGCGGAGTACTGGGCCGGGGGTTTGGAACTGCAATCCCTTCGAGGCTATGGTGTAGATGCATTCCTGCAGATATCAAAACTTGGAAATAAAAACGAGCAACTAGCTACAAGAGCCAGTATGGATGCTGTTTGAATTCTTGCAGGATATGGCGTGTCTACAAAAATCATGTACTTCCCTAGGTCATCCCCATACAGCTCAGGGGATCAACACGGAAGGAAACAACATCCATATAGGCCATTATCAAATCATATCACCGAACACCATCTTCTACCACATGTGAATCAAATTGTGACTTTGAACTAGCTATAGCAAACGCACATTGAAGCCCCAAGACAGGGTAATTAAGCAGCTTCCTCCACATGCCTGCAACAAAGAAGTACCAATTGCCAGCAGCCCGCTTGCAACGTGTTAAACAAACCCCTGCTTTTGGATACCGCTTTAAATCCTTATCATTCCCGAGTTAGACTCAATAGCAATATAGGAAAGCAATTAGCGGCGGCCATGACTTCGTACTGCGCTGCCTTGCATTTGCTCCAATTCTTGCTCAAGATTCTTAATAGCAGCATGGGTGCTTTCCAGATCTTTGTTGAGCCTGTCACGTTCGCTGATGAGTTTCTGCTCCCATTGTCGGAATCGATGTTCCTCAATCTTGACCTGCTCTGTGAATCGCTTTCGCAGGCTTTCTTCCTCCTCCTTAAATTTGGGGTTATCAAGCTTTCGGGGTCTTGCTTCTCCAAATTTTCTTGTTTCCATCTGCTGGGCTCGATAAGCCTCATAGTGGGCTTCCTCCGTAGTGTGGATTAAGTCGAGCATATGGTTTCGGATGAGGATGGAGCGCAATTTCTTGAAATCACAATGGTCTTCATTCTCGACCTCTGCTACTCCCCAGGAGTATTGGCGACCCTTCACTATACGGCCATCGCTTGTCTTCACATCCTTTTCGGAACCAATAACGGCGAACGGCATAGCGGCCATAAGGCTTCGAGCATGCTGAGCAGCAGGTTCATCGTCCTCTTCAATAGGCGGGGTATAGATCTTAATGCCTTGTGCATCGATAACCGCACTGATCTGATTGCTGGTTAGCATCATGAATATACAGTCACACTTTGACTACATACTCTTCTCTTGAAGCGGGCTAGGTCAGCTGGGCTAAGAGTGTCTGCTTTTGCGACAACAGGAATGAGATTAACCCTTGAACTCAATCGCTTCATTACTTCGATATCCAATGGCTTCAGTGTATGCCCAGTTGGTCTAATGAAGTAGAGGCAGGCGTGAACACGGAGGTCAATCTTATCAACACGGCGGGGCTGTTGCTCTTGTAGCATGTAAGACTCGTGCTGATCGTCCAAAAACTCGATGATTGGCATCCACGAATCTCGATTGTTGACATAGTCGCCGAAGCCAGGTGTATCAATGACCGTCAAACGAACTACAAAGGGTTAACATGGGGTGTGAACTGCTAGGTAAGCTATGCATACCTTTGAAGAATTTCTCTTCCAACTCGGCTTTCGTAATCTCAATCTCAACAGTCTTATCCACCTGCTTTGCGTGTCGGCGCTTATGGTCTGCATAGTTCTTGATCGTGGTGGAGAAGAGTGTGTTGATGAAGGTCGTCTTTCCCAATCCAGACTCGCCAGCAACCTGATATATGTGTGAGCACCTCGCTCCGTAAGCTTTCTTCAAGCTCCACCGTCACTTACCATGATCGTGAAAGCTGCCCCTCTCTTTGCGACAATCTTATGCCGTTGATTAGGAAGATTGGCAATCCCGATGGGGGACGCGCTCTCAACCGCACTGCCTGCAGGCATTGTAAATGTTGTCTATGTAAGAGTTAAACTTTTAATAGAGATTATAGCGTTGCCTCGTAAGGTCAGTGCTGTAATCGCGACTTGAGTTCGTGCGTACGTGGGTTGACGTGAGTAATCGAAGTTGTAGTCTCTAAGGTAATTCAGGGGACGAACTTTCTTAATCTACGGACCCCTTTCTCCTTCGAGCCAACGGGCTGGCCTAGGACTCCATATCACGTGATTACTAGTACAGAAAAGTGACTAGCATTAGATCGGAAAATAACTTTACCGACCCGGCCAAAGAAGTGTGGAGGATTTGGAAATTTTGGTGCACGGCACCATACACAATGATCACGCAGCGTGACAATGAAGACGGAGTTCAAGGTTACATTTGATTGTAATTCTTAATTTGTAATTGCTAACACCGATTTAGTTCTCAAATCTTCTCGGCACTGTTTACAGCCAAGGAAACCTGCTCTTCAGTCCGGATGGAACTTGTCTCCTATCACCAGTCGGTAACCGTGTAACAGTTTTTGACCTTGTGAAGTAAGAAATCCTCTCCCTAATTTGAGAACGAGCGCTGAAACTTATCAGCAATTCGTCACATACTTTACCATTCGCACATCGAAAGAATATCAAAAGGCTAGCCCTTACGCCTCGTGGCAATCTTCTCCTCTCTGTTGACGAAGATGGCCGCACAATCTTAACAAATATACCCCGAAGGATTGTTCTGTATAATTTCTCCTTCAAATGCGCTATCTCTGCCCTTTCTTTCTCTCCTTCAGGACGATATTTTGCTGTTGGAGTGGGCCGTCATATCGAGGTATGGCACACGCCATCTACCCCCGATTCGAGCACAGATGGCGAGCTGGAGTTTGCACCTTTTGTACGGCATAGGGTATACACCGGACATTACGATACAGTTCAGAATATCGAATGGTCTAGCGACTCACGGTTTTTCCTCAGTGCTGCCAAAGATCTCACCTCCCGCATTTGGAGTTTAGATCCCGAAGATGGCTTTGTACCAACTGTACTTGCCGGTCACCGGGCAGGAGTCTGTGGGGCTTGGTTTTCAAAGGATCAGGAGACGATTTATACCGTCAGCACTGATGGAGCTTTATTCCAATGGGCCTACGTACCGGATCCCAATGCCCCCGAACCCACCGAGGACGAAGATATGGAGAATGTCGGCGAAGATAGCATGACACGCTGGAGGATCGTGAAGCGGCACTACTTCATGCAGATGAATTCAAAGGTTAATTGTGTTGCATATCATCCAGCGTCGAATCTCGTCGTTGCTGGGTTTTCTAATGGCATTTTTGGCCTCTACGAAATGCCTGATTTTAATATGATTCATTCTCTAAGTATATCTCAAAATGACATAGACTTCGTTACTATCAATAAAAGTGGCGAGTGGCTTGCATTTGGGGCATCGAAACTAGGCCAACTTCTTGTGTGGGAATGGCAATCGGAATCATACATACTCAAACAACAAGGACATTTTGATTCGATGAACGCTCTTGTCTACTCACCAGATGGTCGGCGGATTATCACAGCTGCTGACGACGGCAAGATCAAAGTTTGGGATGTTAAATCTGGCTTCTGCATTGTAACCTTCACCGAGCACACCAGTGGAGTCACGGCCTGCGAATTCGCTAAGAAAGGCAATGTACTTTTTACTTCAAGTTTAGACGGTTCTATAAGAGCTTGGGATTTGATTAGATATCGAAACTTTCGCACATTTACGGCGCCGACCCGCCTCTCGTTCTCTTGTCTAGCCGTTGACCCTACCGGCGAAGTCGTCTGCGCTGGGTCGCTTGATTCTTTCGATGTCCACATCTGGTCTGTGCAGACCGGCCAATTGCTGGATCAACTTTCCGGGCATGAAGGTCCCGTTTCTACACTAGCATTTGCTCCAAATGGTGGCGTCGTGGTCAGCGGTAGCTGGGATCATACTGTTCGTATATGGTCCATCTTCAACCGCACACAAACAAGTGAGCCTCTCCAATTGCAAGCAGACGTTCTCGACGTAGCTTTCCGGCCGGACTCATTACAACTTGCTGTGTCAACGCTTGATGGCCAGCTAACGTTCTGGTCTGTATCAGAGGCCCAGCAGCAATCAGGTGTTGATGGTCGACGAGATGTATCTGGTGGCCGTCGGATTACTGATCGCCGCACGGCGGCAAATGCATCAGGGACGAAGAGTTTCAACACTATCAGATACAGTGCAGATGGCACTTGCGTTCTAGCTGGGGGGAATAGCAAGTATATCTGCTTATACTCCGTCTCCTCATTGGTATTATTAAAACGCTTCGCCATCAGCATCAACCTGTCTCTGTCGGGTACACAGGAGTTTCTGAATAGTAAATTGCTTACAGAAGCCGGACCCGCCGGACTTATCGATGAGCAAGGAGAGGCTTCGGATCTTGAAGATCGTATAGATCGGACACTCCCGGGCTCAACCCGTGGTGGGGATCCATCAGCTCGAAAGCGCCTACCGGAGGTGCGAGTGACGGGTGTTGCATTTGCTCCTACAGGGCGAGCTTTCTGTGCGGCATCAACAGAAGGGCTTTTGATTTTCAGCCTCGATACCACATATTTATTCGATCCTTATGACCTTGATGTCACTGTCACACCCGCCTCGACTTTACATGTTTTGCATATCGAGAAAGACTACCTAAAAGCATTAGTTATGGCGTTTCGCCTCAACGAGGCTCCGTTAATCAGAAAAGTGTTCGAAGGTACTCCGTACACCTATATAGCCTTGGTGGTTCAAGAACTACCTGTCGTCTATGTTCCAAGATTATTAAGGTTCGTCGCATTGCAGACCGAAGAATCCCCACACCTCGAGTTCTGTCTGTTGTGGATCAAAGCAATCCTTGACTCTCACGGACAATGGATCGGGGACAACCGTGGAACGGTCGATGCTGAGATGAGGACCGTGAATCGTGCTGTTAGTAAAGTAAGAGATGACTTAAGGCTATTGGCTGATGAGAACATCTACATGCTGGACTATTTACTTAACCAACCAGCAGCGCCAGTGTCAATGGAATTGGACAGCTTTGACGGAGCGTCGAAATATATCACAAATGACCAGAAGGAATTGAGCCACATAGATGAAGACTCTGACTCGGAATGGATTGGCCTTGACTGAAATGTCCCGCAGGAAATGGCTGAGAAACACTAGTTGCATAGATACAGCCTTCTAGGGGGTTTTCGGGTACGTAGCCAGACAGTTGCCTACTAAAAAAGTGGCCTTTCACAACGTATTGACATAGAATGTGACAATATGCAGAGATTTGCACTTCTGGACGAAGCTTACCTTCCAATAGTCGCTACTTTATTAACACTACACGGCTCCCTCAGAATTAAACCTTGCGATTTATAAATGGCACCTGCTTTGGCCGATCTTGGTACCTCTCCCAGGCCTCATCAAAGCCTACGTTTCGTGCCCAATGTTCGCCATCGTCTTCCACCGAGTCGATCACCATATTTCCAATCTTAAGCCACATGAAGCTTTTGATCTTGCACCAATCCTTGCCTTCATATTTACCGCTCACAACCTCTCCGTGTGCTACTGCGCGTCCCAATTTGACTGCATGGCCATCATCTGTTTGCAAAAGTCAGCAATTGAAATTTGGGTGTACGCTAAATGGGCTATCAAGGACATACCTTCGAAATCAAACAGTCTTCTGAATATCCCTTTCCATTCAGCAGATCCGGCTTGAAGGTCTTTGGGAACGTACCCCGTGATCTCCTCGAGCAGCAATTTCGGACTACGCCGAGACGCATACATAACGAGATCAGTTCTGCCCTTCCACTCCAGCAGCCGGATCTTGTTCTCCATAGACAGCCACCGCAATTTGTTTAATGTTGACCAGAAGATTGACGCGTTGACGCAATGCATCAAGTAAAAATCAAACTTGACTTGTTTCGGTGGGTGTTGAGCTGCTGCTGTGTAATAGACGGCAGTGTTGATCATCTCTGCGGTTTTGCTTTCTAAGTCGTGCTCGCTGACGGTCCATTGTGATGCGTACTTAATTGCTGGAAAATATTAGGAATACTTCTTGAAATCCTAGTATTGACTTACCCTCATCCGGAGCCCGCTTCAAGATGCCATCCCTGGTCTTATTGCCATCATCCCAGTGCGGAGCCATCGACAATTTCTTGTCTTGACGGATTTCGTCGATTAGTTCTGGTAAAGTTTTGTTGCCTGGCTCTTTTGATTTGGCAGCTTTTTCAGCACCAATGAAGAAAGTTGTCATCCACTGTATTCCTTGATTAGTCTTGATGTAATCTTTTCAATCAACGGAGAGTTGTCATCCTACATTATCGTGAACGGCAGTCTCAGCAAGTGCTTCAGCAACGATAGCAGGCTGATTGAACTCGAGGCCAAAGCCAAGATGAATAATCTAGAGGGAGGTAAGAATTTTGCGACAACGCTATAAGAATGGAGACTCAAACCGGATGAAGAAGGCCTAACAGGTACTTAGCAAACAGGCAAATATAGTGTGATCCTTAACTATACTTACCGGAGAAAAGTCGCACAAGCATATCATCAGCTATTTCATTACCTACTTACTTTAGAATGAGCATTCATGGTTGACATGGTATGTACCAGCAAAAAGGTATTCATTCAGCACGCCATCCACTCCCTTGGCTTCCAGCTCCTTCTGAAAGAAAATTAGGAAGTCATGATAATGAGTGCCTTGCCCCATAAATTTCTTAAACTTTTCCGAGTCTGCCATGTCATGAACAACTTCTGCTGTAACAGGCTCCTGGGGGACTTGGTATGAAGCATTTCTCTCGAATTGCTTCTCAATGACCGAAGCTGGAGCGCCCAGTCCATAGAGACTAAGAATGTGGTGTGCTATATGATTGTGGAAACCGGAACGACTATAGAAAATATTGAAAGCCTGTCATTTTCATATCAGTATAGCTCTGAGCACATCTGAGCGAGACATTACATCGTGATTTTTCTGTAGCACTCGCGAGGCTACAGCTGCGGTCTCTTCATCTTGTGGCTGGAATTTAAGAACCCCAGTGTCCTCTGGCGTCAGATGGATTTTGGTAGGAGAAGCCATATTGTGCCGTTGATTGGACAGCCACTGAAAGAGTTGGATGCTGTAATGTTGTGGATCTATGGGAAAACTTGAGTATAGGCTCTACTTTACAAAAGTTACAAGATGGCGCTTAATCACAATCCTCATAGGGGTCACAAATGAAAAGTATAGGTTTACATTGAAAGTCTTTATAAGCTCCAAAGGTATTCCAGAGTCACGTGGAGATTGAAGCAGCCTATTTGATGACGTAGATTCCTCCATTAGTAAGAAAAGATCATCCGATGGGCTTATTCGGGGTGGGATTCCCCCAGATTACTGCTCTTGCTAAATATTTTGTCCCTGTGGCTTGGGCTAGGCCCTCTGTGAGGACTACTTGCTGTATTCAAGTAATAGTGCTGCTTTCTAAGCAATACCTCTGCTGCCAATTAGAGAGTGACAAAATTATGCCGATCAGTTCCCTGCATGATGTACACACTCTAGATTCCGAGCTTATTTATCAGGCTTCTCTAAGCTAATCATGTAAGACTGCTTGTGTACTTTCCCCGCTTCCTTATGCTTGGACCATAGATATAGAACAAATATGGAATAGGTATGAGGCACACAGCAACGAAACCTAAAACGCTCGAGGCCCATCTGGAAACGTAATTAGTACTGCTGCTAGGCACGACTAGGTTGTCTTACGGTATTCCAAGGTTATGAAACATTGGGTTGACGAATAGAGGGAATACCGCCGCAAAAATACTGCGAAGAAGCGTGTTCGCGGCGACAGCACTCGCCGAGTATTTCGCGAAAGTGTCAATGAGATAGTTCAATGCAGCCTAATAAGAATCATGAGTCGTTGTAAGTAATCTTGGAGGGAATAAGAATACCTGGAAAATTGTAAAAAAGCCAAACCCCATGCAGACCAAACCAATGACCGGTGCCAACCAGAATATGCTAGTTGATGAAGCCCATCCAAATATGAAAAGCCCACCAGCGAAGAACACTGATCCCACCATCATGGGTGGAAGACGAGCTTCAGGGACGGCCTTGTTACCATTAGCCACAAACCTGATGGTATAAAACTTGTTGTTGTATATCTGTATGCTTTGTCAGACTAATTACATCCGAAGCATGAACAAGAAAGCCTACATTTACGCATCCGCCAAGAATAGTACCTAAGAGAGTACCTAGGAATGGAAGTTCCGACGTGACCGGTCCCCAAGCCCTTTCCTCGGCGAACTGGATTGGAATGGCCGCAAGTGAGCTTTACCTAACGTCAGTTTACAGCTTCTAAAGCAGGTAAATAAAAATACTTACAGATACAGAATCCCGTACACAAATGAGGCGTAACTAGAAAATTAGTCCTAGTCTTCGTGTTTATTACAAGATTGATGGGGGAATGGATGTACCTACAGGGCAACTAGAAAGCATATTGGCGTTGCAAGTAGTTGAAATGGACGGGCTCCACTGTAGGCCTTTGTTAACAACGAATTTGATAAGGAAGTCCTGCTATACCCACAATTTATGAGCAAGCTCCTTGAAACTGACATCCCATTCCTCGTGACGTGCATGCAAAGCCCAATTGCCAGTCTCATGTCTCAGTCGACGGGCTTTATTGACTAGCAACACAGGCGGATAGCTTTCATCAAGGATCAAAACATCTAGGAGCAAGAAGAACATCATCATAATGGCAGTTAACTAAAGATCGTCAACACTTGGTAAATCACATAACCTGACAAAAGGATGACATTCGAGGACAGGAATCATATACAAAAAGAATCTAGGGTAATGGCAACATACATATTCTGTCCATCTCCATCTTAGATAGCTTTGTACAATAGCTCCACCAGCAATCGGACCTATTTATTGCAGTTAACAACTTGACATCAAAATTTTATAGAAGTCTACAAGAGCAGTCTGAAATTAGTCACCCACCTATGGTAGGTCCGCCCACAACCGCAAATGCATAA
>Ga0335072_10005856_pt1 | contig 18067 bp, 19 predicted proteins | sample Lox_Sample_21_FD_206725 | JGI IMG/M metagenome (GOLD analysis project Ga0335072, IMG submission 206725) | Soil microbial communities from Loxahatchee National Wildlife Refuge, Florida, United States - Lox_Sample_2.1 | ecosystem: Environmental > Terrestrial > Soil > Wetlands | place: USA... | reverse complement strand
CGAGGTTCTTGCGGTGCTCGATCAACTGGCCGCCGTGGCCGTGCACGATCGGCTTGGGCAGCCCGGTCGTGCCAGATGAGAACAGCACGTAGATCGGGTGGTCGAACGGGACCGGCTCGAACTCGAGCGGCGCGCTCTCGGCGGTCAGATCGTCCCAGGAGACCGAGTCGGGGATCTGCGCCTCTCCGAACGGGACCCAGACGACGTGCTCGATCGATCCAATACGGCCCCGGATCGCCTCGACCTCGGCGCGCCGGTCGACGTAGCGATCGCGATAGCCGTAGCCGCCGACGGCGAACAGCACGCGCGGCTCGATCTGGGCGAACCGGTCGACGACGCTGCGGGCGCCGAACTCGGGCGCGCACGTGGCCCAGATCGCCCCGAGGCTCGCGGTCGCGATGAACCCGACCAGCGTCTCCGGGATGTTCGGCATGTACGCGACGACGCGGTCGCCTTTTTGAACGCCGAGGCGCTGGAGCCCGGCGCGGACCCGGCCCGCCTGCTCGATCAGCTCGCCGAACGTGAGCTCGCGCGGCCCGCGCGTCTGCGAGCGCGCCACCACCGCCACCCGGTCGCGGTCCTCCTCGAGCCCGATCAGGTGCTCGGCGTAGTTGAGCCGCGCGCCGGGGAACCACTCGGCGCCGGGCATCGTGCGTTTGCCGAGGACGCGCTCGTACGGCGTTGCCCGGATCCCGTAGAAGTCCCACAGCGCGCCCCAGAACCCCTCGAGGTCGTCCACGGACCAGCGATACAGGTCGTCGTAGGCCGCGAACTCGCGCCCGCGCTCGTCGCGCAGCCAGTTCATGAACCGGCCGACTTCGGTCGTGTCCCGCCAGTCCGCGGGTGGGGTCCACAGGATGTCCCCGATCATCGGCAGCGGGCAGGATACTGCGATAGGTGATCGAGGATCGCAAGCAGCTTGCGATCCAGGCCTTGACTTCAACCCGGGTTGAGGTGTAACGCTTGTCCTCATGACGTACGTGATCGCCGAGCCCTGCATCGGGACCAAGGACCTCTCGTGCGTCGAGGTCTGCCCGGTCGACTGCATCCATCCGACCCAGGACGAGCCCGGGTTCGACGACGAGGCGCAGCTGTACATCGATCCCGAGGAGTGCATCGACTGCGACGCATGCGTCGAGGCGTGCCCGGTCGACGCATGCTTCGCCGAGGACCAGTTGCCCGACGAGTGGCAGCAGTACACGCAGATCAACGCGGACTACTACAAGCGCCAATAGGGGCGTGGGCCTGGGCCTGGGCGTGGGCGCGGGCGTGGGCGCGGGCGTGGGCGTGGGCGCGGGCGTGGGCAGCGGGCGTGGGCGCGGGCGTGGGCAGCGGGTGGCGGGTGGCTCCGGGGCCGGCGAACTGGCGAGCCACCTGTAAAACGCAGCAAACCTCTCGCCGAGCCTCCGCACGGCCCACATAAGCATGGTGACCATGCTGATGTGGGCGAGGGCCGGCGGACGGGGGCGATTTGCTGCGTTTGACAGATATGGGTCGTGCGTCGAACGAGTCGGCGACCCGGCGCCGCCGCGCCGGATCTGAACAACCGATGAATGCGGCGCCGGCGCGGTCGACTCGGGCGAGAACGCTGCGACAATCACCTGCATGGAGGACCATGTCCGGGGCTCGGTGCTCGTGGTCGACGATGAGCCCACGATCGCCGAGGTCGTCGCCCGCTACCTGAACCGCGCGGGATACGCGACGCGGGTCGCCGCCAACGGGCGCGAGGCGCTCGACGCCGCCGCCAGCGAGCGCCCCGACCTCGTCGTGCTCGATCTGATGCTCCCCGGCATCGACGGCCTCGAGGTCATGCGCCGGCTCCGCGACCAGGACCGCGACCGAGTCGCCGTGATCCTGCTCACCGCGAAGGGCGAGGAGTCCGATCGCGTGATCGGGCTGCGCCTGGGCGCCGACGATTACGTGGTCAAGCCGTTCTCGCCGGCGGAACTGGTGGCGCGAGTCGACGCCGTGCTCAGGCGGTTCGACACCTCCAAGGAGCAGCAGGACGCGATCGAACTCAGCGACATGACGATCGACCCCACCGCGAGGAGGGTGTTCGTCCGCGGCGAGGAGGTCCAGCTCACCCACCGCGAGTTCGACGTGCTGCTGTACCTCGCGCGGCACCCGGGGCAGGCGTTCTCGCGCAACCAGTTGATGGACGCCGTGTGGCAGTACTCGTTCTATACCGACACCTCGACCGTCACCGTTCACATCCGCCGCCTGCGGTCCAAGATCGAAGCCGATCCCGCCCAGCCCATGCACATCCAGACGGTCTGGGGGGTCGGCTACCGGTTCCAGCCGTGACCGTGCGCTCGATCTCCGCCTGGGCTCGCGAGCGCGCGGGGTCGCTGCCGCGGCAGTTCGCGCTGGTGGTGGCGATCGTGGTCGCGCCCGTATTGGTGGCGCTGTTCGTCGTCGGTTCGCTGATGGTCGTCTCCGAACACGGCGCCGCGCTGGTGGCGGTGATCGTCGCGGCCGCCGGTCTGGTCGCGATCGTCGCCGCCCGGCTTGTCGCCGGCGGCATCCTCCGCGACGTCGAGGCGATCCGCGACGGCCTGGTGGCGGTCGGGCGCGGTAAGCGCGAGGTGCGGATCGAGACCTCCGCCAATGACGAGCTCGCCCAGCTCGCGGCGGCCGCGAACGTGATGATCGTGCAGCTGCGCGACGAGGAGGCTGCGCGCGATCAGTCCGACGCGGCCCGGCGCGATCTGATCGCGGCGGTCTCGCACGACCTGCGCACGCCGATCACCTCGCTGCGCCTGCTCGCCGAGGCGATCGGCGACGACATCTTCGAGGACCCCGACACCCGCCGCGGCTACCTGCGGCGGATGACCACGCACATCGACGCGCTGAGCGTGCTGATCGACGACCTGTTCGAGCTGTCCCGGCTCGAGGCCGGCGACATCAGCTGGACGATCGAGCAGGTGCCGCTCCAGGAGCTCGTCGGCGAGACCGTCGAGGCGATGCGCGTCCAGGCCGAGGCCAAGGGCGTGGCGGTCGTGGCCGAGGTCCCCGACACGCTGCGCCCCGCGCAGGCCAACCCCGAGAAGCTCCAGCGGGTCCTGTTCAACCTGATCCAGAACGCGATCCGGCACACGCCCGCGGACGGCAGCGTGGTCGTGCGCGCCAAGTCGATCGCCGCCGGGATCGAGCTCGAGGTCGCCGACACCGGCGACGGGATCCGCCCCGAGGAGCGCGAGCACGTGTTCACCGCGTTCTACCGCGGCGGCACCGAGGCCGCGCGCACGAGCCCGGGCGCCGGACTCGGGCTCGCGGTGTCGCGCGCGATCGTCGAGGCGCACGGCGGGCGCATCTGGCTGGCGGACGCGTCGATCGGGACGCGCGTGCGGTTCAGCTTGCCGGCGGCGATGTAGCGGCCTCCGGGGCGGGGCTCCGACGGGGAGCCTCCAGACGACGGGAAGGATCTCCGCCGGCGCGGGGTCTATCCGCCTGAGGGGCTTCCGCCAATGACCGCCGACCGCAGCTGAGCAGTGCCGTTCGCCGCCGATCACGCGCTGCCGCGGTCAGGCGCGGTGTCCACGCCGGCGCGCCGCCTCGACCCCGATCAGCTCGGCGATCATCTCGACCGGCTGTACCGCGCGGCCTGGGCGCTGTGCGGCTCGCGCGAGGACGCCGAGGATCTCGTCCAGGACACGTACGCGCGAGTGCTCCAGAAACCGCGGATGCTGCGCTCGGGCGAGGATCTCGGCTACCTCCTGCGGGTGCTGCGCAACACGTATTTCTCGCGCCTGCGCGCCGCCGCGCGGCGGCCGCGGGCCGACCCGCTGCCCGACGAACTCGACCGTATCGTCGACCCCTCCGCCAGCGCGCCCGAAGCCGCGCTCGACGCCTCCGAGCTGTACCGGATGATCGCCGAGCTCCCGGATCCGTTCCGCGAGGCGCTGGTCGCGATCGACGTCGTCGGGTTGTCCTACCGCGAGGCGGCGCGCGCGCTCCGCGTTCGCGAGGCGACGATCACGACCCGCCTGTACCGAGCCCGGCAACGGCTCGCGCACTCACTCGGCACCGAGCGCGCCGCGGGCGACGGCAAGACCGGGTAGACCGCGATGCGCCGCCAACGCCGACATTCCCGCGCGCTCGAGCGCGATCTCGCCCGCCTTGCCGACGGCACGATCGAGCCCGGCCGGCGCGAGCAGGTGGAGCGCTCGGTCGCCGCCTCCGACGAGCTTCAGACCCGCCTTGGCGAGCAGCTGGTGGCGGTGGCGGCCGTGCGCACGCTCGCGTCTGAGCGCGCGCCGGCAACGCTCCGGATGCGCCGACGTTTGCTCGCGCGCGCCGTTGGTCCGCACGCTTCTGGTCAGCGGTCGTCGCGGCGCTCGCGAAGGCGGACGCCGGCGCTCGGCCTCGGGATGGCCGGCGTCCTCGTGGCCGTGGTGTCGGTGCTCGTCGCGTTCGGGGGAAGCCAGGCCGGTCTGACGGTGGCGGACGCGGCCACGCTCGCGGTGCGCCCGGCGACCGGCGCCGTGGCCGAGCCGCCCGACGACGGAACGACGCTCCCCCGCATAAGCGCCGCCGGACTCCCGTTCCCGTACTGGGAGGATCGCTTCGGCTGGGTGGCCACCGGCGTTCGCCACGACGACGTCGACGGCCGCGTACTGACCACCGTGTTCTACGGTCGCCACGGCCGCCACGTCGCCTACACGATCGTGCCCGGGACCTCGCTCCGAGCGGGCCACGGCGTCCGGACGTTACGGCGCGGCGACCTGATGCTCAGCACGTTCACGACCGGGCACCGGCTGGTCGTCATGTGGCTCCGCCGCGGTCACACGTGCGTGCTATCGGGCGCCGGCGTCCCGCTCAGCGCACTCGTGAAGCTTGCCGCCTGGCGCGGCCACGGAACGCTTCCGTACTGATTGGCCTCCAGTGGGCCCGGGCAATCGACTCCCCTGTCGAGGACACCGAAGTCTGGGCCTCGCTTCGCTCGGCGTCCCTGGGGCCGTTCCGCAGGGCGTCCATGCCCTGCGGGGTCGGCGCGCACCTACGGATGGCTGAGAGACAGCGGGGCAGATAAACGGCGCGCACCTGGAGAGGGACCGTGCTGGGGTGCTGGTGCGAGTCGGCCGCGGAGCATGCATAACCTGCCATTCGAGCCGCGAGTCGGGGACCGTGGCCTCTCACGCATGCCCCACATGCTTAGTAGGCCACGGTCAGCTCAAACCGTCTCGAATGGCCTGTTACGCATGATCCGGGAGCCGCGATCCTCCCCCGGGGGCGACCTCACCCATCTCCAGGTGCCCGCCGTTAAATGCGCCCGCTGACTCTCACCCATCGAGGTACCGGGCGATCAGCGACAGGTCGGCCTCGCCGAGACGGTCGTTCGCGGTCCAGGCCTGGTGCCAGAACGGATAGATCAGCGGCGGCCGACTCACCGACTCGAGCTTCGCCGTCTCCTCGGAGGACAGCGACAGCGAAGCGGCGGCGAGGTTGTCGGCGAGTTGCTCGTCGGTGCGGGCGCCGACGATCACGCTCGTGACCCCGGGACGCCCGAGTAGCCAGGCCAGAGCGACCTGCGCCGGCGATACGCCGCGCCCCTCAGCGACCTCGACGACGGCCTCGATCGTGTCGTACAGCTTGTCCTCGTCGTAGATCGGCGGCTCGTTCCATTCTGAGGCGTGGCGCGATCCGGGAGGCGCGTCCTGCCCGCGCCGGTACTTGCCGGACAGCAGCCCGCCGGCGAGCGGGCTCCAGATCAGCAGCCCGAGGCCCTGGTCGATCGCCGAGGGCACGATCTCGTACTCGGCCTCGCGAGCCTGGAGCGACAGGTGTACCTGCTGGCTGACGAACCGCGGCAACCCCGTGCGGTCCGCGATCCCGAGCGCCTTCATCACCTGCCAGCCGGCGAAGTTCGAGCACCCGACGTAGCGGACCTTGCCGCTTCGCAGCAGATGATCGAGCGCCTCGAGCGTCTCCTCGAGCCGCGTCTGCCCGTCCCACTCATGGACCTGGTACAGGTCGATGTAGTCGGTTCGGAGGCGGCGGAGGCTGGCCTCGCAGGCCCGGATCAGGTGGTGGCGCGACAGGCCGGCGTCGTTCGGACCCTCGCCCATCGGGAACCGCGCCTTGGTCGCCACCAGCACCTGCTCGCGCATCCCGTGCAACGCCTGACCGACGATCTCCTCCGCGGCGCCCGAGGAGTACACGTCGGCGGTGTCGATCAGGTTCACGCCCGCGTCCATCGCCATCTTGATCTGCCGGCGGGCGCCGTCGAGGTCGGTGGCGCCGACGTCGCCGAACTTGTCGCGCCCGCCGAACGTCATCGTGCCCATCGTCAGCTTCGAGACGCGCAGGCCCGACCGTCCGAGTTGCCGGTATTCCATGCTATGGCCTCAGCACGATCTTGCCGCGCGTGTGCCGCTTCTCGAGCTCTCCGAACGCGTCCCGGACGTCGTCCAGGGCGTACACGCGCGCGATCGGCACCTCGAGCCGGCCCTCGTCGATCAGCTTCGCGAGCTCGGCGAGCACGTCGATACTCGCGGCGAACGCCGTCCCCTCCATCTTGACCCCGTACTTCTGCCCCGCCTCCCAGTCGATGATCGTGTCGACTCGCTCCGGCGCCACGCCCAGTTCGTCGACCGCGAGCGCGACGTAGCCCGATCCGAACGTATCGATGAACGCGTCGACCTTGCCCTCGGACACCTCGCGGATGCGGTCGGCGACGCCGTCGCCGTACGCGACCGGGATCACGCCGTGCTCGAGCAGCCACTGATGGTTGGTCTCGCCGGCGAGCCCGATCACGGCCGCGCCGGCAATCACGGCGAGCTGCACGGCGAGCGACCCGACGCCACCCGCCCCCCCGGACACGACCACCGTGTCGCCCGAGGACGCGCCGACCGCGCGCACGGTGGCGTACGCGGTCGTGCCGGCGACGAACAGGGCGCCGGCGGCCTCCCACGAAACGCCATCTGGCTTCCGCGTCAGCTGGTCGGCGGGCACGACCACGAGCTCGGCGTGGCTCGCGCGCTGATCCGTCCACCCGAGCACCGGCTCGTCGATCTCGAACCCCTCGACGCCGGGCCCTAGCTCCTCGACGATGCCGGCGAGGTCGCTCCCCTCGCCCGACGGGAACGTCGCCGGCCACCGGTCGGCCAGCAGTCCCTTCCGGATCGAGGCCTCGCCCGGGTTGATCCCGGCGGCGCGGACCCTGACCAGCACCTCACCGGGCCCCGCAACCGGGCGTTCGACCTCGACGACGTTCAGCACGTCGACGTCGCCGTATCGATCGAACCGCACCGCCCGAGGCATCCCGCGCAGTTCTATCAGGCGCGCTGCGCGGGTTAGGCGCCCAGATACCGCGCCGGTAGCACGTGCTCGGTGGCGCCACCGTCATCCGTCCGCTCGACGCGGAACGCACGGGCGTGCGGCCGCGATGTGACCACCTGCTCGAGCGAGGTGCCCGCGAACACGAGCGCCGCCCCATCGTCGGCGGCGTAGCCGTCGGCGAGCTCCCCCGCCGCCACCATTTGGGTGAACGCCGGGCGCCGTTCCTGCTCCACGCTGTCGTAGTGCGGGCAGGCACTCCCCGGCAGTAGCCCGAGCCCGTCGCGAAGGGGTGCAAGCTCAGACGGCGAGAACGAGTCGGTGACGGACTCGGCAAACCAGCAGTTCATGCCGGCGCTGAGACCGCAGAGCACGACCCCCTGCTCCCAGGCGCTGCGGAGGATCCGGTCGAGGCCGTGGACGCGCCACACTGCGAGCAGGTTCGCGGTGCTCCCACCGCCGACGTAGATCACGTCCTGCGCGAGCACGAACGACTCGAGGTCGTCGACCATCCGGGGGAACAGCTGGAGGTCCGCCGGCCGGCAGTCGAGCGCGGCGAACGCGCGGTAGAAGCGAGCCACATACCCCTCGGGGTCGCCGCTGGCGGTCGGGACGAGGCACACGCGCGGCCGGGGCGAGCGCGCGAGCGACAGAATGAATTCGTCGAGCAGCAGGTTGTCGGGCTCCATCGAGAACCCGCCGCCGCCCATCGCCACCACTCGCGGGCCGCTCACGGCCACACGGACCGGTCAACCTCGTAATGCGCGACGGTCTCTTCGCGCTCGACCAGGTACTTGTCGTCCTCGGGATAGAACACAGCGACCTCGGGCTGGTCGCCGGCGAACGCCTGGATCGCCTCCATCGAGTCCCACAAGGTGAACATCAGGAACTCGGTCTTCCCGTCGACGTCGCGGCGGAGCATCCAGGCGCCGCGGTTGCCGGGGGTGTTCGTGTAGCCGGCCATGCCGGTGTCGTCCATGTACCGCGCGTACGCGTCACCATCCGCTTCGGCGACTGCGCCGCGCCAGATCCGCGCGATCATCGGTCCTCCTGGCTCGGGGTGGGCGTCCCGCAGCCTAGTGGAGCGTCACGAACGGCCTACGCGAGGATCGAGATCGTTCCCGAAGCGCCGGCGCGTCCCAAGGTCCGCTGGGCGTCGGCCGTGTAGCCCGCGAGTGGCGTGTCATCGGTTGCCGACTGATCGGCGCCGGCGCCTGACTCGTGGTCGTTGTCGAGAGAGCGATCGGCGAGCTGACCGAGCGAGTCACGCGAGACCGCGTTTTGCTGCGCCAACTCGGTGGTCGACGCATCCTGCGTGGCGACGCTGGCCGCGCCGAGCTGCGACGTGTACGCGCTTACTGCCTGGATGTTCACGAGGGACGGGCTTCCGATCGAGAGAGGCTTCGTCCACGTGATCGGCAGGAACACCCCGGATCTTCAGCCCGCCAAACCGTCGGTCAGCGGCGGCCTTGCCAGCACGACCGACGTCTCGACCTGGCGCTCGGGGATCGACCAGTATCGCCGGAGCAGGGCGGTCTTCTGCTCGGGGGTGACGAGCTCGAAACCGTGCCGGCGGTAGAACCGGATCGCCCACTCCGCCGTCGCCCATGTCCCCACCAGCATCCGCTGGGTGCTCACGGCGACCAGGTGGTCGAGCAATGAGCTGCCGACCCCGCCGCGCTGGCGGCCCGGAAGCACGTACGCGTGCCGGATCAGATCGACATCCCGCACCGTCTGAATCCCCATCACCCCGAGCAGCTCGCCGTCGGCCTCGTAGCCCCAGAACACGACGCCGGCCGCGATCTCCTCGTCGAGCTCGCTCCCCGGCATGTACGGCTCGTGCCAGCGGTCGGCCGGGATCACGCCCCGGTACGCCTCGGCGGCGAGGTTGACGATCCGCAGGATCGCGGGGCGCTCGTCGTCGTTGCAGGGCCGGACCATGCTCATCGTCCCAAGGCCCCGGCCTGCCGCTCGTGCGCCTCCGCCACGATCCCAGCGATCTGGGCCGGATCGCTGACGACCCGTAGTTCGGCCAGGTCCGGCGCCTCGATCCGGTGGTCGGCGAGCGCGCGCACCCGCAGCCATTCGATCAGCCCGTCCCACTCGCCCTCGCCGACGAGGATCGCCGGGAAGTGGCGGATCGTGTCGGTCTGGATCAGGGTCAGCGTCTCGAACAGCTCGTCGAGCGTGCCGAATCCTCCGGGGCCGGCGACGAACGCGCTCGCGTAGCGCACGAACATGACCTTGCGCGCGAAGAAGTGCCGGAAGCGGAGCGCGATGTCGAGGTATTCGTTCTGGCGCTGCTCGTGGGGGAGCTCGATGTTGCACCCGACCGACAACGCGCCGGCGTCCCGCGCGCCGCGGTTGGCCGCCTCCATCACGCCGCCTCCGCCGCCGGTGATAACCGCGAACCCGGCCTTCCCGAGCGCCGCGCCGACTTCTCGCATCAGCGCGTAGTGCGGGTGCTCGCGCGGAGTGCGCGCCGAGCCGAACACGGTCACGGCGCGGCCGATCCCGGCCAGCCGGTCGAACCCCATCGCGAACTCGGCGGCGATCTCGCGAACCAGCGACGCATCCGCGACACGGTCCCGGGGCGACTCGTCCCCGAGCCAAGCCAGCAGCTCCTCGTCGAATGTCGGCGACGTCCCCATCGATGCTCCGTCCCGGCCGGCGGCTCCGGCCGGCAGCGGGCGCGAGTCTATCTCGGCGCCGCGAGTAGCCTTGGCGCCAGGAGATGGCCGCGACCGCGAAAACGTCGACGCTCGGCGAGTGCGTCCCCGAGAACGCGATGACCGACCCCGGCGAGATCGCGCGCTTCTATGACCGCTGCAGCGATCTGATGCGCGAGTTGCTCGACGGACTCGCGATGGCGCCTGACGAGCCGCGGCCGTTTCCCGAGATCGAGGATGCGATCGGATGGCCTCGGCGCCGGATCGCATCGGTGCTCGGCGGCGTCTGCCGTCTGCGTCATCGCGAGTTCGAGGGGCGTCGGCCCTACCACTTCCACGAACCCAGACGGGCCGCGTCACGCCGGTGGGAGATCTGGATGGACGGCGTCCAGGCGCGCGCCGTGCAGGCCGAGCAGCAGGAGGCGAACCCAGGCCTCGTCGCAAAAGACGACGCTTAACAAAGAGTTCAGCCGGCGCGGGTTGCATCCCGGCGGTCGACGGAAGATCATCGCGATGTCATGCCGTTCTTCCTGCGTCGCCGCCGCGTCCGGCTTCGTTACCGGGATCTGGCACCCGACCGGTACCTCACCGACGGACTCCGGCTGCTCCGGGTCGTGTCGCGGTTCGTCAACGACGGCTCGATGCTGGTCGTGCTCGAGGACTGCGCGACGCTCGACGCCCATGCCCTCGCCGCTGTCGAGTTGGTGGCACTGGGTATGCGGCCGGTGCGCAGGCCGAAGTTGCCATCGACCGAGCCGGCGTCGTCTCCGGTCCCGGGCGAACCGCTCGAGACGGACACGCACGCCGTCGCGTGACCTCAGGAATCTGAGACTGCTTGCGGGCTCTCCCGGGCGGCGCGGCGCCGGCGGCGCGAGGCGCCGACCGGCGCGCGGTCTTGCGCGGCGTCGAGCGGCTGGCCGGCGATCTGCCCGCCGGCGCAGTCCTCGCAGCGCACCTGTCGCCGCGGGTTCTGAATCCCGACGAGCCCGAGCAGACCACCGAGCGCGACGAGCGCGGCCGAGATACCGACCCCGATGTGGAACGCCTCCACCGACGCCGACTGCACGGCGTGAGCGACCTGCACTCCGACGCGCGCCGGATCAAGATGGGCGAGCGTCTCCGTTCGCGCCTGGGCGACCGCCGTTCGCGCCGCCGCCGACAACTTGATCCCGGCCAGGTGCTGATCGAGCTTCGACTTGAACTGCGTGCTGATGATCCCTCCGATCGCCGCGATCGCGATCAGGCCGGCGACGCGCGCGACCGCGTTGTTGACGCCCGAGGCGATCCCGGCGTCGCCCTGCTCGGCATCGGACAGCACCGTTGCCGTCAGCGGCGCCACCGTGCAGGCCAGGCCGAGCGAGAACACGAGCAGCGCCGGCAGCAGGTCGGTTACGTAGTTCACGTGAGCGCCGAGCGTCGTCATCAGCGCCAGGCCGATCGCGGCCGTCAGCGGGCCGAGGCTCATGAACAGCCGCGGGCCGTACCGGTCGGCCAGCCTCCCCATGCGCTTTGACAGGAAGAACATCACGATCGTCGTCGGCAGCAGCGCGAACCCGGCGTCGAGCGCGTTGTAGCCCGCGACCTCCTGAAGGAAGATCACGAGTAGGAAGAAGGTGACGCTGAGCCCGCCGTACATGGCGAACGTCTCGATGTTCCCGACCGCGAAGTTGCGGCGCTTGAACAGGCCGAGCGGAAGCATCGGCGCCGGGGTCAGGCGCTCGTGCTCGATGAACACCGCGAGCAGGACCAGCCCTCCGATTCCCGGCCCCCACACCTGCGGGCTGCTCCAGCCGACGTCCGGCTGGCGGATCAGCGCCAGCACCGGGCCGGCGAGGCCGAAGAACGTCAGCACGGCGCCGAGCCAATCGACGCGAGCGTGGGCTGTGCCGGGCGCGCGCGCCGGCACCGCGATCCTCACGAGCATCAGCGTGGCGATCACGAACGGGATGTTCACGGCGAAGATCAGCCGCCACGAGACCGCGTCGACGAGCCACCCGCCCGCCAGCGGGCCGATCACGGTCGCGATTCCGGACCACGCGGTCCACGACCCGATCGCGCCGCCGCGCTCCGCCGGCGTGAACGCGGACACGATCACCGCGAGCGAACTCGGCATCAGCAAAGCACCGAATGCGCCCTGGATCGCGCGGCACGCGATCAGGAAGCCGATCGTCGGCGAGACTGCGCACAGCAGCGACACGACTCCGAACCCGCCGACGCCGATCGAGAACACGCGCCGCTCGCCGTACAGGTCGCCCAGCGAACCGCCGACCAGGATCAGCGACCCGAGCGCGAGCAGGTACGCGTTCGATACCCACTGCTGACCGGCGAGCCCCCCGCCGAGGTCGGCACGAATCGCCGGCAACGCGACGTTCACGGCGGTCGCGTCCAGCCCGGCCACGAACGATCCCATGATCGCCGCCACGAGAGCCAGCTGCTTGCGCCGACCAGCCACGGCGCTGACGTTACCGTGCCCGGTGTGTCGCGTTTCGTCGTTCAGCTTCATGACGCCACCGCGCTGCACTTCGACCTGCGCCTGCAGGTCGGCGACGTGCTGCGGTCGTGGGCGGTGCCGAAGGGGCCGTCGTTGGACCCGGCGGTGCGGCGGCTGGCGGTCCCGGTCGAGGACCATTCACTTGAGGCGGGCGAGTTCGAGGGCGTGCACGAAGGCAGCTCGCGCGGGACCGGCGCGGTGATCATCTGGGACGAGGGCACCGCCGAGATCCAGCCTGACAACGATCCCGACCGCCATCTGTCGTTCGTGCTTGACGGGAGCAAGCTGCACGGGAGGTTCGGTCTGACCCGGACCGGCGAGGACCAGTGGATTCTCGTCAAGGCGCGCGACGAGGAGGCCCGGCCCGGGTCGGACATCGTCGCCGAGCGCCCGGAGAGCGTCCGCACGGGACGGACCTGGCAGGAGGTGGCGGCCACAAATCGCCCCGGGGCGGGCGGGCAAAACTAGAATCGCGCCCCGGCGACCAGACGGAGGAGAACCATGTCCGAAAACGCGACCACGCTGCGCGGGATCTCGGAGCTGCGCGGCTTTTTCCGGACCAACCAGACCCCGGTCTACTTCATCTCGCCGATCGCGTTCAACCTGCTCGGGATTGACCGCTGGGTGCGGCGGTTCTACTACGTGAACTACTTCGACTCGTTCGACGGCGGCCATCCGTGCGTGTTCGTCCCGCCGCGGACCCCGCACGCGCAGTTCGGCTCGATCGAGGACGTCTGCAACTACCTGCTCGGGAACCCCGGGCTGACCGACTACATGCGCCCCCACGGGGCGCACGGCAAGGCGGTGTTCGTGTTCTTCGACGAGGAGACCGAGCGGCGAGCCGCCGACGTGGGGCTCGACGTGGCGCTCCCCCCGGCCGACCTCCGCCACCGGCTCGACTCGAAGATCATCACGACCCAGCTGGGCGAGGAGGCGGGCGTCCCGAGCGTCCCGAACGTGCTCGGGCGGGCGACGAGCTATGACGAACTGCTCGCGCTCGCGGCCACCGCGGGGCTCGGCGACGACCTCGTCGTCCAGACCCCGTACGGCGACTCCGGCAAGACCACGTTCTTCGTCCGGGGCGAGCGCGACTGGAACGCGGACGCCGGCGAGATGGCCGACCAGGAGCTCAAGGTGATGCGGCGGATCGTCCCCAAGGCGGTCGCGGTCGAGGCCTGCATCACCCGCCACGGCACCGTGATCGGTCCGCTGATGACCGACCTGACCGGACATCCTGAGCTGACGCCGTACCGCGGCGGCTGGTGCGGCAACGACATCTTCCCGGGCGCGCTGTCGCCGGCCAACCGCGAGCGCGCGCTCGACCTCACCCGGCGCCTCGGCGACCGTCTCGCCCAGGAGGGGTATCGCGGCCAGTTGGAAGTCGACTACCTCGTCGACGCGAACACCGACGAGCTGTACCTGGGCGAGCTCAACCCGCGGCTCAGCGGGATCAGCTCGATGACCAACGTCAGCGCCAGCGCGTACGCCGACATGCCGCTGTTCCTGTTCCACCTCGCCGAGTACCTCGACGTCGACTACGAGCTCGACGTCGAGGACCTGCGCCGGCGCTGGGGCAGCGACCACCTGACCGACGTGTGGGGGCAGATCATCCTCAAGGAGCCCGACGACGGGATCGAGTTGCTGACCGACGCGCCCCGGACCGGCATCTGGCGCCTGCACGACGACGGGCGGATGACGTTCAGCCGGCCGGCGGTCGACTGGCACGGCCTCGGCGACGAGTCCGAAGGCTTCTACCTGCGGATTCTCGGTCCCGGCGACTACCGCTATCGGGGGGCCGACCTCGGGATTCTCGTCACGCGCACGCGTCTGGAGAATCCCGACGGCCGGCTGACCGACCGGTGCCGCGCGTGGATCGACGGGATCCGGTCGCGGTTCGTCGGCACGCCGCTCGAACCCGAGGCGCCGGCGCCCATCCACGACGCGCTCGCGTTCAAGACGGGTTGAGTCCCCGGGTGCAGCGGGACGAGATCCTGGCCGCGGTCGCCGCTGAGCAGACCGCGACCGAGCAACTGCTGATCGACCTGGTGCAGGCGCCGACGCTGCTCGGGGAGGAGCGCGCCGGGCTCGAGGTCATGCGCTCGGGGTTTGCGGACCTCGGCCTGGAGCCGCGCGAGGTCCCGCTCGACGCGGAGGCGCTGCGCGAGAACCCCGGGGCGTCACCGTTCAGCTGGGACGTCGACGGCAAGTTCAACGTGGTCGCTGACTGGGGTCCGGCCGAGTCCGCCGACCCGGGAGAAAACCGGCGGTCGCTGATCCTCAACGGACACATCGACGTGGTCGACCCGGGTCCGCTCGACATGTGGGCCTCGCCGCCGTTCGTCGCCCGCCGCGACGGCGACTGGCTGTACGGACGCGGCGCCGGCGACATGAAGGCGGGCCTGGCCGCGATCGTCGGCGCGGTGCGCGGCCTGCGCCGCCTCGACTTGCGACCGCTCGCCAAGGTCGAGCTGCAATGCGTGGTCGAGGAGGAATGCACGGGCAATGGCGCGTTCCAGTGCGTGCTGTCGGGGCGGCCGGCCGACGCGGTCATCGTCACCGAGCCGACGAGCCTTACGATCCAGACCTCGCAGGTCGGCGTGTTGTGGTTTCAGGTCGTCGTGCGCGGCCGCCCCGCCCACGCCGGCGACGCCCCGGTCGGGTTGAACGCGATCGAGGCGACGGTCCCGCTCATCGCCGCGCTCCGCGTCCTCGAGGCAGAGCTCAACGTGGCGCCGCCCGCTCCCTACGACGCGTACGAGCACCCGATCAACCTCAACGTCGGGATGATCAGGGGCGGCGACTGGCCCTCGACGGTCGCCGCCGAGAGCGTGCTCCACTGCCGGCTCGCGCTGTTCCCCGGGGCGCGCGTGGACGACCTGAAGAGTCGGGTGGAGAGCGCGATCGCGGCAGCCGCGGAAGCCCTGCCCGCAGGCTTCAGCGCCCGGGTCGCCTACGACGGGTTCGCCTGCGAGGGCTACGCGCTCGAGTCCGATTCCCCGCTCGCCGCCGCGCTCGGCGGCGCCGCCGAAGGCGCGATCGGCGCCCGGCCGGCGCACATTGCTTCGACCGCGACCACCGACGCGCGCTCGTTCGCGCTGTACGCCGGCACGCCGGCCGTCTGCTTCGGGCCGCACGCCGAGTCGATCCACTCCGTCGACGAGCGCGTGTCGCTGCCCTCGGTGCTCCAGACCGCGCAGGCGCTCGCGCTGTTCATCGACGACTGGTGCGGGCTCGAGCGCGGATGATCGACGGGGCGTGTGTAGCGTTGGGAGTGTGCCGACCCCCGAAGGCCTCGAGTTCCCGCTGCTCCCGGCGCGCACCGCGCCACCGGGCTTCCGGATCGTCGACGAACCGCAGCCGGGCGAGAACTTCCAGGACGCATTCGCCGCTATGTGGCCGGCCTACCGAGAGTGGTGGCTGAAGGAGGGGGAGTGGGCGCGTCCGGACCTCGGCACCTGCAGGGCGATGCTCGATACGTGGATGCCGGAGCTTGTGCCCACGTTCGAGCGGCTCGTCGAGCTTGCCGACGGCGACCCGCTCGCCGCCCGCTTTCTGTCGATGTACCGGCCGCCCGGGTTCGTCGTCGGCTGCTCGCAGGCGGCGTTCACCGGCGACGGCGGGCCGGTCCTGGTCCGCAACTACGACTACCCGGCGTCGCGGGTCGAGGGGATCGTGTACCGGACGTCGTGGACCGGGCGCGGCGTGATCGGGATGAGCGACTGCCTGTGGGGGTTGCTCGACGGGGTCAACGATGCCGGTCTGGCGGCGTCGCTGACGTTCGGCGGGCGGCCGGCGGTCGGGGATGGATTCGGGATCCCGCTGGTGATGCGCTACGTGCTGGAGGTGTGCGATGACGTCGAGGCGGCCTGCGGCGTGCTGAGCCAGATCCCCGTCCACGCGGTCCAGAACGTCACGCTGATTGATCGCGGCGGGGATTTCGCGACCGTCCGGGTCGGCCCCGATCGGGAGCCCGAGGTACTGACCGTGCCGGTCGCGACCAACCACCAGCACCGCGGCGACTGGCCCGAGTACGAGCGCGCGGTCGGCACGTTCGAGCGCGAGCGGCGGCTACTCGAGCTGCTCCGGACCCCGGGCATGACCCGCGACCGGCTTGTGCAGGCGTTCCTCGAGGAACCGCTTCACCGCGACGATTTGGCGAGCGGCTTCGGGACGCTTTATACGGCCGTTTACTTCCCGGCCGATGGTCGCGCGGAATACCGTTGGCCGGACGGCATGATGATGACCCAATCTTTCGTTGAGGCAAAGGAGAGGCTATGAGCAAAACGCTGACCAATTTCGTCGATGGCCAGGTGGCCGGCCAGAACGGCCGCGACCTCGAGCTCGTCGACCCCGTGACCGAGGAGGTGTTCGCGAAGGCGGCCGTGTCCTCCGAGGAGGAGATCGACGCTGCCTGCAAGGCGGCGGCGCGCGCGTTCGAGAGCTGGGGACAGACGACCCCGTCCGAGCGCCAGCTCGCGCTGCTCAAGATCGCCGACGCGATCGAGGCGCGGGCCGAGGAGCTCGTCAACGTCGAGAGCGAGAACACCGGCAAGCCGAAGGCGCTCGTGCTGTCCGAAGAGGTGCCGCCGATGGTCGATCAGATCCGGTTCTTCGCCGGCGCGGCCCGCGTGCTCGAGGGAACCTCGGCCGGCGAGTACATGAGCGGCTACACGTCGTGGATCCGGCGCGAGCCGATCGGCGTGTGCGCGGCGGTCACGCCGTGGAACTACCCGGCGATGATGGCCGTGTGGAAGTGGGCGCCGGCGCTCGCCGCCGGCAACACGATGGTGCTGAAACCATCCGACACGACGCCCGCGAGCACCGTGTGGATGGCCGAGCTGATGGCCGAGTTCCTCCCCGCGGGCGTGTTCAACGTCGTGCTCGGCGACCGTGACACCGGCGCCGCGCTCGTCGCGAACAAGATCCCGCAGATGGTGTCGATCACCGGCAGCGTCCGCGCGGGGATCGCGGTAGCCGCCTCCGCCTCGTCGGACGTCAAGCGCGTCCACCTCGAGCTCGGCGGCAAGGCGCCGGTCGTGATCTTCGACGACGCCGACCTCGCGAAGGCGGCCGAGGAGATCGCGGTCGCGGGCTACTTCAACGCCGGTCAGGACTGCACCGCGGCGACCCGCGTGCTCGTCTCCCCGCGCGTCCACGAGGAGTTCGTCGACGGCCTCGTCGAGCAGGCGAAGGGCACGGCCACGGGCGCGCCTGACGAGGACGTCCTCTACGGCCCGCTGAACAATGCCAACCAGCTTGGTCACGTCACCGGGATGGTCGATCGCACGCCCGACCACGCGAAGGTCGTCACCGGCGGTCACCGGGCGCGCGACAAGGGCTACTTCTTCGAGCCGACCGTGATCGACGGGCTCCAGGAGACAGACGAGCTCAGCCAGACCGAGATCTTCGGTCCGGTCATCACGGTGCAGCCGTTCAGCGACGAGGACGAGGCGGTCCGGTGGGCCAACGACGTCCAGTACGGGCTCGCCTCGAGCGTGTGGACCAAGGACCACGGGCGCGCGATGCGCGTCTCCAAGCGGCTCAACTTCGGTTGCGTGTGGATCAACACCCACATCCCGCTCGTCGCCGAGATGCCGCACGGCGGCTTCAAGCACTCGGGCTACGGCAA
>Ga0335072_10005855_pt1 | contig 18068 bp, 11 predicted proteins | sample Lox_Sample_21_FD_206725 | JGI IMG/M metagenome (GOLD analysis project Ga0335072, IMG submission 206725) | Soil microbial communities from Loxahatchee National Wildlife Refuge, Florida, United States - Lox_Sample_2.1 | ecosystem: Environmental > Terrestrial > Soil > Wetlands | place: USA... | reverse complement strand
ACGGAGAGAACATGGTAGAGCTTGATGTGCCAAAAGATCGTCTCTGTGAAGTCTCCGAGTTCTTTGCGGCAGCCTGCAGTGACCGGTGGGCCTCGGGTCGCCATGCCGTCATCAAACTGGAGGAAGAAGACCCTAAGATTTTCAGCATTTTCCTTGCTTGGGCATTCGATGGGGACACCGAAAACTCAGAAGACTACATTATCCTGGAATACGCAGATGCTGAGAGTAAGAAAGAGTGCTTGACCAAAATCCAAGCACAATTGACCTAATGCTTCTTACTAGGCCAACAGCTCCTTTCATTTGACTTCAAAAACGCTGTTATTGATCTCATCATCGCAAGCTGTAGACTTGGCCTGCAACTATCCAGCAATCCAGTCGTGCTTAGGATTTATGCAAACACGGCCCCGGTTCACCTCTAAGGAGACTGTTAATTGATACTATGGTCTCGAAAGCAGGCCATTTTTGCCCCAGGTCCACACCCACTGACTCCTACGAAACACTCAAATGCTTCGAAGAGTACTGGCTTGAGATTCTAAACAGCTTTCGGTATCGTAGCCGGCCAGGCAGGGGAGGGGCGCCTCTAAAAGCCTGCTACGACCGAGACCGGTGCGAGTATCACGAACATCCCGGGAAACCTGATGGATACTCGTGCTCAAAGGGGCAAGATTGCTCCAACCAATTTCTTTGATTTTGACTTGCAATCTTTTCAGCGAAACCAAGTCCAATGATAAGGTACCAAGCGGTAGTAAATAGTTTTCCCATAATGCAGGGTGGTCAGTATTCTGTCTTTTCAAATAGCAACACCTCTCAGTACTGAGCAATTGAAATCCGCAACTAAGTTAGGCATAAATTATTAGATGGAGTCTCTTACATAGCTGCTTTTACGCAGCAAGTCATACGACCCAAAAATTCACTAATTTTCTCTATTAGACAATAAAACAGCAAATTAGCTACTCACTTAAGTGGGTTTAGGTCGCTATCTGCAGTTGTGTCCTTCGAAGCTGGAGGAAGCAAGGTGGCAGTAGTGGTTGGTGTTCTAGAGGGACTTCGTCAAAAATCTCCTAGTCGGCTACGAAGGTCGCGGTCAAAAGTCATGATAATATAGGGCCTTAAGAGCCTATCGTTTGCGCCATGGCGCTGTAGGCCCTGTAAGCTAGCGGTAAGTTCCCTAATTTTACAGGCTATGCCCCTGTAGCTCTAACGCACCTTTTTGGGTGGGTTTTCCAGCACATCTATAGGCTGTCAGTCCCTGTACATACAGGGCTTTTTTAGGGACCCCACAGTGGTGTTCCGGGGTTGGAGTTCTAAGTTGGAGGGGGGGTTTTTGATCCCCTTCGCTCTCTTATTTTGCGTAGCCCTACTACTACTTTTTGGTGTGCCCTAGGGCTTATAAAAATGGATTTTGAATATAATATTATCCTAAATGGCTATGCTATAGAGATATTGACCTTGATTCTGAGGATGAGGATGAAGGTCCTAATTTATTTCCTCCTAATTCTGCCCCACCTTCTCCCATTTTGCGTCCTGCTGCACCAGTCCAACCTTTACTTCCAACAATACCACTTCCAGTAGCACTACCTCTAGCAGCACCACTTCTAGTAGCACTAAAACAAAGGCAAACCCATTATACAATTAGAGCTCGAATCCAAGCTCTAACTCTTTTTGAGCTGAGAATAGACCCTGAGAAAATTAAAGAACAGATAGGTGTTGCAAAGCCTAGCTTATATAAAATAAGGGCAAAAGCAATTTTAAGAGGATGGGACCCTTTTAGAGTTTTAGAAACTTGGTATGTTAACGATGCACCTCGTTCAGGAAGGCCGCCTATTTCTACTGCAACTGCAAAGTTTATTATTAAGACTATAACAAGGAACTTAACAACCTAAGGATGGTTATGTGCTAGAATTGCTTTTAAAGTCTCAAACACCCCTAGTTGGAAACCAGTTTCTACAAGCACAGTCTACTAAACCCTGACTTTAAAAGGATATAGTGTTTTTAAAAGGACAGTTAAATTAGGGCTTACAAAAGAACAAATGGCTAAGAGATTAAAGTGGTGTTTAAATTATAAGAACAAGGATTAGAGGCATGTAATCTTTTCTAATAAGACTAGTGTGCAACTAGGAGGTGTAAGAGGTAGGAGAAGAGTGTAGAGGAAAAAAGAAGAGACTTTCTATAAGCATGTAATTTAAAGGAGATGGAAAGGATTCTCTGAATTCATATAGTAGAGTTGCTTTTCATACTACAAAAAAGGTCCTTGTTACATTTAGGAGCTTGAAACCCTAACTGAAAAGAAGGCTTGTCAAGCAGATTTAGCTGCTAGAAATAGGGACAGATATGAAGAGGATCGTCTAGCTTGGGAAGCACAAAATGCACTTTACAGACTGCATGCTACAAGATCACAAACTAGACCTCGCGCTACCTTTAAGCACACAAAAGAGACAGGGGCATTTGTTTTAGAAGAAGGGAAAGGAGGCATCAACTAGTACTAGTATCAGATGAAAGTTCTAAAGCCACTTCTACTGCCTTTTGCTAAGAAATTGCTTTAGAAATTTAAGAAGGTGAAAGTACAAGAAGATAATGCTAGGCCTTATACATCAATCTACAACTAAAAGGTCTTTTAGATGGAAGAGATCTAACGGCTGCTGTGGCCAGGGAATTCCCCTAACTTGAATGCTATTGAACCCACTTGGTTTTGGATGAAAAGGGAGACTACAAAAAAAGGGGCAATTACTTCAAATGCAAAGCTAAAGGAAGCTTGGATTAAGTGTTGGAATGATATGCCTTAAGAGCTGATTCAGGCTTGGATTGATAGGATACCAGCTCATATTAAGGAGATAATTGCTTGTAATAGTAATAATCTCTATAAGGAGGGTCGAAAAAAGGGGCAAGAGAAGAAGAGGATTTATTAGATTAGTAATATATCCTCAAAATGACCCCCTTGTTGAAAACCCTCTTACTAACTTAGGGTTCCAACCCTAGAACACCACTGTGGGGTCCCTAAAAAAGCCCCGTATGTACAGGGACTAACAGCCTATAGATGTGCTGGAAAACCCACCCAAAAAGGTGCGTCAGAGCTACAGGGGCATAGCCTGTAAAATTAGGGAACTTACCACTAGCTTACAGGGCCTACAGCGCCATGGCGCAAACGATAGGCTCTTAAGGCCCTATATTATCATGACTTTTGACCGCGACCTTCGTAGCTATTTGCTATTTGCTATTTGCAGACGCTGAGCATAATAAGACCCTGCTCTAATTTTCGGTCTCTTTCAATATCTCCAGCTTTGAATCCGATACAAAGCATCCTCCTCAATTCCAAGTTTGTAATAGTACGTACAGTACATCACATTGACTTCGCAGTGTTGACAGACCATCACACCCACTTTCGAGCGCGTTTCAAAAATACCGTCTCGATTCTCCTGACAACTCCATCACCTCTGAAAATCATCTTTTCATCTCGAATGAGAAAGTGGAACTTCGAAGCCAGAGGTCATCGCCGACTTTTGCGAATGACCAGTGAAATTCGGAGATGGCCAGTTGAAATTTGTATTATGCTCGCTGCAAAAGTACTAATGACGATGCCTGCATCTTTAATTGATCCAATTTCAAGAGTCTCGCTGGTGTGGGACACACTGAGCGGGTCAAATATGTATTCCCGATGAAGTAGAAACGTGGGGGCGCGGTTTCACAGTCGCCGAGTTCTTCTTGTCACCAGCTCTGGCATATGGGTAACTGTGATTAGCAGTAATGTATTCAATGATGGCCTGAAAATCTCGTTTTCGGTTCCATACCTAGTGTGAGGGGCTCCCTATTAAGTTAAAGCCTTCTGCCATTACAAGACGAGAGCAAATATTACTCGCTACACTGAAAATTGTTTAGGAGTCGGAAACGGAGCGGCTTCAAAGAGAATTGGACAAGAAAATGCGAATAGCTTTTGTACTGATTGTAGAGATACAGATACGAGGTTATCGTTACCCTGCCTATTAGGCCAGGAGCAGCTCAGTCAGCCTCAGAGAATTATCTCACGCGGTCTAGTACTTTTGAACTATCCATTTGGGGGGAATTTTGGGAATTGCACTCAGTGGCGCAATTTAAACCTATTCGGGTAAGGTTAGAAGTGAAACACGCTGGAACATCAGATTCTCTGTATCGAGTTCCCCCATTTAGTGACCTTATATCGCTAAGAGTCCCTAATCTTCTAGCGTATCTACAAGCGAGCTTACCTGAATAGGTTTAAATCACGCCACTGAGTGCAATTCCCAAAATTCCCCCCCCAAAAGGGATAGGTCCGCTTCGCCCTGTATGATCGCGAGTCTTCTCCCCACCTGCCTTGGCGTGGCGTGATAGCTCAGCGTCTAATGCATTAAGTGAACAAAGTATTTCTAACTTCATCTAACAAGCTTGTTCTGTCGTACTGTGCATGTAAAATGCAGAAGACTCTCCATTATGTGTCATCGATTTTGGGTCGCCTTGCTATGTACTCTAGTAGCTGGCATCGTATCCGTCGCAATATCCTTTGCTAACCGCGCACGTCGCCATAGACGCTCTAGGCCACTCGGCCTCCGAACGCTATATTCAGGGAAAGAGGTAGAAATTGAGTATGAACACTTTGAGTCTGTCTTCGCAAGCATCTGTAGTCATGAACTAAGCACATACAACTGATAGGATTGTCGCAATCCATGGCTTGGGCGCCCACGGCGAATATACGTGGACTACCAAAGACCCAGTTCCGCACAATAACTCTAGTAGAATCGATCCAGGATCGGATTCCGGTCGCCGCATTAATTGGCTTACTTTGTATCTCTGTGAAGACTTCCCTTCAGCACAGATTATGACTTTCAACCATAACGCCGACTGGTTCTTTCACGCCCCTACAGTGACGGCCCGCGAGACGGCCCGAACCCTATTGCAGGAGCTGAAGGATGCAAGAAAGCAGAAAGTGTGTCTAACCTTAACATTACCTTGCTCTTACTGATATTATATAGGGTCGTCCGATCTTTTTCATTGCTCATAGTTTTGGGGGTATTATCCTCAAAGAGGTAAGACTTCATGTCAAGGATGTCTCTAGAGATGGACTGATTATTATAGGCGTTAATTCAAGTTACACAAAGCAAGTCTTATAGGGACATTGGAGATGCAACTTGTGGGATAGTATTTTTAGGGACTCCTCATCAAGGTTCAAGCATCTCAGCACTTGGGGCTTTTCTCGCTTGGCTTACAACGCCATTTTTTGGCTCCAACAAGATGCTGCTGAGGTCTCTTCAACGCCACACAATCGATCTGTCATATCAAAAAGAGAGTTTTAGCAATATCATTAAAGATCAAGAGAAGGAGAGGGAGATCAAAATCTTTTCACTATATGAAACCATGCCAACATTGTTCTTAGACATTCTACCAATTGGGCTAGTAAGTGCTGCCCCCTTCTCTATCACATTACTCTAACAATTAGAAGGTTGTTGAAATGGATTCAGCAATAATGGAAATTGGCGAATCAACAGAAATACATAAAGATCATTCTGGTCTAAATAAGTGCATTGACAGGAACGACGCTGTGTATAGACGTGTTTCCAGTGCTCTTAAGAATGTCATGAACTCCCCAAGGTTTCTTGACTATACAAGGAATATACAGCTAGAAAGTCAGTATTATTGATTTTATACAACTTTACATGAAATTTATAACGCTTCTAACTTTCCTCGATTCGCTGTACAAAGAATGTATAGAGGAGCTTTGCTAAATGTCGCTCTTATAGAGACTATGACGAACATTTCGGAAGAGACTAGACAAGGTTAGGTCCGCCCTTCCCCAGGAAGTACAAAATTAATAGGGAATAGCCTGCCTACAGTCTCTCAGTTTCCTCACTATTGATGCTCGTAAGAATAACATAGCCCAGGCTTATCAAGATACATGCGACTGGCTGTTCAAAACAGCGGTGTTCCAGCAGTGGCAATATCAGGAAGAACTTCCAAGCCATAATGGAGTTTTATGGATTAAGGGCAATCCAGGGGTCGGGAAGTCGACGTTGATGAAGCATACCTTGTCCTATTGCCAAAAGGTATTTCCAGATTATGTTATTGCAGCATATTTCTTCAACGCTCGAGGAAACCAGCTTGAAAAGACCCCTCTAGGTATGATGCGCTCACTGCTATATCAGCTGCTCGATAAGGATTCTCTCCTATGCGACCGCTTCATTCCTATGTTCCTGGATAAGCAGAAAAAGCATGGAAGGGAATGGGAATGGCAGCTAAGAGAACTCGAGGACTTCCTACGATCTGAGTCGGAGAATGCCCGACTCAAGCCCCTACTCCTTCTTGTCGATGCCCTCGATGAATGTAATGAGCCAGAAGCACGACGCGTCGTTGAATTTCTCGAATCTCTAAGCATAAATGCTGTCAAGGCTAAAACATCTCTCAATATCTGTCTATCCAGCCGTCATTATCCAACGATTCGCATGGGGAAGGCGCTAGAATTAACTGTAGAAAGCAAGGAGGGACATGATCGAGACATCGTCCTATATATCCAAGGCAAATTGAGGGTAGATGATAAGAAAATCCAACAAAACCTTTGTGAAAGGGCGAATGGTGTCTTCATGTGGGTTATCCTTGTTGTGGGTATGCTTAACAAAGCGTATGATGATGGAGATATCACAGCCATGGAGAAAAAACTTCATAATCTACCAAGTGATCTTGAAAAGATTTTTTCGACTCTTCTAAATGAACATGAAGACCAGGGAAGTAAACAGAAGACTATACTTATGCTTCAATGGGTGTTATTCGCAAGACGATTGCTTTCTCCAAAAGAGCTGTACTTTGCTGTGTTAGCGGGAACAGCGCCAGATGAATTACGGGCTTGGAATCGATTAAAACATACTCCCGACATAATCCGGCGATTCATCACAAGCACCTCGAAAGGTCTTATAGAGATACGCAAAGGGCATCAAGAAAGTGTACAGTTTATCCACGAGTCTGTCAATGATTTCTTATTGCGAAATCAGAGGCTTCAAACACTAGATTCTACGCTTGAGCCACACCTCATCGGCGCCAGTCATGATAGACTAAAGGATTGCTGCATGTCCTATATTATGATGAGGGATTTTGAGCCAGTAGTAGAGCGCGTATCACGTCTCAACGAAGCACAATCGTTCGACTTTGATGTCAGGGAGCTACGCGACAACTATCCGTTTTTAGTTTATGCATCAAAGTATGTACTCTACCATGCTGAAAAGGCACAAGAAGGATGCGTTTGGCAGGAGAATTTTGTACAGCAGCTACAACAACAGCCGCACAGAGAATTTGAGCGATTGAGAATCTTTCGTGATTGGTTCACACCAGATGTCGTCAGAAAATTTGGTGGGAGTAGCGCACTGCTTTATGCCATATCATTTTACGGCTATGCTAAACTCGTTCAGATCAGCCTGCTAGAGAATGGGCCCAACGTCAATGCTCGTGGCGGGTACTATGGTAACGCGCTGCAGGCAGCTTCGGCCAGAGACAGCAAGGCAACTGTAGAGTTGCTACTCGAGAACGGGGCCGACGTCAACGTCCAAGGCGGGTTCTATGGCAACGCGCTGCAAGCAGCTTCGGTCAAAGGTAGCAAGGCGATTGTAGAGTTGCTGCTCGAGAAGGGAGCCGATGTTAGCCTCCAGGGTGGGCTCTATGGTAACGCGCTGCAGGCAGCTTCGGTCAATGGCAGCAAGGCGATTATAGAGTTGCTGCTCGAGAAGGAGGCCGACGTCAACGTCCAAGGCGGGTACTATGGTAACGCACTGCAGGCAGCTTCGGTCGGTGGCAGCAAGGCAATTGTAGAGTTGCTGCTCGATAAGGGGGCCAACGTCAACGTCCAAGGCGGGTACTATGGTAACGCGCTGCAAGCAGCTTCAACTAGAAGCAACGACAAGATTGTGGAATTGCTGCTTGAGAAGAAGGCCGACGTCAACGCCCAGGGCGGGTTCTATGGCAACGCGCTGCAGGCAGCTTCGGTCAAAGGTAGCAAGGCGATTATGGAGTTGCTGCTCGAGAAAGGGGCCGATGTCAACGTCCAAGGCGGGTTCTATGGTAACGCGCTGCAGGCAGCTTCGGTTGATGGCAGCAAGGCAATTGTGGAGTTGCTGCTCGAGAAGGGGGGCCAACGTCAACGCCCAAGGCGGGTACTATGGTAACGCGCTGCAGGCAGCTTCGGCCGGTGATAACGACAAGATTGTAGAGTTGCTGCAGGAGAAAGGGGCCAAAGTCAACGCCCAGTGAGGGTAGCGCACTACAGGGAGCTTCAGCCAAAAGGAAAAAAGACGACTGTAGAGTTGCTGCTCGAGAAGGGGGCCAACGTCAACGCCCAGGGCGGGCACAATGGCAGCGCGCTGTGGACAGCTTCGTCCTTTGGGTGGATAAAAATTGTAGAGTTGCTACTCAAGAGTGGGGCAAAGTAGTATCTAATCACTGTTAAATTTCACGCCCACCACCAGAACAGTTTCATATTTATATAATATCACCTAGCATTCTGTTAGTTCCAATGAGATATCACAAGTACAGTACATTGGCCACAATATCAACGAGGTTTTTCACTTTGCAGACCTCAAATCCTTGGCTGATTTCTTCATAGGAGGTCATAGGCGCCGCAATACCTTTCTGTAAGCCGTTATTTTCACGGGCGATGTAGACCGATGAAACCATAAATAGCACCAGATGGTTGGTGACTGAATACATTACACTACTCCCAGAAAGACCTCAAACTTCTCGTCTTCTGCTGGTACCTTATGTAAGTGAGGGCGCCTTTAAAATCTGCCGTCCTTGGAACAGCAAAATGGTTCCCTATCGACTCACTTGCAATAGGCAGTCGTGAAATAGACTTTAACAATATTTATGACCGCGCTGCACCTTAATCGCCGCTTTCGTGCGATGTATGCCCCTAACATAGGTACTGTCAATCCCTCATTAGTCCTTCGGCTCAAGACGCGAGTTGGAGATCCGGCTACCGAATTTTCACCAGAGCTTAGAGTTTAATGGCCGTCCTCTTTCCAATCCAGGACAAAGTTTTCACAGACATCAAAAGTTCGCAATACCATGTACGATTGCATGATCCTATATCTCATTTGCTAGACCCAAAGAGGCTGAGATCGCAAAGAGCTACGGGAGGCCTGAATAAATACTTTAGAGATAAATCGGACAAATATTTCTTAAGATGCTAACTTGTTGTTGCATTTGCAACTAGCTTGGGCGGTTCTTAGGAAGAGACTCATCAATTTTATTGCTGCAGCTATTGTATGTGTAGAGATTGTAGTGGGACCACAGGTCCCTTATATATACAACACAGTTCGGCGTTCCCGACGCCATTGATCATTGCAGCTGGACAAATTTGCCATGTGGCAAGTTGCCACTTATATAAAGCTGAGAACTCAGCTGGGTTGACAACCCATTAATGAATCCAACAATATGAGAGAACAAATGAGAGGGCAAATGAGAGAACATTATACTCAACACTTGTTAAAAAGAGAAAGCAAGCTTCGTTGCAATACATTTGCTCCTTGCATCAAATAGCTAGACGCCGTGAGCTATTAGAAGAGAGTCGCAAAATAAATGAAATCTAATGCATTCATGGCTCCCGATTCGATTTTGATCTCCACATGCCCTGTTTTCGATCATTAACATACGCCATCATGGCCATAAAATTATCATTACGCCGACTACAATGACAAGGACCATGATTGAGAAAACTGCATATGCGTATGACGCATTCTGAAATTTAGCATCTGTAGAGAGACGTTCCGTGGCCAACTCGACTTGCACGACAGTCAGAACGATGGTGACGTATCCGAAAATGACAATCAGCCGAGAGAAATTGCGTTAGAAAAAGGCCCAATACTGATTACAGCCGTAATAGTATCCACGAATGATATGCCGGAGTCCAAACACTGGGGCAAGTCGGTATATCAGATTAAGCTGTCTTCGATAATGTTCATCATATTGGAAATTGTAGAAATCACTGGAATATATTTAGTGATTTCGAGTGCAGCTTAATATGGTGAAATTGCTAAAAATGCCTTAAAGAATTAGGACTGGCATACAGCTCCTATAATCCATATTCGTGCTTCCCTGTTTCGTACAGGCCTCATCAACAGCTAATACTGCTTTTCAACTGTAGAATCCAAAGGATTAGGATGCAGGATTCCAACAGCCCCGCGGCTGTAACTCCAACAGATGTGGGTTATTCTAGGCTGGTATTTTTGAGGAAATCCTCCAGAAAAGCCAACCATTGTGCCTGTCCTAATTATTGGGGGCATCACGCAATAGAATTACATCAATCTGCGCATGAAACCACCACTCTATTCCTGTGATCCCAACACACCATACTTTGTTAGCTAGAGAAGATCTCCTCAGAGCATGCTCTTGCGTGTAGGTTGTAAACTAGAGAGAAGTAGCATCACCAACACAGATAGGAATAGAAGTGTTAGGGCGCAAACCATTAAACAGGTGTGGACGAGGCATCAGAACTCGGCTGAGATTGCGACTCTTCAAGTCAGATTCCCTAAACGAGCATCGGCGTTCGCTGCCACATTAGGTCTGATGGAACTTCCTTCAGATCATCGTGCCAGAAGCCGTAGTATAGGAAACAAAGAGATGATAGATCGAAGGAACTAGGCATTTGAAAGGCTGGGTTGTGGCTAGACATGTAACCTGGCAGTCCATAACTTACATGCGTTGCCATTTTATATTGTGGGCATTGGAGATAGACTTGTCAACCTTCATTGCGGCATGTTGATATTCTCATAAGGGAAGCTGGTCGAGCCATCAAGAATGTACCTGCACAAGACAAGCATTGAAGGAGGAACTTAAAGAAGAGTGTAAGAGGTTTGCTGAGCTTGTAATATTATGCTTGGCGGCGAGGCTAATTAATGGAAACATCGCGGGCGATATCAACAATGACGTCAATAGCTAGGGCTGAAATGGTATCGGGATGACGAAACCCTGGGCAAAACGTCTGCAATACTTGAATGTAAGAGACTAGAAGTCAAGGTCCCTGAATCCGAAAACGATATTTGGAAGCTGCCACAATCAAAGATGACTAATCGGTGCACTCCGCTGTAAGGACAGTTGATAAGATCCGCCTAAGAGCAAAACCCAGCATCCGTTGCACAAGGGAGTGGCAGCTATCGCCCGCTCGCTGGTGACCTGTGGGAAGCAAAAGAAAAAGAAATACATCGCAATAGACCTAGGGAGTGAAGAAGTGACAGGAGGTCAGCGGGCAATTGCAAATGTGTGTGTGAGAGACTGGGAGGTTGATATTGATGAACGAATTAGGACTTAGATGTTGGTAGGTGCCTTGATTTCAAACCCACTAAAAAGCGGTTTTCGAAGTTAATGGTAATCGAACATAAGGGGACCCAATCATATAAGGGTGGGCCGGCCAATCAGATGCCAAAAAATCCTAGGTAAGGATCCAACCGCTATAGGATATTCATGAGGAAAAAAATTCGATTACGGCGTAATTAGGAGAGAAATATTCATCAAGCGAGCTGGTCAGTCGGCCAGGTGTCGATTAGGAAGAGTAAAAGCCACGGCGTTTGTGCCTAACCAGGAGATTTATTCCAAAAAGTACCTTTTCTTAATACCGTATAACTCGTGGCGGAAACCCTTTAATACAGAAGGGATAGGCGCCTCGAATTGGCAAATCATCATCATCGTAATCAAAAACCGCATCACTGTCGGGTATGCCAAGTGAGTCCCTGATTGGGTAACGCGACGCCATACCCGTCTAGCGTAGTATGCCCGTTGGGTGACCCTGGTCAGAACTATTATTAGGCAAGAGTTCAAGCGCTTCTCTCCTGTCTTCGGAAGCTAGATATTTCCTGAGATATCCTGGAAGTCGTCGTGTCTTCCCAGGTTCATTTGTAGCATGTAAGGCCACAAGGAGATGCGACGCAGCCGAAAGAATAGGCGACAGTGGGTAACGACAAGATCCCTTCAGGCGCTATTTACTCCTACGTAACCACATACAAACGCAAAGCTGCCGAACATTTCGAAATTGACTATTCGAGCCGATTTAAACGAATTAGATGAGATAAATTGACATGAGTGGAACTGGCATAGCTCCCTCCGACGCAACGGCCCTGTTGAGCCAACAAGTCACTGAGTTTCCAACCAAAAATTCGCCGACTTTTAGAAGACAATCGACTCCTCGAATATATATTTCACATAGTTTCCGGAACCAGGGAAAACTACTTAGTGATACTCTCTCCTAGATCGCAGCATCATTTAGGCACATCCCCGCGAGAATCGCTCTTTCAGCTAAATCTCACACACGAACGCATAAAGTATCTACTCCCTACTTATATTCAGGCGATCCACTGAACTGCTATTGGTTGTGTGGCTATTTTTCCATCTCCTGTCGTCCTCAGTATCTCCTTCAAGCCACTAGCCTAATATTTACAATGTCTCAAGCAACGCTTCTCCCAGGTTCAGCCCTTATGTGTGAGCGATGTACGCAGATGACTACAACGCTGTCGGGTCTGCAATCCCTTGCTTCGAAGGAAGGCTACAAGCATTCTTTCGTAGAAGAAATACATAAGTCTGCAGATCGTGGATGCCCGCTTTGTATTGTCCTCCGCGACACGCTCAGGCTCAATTATAATCATCATATCAAGGGGCAAATACGAATCTTCCCAAGAAGTCCAATGACGCAGTATGTCGCCAGAGCCTACAGGCGTATTTTTCCAAGGGATCCTATCTCAACGCAATATACAGTCCCGGACTGGGTAATTCAATCCGGAAGTCAGGGACATCCGTTCGAAATCGCCAAGTTGACAGAGCTGCGTACTGTAGTGTGTGACGCGAATGTTAACGCAGAAAGAGAGAATTGGAAAGTAGGCTTCGGCTCGAAACTTCTGCCCTTTACAAGTGCAGGTATGTGTTTCAGAGGTTATTGAATGGCATTTCAAAGAGGTAACAAAGATTCTAGGTGATCCTGCCGAGAAGTATTTGAACATCAGAAATACATCAATCTCTGTCGCTGGAGGCCAGATGCTCCAGAATCTGAAGATGCTGCTTGCAGACTGCTGTGGCAGCCATAGCAATTGCCCTAAACTGGGAGGTACTAATTTACCAAGTCGAGTCATCGACGTCGGACAGGGAGAAAATAATCAGCTTGTTCGGCTCTATGTCACGCACCCGCAAGAGAAAGGAGACTATCTTGCTCTTAGCTACAGATGGGGCGGACCACAAGAGATCACGACGACGACTGTAACACTTCCACAACGGAAAATTGGCATTTCAGTGGCTGCGCTGCCACTAACACTCCAAGATGCTATTGCATTGACCCGCGATCTTGGATTTCGCTATCTCTGGGTCGATGCTTTGTGCATCATTCAAGATGATTCTGCAGATAAAGTCGCAGAGATCAATCGAATGGGAATGGTCTATAAGAACGCAACGTTAACAATCGCCGCAGCCAGCACCAACAGCGCTCAAGAGTCCTTCCTCGCCGCAAGACCACTCCCATCAATATGCACCGTCCCTTACCTTCTCCCCAATGGCACGTTCGGAAACCTCTGGATTATGGACGGCAATCCAGATTCGATAATGAGTCCTCTGGATTCTCGAGCTTGGGCATTCCAAGAATCCGAACTCTCGCCTCGACTATTATGGTATGGTCCGGCACATGTCAAATGGAAGTGTGATACTATTGAATTTAAAGACGTCCATAAAACACATACCTTCCCTATCCATTACAGGAACTCGAAGCGGAAAATCCTCCCTTCTAGCATCTTCGGACTCACTCAGCCTCTTGATACCGATATACGTGCTCAACAGTCCATGATTTGGAAGGAAATTGTGGAGGCATACAGTTTATGTGACATTACCTTTCCTGAAGATCGCCTGCCCGCATTGGCTGGCATAGTCTTTGAGCTTCAAAATCTGTGGCAGGACGACTATTTGGCTGGTATGTGGCGGAATTGCCTCGTCAGACATCTCGGATGGCAGAATTTTGTCGGTCCACCAACGGGGCCCGCCGAAGATAATTCGCCAGATCGGCATCTCCCTTTGGCGTACCGGTCTCCTGGTTGGTCGTGGGCATCGTACATGGGACAAGTCATTATTAGTGAAGTCGTTTATGAGCACGCAGAAGTGATAGAGTGCAGGGTGACTCTAGCCGATAGCACTGCACCTCTCTCTCGAGTGACTGATGGGAGGCTCGTGCTCAACGCAGCTTGTATAGGTGAGGAGCAACGGCTGAGTATAAACACTCAGCTTGGGCAATTCACATGGGACTACAGACATTGTGATGAGGAGGAGAATACTAACAAGGAGTTCCGATACGCTCTCCTTGGGTACGAAAAGCCAGAGCAAGAGGGAGCTATTGCGCTGGTCCTCGCACCCGTTGGCGATGGAACGTTCATGAGGATTGGTGTCCTATTTCGGTTCTCTACCAAGGATTGGCCGGTTGAGGCTTTGGAGCGGCAGATTATCACAATCATTTAATGCCATCCCAAAAACAATTAGATTCTGAAACCTGCCGGGGCCTAACCCTCGCCTGACGGTCACTGAACGGGCAGAGCGGGTCAAATACCGTATGTTTTGATAATACAACTGAACTACAGGAGGAAGCAGGAACTAAAGATAAGATGTACAGTACAACAGGCAGTCGCAATTCTGCCAGCAGTGAATGTGGTCCGCTAAGCAGGAAATGGCACATAACGGCCGTTCTCCCTTTATACGAATGCGGTTTCGTCAGCGGCGGAGGGACAGGGGGGCTATGCTTGAAGCAGCCTTTTTTTGAGGAAGCGAAGAACTGGTGGGGACATGAGCAAGACTACGTAATGTGTTGATGCTTGAGGCTTTTACGGCCGCTCGGATACGTCGAAGTTGCTCATACCCTCACAGTTCTTTGCCTCCTCCTCAATAAAGCTGCTGGGAACATATAATTATTAGTAGGCTCGTTATCTCTTGAAAGAGAAATAGCCTCAGCTTGGCGGATCAGGTTGGCAATATGTCTCATCTACCAACCGTCAACGACACGATAGTTGCTCAAACCGAAGTTTGTCGGTTCTCAATACATCATAATTTATCATCCGTCGTAATACATATTCTTCTAGGTTCCTGAATTACTCAATCTTGATCCACCCATAGTTGTAGGAGCTCTCATGATCCATCCGTAGCTCCGAAAGCCCATATCTCGCGCCTAAGCCGGCCGCAAAAACATTTCCCTTCCACCGAAACCCCCCCCAAATCTCGTCCCCGCCCCGCGGTCCCCTTCCATAGTCTTCATCGACCGTCCTCGACCGCGTTGCTGGCGCGTGTATGCGTATGTATAAGCTTGGATCAGTCACGCCGGTCAGTTACGAACAGCCAAAGAAGAGTTCACATCAAGCTGCGCCACGAGACAAAGAGGCTAGCTTCACTCATACGCCTACTCTGCGTCGGGTTTGGGAATGGGATGTTTGTTTCTTGCAAGGTTTCGCGGGAGAGGAGAGGACGTCTTGCGAGTTATGGAACCCACCCCACCGGGACGACGGGAGGGAGATGGTTTCGACATGGTGTGGTAGGCAGAAATGACGATGGACGGACGGGATGCTGATGGCGGGACGAACGAGAGCGTCGCGGCAGATCAAACCAGATACCAAAGTCCAGTCGACAGCATTAACCTGATTCTCGGGACCTCAGTAAGGAGATGCAGGTGCGGCATGCCGGAGAGTCCTTTCTTTAAGACCCTGGGCGATTCGGGTTTGGGTTTAGGGTTGATGACTGCTTGGTTCTCCGACGTGTGCCCATACTTGTATAAATCGTGGAGATGTTCGGAAGATATAGAGAAGAGCTGAGCGAGGTCAGTATAGGTGAGATATGAAAGCTGGAGCTGGAGCAAGAGCAGGATATCTAATAGTGTGCTCGTCGATTGAGAGGTGGGAGCGTTTGGAAGAGTGTTCAAGGCTCGTAGATCTATATCATATCAGCTTGCAAAAAGAGCTATGTTACCTCAGCCGTGGAAGACATTGACAATGCATCATGAGGAACCAGATCTTATAGGTATAGATCTTATATCGATATCTCGTCATCTTCATACATCGAATCCGCCCACCATTTCGCTTGAAAATTTTGGGAAGCTCTCGTTTAATCCGTGTCTTCTATCCCATCCATCCAAGCACCAAGATCAATACTAATAACAGGATGAGTCACCAATCATCTGAATTCTCCTTCATCTCCGCTGAATCAACTCGTCTCTCTCATTCTAACGCCTCGGAAACTCCAGTGGTGGTATGCAAGATCCACGATAACGATGCCAGGTACGGCTCTTGATGTAGCAGTAATGTGAAACGGATATGCAGGTGATATTAGGTCAAACGAGTGATGAGGTAGGTGCGCAAAGTGCACTCAGCCCAATCCTAAAGTATGCAATGCAAAAACGCCGTAAATGCAATGTGTATGTCGATGATGTCGCTGAAACTAAATACAAAGTGATGTCAAGGACCAGAAATAGACAGGGGCTCATCCTTGGGCAGGAGCTGATTTCATCCAAGCCGAACTCTTAAGAAGGGGATCGGGGGCCCTGGTTCCACGTTAGGATGGCTTGTCACGTAGACGGTCTCTTGTTCAGAGTCGGTACTTTCTTCGGATCTGTTTTGATTGGCTCTTTTTTAAACTCCGGCACCCATTCGAGTTTTCCTTCATCGAAGTGGTGACTGAAGTTCAAGTCAGATTCTTGCCACTGCATGCGCGTGGAATAAAGCTTACTTTTGATAGTGAGTATTCGTTAATGAGTTTTTGCCGTATTCTGCGGCTAATACCTCGGAGTAAGCATACGGGATCTTCGCAGCTTGCCCCTCGAAGAAGGTATCTCGTAATGGGAAGATATAGCTCTCCTGAAACTTGTCAATAACAGGACTCCATGAAGATCAATCAGGAAACAAACCCGATATTCGTGTCCATCCTTGCAGCTCAGAATCCCTGGTCCGGCTGGATGTGTGTAATTCTTGCGTACTGTCGTGATATCAATAAACAAGCCACTATCCGTATCCACCCAACGCGCATCAATGACGTTCAGCTTATCGCTCTGATCCCGAATCTTGTAGAATGGATTAACCTCGAGCATATAATCGCGGCCCTCGGGTATCCGCGGTGTTCGATAATGGAAGACGGTCATGTTGTAGTAGCTCGCGAGGAAGTGCATCGATTCTTCAGTCACTTGCACGTCGATGTCGGAGTCCCAAGGCAGGATCTGAGTTCAAGTGTCAGCGTAGAGAAGTAAGCTATGAAGGGGGGAAACGGACCTTCCGATTCCACCACCAGCCGAGCAGGGAGCCGTGCATTATCCATGTCTCAACACCTATGTCTGCAAAGGTCGCAAGGTATGTCTGCATTAAGTTAGAGAGGACTTTCTTTCGCTCGAAGTAGTCGAGTTCACGATCCGCAAACCTATTCGTTATTCAGCCTTACATCCGTGGATGGATTGACTTGAAAAAGGGGAGTCACATACCGGCCATCGTAATGAGGATGAAAGCTGAATGGAAATGTTAGTGACATGACAGCATTTTGGCTAAATAAAGGGCTATTGAAGACATTCACACATACACTGATTCGTCTGTTCAATGGCGACAATCGTCAATAAACTTGGCATTTGGCATCATAGTTGGGGCTTTACTCACGAAAGTATTTATCCTTTGGGTCGCCAGCCTTCCCACTCATGTCCTTGTACATCTTTGTCCTCACGCTCAGGAAATCGGCATCGCGCCTCTCTAGGGGAGCAGCGCAGGCAAGAAACGCGATGCCAAGCAGCGACAGACACGCAGTTGAAAGGCGCATCTTTGCTTTGGGCGTGGGTCGGACTTTGCACGTGGTCGCTTCTATAACGAACACATCAAGCCTTGGCAGCAGCTTGGCAGACGTCAGGAGTTGGAGGAAGTAGGGACGCGAAGAACAAAAGAAAAACGCTCGATGGTTGATTTGAATATGTGTGATTTCGTCGACGGGTAGTGAATGTGGCAGTAGTATGTGGAAATAGAGTGCACACGAGCAGCGACTTTCTTGGCGGCGTAGTTTTAGTTTTTGTATTGTAGATCAGTTGACAGCGGCGGGAAGGCGAGAAAAGGAAGGCC
>Ga0335072_10005854_pt1 | contig 18071 bp, 19 predicted proteins | sample Lox_Sample_21_FD_206725 | JGI IMG/M metagenome (GOLD analysis project Ga0335072, IMG submission 206725) | Soil microbial communities from Loxahatchee National Wildlife Refuge, Florida, United States - Lox_Sample_2.1 | ecosystem: Environmental > Terrestrial > Soil > Wetlands | place: USA... | reverse complement strand
GTATCGATCGGAAGGATATTCCTCAATCGCTACTCCCAGCTGGCCCATCGCGTATAAAGGAGATGGAGGCAATCGGGACCCTTAGGGCCTACTCATTTCTTATTAAGCGCGGAGAGGCAATGGTGTTTGATCTTCATCGACTGGTACATCTAGCGACGCGGAATTGGTTACAGAAAGAGGACGCACTTTCTCAATGGAGCCAAGCAGCGATTGAACGACTGGACGACCTGTTCCCAGATGATGAGCACCAGAACAGGGCACAATGGAGAATACTTCTACCACACGCAGCTTATGCCTTACGGCTAGACATCGTCGCGCAAGATAATAGTCGAAGGCTAGATCTTGCTTGGAAGTATGCAAGAAGCCTTCACAGCGATGGTCGATATAGAGACGCTGAGAAACCATTCGAGGAGCTATATGAAGCAAGAAAGAAGGTACTTGGCGAGGGTGAACAAGAAACGCTGACGAGTATGGCCTGGCTTGCATCGACGTACAGGAATCAAGGGCGATGGAAGGAGGCCGAGGAGCGAGAGGTGCGAGTGATGGAGACGAGTTTGAGGGTGCTTGGCGAGGAGCATCCAGACACGCTGACCAGCATGGGCAATCTGGCGTCGACGTTTTGGAATCAAGGGCGATGGAAGGAGGCCGAGGAGCTAGAGGTGCGAGTGATGGAGACGAGTTTGAGGGTGCTTGGCGAGGAGCATCCTTCCACGCTGACCAGCATGAACAATCTTGCTTACACGTGGAATGGACAAGGTCGCTATGAAGAATCCATCAGACTTATGAGTGAGTGTGTTCAACTAAGGACGGAGATACTTGGTGCTGATCATCCTTCCACACTTTCTTCATTAACAGCATTGAATGGCTGGAAGTTGGAAAAAGTAGATATCAATTAAATAATATGACATTTCTGACTTAACTTAGGACTGAGGATGGAAGGATGGAGGTCGTTCATCGCCTGCGTGAGCTGCTTGCAACGAGTCGGCGCCATGTCGATAGTTGCGACCATCGTCGCGCCGCGTGACGGAGGGACGGTCATGAAATCTCGCTGTGGGCTTCAGTTACAGTAGCATCATCCGAGCACGTTGGACTAGTTGGGTGCTCTCTTACCGTTGATCAAGCCTAGGCGCAACTGGTGGTTCAGAGTGTTCTTTGTCTTGGCACAGAGGGACAACTTCAATTCCGCAGAGAAAAGACAAGGCGCCACAAGGATGCTTAGTCACCGAATATACGCAGCCACAGTATTGAGTGGCTAGTGAATTGTCTCAGCCACACAATAACTTCTCGTACCGAGTACAAACCTGAGGTGTGCAGGGTTATCTAGCGCTAACCAGTATCGGTATCACTTCCGTCAGAAAGTACCAATCGCCTTCGCGACGCCATGCGAATCAGCCCGCCACGGTCGCCACAGGGCTGACATAAATTGGTTTGCATAATGGCAACACTCAGAGACCCAGATCAAGCTATTCTATGGGTTTGAGAGACGAAAAGAACTCGATGGTGGTGCTGTGGGTCGCAGTGTCTTGTTGTAGCATGAGACGAGGCTCTCCGCAATCAGGCGGGTCGGCGGCGACGCAAAGGTAATTTTCGAAGAAGCAGGGGTGAGGAATGTTCAGGATTGGGCACACGAGATGATCGATGCAAAACGACTCGAAAAATCGAAGCGCTCATAAAGTTAAAGCTGGTTGAATTCAAAGTACCTGTGATTCGTCCCTCTACGGCGTGCGTCCCTAGACGCAGTGCGACACGTTAAGTTAATTATTACAATTTTCGGTTTCTAGGATGCCGAAAAAATCCAAAACAACCCCCCTTTCTATTTTTAACTGACCAGTCGAACAGAAGACAGTAGATTCATGGCGGACTGTTCGAGCAGAGCAGTCCTCTTCTCCACAGAGTCACTATCACTCGCTGTCACTCATTCATGAAAGGCTCATGTATGGATCAAGAGATAGAATGCGCCTTTGCGCAGGGTTACAGTAGTCGCTGCTTCGTCGTGTGCAGGGAGATGTTAAGCAGCTTTGCTAAGATTCCCGTCAGAAAGGCGGCAAAAATGGGTGGGCTCTATTTTTGTCGCGCTTCGGCAGCGCGTCTGTGACATGACATTTGAAACCGCAGTGACGTCATTGGAAAATAGAGTATGTGGGCGCTTTTTGAACCCCTCCGAAAATTGCTGCAGCTGTGGGTACCCGGGCATCCCCCGAACCAGTTGATCCAGGCTTTCTCAATTGCTTCCTCCCCGGAATTACATCTACTGTGTATACTGTATCTGTTGAAATCAGTGATAACTACTGTACGTATCTCAGTGGCTTAGACGGTATTGTGACTTAAGTGAATCAATGTATTGTGATTCTCCAGCCATTACAAGCACATGTACATTTGTAGTATCTTAGTTGATAGATGGCACGCAACTACAGTCTCTCTATGAGATCCACACCCCGTTGAACAGTGTGAAATCGTTTACAATCCAGGCCGTCGGGAAAGGTTTTTCTACAATGGGGGCACATGGGGATCTGTCCACTTTCCCTTTGACTAATCGCGAATGTTTCGAGGCAGCCGCAGCAGAATGTGTGTCCTAATTCGAATTAGTGTGTTCTGTGGAGAGATTATCGTGTCCTACTCACCACATTGTATGTAAACTCGCTCAATATCAGCATCTGCTTCTGACGAATCCGAGCAAATAGGACATCCTAGTCCGTAGAGTCGCTGGAGTTCTTGTGGACCGTTCTCGCACTTTGGACACCAAAGCTCCAACGAAGAGCCATCAGCGACGCATTCGCCGCAGAGAACCTGCTCAAGGGTCAGAATTGTGAACACCAAAACGAGCGTTTACATACGCAGCCGCATTGGGTAAAGACAAAAGCGTCCGATACTTCGGTTTCTCTTGTACGGAGAACATTAGAACAGAGGCAGCAGTGTTCTATGTCAACTGTAAGATCTACAATTGTCCTTGTAGATTTGGGTTGATTGGGTGTAGTTTGACAAAGCATAGGCAGACTTTCAACATTCGACGCGGTTCCATTCAGGGCGCCTATTGACGTTCCTTCTAGGCTTTGTCAACGACTGTTTTAAACAATACGGGTCGCTGTTTACCTTTGAGATAAGATGCGAAATCATCACAACCTCCAATAAATGGAACAATGCGAGACTTTAGTCCTGTGTTTGCTTTCGGCGGCTCGTGGCTCACCCACACCACCATGCCTTCCGAACATTCCATCTCTGTGCGCATCTCCTTCATAAACGTCTTCAAACCGGGAATCTGGAGTCTTGTTCCGACAACAATGACCGCGCCAACTTGTTGATACAGAACGTCAACCAATGCATCCGTGTCTTCAGGGTCTGCGCTATGTCGGTCGTCCCTGCTCACTCGACGGTGTTGTTTAGGCATGTTGAGTATTGAAAGTACTCTGAATGTATAAAGCGGATGAACAGTTGAAAGAGAATTGAGATCAACAGATGGGATTGAGGAGAGAAAGGCACTTTATACGTGCGAAGAGCATTAAGATCCGCGAACTAGCCGCCCAGAAAAAGGGCTCAGTCTTCACGCCTCTAAAGCGAACTGACACTGCCACGGCCCAGGACTCCCTAGAACATACACATAATGCCTCCAGGCCGACGATGCTTATCTGTGACTGGACACCTAGACACAACTCGTTTCACCCGACGCGGCTATGACGAGGATGCCTGTATAGAATACGGGCGCAGTAGGTTACGGCGCACCGCATGCCCCTAGGAGCAATTCTAGTCAACTGTTCGTATGAAAGAAGCTCGCGACCTGTAACCGCCTCAGCGTCATAGTTGAAGGCGTAGCGGCGGAGTGACATTACGACGTAGCCTCGTATGAAGAGAGAACTGATCGTCGAAGCACACTTCCGTTCAGCCCTCACTTGGCTAGGTCGGTCGACCAGCGGGAGACGCTCCGTAGCTTTCAACAAAGTGAGAGTCTCTGGCACTTCTCACATGTCCCAGGTCGACAGTTAAGGTTTGGAATAACTGCTAGATTTGGACGAGCTCCTGCGCTCGCCGGAATCTTTTCATAATCCTCGCTCTTAGCCGTTTTGAAGCGCGCATCTCAGACATAGGAAATACGCCAGCCGCTCAAAACGTGGCTCGCGAACCAACCCAGGAAAGATTAGAGTCCTGTTAGCACGAAACGAGATGAGCGAATGCTGGAATCCAGAAATCGTAATTTCAGCAGAGTAGAAGTAACGTAGGTAGAGGGTGTGAGCGTACTTTGGATCTGGACTTAGGATTCGCGGCTCGTTGTTGAAATAGAGTGGTTGCTCGAGCTCAGTGGAAATTTGGATGCCTTGGCATTTTCAGCGTGACGACGTTTTCGAATTCCTTAGACAGCATACAAGTGCACTTCAACTAGCTTAACTATATGGAGAATTGTTTAAATACAAAAAAAACTACTCATTAAAATACAAACAGAAGCTTCAATGTTTGGAAGCCACCTCCTCCTTGCACATCGTAGCTCTAAGGCTATTCCTTTGAATTAGAATCTGTCTCATGCTTCACGTTTACGCCATTCTGGTGCATCAAATCACTGATGCACTCTTTCTTCAAAATCTTATCCCCAGCTGGGGCCGTCTCAGGCCTTCTTTTCCCGGAAGCTCGGCTGCTTCTTCTTGGCCCAGGACGTGGTTGGCTGAGATGAGTTTCATATTTCCTTTTCATGTTTTGAGGTAACTTGTATTTCCTCACATCAAATATCCATCTTAGTGCTGGTTCACTTGTTGGGAGTTCCACCTCAATCGATAAGCCGCCTGTCAAAACCCCAAGAGGACTGAAGCAATTCAAAGCATTGCGAATGTCAGTCGTGATTTGGTTTGGGTTCTCCCACCAGCTGTTACTGTACACCTGGGCGAAATGTTCCACATGAATTTTTATGGAAAGTCGTTCTATGCCGAGTTTACGGGCGAGTTTGGGAAATTTTCGCATCTGACGGTGTATATAGTTGTCTCCCCGATAAATAATGGAAAAGTGGAGCTCCAGGTGTTTGATTTTCGGCAATCGAGTTCCCAACTCTCTGGCGCAGCCACAACTCCGATAAGGCCTTCCTCCGCTGTGCCTTGAATACACGATCTTACAGACGTGGTGCTCATCGGTAAGCTGAGAATGAGGAAAACTGTCATGTGTTAATCACTATCCCGCTATCTATTGAGAAGCTTTAGAGTTATAATACTGACGAAGGATCCGCAAAACAGTCTTGAATCATTGTTTCACGATAAGCTTTGTGCTTGCGGTATTTGATAGTGGGTTTTCGGATACTTGGAAGAGAAATGACTTGAAGAAGTCAGAGGAAAGATGGCATTTTATAGTGTTGTAAGGTATGCTGCTAATGAGGAGGAGTGACCAACCGGGTGGCGCTTCAGCATAGGAGAGAAGTCGATATTACACGAACCCCATACAACTAACATGGCACCACATCAATTGAGGCTGTGGGATGGCTTTGACTGGTTCAATTCCCAATTCAAGGGAGTTTCATTATGCAATCTTTTGGCTGACGATAAGCCCTTGTTTGGCTAATATATCAGAACGCGTTGGCGGGAATGTTAGCCACACCCTTCGGTTCCCTCAACCTTGCCGATTCGCGGATTCTTTGAACAGGATGCCAATGAGATCTAACATTGAGAGGCTTTTCCGGAACACCCCCTGTTTGCTCTGCCTCTGTTCAAGAGCATGGAAGTGTGTTAGGGGGTTCCCAAGTGCACAACCCCAGCGAGATGTATTTTGGACGATGAGCCACGGCATAGCCAGGCTTACGAGGGAGCAAATGTGTTTCCTTTGTTTTATTCAGAAGACATATACGGCGACTGATTCTAACCTTCTCAATGATAGCTTCTACATATATCAACAACGGAAATCACGCCGAAGCCGAAGCAGAACCAAATTCCCAGGATTTTCGCCGGAACGAATAACCCTTGATAAACCTTCCGTTTCCCTTACGGGAAGCATTGAAATGAGCGGGGTTCGTTCCATGGATGAAGTTGTTGCCGCGATACAGCAACGTAAGCTCGGGTACGAGTGTCTACTGCACAGCCTAGCGGAATCCATTACGCATGGAGCGAATCCAGGGATATTGCCATGCGGTTGCGAGGAGTTACGACTGCCATTGGAGAACACTGGCCTTCTTGGTCTGAGACGGTGGCACTGCGAGTGATAAACAAAAGGTGGAGGGAGTACTGAACGGTAAGCCTGGATTCTTGAAGAGCCCGGTTGGTTCATGCAAGAGCACATGGGAGCTGCGCTCGTGGCTGAGCCGGCGATACGTTCGTCAGGAGTAGGGGCTCGTTGAAACCTGGAGCACAGTGATCTATAAAGCGAGGGCGCGCCCTTCGAAACATCATCAGCACTCAACATCTTCTAAGTCAGTTAAACACCACGAAAATCATTCAACTTTATTTAGAAATGGCCCGAAAACCTCAAGGAGTCCGAAAGCATGCAAACCGCCGCACCGCACAACGGGTTAAAGATCGCACTGCACAATGGGTTGGAAATGTACAAGTGGGACACAATTCACTCTCTTTGGCGAAACTAGAACAGTGCTTGTACGAGATCGAAGAGCCACGTTCAGTGGATTCGCGCGAACGAAATGAACGTTGTCAGACAATCTGTTGGACCGGAGATCGCCACGACTACGGTATCGTCAATCTCATGTCAAGAGCCGCCCCTATGTCGACAGGGAATGTTAGTGTCTTGACCGAAGAAAATATCGAAATCTTGGACGGAATCGATCGTATCATTTCCCAAACAGAAGAGCAAGACAATATTGTCTCATCTATGGAAATAGAAGAAGGAGAAGTGATCCAAGATGACCAGATGAATGACAGCGAATTTAGCGATGATGGATTTCGTTGGGACGAATAACGCTAGATCAGCTTTCCGTTTTACTCTCTGGAAGCATTGAACTGGGCAAGGCCGAGCAAAGGCCACAAGCTGTAGCAAAGGAGCCTCTCAGATCTTCTCAACACTATTCTGAACCCATGTCTTCTGGACTGGGACCCTAGTTCAGAAACAAGAAACTGAATTTTGTCCATTCAAAAACCTTTCCAAAGAATCTCTATCAATTTAGGCAGTCGTCATTGCGGAACTTCTGGAGTTTGTTAAGGTTGACAATAATATACCAATGCTGCTCCATATCTCTATTGTACTAAGCGGAAAATGAAGATGGATAACCAGTCGAATCGGACTTGATACGCCTTAGCAAGAGCTCGGAGAAGGAACTACAAGGTATATAATGATCGAAGAGTAGGAGAGAGATTGATCCTGGTAGAGCAGTGACAACCGTGTCATCAAAATGCTAATCCTCGCCTTCATCCTTGGGTACGGCAGTGATAAAGCCGGCATGAACAGCCGTGTCGGGGGTATAAGTCCATGTTATTGACGTGCCACCGCATCCACTAAGGCGGTGTAACGGCTTTGGCCTGTTCAATTGTCAAATAAGGAGGCACCGTCATACGATTCTTCAGGCTGACGATAAGTTGCTTCGTTAATGAATCAGAGCACGATGGCGGCAAAATCCGCCACAACCTTCAGCTCCCACAGCCCTCCTAATTTACAAATTCTTCCAACAAGACACCAATGGGATTGAAATTGACTTGCCGGATGTTTCCTGAACGACTCATGTTTTACTCCGCCTCAGTGAAAGAGCCTGGAAGTGTCATCGAGGGGGGTTCCAAAAGTGGGACCCCCAGAGCAAAGCGTACTCGAGGTATGAGCCACGGCTTTGCTACGCCTCCGGAGGAGTACAGGGAAGAGTATTCGCGTCAGTGCAGTAACAAATACTTTATGGCGAAGTCGATAATGTATTTATACCAGCTGTGTTTCTTGTTCATCTCATCCCACAAGACTTCCTTCCCACCAAGATCATCTCATATACGCTAAATTTTCAACATATTTGACTTCACAAATGATGACTTCTTCATCTATCAACCACGAAAATACGACGGAGTCGCATCATCCCAAGTTCCAGGAAGCTTTTCCACCGAAATCAATAACGCTAGATCAGCCTTCCGTTTTCCTCGCTGGAAGCATTGAAATGGGCAAGGCCGAGCAATGGCAGCAATCCGTAACGAAGAGCCTCTCAGATCTTCCTATCACAGTTCTGAATCCACGTCGCCTGGATTGGGATCCCAGTTTGAAGCAGGAAATTGACTGTAAACCGTTCAAGGACCAGGTTGATTGGGAGTTGGACTATCTTGAGGCTTGTGATGTTATCGCACTATACCTCCAGCCAGGAACTCGCAGCCCAATCTCCCTTATGGAGCTTGGGCTGTATGCGGAAAGTAGGAAAATCATTGTATGTTGCCCCAAAGGCTTTTGGCGCAAAGGAAATGTGGACATCATTTGTTCGCGGTATGATCTCAAACTCGTAACGACAATGGAAGAACTGATTGTGGAAACAAGGGCAACAATGGAGGGGGTTCTAAGTTTCATGTCAATATGATGTGAAATGCTCCAGCATCTCACAATTTCCGGAGGGGTATGGTTTCTTTAGATTTGTTTGAATAGAATGAATTTCATCTACGGGGAACAATTGTCATTTCTATCTAAGACCAATTCAGTGCGGACGTCAGATATTTAAACCCCCTACCTTGGCGAGAGAACTGGCTCACCACATTCAGCCAGTTGTCTATCTAGCGGCGTCATGATACTCTGCAGCAGTCTATGATACCACAGAGTGAGCGCCAGCGTGGACACACAACATATTGTTACGACGGTGATCGTTACCTTGGCAGTTATCGAAAAGTGCCCACCTTGAGTTGTAAGGACGTTGACTATAGTTGTGAGTAAACCAATGAGTGCATGCGAGAAAGAAGGACTTGGAACGTATTAGCAATCTCTACATGGACACATTGGAGACGAACTTACAGAAAGATGTATGTGATTAACCACACATAATTCTTACGCCACTTATACCACAGCCAAGAAGTTCCAACAGTTCCGACAGCACAGAGAACGCCGGCTAAGGGTAGCAGTTGAACGTTCTGAACAGTGCTTTGAAGCATTTGTCCACCCTTACTTCCGCCTAGAGCGTTGGATGACTGTAAAGAGGTAAACGTAGGTGGAAGCACGAGATATCCTGCAAGAATAAGCCATAAGAAAAAGGCTGCATTAATAGTGTAGCGCCTTGGAGCCAGATTAGCCTGAATAGACATTATCATGTACGGTGTTTGCTCAGTTTGTTTCTCAGAGGGCATGTTTACTTGAGTCTGTGAGAGAGATGGTTGAGGAAAGGAGAGTGGCGGAGGAGGGTATTGGGAAGGACGTTGAGGAGAATGGAATTGGAGGGAGTTTGCAGGGTAAGGTTGTAGCGGGTAACTTTGTTGAGGGGGAGAGCTAGGGAGCCGTTCCTTCTCCGATGTGTCCATTTGAAAAGCTGTGGTGTTTAATGGGGAGTGACTTCAACAGGAATCTTAAATAGCAACGTGAAGAGTTTACTGAAGGGACCCAGTTCTGGGCTTGCTCGAACATTTTTTTCAGCGATGTTCGATTGGCTACTAAAAAGAATGGCGACTTTTCAGGGTTCCTTGAGTGACGCCTAGGCTATGGCGGTTGCCGCCCACTCTTGTAGCGCACCCCACTGCGACACAATCATTCGATTAGTCTCACCCAGTGAACCAGCGAATTGCAAGTGCGGCCGCAAGCGGGGTTGAGCAATTCGTCCCATCTCAGATCTGAATATTCTACTTCAATAAATTACTGGTAACGCGCGCTGACGCACGCAGATGCCCTGGAACAACCTGGAACTAGAAAGGAACGAAAAAGCTTTAAAGCTTGAGTTGATAGTGCAAAGTTCCTGACTTTGAATCTAGTTCGATGTGTCTAAAATGTATCGCCTGGGCAAGCCAAAGCGGAAAGCCGAAGTGGGAACTGAGTAAATTCTACTATTGCACACCACGTTAAACTTGAAGTCAACTGATCAGAATTTACTTGGCGTGCGCAGTCGATTTTAATCCAAATGTAGTACTCTATCTTTGTTTTGCTCTTGAAAATAGCGACCTGTCCTGTCCGTTTCGATTTCAAAACCAACCTCCAAGGCACGCTCAAGTATGTCCACAATAAGTTAACTATCCCGCGCAGCTTAGTCACGCCCAATTGCTCAAGCCACGCAACGCGACCCGGAGTATATCAAGAACTTTGTGTAATCCAGCCCATTATACTAGAGCATGAAGCCGCCCGCGCCGCCTCGAACCCAAAACTCGTTCCACAACGCACATTTAATTGACCCCAATACTACTGTCATCATGTTCATGGCGAAGATCTAATAATCTCTGGAGTAGGTTTCCCTTCGGCGGCATGACAGTAGTATTGGGGTCAATTGAATTGTAGAAAAGACGGGCCATTTCATGCTGCCGGTTGCACTCTGCTGTCGAACCAAGAAAGCCATGTATCTCCCACCTCCGTTGAACTCTTCTCCGCGCTACCTGGCCAGTCTGTGTCGCGAAGATACCCACCGGTCTTCTCGCGTCAAGTCCGGAATCAACTGGCAGCCCGGTTTCTGGCGGTAGAGTACTCTCCAGGTATAATTGCGCGAAATCGCCCTCTGCATTGTACTGGGACTGCTTGGGTTGCTCGGCTTCCTTGGGTGTCTCAGGTTGCAACTCCAAGTAGTCCTGGGCAACCTTGAAGAGCGCTGTCGATGCGGCGGATATCTCATGCACGGCGAGCTGGTACGGGCTAAGCCCTGTGACACTGTTTGGCCAGAATGGGCTCCCGCAACTGAGAGGGCACGCCGTGAATGGTCGCACGCACATACAGAAAGCAGGTGAAGTTAGAGTAGCGGCTCTCATCCAAATCCGTCCGAGTCCGCGGTCAGCAGCCTGCGGAGCTGGTGTATATTGCCGAAATCTATCCTCATCTATTTTGCCGCTAAAGCAGGTAGCGAGATCTCTTATCAGCGTTCCAAGAACAAAGGCTCTGACGGCCTTGCTAATACGACAGAGTGACCAGGCGGTCTGTAGCGACGTACGTATCGACTCCACAAATGTAATAGCTTGGTCCAGTGGCGCATGGGTGTCGGGACAAGAATCTATTATATGGATGTGGTCGCTAACAAGGCAGCATTGGGCCTCAAAGAGATGTGAGAGCAGGCTAAAACAGTCGCAGTTGGCCATATGGGGAGGTAATACGGCATCGCGAAGGACTTGGTGGATGATTTCGGTGGGGAATTCGCGCATATTGAGATGCAGGTGATGTAGAATAGAAAAGCGAGAATTGTAGTTCTATGGAATAAGAAGGTGGGTAGCAATTATAGAACGGGAAGGTACTTTGGGTGTTGTGATCTGGATAACTAAGCCCGGCGACAAGTGTTGTTAATTCCCAACATCCTTGCCTGAAAAGGTCTAGTTTGTTACAAACCTATCCCGTTCTACCACTTAACCATTACCTAGCCGTCATCTAACCGCCAATATACTCCGGCTGATACGGCTAACTGACTATCACATTCTCTTGCTATCATATTTTTGTACTGTCTTATTGTTGACCCCTTGTTACTTCTTGATTACAAACGGCTATAAATCGCACATACCCTTCTTTTAAGAACTCTAGCTTTACGATTCTCAGTTTAGGTAGCAATTAGATTGTCTTTCACCTGTTTCTTATTCGTGTATACCAGATTACTGCAAGCCCGTAATATAGTTAACGCTACGCATGATGTTCTATTCAGTAATCTTTCAGGTTTTTTTTTGGCGCTAGCACGAGAGATAAAAATACTTGTAGATTATTACGACAGTAACTCTATGTCCTGGGACCTTTGCCGCCGTTTTTGGAGGTTTTTGTCGCCTTTTCTGGCGGCGTTCGCACCCAGGGGCCCCTTGCTTTGCACGCACCAACTGTAGTGGGATGCCCATGTCAAGCGGCGCCAATTCGGGAACTTGCCATCCCGCACTGCCTCGCAGCTGCTCTTGTGTCTTCATGACATTTCGGGGCCCCGAAACTCGTCCCCCTCTGCTTCTCTATTCTTCCCTACTGATATAAAATCCACCATGGCCTTCTTCCAGCAAAGTCGAGGATTGCGCGGCGGTTTGCCCATTCACCAGTTCTTCGTTACATGGGCGTGGAGCTCCGCCTGTATCACAGCCATATCACTTGTAGGCACACGCGGTCTAGGTGCGATACTCCTCACGCTCTTCTGTCTCTTCCTGTCACTGATGGTTTCTAGATTGTCATTTCATTCTGTTGTACCTTCTTGGGGAGCAATCTCCTCGAGTGACAATAACCCCCGCCAACCATTTCCATTGAAGACGAAATCACCCCCCCTTCTCACGATTCTATATATACTTCCCGCCTTGTCTGGACGACACCACACCTTTGCTGCTGGAGCATGACAGTATGGTTCGACGTGCAAAGGAGAAGGTGGCCGCGTTTGCCGCGGATCACTATCAGAAGCGACGTCGGCAGCTGGACAAGATCGGAGTGGTCGGGAAGAACCACAGCCCTTCCACGAAGAACAATGTGAATGAAGTCTGGATAAGATGGCATAAGTGAGAAACCTTTGTCCTACCATACTCGCATGTTTATCTCACCGCCTTTCTAGGTACTGTAGGAATATTAAAATAGATCCTCTACAACATCTCAAAACCGCTGAGAGGAACGACGTAATGGTCTTCCTAGAATGGATTCTCGATAACTACCGCTCACGAAAGAGGATCAGCCTTCGCCAGAAATTCGAGCATTGGCGACAGTTTTTCCGAAAGCACGCCGAAAGGCAATGGCCCGAAACATGGAGGCAGGAAGTAAACGATGTATGCATACACCTCTTTGGCTCTGAGGCGAGGCGCTAACAGTGTTTAGTACATCAGCGGCGAATTGACCGAGCGGTACAAGCTCGATATATAAGCACGAAGGAGAAGCCGGTCATGAATATCGACGACGTTTTCCTTGTTTTGCACCACCATTGGGCGCTAGATACTTCGACTTTCCCTGACGAGCGGCAGCGACTTCAACTTGCATTCTTGATACTCCTCTGTGCGTATACGGCGACCCGGCCAGGTGCGCTGGTTTATGTTAAGAGGAACGCAGAAGTGCTGCCTGAGTACTCCATTCCCGCGGACGATGAAAGTAATTTGAAGCACAGCGATTCTGATGCTGGATTGGATATCGAAGGCAATAATGGAGACGCCATGGATTGGAACTCTGAAGAGATCGTGGAATGTCTTTGCTATAAACATATCACACTCGTCCTTTTACCGAACCAAGATGGCGATCGCGATATCCTTGCCATGGAAGTCGACCTACAATTCACAAAAGGGCACAAGAGAAGCTTTAAACGGTGCGTCATGCGTGAATAGTTCCAGATCGTTGTCGCTAACAACTACAGGAAAATCTTCTGTCTCTATGAAGTTGACGACTTCATTTTCGACCCCGTTGTTTGCATGATCGCTATCGGCATTCTTGACAATGCATTCGAATTGGAATTTGAACGTGCGGAAGATATATTCAAGCTTCGAGTGGACAGGCATCGCAAATCTATGCGCTTGAGGTGGAAAGCAGACTGGGAGAACAAGCCTGTATTCAGACAAGCTATCCCTTCTGCTGATGGCGTTCAGACGTCAAAAGACGAACCTCTCCGCTACCACACGTTCCTTTAATACCTCCAGCGGCTCGGGATGATGGCAGGAATGATGAAAATTCTCAACCCGTATAATATACGACGCGGGACTGGCGAAGCAGTTGATGGTGAGTCTCACTATTCGTCGTATTGTTTACTGTTCTGTTACTAAATGAGGCCCCACAGCTGTCGGGACGCAAGGGCAGCTGCAACAGGTTATGAGCCACAAAGATGCGGGCATCTTCCAGGCTTACATTAACGAGCGAATCCAATGTGACGTACAGGCTGCATTCCTCGGTCGTCCATCTGCGGACGCCATCTTCAAATCCGTCTCACACATGAGCCGTGACGTTGATCCTCGCGCTCCCACCAAACTCACCAACGATGAAGTAGACTCGTTGAAGACGCACCCGCTAATCGTAGAACTTAGGGAAAGACGGGACACGATTTCTCGAGAAGCTAAAAGGATGCACGGAACACTTAAGAAAGCAGAGGCTGCTAGAAGCAAGATATTCGAATTGTACAAACAAACAACTTCCGACCTTGAGCAAGCAAAGAAGCGCTTGACCAGAGAAAAGCTACAAGAATCGCGGGCCCAATTCTTCGACCGGATCGAAACTGAGGATGCGCGGAGGCAGCTCAGCCTTCTCGCTCTTGACCTGAAAGAGGAAGAATGGAAGCCATCACAGGTCCAGTACACCTTGACGGAACGAAAGCATGTCGCCGAGCTACTGTGTGAACCACTGCCCGAACTCAACCCGTGGGAAAGAGTTGACTACCGTGCAAAGACAATCAACGCTTTAGTCTCGCTCTGTCAAAAGAAGGAACTCCCTCAGAAGCCAAGGAGTGGACGCAGCCGTGATTGGGGCATTCTCCCCTCCCCTGAGCTCACTCCAAAAGCCAGTCCGGAACCCTTGCCGGCTCCTATCATGATAGCGAACAACGAGTGCATATTCTGCGTTTGTAAGACAGGTCTGTCGCGACCATTCTGTCGCGCTCGAAAGGCAAGAGAGCACGTTGAACGCCAGCATCTTGTTTTCTTCAGACAGGATGACCTAATCCCATGCCCGGATCCATTTTGCAGACTCTCTGGGATAGTTCTCTTCGGTCACCTTCATTTCAAAAATCACCTGTCAAAAGTACATGGATGCTCACTGTTACCGTACACATTGAAATAGATTCTATAGCTTTACTAAGTGTTGTCCTATGCATTTTTCTCCGACCTGTTCTTTGCCGGTCAGCGTTGATATTTTCAATATGTGTGACCATGGCGAATGCCATCGGATATTGCTGCTAACGTGACTCACTAGCAAGCGGTGCACAAGTGTCGTACTTAAGGCCCTTTGAACGTCGATTTGAGCACAACAAACTACAAATATGTTGAAACTACGTATGAAGCACCTAAAGTCTTCCCCCTCCGCTTTCATTCGTTCCTTCATTTCGCAACTATCAGGCCATTAGCAATAGGACCGTTCATTTCCAACTGCTCCTGCTCCTTGGAAATCCAGGTGGAATTGCTCCCTCGTAGCAATGGAATCTTTCAGATGAGCCTCACTCACGACCGTCTTCTGATACTCAGCTATTGACCGGGCTATGAAAACGGCATTCCTTATCTATGCTAATGGTCAGAGATCGCTCTTCCACTCGAAGGAACCTCTTACCTCTCGGCCGTTCAGGTGTTTCTCTGCCAGACCATCAATTACACTCCGGCGAAGAGCTGGACGTCCGTTTTTGGTTTCGGCTTGCTCCAAGAAATATCGCCAAACGGCCTCGCGCGCATCTCGACGTAGTGGTTCGTACTTCAGCGCAAGATGGATCCTGCTTACCATTGCTTCGTCGAATGACTGCACTCGGTTGGTTGTGAGAAACAATATGCCGTCATACTGTTCCAGCTCTCGCAAGAATACAGAGACAAGGGCATTGACTAGTGGGCTGTCCGCGCGCTGAGCCAAAAACACGTCCGCCTCATCAAGGAGCAGGATTGCTTTCCAGCGGCTTGCAATCTTGAAAATGGACGTCAGGATATTTTCTACCTTTACGGGATCCACTCCTATTTGTCCGGCTGCAACCTGATTTGGTCAGCGGGAAACGCCATGAAATAGCTAAGACACTTACTGTATAGAGTGGAATTTTGAGGGTTTCTGCCATCGTTTCCGCTGTCAAAGTTTTCCCAACACCAGGGGGCCCACTATTATCACACATCAGTAATACATCCAACTGGAGGAGAAGGACAACAGACTAGAGCAAGAAATTGATCCCACGTCCTTTTCCCTGAACGAGATCCTTGAAACCTTCTCCGGGTGCCCGTCTCAGGTAGGTCTCTGTCAGAGCCCGAATAGGCATCTTTTGACTCTCTGGGATTTTCACATCGTCAAACGAAGCCTGGCTCCACTCGATATCGCTGATGTTAGCCACGGCAAGCTCGACTGTAACTCATTAGCGAGATACCACTATTGTTGAGAGAGCTACGAACAAAATATTTTGGTTCCTAGGCAGAAACCCAACACGGTCGGGCTACAGATGAGAAACTCGTCCTCCTTAAGCTGACTTGGATCGACGTCTGCAAGCTTGATGGTGTCGCAAACTCCTAAAATGGAGTACCTTGGCCTCACCTTTTGGACTCGTGGGCACGGGTAATTGGGTTTGTGTTCCTGGAAGCAGACGGCATCTACCATGATCCTACCCTTGATGTATCGACTAACTATTTCGCCTTCATCGTCAATGTAGAAAGCCTTCCCTTCATACTGTCGATGATGAGAGCCCATCAAGGAGACGAACTTTCGACCGCATTCGATGAGGTCCTCCCTGACCTTGTCTTGCTCGGGATGATACTTGAGAGGATATGCTGGAAGAAGTTCGATTCGTTTTGTTCCCCGAAAGCGATCAATTTCGATGCCAGCAGTCGCTTCACCAAGTACCTTCCCATCGGTATTCAGATAGCGAGTATCAATGTAAAGGTACTTCGCACCGCTTCGTCTCGTTCTCTCCTCGCAGTGGTTATATACAACGCACCTTGACGCACTGGTACCATTGCAGGTAGCGTACACCTCCACGTTAGGTTCGAAAAGGGCCCATAGAAGGTCGTATGTGATTTCATTCTTCTCAAGAAGTGCCGACAGGTGCTCGACAGTCGACTGATAGGCAGATTCCATGTAATCCACCAAGAGGCTAAGATGCTTTTCAGCCATGGGGTCCTGGAGATTTGCATTGTGCTTGTGGTACGATTTAAGCTCTCCACGGACATGGAAAAGAACATTGCTCTCGATCTGCGCAGAGGTCAGCAGCTGAATGGAGCGTACTTGCGGCTCGTACCGAAGGAGCGACATCAGCTAGGGAGACGCTACGAATATCCTGGCAGATTTCTCGCAAGATATCTCGTAATAATGTGGACTTGATATCCACGAAGGAAGTCGTGTCCTGGGTATCCTTATCTGGAATCCAGTTAGCAGTCTCAGAAACATGATAAATGAGAGACTCACCGATTCTGTCCCGAATGATAAACACGCATTGATCAAGTTTATTGCCAGAATCTGCCGACTCGACAATCTTGTACTTGCATGCTTTCTCGTCCCAGCTGTCACGCTGTCAGCCATGATACGCGCTTGTGGCGTTAGTGCGTACACTTCATCCACGCGCTTATACTCCAACTTGGTAGCCTGGCTATTACCCTCTTTGCTCGGAGCTTTCGTGGCTTCAGATGCAGACGCAGTGTTTGCTACAGCTTTTACAGATATCAGTCTCTCGAATGCTGTTATAAGCCACTCCGCAAGACGCGACTCCACACCATCCTCATCCGAAGCAAGGGCTGGGGTAGTAGCAGTATCCTGTTGAGCCTTGACGACAGGCAGTCGGTATTCCTCGACTAGACAGCTGGGCGGAGTTGGCCTATGTGAAGGGGATGGCAGAGCCACACAAGCTACCTCTGTAGACGTCATGTTGGGTGACCTGGAACCGAAGAAAGTTCAGAATCCTGAATACTGGAGTGTCGCAGCTTTCGTCCGAGAACTCGTTCGGAACTCTGAACGATGCTATGGAATGGATGAGATAAGCCAAATGAGTTGTTCTGAAAGCATGAGATGTGGGGAATATGGCCCAAGAGATAGTTGAAACTCGTGAAATGGACTCTATATCTATTTTTGAGGATGAGCCAGCTCAATTTATAGCCGCTAGCCGATGAACCCAAGTCACAAATGGTGATATGCCGTCCTTCTCCCCACCTTGCCCGTGTTTCTGTTCCGTCATTCATGCGTACGGTATTGGCGTGGACGATATTCCGACGATATGGCACACTTAGGCACAGAGAAGTCCGCTGTTATCGGAATACCAAGCCATTTCACGGCGACGTGCAGTCTCTCTTGCCATCATCTTACTTGCCGCGGTTTATGCATACCATATAACTGGAGGTTGGCACACTGTGCATGGTTTGATGTTGGAGGTCTTTTGCAGGATCGGGACCGGAGACTATATCCGAAATTGCGTTATCAGTCATCAAAGGCCCCTTTGGAACCAATCCACG
>Ga0335072_10005853_pt1 | contig 18072 bp, 11 predicted proteins | sample Lox_Sample_21_FD_206725 | JGI IMG/M metagenome (GOLD analysis project Ga0335072, IMG submission 206725) | Soil microbial communities from Loxahatchee National Wildlife Refuge, Florida, United States - Lox_Sample_2.1 | ecosystem: Environmental > Terrestrial > Soil > Wetlands | place: USA... | reverse complement strand
GCTGCCGGAACCCAAAGCTCAGCCTCTCGCGGAAAGTTGAAAACCGAAGGCATCTCATTGGCGCGCGGAAAAACAAAGCCCGGTGGCATTACGCCGACCACCGTGTAGGGCTCGCCATTGAGGTCGACAGCATTGCCAACGATGCTGGCGTCAGCATGGAAGCGCTCACGCCATAGACGGGCGCTCAACAACACGACGCGCTCGTGACCGGGCTGGTCCTCTTCCCGAGTGAAGACGCGTCCCAGCGCCGGTGACACGCCGAGCGCAGGGAAGAAAGCCCAGGAGACTCGCAAGCCCTCGACAAGCGCAGGGTCTCCCACTCCCGTCAGGTTGAAGCTGGCGCTCTCGAACGCCCCCAAATAACGATAGGTCTTGGTCTCGTGTTCCATGTCGTGAAACTGGACAGGGCTCCACGGAAGCTTGTCGAAACCTCCAACGTCGACGCCGGGAGGCGGCAGGTTCCAAGGAGCAACAATCATTCCGGCTTCCGGGTAGGGCAGCGGCTTGAGGAGGACACCGTTGACGAGGCTGAAGACGGCAGTTGTGGCGCCGATGCCCAATCCGAGCAGAAGAACTGCCGTCACGGTAAACGCAGGCGACTTACGCAGCAGGCGCAGACTGAACCGGATGTCCTGAGAAAGCGTATGGCGGAACTGGCCGCCCATCACCTCATGGCTCTCCTCTTTTACCCGTTCGTAGGCTCCGAATTCAATGCGCGCGCGGCGCATCGCTTCCACACGCGGGAGACCTTGGCGCTCCAGATCGTCGGCACGATGCTCAACGTGCGAGCGCAGTTCCTCATCGATGTCGTCGTCGATTCTCTGCAGCGGAAAGAAAACCTTCGTTGCCAGCGAGCGCAGGAACGCGGGGAGCTTCATACTTCCTCCGGGCGAGCCGTGAGAGCCGTGGAGATGGCAGTGACGATCCGGCTCCAGCCTTCGCTCTCTTCGCGAAAGCGCTTGCGGCCCGCCGCGGTCAGTTCATAGAACTTCGCGCGGCGGTTGTTCTCTGAGATGCCCCACTTCGACTTCAGCAGCCCCTGCTTCACCAGACGAAACAGCGCCGGATACAGCGTGCCTTGCTCGACCAGCAACGCTCCGCCGGAAATCTGTCCGATTCGCAAAAGGACCCCATACCCGTGAAGAGGCCCGAGCGAGACCGCCTTCAGGATCAGCAAGTCCAGGGTGCCGGGTAAAAGTTGCGCCTGCTCTGCCATCGATCACTCTCTCCTTGACGGCCTAGGAGAGTATACACTAGTCTCCTAGATTGACAAGGAGAAGTGGCAAACCATGCTGTATTCGCAGGCAAGGCTCGGTCGCGTTGTCGTCATGTTGGCCTTTGTGCTGACCGGTGCGTTAGGGCGCGCGTCGTCGTCCGGTCCGAATCCGGTTGCCATCGTCGGCGGTACCCTCGTCGATGTCAGCAACTACGGCCGTTCCAACAACGATATTCCCGACTCAGTTATCGTGATCGAAAATGGCAAGATTACCGCGGCCGGTCCGGCATCGCTCGTCAAGATCCCAGCGGACGCAACTCGCATCAATGCGCGCGGAAAATTTCTTATCCCCGGTCTCATCGATGGTTTCGGCGCCTTGCGCAACCAAGCCTTCGCCAACGCGTATCTCTACGACGGAGTCACGACCGTTTACGTGGGCAACATACTGCCCAATGGCGGCGGAGACGGCGAGGTCAAGGTACTCCGGGATGCCTCTCCGGGTCCGCGTCTGTTTCTCGGCGCCCCGATGACCGGCTACTCGGAAGATGGAGCGGATCCGTCGGACAAGCCGATGACCGAGCACCGGCTGCACGATCGCCGCTTGTCCAATGAGCAACTGATCGCGCGAATCGACCGTTTGGCCGATCAAGGCTTTCGCGGTGTAACCATCAGTTACGACGTGTGGCCGGACCAGGTCGACGTGATCGTCGCCGAAGCCAGGCGCCGCGGTATGGCAACGATTGGCGAGTTGGGATTCACCACCTATCCCTACGCGATTCGGGCAGGCATTGACGCCTTACTGCGAAACGATATTTATCAGATGGCACTGGCTCCGGCCGTGGCCCAACTGGAGTGGGACGATAGCCAGGCTGCGGGCCGAGATGCATTTCGCGCTGTCTGCGCTTTGGATGTCAACACTCCAGAGGTGACGAGCTTTGGCGAACAGCTGGCGAAATCGCGCACCGCACTGATGCCCACGTTGGCCCTGGAAGCTACCGCCGATGATCTGGACATTCCGAATCCCTGGAGTGCTCCATCGGCGAAAATCATCCAGGCTCGCGACCTGGATACTCCAGTTGACGAGGCAACGGGACAATCAGGGTATCTGGCCAAGCTGCCGGCGGATCGCCGCGAAATCGTCCGCAAGTGCGCATGGCATAAGGAAGCTCTGGATGGGCAGCTCTATAAGCTCGGCGCCAAATTCCTCGCCGCAACCATCGAGCCGTCCTATGGGATCATGCCGGGCAGCGGTCTGCACCTGGAGATCGCATTGCTGCACCGCATCGGACTCTCGCCTCGCGAAGCCATCGCTGCTGCCACAAGTAACTACGCGGACATTTACGGTTGGGGCGACGTGGGCCGCATCGAGCCGGGGCGAGTCGCAGACCTCCTGATCCTTGACGCGGATCCGCGCGTCGATGTCTCAGCGATCGAGCACATCAATACGATCGTGTTCGGCGGTGCAACCGTCGATCGCACCCGTCTTCTGGCGCAGCCTTCTAGGCAGGCTGGAGGTTAAGATTTATCTGCGTAGCCCAAAGAAGGCTGCCAGCGAAGAGGACGCGTCCGAACCTCGGATGCGCCGAGCAGTGAGAGTCGTCATATACGATTGGCAAAGCAGGACGAGGTGCTCACGAAGTTTGCGGAGCATTGCCGGCGGCCCGCCCGGCTCCGGCGTGGAGCGCATTGCGCCGTCCACATTGCGGCGAGCATCAATCGGGCAGATCGCCTGAGAAGGCGCGCATTATTTCGACGCTAGCGCGGCACCTTTGTCTCGCTGGCCCTTCCTCCTCAGCTAGACAATCCCATGCATCGGGGGATTGGTCTCAGGAAGGAAATAGTCTCCGGCCGCGGCCAGCAAAGTGTCGCGATCCAGGCAAGGCTGGCTCCTTTTATATCGCGCCCTCCAACAGATTCGGTTAACGAGATCCTGGGGATGGCAGGCTCGCAGCGGTTGCTTCAACTCCATCTGAATGGTCTTGATCAATTCATCGACCACCTCCGAGTCGCACTGCAGCTCGCAGGTGCTGCAAACCGCACGGAAGATATCGTGGAACTGCTGTTCGGAAACCGAGCCCACTTTGATCTTGGTCTGGATTCTTCGCAGGAACGCCTCGTCACCGAGAGACGACGGATCCAGATTGGTGGCAAACACCACGCAAGGCTCGAACGGAACCTCGATCTTCTTGCCCCCGGCCAAGCCCAGGAAGTCGATTCTGCGATCGAGGGGAACAACCCAACGATTGAGCAGCTCTTCCGGGCGCATGCGCTGACGTCCGAAATCGTCGATCACCAGGACGCCGTTATTAGCTTTCATCTGGACCGGGGCCGAGTAGAACTTCGTGATCGGGCTATATTGCAGCTCCAGCATCTCCAGGGTCAGCTCTCCGCCGACCAGGACGCTTGGCCGATGGCACAGTACCCAACGCGCATCGCCGCTCTGCGCAGCCGCGTCGTTGATCCTCTTGTGAGCGTCAGGATCGTAGACGCAAATGATTTGGCCTTCGACTTCCACCGCATAGGGTATCCATACTCGATCGATGGCAAGCACCTTCGCCACAGCCGTGGCTATTGCGGTCTTTCCCGTGCCGCTAGGGCCGTAGAGAAAGATTGAGGTGCCGGAATTGAGCGCCGTCCCGAGCTTTTCCAGGATGTCGGCATCGAGCACAAGGTGCGCGAACGCATTCGCCACCACTGGCTCATCCACGTCCAGATGACGGGCGCTCTGCACCTGAACCTGTTGTTTGTAATGCTCAAGAGAAACCGGAGCCGGACCCGTGTACTGGTTCGCCATCAACAGTTCGGTCGCTCGTGATCTGCCTTGCGAGGTGATCGCAATCTGGGGAATGTTGCCCGTCATTCCCGTGACCTCGCAGAGCTGCTCGGCGCGCATGCGACGAAGCAGCTCATTGACCACCGAAAAGGGCAAGCGGATATGTGAGACCAACTCGCGCAGTGAAAAAGGACCGCTGCTGTAGAGGATCTTCAACGCCAAATCCTCGAGGATCGGCTGGCGCACTCCAAGGTCAGCCACAGATTCGGGAACGTGCTCCGGGCCGGCCCAGTACGCAGTTCTCGCCGAGTACGGATCGATCCCGGAAGACGACTGCGCGGCAACCGATCCGGAAGTGCGTGCGGAGCTCCGCACACCCGAGGACGAGGCCACGGCAGACCGGTTTGCGGCAACGGACCCGGAGCTGTACAAGGGAGTCTTGACGGCCGGCGAGGAAGCTACTCCCGCCCGGCTTGCGGCGGCCGAGCCTGACGTGTGCAAGGGGCTCCTGACGCCAGACGACGACGCCACTCCCGACCGGCTTGCCGAAGTGGCAGCAAAACCGTGGAGGAGAGCTTGCCGGAACCTGTTATTGTTTGGGTCGTCCATGTATGCCTCCTATAGCGCTATTGGCCAGCCGACGGTCATCGAGTGACGATCGGACAGCGCTCCGTGAAAACGAGCACCTGCTCATCCCCTCATGTTCAGTTCCTGCTGGAGCCCAATCGGCGGTTGCAGATGAACCCGGGTGTCCGCCGTATGCAAGATGCGTACCCCACGAACTCCGGCTAACTTCCGAAATCGAGGGTCAATTTGTTAGCACTGATGTTCGGTTGCGGTTGCATCGGAATTCTGCTCTCATCCTTGTTGCCTCGCGAGCCTTAGAAGTTCGGCCAATGCAAGAATCGTTCCATTGCGCGGTCCGCCGGCAAAAACCCCTGGGCAAATCCCCTGAGCAACTTAGGCACGACCCGCACAAATCAGCTTCTTGCACCAGCGCTTCCGACTATCCCAACGGATAGTCGAAGCTATCTTTCCTAATATTCAGGCTGCAGCTCCCGGACTGCCAGCGCCAGCTCTTCCATGCTGCGTACAAATGGCTCCCAGCGAGGATCCGAGCGAAAGGGATCCAGTGCGGGATCGACGGCCACAGTTGCAAGCATCTCAAAGCCAAGGTCCCGAGTGCGCTCCAGCTCCGCGAAGCCGCGATTGAGCTCGTTCAATGCGCCACAAGTGATCGCGGCAAAATAGCCGATGTCCGCCGTTACAGCAGAATCGCATTGAGTGAGAATGCCCTCGGCTTGCTGCCGGTCTCCAGACAGAGCTGCGACGTAAGCCAGCAATAGCTCCCAAGCTAGTGCGGGCTCCTGATCCAATACAGTCGTGACCTCCTGCATAGCATCGGGAAATCGACCCGAACGGGCCAGAGCGATCGCGCGCACCGCCCGCGCCATGTGGAATTGCGGGTTAATTTCCAACGTATGCTGCAACTGTGCGTCGGCATCGTCCCACCGCTGCTGGTAATACAGCAGAAGTCCGTAGCAGTAGTTTATGGGCGCCATCAGGGGATCGACCGCGCAGCCTTCTCTAGCGTGTACGCTTGCTTCTTCCAGCCGGCCATGCGCGCCGAGCGCCATCGCGTAGTTGTAACGCGCAATCGCTGACTCGGAGTTCAATTCCAGAGCTATCTCTCCCTGCCGCAGGGCCTCAGACAGGTTGAAATCGCCGAACATCTCAACCAGGCCCAGGGCAGCATGCGCTTCGCAGAGCATGTCATCCAGTTCCAGCGCCCGTCGGGCGCAGACTTTCGCTTCCCCGAATCCAGCCCCCGGGTCTACCCTGCCCACGATGCTGAGCATGATATGGGCAACTGCTTTGCAGGCAAAGGCGAGCGCGAACTGTGGCTCGGCCTCGATGGCCTGCCCGTAAAGTTCGATCGCACTCTGCAAGGCATCTGGAGTCCACTGGATTGCGCATTGACTGGCGCGAACGAAAAGTTCGTCAGCCGGGCCTGCCGTCGCCGGTACCGGTGAGCGGCGCGGCGTCGCTCGTTTACTTCCGGACGACGATGGCGCCCGCAGCCTGTCCAACATGAGGCGTGCGATTTCCTCCTGCACTTGCGGCAGTTCGTCGACCAGGCACGTGAACTGCGAGCCCCACACCTGTGTATCTTTCGCTACATCGATCAACTCGGCTCGAATCGACAGTAAGTCACCACGCAAGGCGATACGGCCGCTGACCACAGCGCGAACCGACAGTTCCCTCCCCACCGCATGTAGGTCGTCAGTATGATCGCGATGCCGAAAGGCTGTGCTGCGCGGCACAATGCGGAGCTTGGGCGTATGCGAAAGGCTGTCGATTAGCCCTTCCGCCAGCACATCACCCAAATCGTCAAGCTCGGGGTTTCCGGTTGCATTGACGAATGGCAGCACCGCCAAAGAATCGATGTGCTTCCCCGTCTTCCGGGACGTGGCGGCACTCGTATGCGCCGCCTTGCCCGCAGCGCCGTCACGGAGCCGGTGCAGGTCTTTTAGAACATCCGCTGCACTCTGATAACGCAACCTGCAGTCCTTCTGCAGCAGCTTACTCACAATGTTGCCGAACGCAGGCGGAAGCTCCGGGTTGAACTGTGAAGCGGGGACGGGATCGCGATTCAGAATCGCGTCAAACATGAGCGCAGTCGTGGAACCGGGGAAAGGCAGAACACTGGTGGCCATTTCATATACGACGACACCCAGCGAGAACAGGTCACTCCTGGCATCCAGCCTTTCGCCACGAGCCTGCTCCGGTGACATGTAAGCGATCGTGCCGACCGTCTTGCCCGAAGTCGTCAAATGAAGCTTGGGATTGCCGGCGCCCGCGACGGGCACGCCGCCCGCCGCAGTGATCTCCGCGGCTGTGATCTCGGCAGTTCCGTGAGCGGCTGCTTTGTAGTCTTCTACCTTGGCCAAGCCGAAATCCAGGATCTTAGCGTCACCACGGCTGGTAAGAAACACATTCGCCGGCTTCAGGTCGCGATGGACAATGCCCTTCTTGTGCGCTGCATCGAGGCCATCGGCGACCTGGATGGTGATGCGAACGAGCTCTTTGGTGGGAATCGGGCCTTCGGCAATTCGCTCGCGCAGCGTGTGGCCCTCCAGCAGCTCCATGGTGATGAAGTGGCGTCCGTCAGCTTCATCGATTTCGTGAATGGTGCAGATATTCGGATGATTCAGCGAAGACGCGGAGCGTGCTTCCCTCACAAATCGTTCGACCATCTGCGCGTCGCTGGCGAACTCTGGTGGCAGGGTTTTGAGCGCCACCTGCCGTCCCAGACGTGTGTCTTCCGCGCGGTACACCACACCCATGCCGCCCGAGCCCAGCTTATCCAGTACGCGGTAGTGAGATATGGTCGTTCCGAGCATTTCTGGTCCAGCCCAATGTCGCAACCAATTCGGCGGCGCGATTTTCGCGCACTTATATCAATGTGAACGAGAGTTGAATGGCAGTAGAGTATTGAACGCGGAGTGCCTAGTTCAAGAGGCGCCGTCGTGCAGAAATCCAGGAAGGCGAATAGCCAACAAGTGCCAGCCGAAATCGCCGAAACGGATTAGAGTTTTGGAAAAACCTTACCCATTATTGGCAGACCGGGTTTCGGCAATCTTGCCGTTAACTGATCATCAGGCAGCCAGCGAGACCGGCAAATCTTGCGAATTCTCTTCTAGTTCTGTACAGGCTGCCCGGCCTCAACGATCTGAGCTTTGTTAACTTGGCCCTTGTTGTCACGGATGAACATATAGCCCTTATCGACGCGGCATTGTATTCGCTGCCCGGAATTCATCTCGACGTTAGGACCGGGCCGCTCAATCTGATAGTTCAGTTTGCCAACCCGAATGAAATACAGAATGCTGTTGCGGGTCGCACCCGACATCTCGGACGGCGTTTCATTTGCCCACATCGTCACGTCACACGTTCTATAGGACTGAGCAAAACCCGTTGCCACAGCCAGCAGCACAAACCAGATGCAGTGTTTCAAAACCACGAGTCCTCCGCTAGTGTATTTAGCAACACTCGGATTTTTGATTGGGCCCGCTTTTTCTTCACCTCAATCTTAGGATCGTGTGCCGGTGTTGATGTTGCTGAATCTGTTTGAAGTCCCCGGATAGTTACCGCCGCTTTTTCGCTATTAGGGTCACGCCTTTGGGGGAAGTTGGCGCAGGCCCATTCGTGCACCTGGCGGGATCCATACAAGCGCCAGCCCGTGAACGTGGCGATAGAGCAACAGGACGCGCACGGGACAGAAATCCTCGGCTAACCGATCATTTTGCGCTGCTCGCCGATGCGGCGCTCGCGCTCGTTGGCGAATCGCTCCACGCCCCGGAAGATCGAGTCGGGATCGAGATGCGCTTCCGCGATCACGTCGGCTTCCAGGCCGCCGCTTCGCCAGTGGTTGTCGAAGTCGGACGTGAGGGAATACTCATCGGTCAGCGGACCGAGGTTGCGCAGCGGCCACATGCGTCGCGTGCCCGTCGATACCACCATCAAATCGTAGCGTGCCTCGGGGGGCAGCACGGAATCGCGATAGGCTTGTGGCTGGCGATCGAACAAATCCTCGCTGATCGCCGCGATCACCTTCACGTTCACCCCAGCCGCTTCGAGTCTCGGAAGCGCTTTCACGAGGTTGAAAGTGGAGCTCGATCCTTGCGCAATCACGTAACCGTGGCGCGGCTTGCAGGGCGCGAAATCGCGGATCACGTACAAGCCCTTTGCCGCCGCGCGCAGATCGGTGTCGGCGAAATGGTTGCGGTCCGCGACTGGAAAGTCGGGTCGCGCCACTTCAATCGTGATGATGCCCACGTGCCGATCGCGTGCGGCGATCTCCGCTGCCGCGAAATAACCGGGGGCGACATCGTTGTAATCCCAGAAACTCAGATTGATTACCTGACCGCGCGGAAACAGCTTCCACACTTGCGGCGCAAAGATACCGAAGTGCGTGCGCGCGTCGGCCGCGGTTTCAGGACCCGAATGCGCAGCCAGAATGTGCAGCACGCCGACGCGGAATTTGCTGTCCTGGTTTTGCTGACTCCAGACACGGGCCGGAGTGTACATCAGGGGAGTAAACGCTCCGTAGGTGCCGCTCAAAGCCCAGACACCGGCGAATTTTTCGGGATCGACGGAAGCGCTCTGACTCACCAACCCGATCGCGGTCGAAACATTGCCGGCTTCCTGAATAGGCGCTTTCAACCGCGTGCCAAGCGGATTACTTGTGGGATTGTAGTGGCCCCACAAGCTACCGTGTTCCACGTTGATCGACTCGGAAAGGTCGGCGGCCACGGTGAAGAACCGTCCTTCGGTGACGTAATTCATCCACTTAATGATTTCGGAGATCGCGCGCCGCGCTCCTGCCACTTCGCCCGGCTTCTTGAACAGCGCAATGCTGACCTGCTTCTCCGCACCGGAAATCGCGTTGCGAATCGAGACTTTCTGCGGTTCTTCCGGCAGCGCCGCGACGCGCAGGCGATCGTCGAGGAACGGATCGCTCACGGCGGAGATGCGCAACTTTACGTCGTCGCGCACGGTGTCGCCAATCTCCACCAGGCGGTCGGCGAGCCGATCTCCCAATCCGTTGCGGTCGAGCAGCGACATCACAACGTCGAGATTTGTTTTGAACTGGATCAGCCGCTCACGTGTGTCCGTAACTGGGCCCTTGCGAATTCCTTGGAACTCCACGCCGTAGTGCTTCTCGAACGTCTGCGCCAGCGCGACAAAATACTCCGAGTTCATCTTTAGGGCGTAGGGATGGCTTGGGTAACTCACTAATTGATCGCCGGCGTAGCCAGTAATTTTTCCGTTGGCAGCCGCGGGCCAATAACCCTTGACGGTTTTGCCGATCGTGACGATGGGACGCCGGTCGTGCGGGTCCACGGCGTCCATTGCTTTCAGCGCCGCGGTCACTTCGCCGTAATCGTTGCCGTTCGCCAGCGTAAAGACATTCCAGCCATACGATGTCCACTGATTCACGAGGTCGTAGCAGGATCCGAGGTCCGCGCAGATCACCCCGCCAATCGGGCCGCCAATCAGACAATCATCGATGCCCGCGTTGTTGTCAGAAACCATTACGCGCAATCGCTTGCCCACCTGCAGCGCGAGCGCCTGCGTCTTCAACTCCTGCGCGTGACCCTCGGTCAGCGCGAATTCGCCTTCCAGCGCGATTACCTTCGGCGACTCGGGCGCACCCGCAAAATCCCAGAACGCGGCTTTGCCCGCAGCCGTCGCGATGCCAATGCCCGAGGGGCCGCCATTCACGTCGTTGGTGAGGTCGGTGCTCTCGGCATGCCCCTGGAGTGCACGAATACCACGGCCCTTCGCTTGCGCGAACAAAGGATCATCTTCCAACCCGGCGTCGCGCAGCAGGGTCTTCAGCGCGCCCGCGCCGCGACGGAATCCCAGCCCGTCGATCGGCAGCATCGCCACGTGCGGCTCGACGCGATAACGCGGATCGCCGGTCTGCTGGTACTTGCGATACAGCGCCTGGCCCATGATCATCCACAGCGCGTAGCAGGTAGGGACCGAATGGCCCGCAGCCATCATGAATTTGTCGGAGTAAGGATGCTTTGGCCGGCGATAGTCGTAACGAAGTCCGCCGTTCTCAGGGCCGGCCAAGTGCGCTGCCACGTTGTACGGGGTATAGGCAAGCGGTCCGCCTAGATGCCCCGTCTGCGCGTAATTTCCCAGCAGCACCAGGGTCATGCAGGTCATGTATCCGATGTCGTCGAGCAGCGGATCGTAGGCCAAAGGTTGTTGCTGCGAGGGGGAAGGAATTGCCTGAATGCACGATGTCATAGAGGGTGTCAAAAAGAACTACGTTCTTAGTATCAACGAAAATCGGTATCAAGGAAAACCTGAAACTCGCCCGGATGATGCTCTGTCTAAGGAGAATTTAATCGCCTTGGACGGCAACCACGCCGTTTCCGGGTCCCAACCCCACGTGCCCCATTTCCGCCGGAGATTCAATCCTTCCATAACGCTGATTCCCCATAGATCTCTAATTTTTCATGGCCAGCGAAGTGCACGTACCAGGCGTGGCCGAAAGCACGCCGGCATTGTGCGCGTCCAAGAAGCCGTCTGGCGTCTGGTGTTGGGCTTGCTCTCCACCAGCCGACGGCCGCCCATGCCACCGATATTGCTATGGATACCGAGATCTTGCAGGACTACCTGGCCGAGGCGCATGAACTGCTGACGAAAGCACAGGCGGATACTCTTTGCCTCGAATTCGAGCCCGGCAATGTTGAGGCTCTCGCATCCCTGTTTCGTGCTTTTCATACCATCAAAGGTGGCGCCGGTTTTCTTGAGATTGAGTCCCTCGTCGAATGGGCCCATCAGCTGGAAAACCTGCTGGACAAGCTGCGCTCTCGCACACTACCGGTTACGACGGATCGCATTGACGCGATCCTGAAAGGGATCGACGTCATCGACCGTATGTTGGGCGAGCTCTCGCACGAGAAAAACCCTGAGCCTGGCCCACCGGAATTGCAGCGGCTTATCCAGGCGCTCGCCACGGAAGAACCGGGCCGAGCAGAAACTATCTCGGAAGCGAAAACACAACAAACCGGCGTGTCCGGAACCACGGAGCCTCTTACGCCAGTCGTCGCCGATGTTGGCGGTCGTGCGCCCGGCGAATTGCCTGCCGCCGGCGCAGCGTCCACCTCTCGCAGCAATGCGGTGGAAACGCTGCTGCACATTGACGCGGTCCGTCTGGACGCGGTCATGAATCAGGTGGGAGAACTGGTCCTGCTTCGCAATCGCCTGGTCTCCGCTGTGGGATCGCTTGGCAAAGAGAACGATGGCATGACCCGCATCGCCCGCGAGATGGACTTGACCGTGAACGACATTCAAAACACGGTGATGCGGTTGCGCATGCAGCCCTGCAAGCGACTGTTTCAACAACTGCCCAGGGTGGTTCGCGATATCTCGCGGCAGCTGGGTAAGGAGGTGCGGCTCGAGATCTCCGGCGAGGAGGTAGAGATCGACAAGACCGTGGTGGACGCACTCTCCGCTCCGCTGACCCATCTGGTGCGCAACAGCCTGGATCACGGCATCGAAACCCCCGAACTGCGCCGGGCGGCGAACAAACCGTGCCCCGCCGTACTCACCGTCGCTGCTATTCACCTCGGCGACAAAGTACGCGTCGAAGTCGCAGATGACGGCCAGGGAATCGACCACCGGCTGGTCACGCAAACCGCCATCGATAAAGGAATCATCACCTCGTTGCAGGCCGCCCGCCTGTCGGAGCAGGAGGCGCTGGAGCTGATCTTCTGCCCCGGCTTCTCGACCAAGCAGCAGACCTCGAACCTCTCCGGAAGGGGGGTGGGCATGGATGTGGTCAAACAGACCACCCACCGGCTCCGCGGGCGCGTCTCGATCGATACCCGGCCCGGCTTGGGCACGCGCATCGCCATGGAATTTCCCCTCACTCTGGCGGTGCTGCCGGTGCTTTATTTGCGGCTGCGCCAGGACATTTATGCCTTGCCGATCTCGGTCATCGATAGCCTGGCCGAACTGGAGGAGTGCCGGGTACATCGCGTCGCCGGACGCATGCTGTATCGCGTCGACAGCACCCACACCGTGCCGCTCGTCGATCTGGGAGCCATTCTTCAGGACAGTCCCATGCGTCCAAGCTCGGAAAGCGTGGAAGGGATACTGACTGAGCGGGGGCTTTTCGTCGTCTCCGAGGTGCTTGGTAACGAGGATTCGGTGGTCAAACCCATTGATTTTCTCCCCGGCCAGAACTGGTATCAGGGAGCCACCATTTCGGGCGAAGGTAGCGTCGTGCTCATTCTCGACGCCGGCGCCCTGAGCGCAACGGCCTCTAGCGCGGCCGAGGGAGGCGTGTGATGGACATTGGCCGCGTCATGCAGATCATGGACGCCTCGTATCGCACTCGCCGAATCATCGAACATTCGCTGCATGAAATCGACCGGCGCGCCCTGAATGCCATGGTCTTGGTCAAGCGGCATGGCAACAAACTGGCGGGCTATGGAGTGGTGGCGCACTCATTCCGTGAGCAGGCGGCCCAGCTGGAAAAAGCTGCGGCTCCCCTACAGCAGTCTATCGCTCCGCTGGTGCGGGCGAACATGCGCATTCTGCAGCTTCGCCGCTATGCGGAAGTGTTCCGCCGCGCAGTCAAGAACACCGCCGCCGGACGCGGCGTCGGTTGCACCCTCTGTGGATCGGCGAAGGGCTGGCAGCACAGCATCGCCGAAGAAGAAGCCGGCGCGCAGTCGATTCTGCGCCATCTCGTGCAGATTGCCATACGGCTGCAGGAAGGCATCGCGGAGCAGGAGTACGTCGTAACGAACGGCCGCATCGAAGCTGCACTTTCCGAGCGCAGCGGCGCCCCGCTCATGCGGGTCTCGCAGGAGATGGGCGTCGCCGTGGCCAGCGTGCGCGAGGCCATCGGCGGGTATCGCAACGATCTGGAGGAGGTACTGCATGAAAGCAGCACCGGTATTTGAAGCCGGTAACCACCGCTGGTGGGTCCTGTACGATCACGATGAGCGGCGCGTGATTGACTCGAACGTGTACGTCCTGGAGTCCAACGGCCAGAGCGCGGTGCTCGATCCGGGCGGCTTTGAGATCTTTCCGGAAGTGCTGGCGGCAGTGGCCGAGGTGGTGCTGCCGTCTTCCATTCGCAGTGCTTTCGTCTCTCATCAGGATCCCGACATCGCCTCCAGCCTGCCTCTGTGGAACGCCTGCAACGGCAACATCGAATGGCACATTCCCTCCCTGTGGGAGGGTTTCATCCGCCACTACGGCGCGCTCGACGCCAAGTTCCTCTGCATTCCGGATGAAGGGGGCTCCATGGTTGTCGGCGGCCGCAAGCTGGAATTCATTCCCGCGCATTATCTGCACGCTTCGGCGAACTTTCATGTTTACGACCGCGAAGCCAAGGTCTTCTTTTCCGGCGATGTTGGCGCGGCGCTGTTGCCGGCGGGACACAGCACATGGGCCGGGCGCCAGGGCCCCGAATCGGCCAAGGCCTTCGACGAGCACATCCAGCACGCCCAGTACTTTCACCAGCGCTGGATGCCATCCAATCGCGCCAAGAAAGACTGGATCGATCGCGTCCGCCAGCTCGACATCGATTTTCTTTGCCCGCAGCACGGCGCCATCTATGCCGGCGAAAACGTACAACGATTTCTCAACTGGTTCGACGGGCTGACTGTCGGGACCGTATTTCCCCGCTGAAGGAGACCATCATGGCAAGTGCATTGACCAGCACGAGTCTCGACGACGAAGGCGGCATGATTGCCGGCGCAAAACCCAACCACAAATCCGTCGAGGTGTCCGGCCGCCGGCGCCGGAATGGCCGCACCTTGGTCGGGCGGCCGCAACGCGCATTCCAGCCGGCCAAAGACAGCCACCGTGAAAAGGAAGTGCTGCTACAACACGCCCAGGCACTACTAGAGCCTTTGGCCAGCCTGGAGATGCTTTGCGAGGCTGACGAGAAGATGGAGAACATCGTCTTCTATATGAATCGGGCGGCAACGGAGACCATGGAATTGAATTACAAGCGGCTCAATCCCCCGCTGCGTGGAGCGGACGTGCGCGGCGCCCTGGGCCGCTCCATCCACCAGTTTCACCGCGACCCGGAACGAATTCGCAAAATCCTTCGCGACCTGCTGGCCGGCACCCTGCGCGAGCACACCACGGAGCTGCTGCTCGGCGGGGTTACCTTTACCCTGAGCTTTACGCCGGTCCGCAGCCCGCAGGGAAAGGTGGTGGCGTTCCACGCCTCGTGGCGCAACGTCAGCGACGCCAAGCTCGCCGAGGACGTCATCAACAGCATGAGCAAGGGCGCCGCCGAGAGCGCCACGTCGCTTACGGGAGTTGCCCGCGAGACCGACCTCGCCATGAACGACGTGGGCGGGACGCTGAACGGGTTGGCGCGGTCGGTCGGCGACAGCCGTAAAGCGTCGCAGGGACTGATCGCGCAGGTCGGTGCCATCGGCCGGATCGCGCAGACGATTCGTGAGATCGCTTATCAGACCAACCTTCTTGCCCTCAACGCCGCCATCGAGGCCGCACGCGCTGGCGAACATGGCCGCGGTTTTGCCGTCGTCGCCGACGAAGTCCGCAATCTCTCCAAGCGCGTACAGAAAGCGACCGAAGAAGTGCAAAGCAACATTGCGGACATCGAAGGATCAGCGCGCGAGATCGAGACCGCCAGCCATTCGGCGGAGCAAACTGCGCACCGCGCCGAGTCGATCACCCACTCGCTGGCGGAACGGATTCGTTCCCTGCACACCCTGGTGGCGGCGATGCATATTGACTCCGCTTGCAACGAACACAAGGTTTTCGTGCGCAATGTTCTGGCTGAACTCACCAACAGCAAGACCGCTGCCGGCAGCGAGGTGCCGGACCATCGCCAGTGCATGTTCTATCGCTGGTACGACGGCCTCGGCAGAGAGTTCCTCGGCCAGCAGGCTGCCTTCCGCGAAGCCGAATCTCCTCATGCTCTGCTGCACAAGACGGCCCAAGCCATTCGCGTCGCCTTACAGGGCGGCAACCGCGACGAAGCCATGCGTTTGGGTGCAGAAATCTCCGGCATTCAGCAGGATTTCCTCGACAAGCTGGGGGCCATGGGCGCCACCATCACCCAAGAACGGGCATGAAGGAGTTCTTATGAGTGACGTACTGCGGGAAGTCGACGAACGGTCCAAACTAGCGGGCACGAACAAATTCGAGCTGCTCATCTTTCGCCTGGGAGAAGACCAGAACTCACACACGCGCGAAGTCTTCGGCATTAACGTCTTCAAAGTGCGCGAAGCCCTGATTATGCCGCCCATCACGCCCATGCCCGGCGCTCCCAAGCATGTGCTGGGAGTGGCCAACATCCGCGGCCAGATCATTCCCGTGGTGGATCTTCCCTCGGTCGTGGGTTGTACGCCCAGGACGCGCAACATCCTGCTGGTCACCGAATACGACCGCTCGGTGCAAGGCTTCGCGGTGGAAGAAGTTGAGGAGATTGTGCGGCTGGAGTGGGGACGCGTGATCTCCGCAGAGGGCTCGGCTGTGGGTGGTATGGTAGCCAGCCTGGCGCGCCTGGACGAAAAGGCGGAAAACTCTCGCCTGGCCTTAATTCTGGATGTGGAGGCCATACTGCGCGAGGCCCTGCCGTCGCGATTCAACAGCGGAGGCGAGATCGTGCCGGCCGCGCCCATCGAGATTCCGAAAGGTAGCATTGTGCTCTTTGCTGACGACTCCCGGGTGGCCCGCCAGCAGATCGAGGCCGTGCTGACTCGGCTCGGCATTTCTTTCGTCAGTACCAAAACCGGCAAAGAAGCCTGGGACCGCCTGAAGGTCCTCGCGCAGGAGGCGCGATCGGCGGGCACTCCGCTGCGCCAGAAAGTAGCTATGGTGATGACTGATCTGGAGATGCCCGAGATGGACGGCTTCACCCTGACGCGCCAAATCAAAGAAGACGACACTTTGAAGGGCATTCCGGTCATCATTCATTCTTCGCTGTCCGGCTTGGCCAACGAGGCCCAAGCCAAGGTGGTGGGTGCGGACAGCTATATCGCCAAGTTCGTGCCCGACGAACTTGCGCATGCGGTGAGCAAACTCCTGACGGCCCCAGCGAATTGGGCAGATCAGTCGCTGACTCGATAGGTAGTTCGCATCCATCGACTGCGGCCCGAACTTCGTTCTTCCAAGCAGGTGCCTCGACTAGCGGGCCCGGCACTGGCCGGAGCGCAGGAATTCGGCCGCGTCATCGGCAGACAACGGCTTGGCGAAGTGGTATCCCTGCCCTTCCTTGCAGCCCCAAAGTTTCAGCAACTTCAGCTGTTCCTCCGTCTCGATGCCTTCGGCCACGACCTCGCGTCCCAGCTCGCGGCCCAAGCCAATTGCGGCCCGTATGATGGCGTTGCTCCCGGGGTCGTAGGGGACGTCCTTGAGGAAGGTTTGCGCGACCTTAATGCGACAGCCGGGAAAACGTCGCAGATACTCCAGCGAGGAGTACCCGGTTCCGAAATCGTCGATGGCGATGCTGATGCCGAGCGCCTGAAGTTTTCGCACCAGATCACCATTGTGCTGCCAGGCATCGATCAGGGTTGCCTCCGTTAATTCGATCTCCAACTGGCGGGGAGACATCCGGTTCTCGCTAAGCACCTCGGAAATCTCGATACTCAGGTCAGCAGGCCCTTTCAACTGCACTGGAGAAACGTTGACTGCAATGACTGGCACTTGAATTCCCCGGTCCAGCCAGCGGCGGGCTTGCCGGCACGCGGCGCGCAGTACCCAGCGGCCAAGGGTGACCATCAGGCCGCTGTTTTCCGCCAAGGGGATAAACTCAGCGGGAAGAATCGTTCCACGCTGCGGATGCCGCCAGCGCACCAGCGCCTCCAGCGCCGAGATCTTCCCCGTCAGGAGCTCGATCTCGGGCTGATAGACCAGAAACAATTCATTGTTCTCGATGGCCTGCTCCAGGTCCGCCAGCAAGCTGACACGCTGGCGCATTTCCGAGTGCATGGAATCGGTAAAGAAGCGGAAGGTGTTCCGGCCTTCCGCCTTGGCGCGATATAAGGCGAGATCGGCCTTTCCCATCAGGCTCTCGGGAGTTTCTTCCTGCTGGTCCAGCTGTGCGATGCCGACGCTGATGGCAGCCCTCACCTTGTTGTCGCCGAGCAGAAAAGGGAAACTCGCGGCAGCAATGATCTTGTTCGCCAGAGCGGCCGCACCACCGGAATCGGTTTGGGTAGCCAGGATGGCAAACTCATCGCCGCCGAGGCGAGCCACTTTGTCGACGCCACGCAGGGCGCGCCGCAGCCGGCCCGCAACTTCCTGCAGCAGCAGATCTCCCACGGGATGACCCAGAGTATCGTTGATGTCTTTGAAGTGATCCAGATCGAGGTACAGGATAGCCAGGGGGCCAGCGCCGCGGCCGGCTTGTGCGACGGCCTCCCGCACCTGCTCGGCAAACACGGTGCGGTTGGGCAATCCGGTCAACGCATCGTGGCGCGCCAGCCAGGCCACTCGCTCCTCAGCTTGCTTGCGCAGGCTGATGTCGCGCAGCACGCCGAATGCCCACCATTCGCCGTTG
>Ga0335072_10005851_pt1 | contig 18072 bp, 14 predicted proteins | sample Lox_Sample_21_FD_206725 | JGI IMG/M metagenome (GOLD analysis project Ga0335072, IMG submission 206725) | Soil microbial communities from Loxahatchee National Wildlife Refuge, Florida, United States - Lox_Sample_2.1 | ecosystem: Environmental > Terrestrial > Soil > Wetlands | place: USA... | reverse complement strand
CATCGGCAGGAAGCCGGTGCTGCTCGCCGGGAACACGGACGAGCTGGCTCCGTTCACGAGCGAGGGAGTCGTTACCCACGCCGTGAACCTGAAGTCAACGATGGACGGCAGGTACCTGCTGACCAAGCCCTACAACATCGGTAAAGAAGACCTGAGTATCTGGATGTGGGAGCCCACCCGATGAGCACTGGATTTGACGCACCGGGCGTGAGCAGCCCCGTGACCACGTTCGCAGGACAGGGGCTGGCGCCGCTTGGCCAGACCCCGATGGGCGAGCCGAATGGCCGACCGACCGTTTCCATCGTGCTTCCCTGCTACAACGAGGAGGGGCACGTCGTCGCCGAGGTGGAGCGGATCACCGCGACGATGGACGCGAGCGGCTACAACTACGAGCTGCTGTGCGTGGACGACTGCTCGACTGACACGACCCTGGCCAAGCTGCAGGAGATCGCGCCGCGCTTTCCCCGGATGACCGTTGTCCCGTTCCTGCGCAACGGCGGCTCGGGCACGGTGCGCCGGATCGGCACGCAGCGCTCCCGCGGCGACATCGTCGTGTGGACCGACGCGGACATGACCTACCCGAACGAGCGGATCCCCGAGCTGGTCGAGCTGCTCGAGAAGGACGTGAAGATCGACCAGGTCGTCGGCGCTCGCACGGTTGAGCAGGGCACCTACAAGTTCGCCCGGGTGCCGGCCAAGTGGACGATCCGCAAGATCGCCGAAGTTCTCACCGGCACGAAGATCCCGGACCTGAACTCGGGGCTGCGCGCCTTCCGGCGGGAGGTCTCCCTTCCCTACCTGCGGCTGCTGCCTCCCGGTTTCTCCTGCGTGACCACGATCACGGTCTCGTTCCTTTCCAACCAGCACCCCGTGTACTACATGCCGATCGACTACTACAAGCGAGCCGGCAAGTCGAAGTTCAAGTTCTTCAAGGACGCCTACCGCTACATCCTCCAGGTGCTGCGGATGGTCATGTACTTCAACCCGCTCAAGGTGCTCATGCCGCTAGCGCTGACCCTGCTCGGCATCGGCGTCGTGAAGGGCATCTTCGACGTGGTCGATCACCCCGTCAAGATCGCGATCGACACGGTCCTGATCTTCGTCACCGGCCTGATCATCGCCTCGATGGCCCTCCTGGCCGACCTGATCGTCAGATCCAGAGGCGACGTTTGACCCGAGGCCCGGCCCCGCGAGGGGCCGGGCCTTTTTACTTGACGATCTTCTCGATGAGCGGGGCCACGACCTGCGCGGGCGCGAAGGCCTTGTCGGCCAGCTCGCGCGCGGCGGCCCGCAGTTCAGCCAGCTTGCCCCGGTCGCCGGCCAGCTCGAGCAGCGCGGCCGCGAGCGCGTCAGCGTCACCCGGTGGTACCAGCAGGGCGCTCTCGCCCAGCACGCGCCGCTGCGGCGCGGTGTCCGAGGTCACGATCGCGCACCCGGCCGCCGCCCCCTGAAAGACCTTGTTCGGCACTACGCGGCGGGCCTTCTCGCCAGTGCCGAAGATGCCCAGGCAGACGTCGTGCCCGGCGACGATGGCGGGCAGCTCGGCGGCGGGCACCCACTCCATCCAGCGCACCGCCCCGCTGGCCTCGGCCGCGGACTTCGCCTCGGCCTGGTCCTGGCCGCGCCCGATCATCGTGACCTCGATGTTCGCGTCGGCCAGCTTCCCAACCGCTGCCCCGATCGCCGGGGTGCCCTGCAACGGGGTATACAACCCGTAGAAGACGACCCGCAGCGTCCCGTCTTCGGCCGACGCCGGGACGCTGCTCCCGGCCGCCGCCCGGCCGGCCTCGTACCACGCGGCCGGGGCACCCACAGGGACCACCACGCCGCGGCCACGGTGCCGCTCGGGAAGGGTGGCGAGATGCTCATCGGTGTCGACCACGATCACGTCGGCCGCGCCCAGCGCGGCCGAGTCGATCATCCGCAGCAGGGCCTGCCGGGGCCCGCCGTCCAGGCGGCGGTCCTTGCCGGTGTCGCTGGCGTTGATGAGGTGGTCTAGCACGATGGGAATCCGCCGGCGGCGCGCCAGTCCCCGCACCCGGAACACCAGCCGGGCGAGGTGGACGTCGAAGTGCCCGAGGTACCCGACCACGACCACGTCCGGTGCGGGCATAAAGAAGGCACGCGTGGCCAGTGTCGTCCACCGGCTGGCTAGTCTGCCTATCATCGTCGGGATGCCGATCCACGGCTTGGCGAGCAGGTTCACCCGGTCCGCGGTAGACAGCCCGAGCGGTGCGTTGCACTCGGCAACATCAAGGCCATGGGCCGACAATCCTTCAGAAATGGTGAGGATTCGGGGGTGCATGGACGTGTCATAGGTGCCAAACAACATGATGCGCATGATGTCTCGCAGCCTAGCGCCCTGGCATCAGCCAGGAGGGACGTCCACTAGGAGGGACGAGAGAGTCGTCACATCATGGACAAAATCGCCCGTTTTAGCCCGGCCTGTGGGGAGTTGCTGGCACGCTGGGGTAGGCGGAACATGGTCCGAATGCCGACTTCGCGATTACGACCGTGCGGGGCCGCCTAGAATAACGCTGTTCCGCACCCGGTTCGTGGCAATAATCATGGTTCGGCACCGACGGATGCCTCACAGCTAGATAGCACTGTACGCAGAAACCGAGGACTGATACATGCGCGTCACCGCCATCGGCATCGGCTACCTGGGCCTGACCCACGCCGTCTGCATGGCCGACCTGGGCCACCAGGTGCTGGCCATCGATGTCGACGTGGAGAAGGTCGAGAAGGCATCGCGAGGGGAGACCCCCTTCTTCGAGCCTGGGCTGGAACCGCTGCTGCGCAAGAACCTTGACGCTGGCCGGCTGCGCTTCACCACCTCCTTCGAGGAGATCGCGGAGTTCGGCGAGGTTCACTTCCTCTGCGTCGGCACTCCGCAGAAGCCGGGCGAGACCGCCGCCGACCTCAGCTACGTCTATGGCGCCCTTGACGCCCTCGCGCCTCACCTGACCCGCGAGGTCCTTATCGTCGGCAAGTCGACGGTCCCGGTGGGCACCGCGCGCGACCTGCTGAACCGCGCCCAGGCCACGGCTCCGGCCGGCCAGGACGTGAACCTGCTGTGGAACCCCGAGTTCCTCCGCGAGGGCTACGCCGTCCAGGACACGCTGACCCCGGACCGCTTCGTCTTCGGCGTGACCAGCGACGAGGCCGGCCGTCAGGCGGACGCGACCATCCGCGAGGTCTACGCCACTCCGCTGAACTCCGGCATCCCCGGCATCACCATGGACCTGGAGACGGCCGAGCTGGTCAAGGTGTCGGCCAACTCCTTCCTCGCGACCAAGATCTCCTTCATCAACGCGATGGCTGAGATGTGCGAGGCGGCCGGCGCCGACGTGATCGCGCTGGCCAACGCGATCGGCATTGACGAGCGGATCGGCCGCAAGTTCCTGTCGCCCGGCCTCGGCTTCGGCGGCGGCTGCCTGCCCAAGGACATCCGCGCGTTCCGCAGCACGGCCGGCAGCAAGGGCGTCGACTCGATCGTGCAGCTGCTGACCACCGTCGACGAGATCAACCTGGGCCGCCGCGAGCGGGTGACCACGCTGGCCCGCGAGGCCGTCGGGGGTGACCTGTCCGGCAAGAAGATCGCGGTCCTTGGCATCGCCTTCAAGCCGAACACCGATGACCTGCGTGACTCCCCGAGCCTTGACATCTGCAAGCGGCTCGTCGCTGAGGGCGCGGTCGTGTCGGTGCACGACCCGGTGGCCAACGCCAACGCCGCCCGCAGCTACCCGGACTTCCGTTACGCCGACTCGGTGCACGAGGCGCTGGCCGAGGCCGAGGTCGTGCTGCACCTCACCGAGTGGGCCGAGTTCCGGGCCATCGACCCGGTGGCGGTAGCCGAGATCGTGGCCCAGAAGGTCCTCATCGACGCCCGCTCGGCGCTGGACGCTGACGCCTGGCACGCGGCTGGCTGGGCCGTCTACCGGCCGGGCCAGCCCGCCAAGATCGGCTAGCGGCCCGTCCTCAGGCGGTCGGCCAGCTCGGCGAGCAGCGCGACGACACCAGCGGGGCCGTCGACCGTCAGGTCGGCGGCCCGCGCTACTTCCGGCACCTCTGGGCTGGCGCTCGCGACCGCGCAGCCTTGCCAGTGACCCGCGGCGCGCTGGGCACCGATTTCCGCGAACGCGGACAGGTCGCCCAGGTCGTCACCGCAGAACAGCACGGAGCGGCTCGCCCGCTCGGCGGCGAGGGCGCGCAGGGCCGAGCCCTTGTCGACGGCGGCCGGGCGGAGCTCAAGGACGAAGCGGCCTGGTTCGAGGGCTAGGCCGGTCCGTTCTGCCAGGTCGGAAAGGGGAGGCCGGAGTGCGGCGAGCGCGCCCTGGGGGTCGGCGGCCTGGCGGGTGTGAACGGCCAGGGCCGTCCCCTTGTCCTCGACCCGGGTGCCCTCGGGCGCGCTCGCGTCATCGAGCACACTCGACAGTAGTCGCCGGGCCTGGTCCACTGCCTCGGGCACGGCCGCGGCCGTCACCTGCCCGTCGTGCCAGCGCTCGGCCCCGTAATGGCCCAGGACAATCAGGCCGGGCACCCCGGCGAAGCCGCCCAGCCGGACCGCGTCGGCGGCCGGGCGCCCGGTGATGATGGCCACCGTCCCCACCGCGGCGCCCAGCCGGGCCAGGGCCTCGGCCGCCCCGGGGCAGGCGCGGGCGTCGGCCGGATCGGGGACGATCGGTGACAGCGTCCCGTCGAAGTCGGAGGCGATCAGCGCTCCGCCCGGGTCAGCCAGGATCGCGTCAAGCCCCGCTTGCCCGTCCCGCGTGCTGGCGCTAGGCAGTGCCACGCCTCATCCCTTCCTCCATGCGCATGTGACTTGATCTACCCAGCGGAGTGGCTCAGGTGGCGTCCTGGCGCGGTGAGCGCAGAGCGGCACGGCGGGCACGCTGGGCGCGCAGCCGCTTGACCAGGGACGGGTCGAACACAAGTGCTTCCGGCTTGTCGATGAGCTCGTTGAGCACCTGGTAGTAGCGCGTCGCCGACATCCCCAGCGTCTCCGCGATGCCTTGCTCCTTGGCGCCCACAGAACGCCACGTTCCCCGCTCGAACACCAGCACCCGCCGATCGCGATCTGACAGGGCGGGCATCGGGTTCACCTCCGGGTCGGGCACGGTGCGGGCCGCGTCCACACAGTGTCTCACAGCCCAGAGCGAGCCAAACGGTAACCGTCACGCGCAGATAACGTCTCAGGGCACATATCGCGTGGCGCATGTCGCCGGCGGCACGCGCGTGACACCATGAGGTACCTCCGCCCTCCCTACGCCCAGGACGGGTCCCAGAGCACCGTGCGTATGCGACTGTCTAGCGGCACAAGGCCACTCGTCGTGGCCGTGGCCATCATGTCCGGCGGCCTGCTGGCCATCCCGCCACTGTCCGCCGCGGCCAGCACCACCTCGGCCGCAAGCACATCGGCCGGCGTCGCCATCCCCGGCCTGGCCGGGCAATGGTGGCTGGGGGCCCTCGGCGTCCCGCAAGCCTGGCAAGGCTTCCCCGGCCGGCGGTCAGCGGCCACCCTGCCCGGTGCGGGCGTGACCGTGGCCGTGCTGTCGACCGGCGTCGACTCCTCGCATCCGGACCTCGCGGGCGACGTGACCACTGGCCCCGACCTCAGCCACTCAGGTGCAAGTCCAGGCGACCCGTACTGGGGTGTGGAGGGAACCGCCGTGGCCAGCCTCATCGCCGGCCACGGGCACGGTCCCCGCGACGGGCTTGGCACCGGCTCGCAGGGCATTACCGGGGTCGCACCGGGCGCCCGGATCCTGTCGTTGCGCGTCACCCTGGAGTACAACGACCCGCGCAATGCCAACGCGGAGATCACCCGCGAACTGCCGAACGCGATCGCCGCCGGGATCAGGTACGCGGTCAGCCACGGCGCCTCGGTGATCGCCCTGCCGCTCGACCCGGGCTCGCTGGGGTCCCCACTGAAGGGGGATCCGGCCGCCGCGGGCGGCAGCCCGGCCGAGCGGGCCGCCGTCGCGGCGGCCCTGGCCGCCAACGTGGTCCTGGTCGCCCCGGCGGGCGACAACGCGGCCAGCACCGGCGCCGTGAACTACCCGGCCGCCTACCCCGGCGTGATCGCGGTGGGCGCCACCGACCGCAACGGCTCGGTTGAGCCGTTCTCGAGCACCCAGCCCTACGTGGCCCTGACCGCCCCCGGCGCGGGAGTGACGCCGGCCGCGCCCACCGGCGGTTATGACGCCATCAAGACCACCGACATGTCGGCCGCCCTGACGGCGGGGGTCGCGGCCCTGGTCCGCGCCCGCTACCCGCACCTGTCGGCGGCGCAGGTCACGCGGGCCATCGAGCACGGCACCACCTCGGGGGCGGCGGGCCACCACCCGGCCGGGACCGGGGCGGGCGCGCTCAGCGCGCCGGGCGCCCTGCGGCAGGCGGCGGCCCTCGCGGCGGCCCTGTCCCCCGGCTCCGTGCCGACCAGGCAGGCCCCGGCCCCGGGGCAGTCGGCGGCCAGCCCGCGCTCGGCCGGCCAGGCGACCAGCGCGCCGTCCAGCCTGGGCGGCGAGGCCCGGTCGGCCCTGCGGGACGTGGCCCTGGGCGCGGGCGTCCTCATACTGCTCCTGGCCGCCCTGCTGGTCGTGGCCAAGTCCAGGCGGCGGCAGGCCCGGGCACTGCGGCTCAGCCTGACACCGGGCCGACTGGAGCGGCCGGTGCTGGCCGCCCGGCAGGCACCCTCGGGCCGGCTGGCGATCACCAGTGGCTTCCAGGCCCTGTCCAGTCACGGGACGCACGCGGCCGGCCGCGACCGTTCCACCTCGCCGAACCCGGCGGTCACTGGCCCGCTGTCCCTGGGCGGGTCGCGCGGCGCGGGCCTGACGGTAGCGGGCGGTGCCGCACCGGCCAGCCCGGCGACGGAAGGCACCACGGCCCGGCCCAAGCGCACCTCCCCACTGGCCCGCAGCGGCTCGCTTGGGCAGATAGGGCGGCCGCCGATCCGTCCTGACCAGCCTTACGACTCGGTGCCCTGGGAGCCGGCCCGGCTGCCGGCCGACGACTCGCGGGGCTTCCCCCGCGACCACTGGTCGCTGCCCCGCCCGCCGTGGGAGCGGGCCGCCGATCCGCTGGCGGCCACCCCGGTCGCTCCGGACGACCCGGCCTGGCGGGCACCGCACACCGGCCCCATGTACGTGTGGGACCCGGCCACCAACTCCGGCCCGTTCCCGATCATCCCCCAGGACGACTAGCCCGCGACGGCTCGGGCGGTCCTTCGGTGTTAGTCGCGGAGCTCGGGGACGGTGGCCGCTGGGCCGGTCGTGGCATCGGGCGCGGTGAGCTCCTGGACTCCGCGCTTGAGGCCGAACAGCCCGACGACCGCCGCGACCACCATGATGACGCCCATGCCGAACAGGACATCGTGAGTCGCGCTGGCGAAATCGGCCCGGATGAACGGCGGGATGGTCGCCGTGTTGCCGTTGCCGCCCTGCAACTGGGCGATGGCTGCCGCCTGGGCCGACGCCGCCGGGGCTGGCATGCCCTTGGCCACGAGGGAGGCCGTGATGCTGGACCGGAAGTTGGCGATCAGGACCGCGCCCAGGATGGCGAAGCCGAGGCTGGCGCCGTAGTTGCGAATGGTCTGGGTGATGCCGGTGGCCTCGCCGTAGGAGAACCGTGATGCCCGGTTGATGGCATCGGTGTTGGCCTGGCCGAGCATCAGCCCCGTGCCCGCCCCGGCCACGATGATCCAGATCACCTGGGATCCCTCGTGCAGGCTGGTTGCCTGCCCGGCCCACAGGAAGTAGCCGACCGCCGCGAGCGCGCAGCCCAGCACGACCGGTCGCTTGGCCCCGATCCGGTCCAGCATCCGCCCGCCAACCTGGGCGGCGGTCACGAAGCCCAGGAAGAAGTACAAGATGAGCAGGCTGGCCGTCGTGGCCTTCTCCCCGAGGGCGATCTGGCCGTAGATGCTGGCGAAGAAGAAGACCGGGATGAACGTCATCATGGCGATCAGCAAGATGACGTTCTCGACCAGGAAGGCCTGATTGCGGAAGATGCCCATGTTGATGAGCGGTGTCGCGGTGCGCCGCTGGACCAGGTAGAACACCACCAGCAGCAGCACGCCGATGGCGATGCAGGCCGCTATGGCCGGGTTGCTCCAGCCCCACAGCTCCGACTGCTGGAAGCCGAATACGCTCAGCCCGACCCCGCCGATGATCAGCGCCAGGCCCCGGTAGTCGATCGGCGCGGGACGGTGCTCGGTGACCGGCTTGGAGACGGCGATCAGGATCAGGGCGATGATGGCCACCGGGACGTTGATCCAGAAGATCGAGCGCCAGGTCCACTGGATCAGGTAACCGCCGGCGATCGGGCCGATCGCGGTCAGCCCTCCGGCGATGCCGAAGAACAGCGCCAGCGCCCGGCCCCGCGAGGCCAGGTCAAAGGTCGCCACCACGATGGCGATCGCGGCCGGGAACATGATCGCGCCGCCCGCGCCCTGCACGGCGCGGAAGGCCACGATCCATGCCTCCGCCGCGCTCCCGCGGGGGGTGAGCCCGCACAGCGCCGACGATACGGCGAAGATGATCACTCCGACGACGACCATCGTGCGGTGCCCGAGCGTGTCACCCAGCCGGCCGCCAAAGGCGAACAGGGCCGCCAGGGCGAGCAGGTAGGCATTGATCGCCCACTGCATGCCGCTGCTTGACAGGCCCAGGTCGTGCTGCACCGTTGGCGCGGCAATGGACACGATCGTCTGGTCGATGAACGTCATTGCCACCGCGAAGATCATCGCGGTCAGGACCAGGCCCTTTGACTGGCCACGCAGGCCGGCCGAGAGCGTCATGACGATACCTCCCCGCCTAGGGATCCCCACGTCGAAAAGTCAGCTCTCGCCCATGATGTCAGCTAATGGCGCGGCCCGCGATACCTCGCCTCAGGCCGGGTGGGCACCCGCTCGCCACTGCTCGAACTCCGCGGCCACGATCCGTCACTCATGAACCGCGGGTTGACCGTGCGCATGCCGATGCCGGCGTTATTGACCACCATGTCCAGGCCACCCAGCTGTGACCAGGCTTCCTCCACCGCCCGGGTGACCGACTGCTCATCGCGCACGTCCATCTCGACGCCGAACGTGCCGGGCAGCGCTGCCGCGGCCGCGGCGGCCCGCTCCCCCGATCGTCCGGCCACCGCCACCCGCAGGCCCGCCCGCGCGAGCGCGGTCGCCATCGCCAGGCCAAGGCCGCTCGTCGCCCCGGTCACAAGGGCCGTGCGGCAGCCCGCCGGTTCCAGGTTTTCCGTCATGGCCTTAAGGCTAGTGAGGACTCGGGCGGGGACAGACTCGCCCAAGCCAGGGCCACGATCGCCACCGGCGGACGGCCGGTCGCGGGGTAGTGCGGTGGGCAGGCAGCCGGTCGAACGGGCTGCGGGCGGGCAGGTCGGCCATCAGCGCGAGCAGCTGCCTGAAGTCGCTAGCGCGGGCCGCCCGCTCGACGCGCTCCTCGAACTCGTCCCTGGTCAGCCGGCCCGCGATGAGTGAATCCTGGAGAATCACCAGCACCCGCTCCCGGTCGGCTACCGAGGCCACCATCTGCGTCGGCCGCCCGGTTGCCACCGCCCACCCCCAGCTGAAGCCCGGTCCTTCGCAAAGATCGGATATCCCTGAGCATAACGCCGCTCGCCGCGGTGGCCCGCTGTCCGTGACCAGCCTCACGGCCCGGGACCCGTCCCGCTGGTGCAGGATGAGAGCATGATCCTGGACAACTGCGGCATCCCGATCGTGCAGGCGCCCCTGTCAGGCGGGCCGTCCACGCCCGAGCTGGCCGCCGCGGTGACGAACGCGGGCGGGCTCGGCTTCCTGGCCGCTGGCTACCTGTCCGCGGCCGAGCTCGCCGATCGTCGTGGCCAGCTGGACAAGCTCACCAGCGGGCCGTTCGGCGTGAACGTGTTCGTTCCGGGGCCAGGCGGCGACGGGGCGCGGGTGCGGCAGTTCGCCACCGAGATCGAGGCCGACGTGGCCGCGACCGGCGCGCCACTGGGCCAGCCTCGCCACGACGACGATGACTGGGACGCCAAGATCGGCTACCTGATGGACACGCCGGTGCCGGTGGCCTCGTTCACGTTCGGGATCCCGGCCACGGAGGTCATCGCCGGGCTGCGTGCCCAGGGAACCGAGGTCTGGGTGACGGTTACCAGCCTGGATGACGCGCGCCGGGCGGCCGCCGCGGGTGCCGACCTGCTGGTCGTCCAGGGCTACGAGGCGGGTGGCCACCGGGGCGGGCTGAGCGACGCACCGGAGGATGCCATGGGACTCATCGCGCTGCTCCAGCTGGTCACGGCGGGCGTGGCCACGCCGGTCGTGGCGGCGGGCGGTATCGCCACCGGCGCGGCGGTGGCCGCGGCGCTGTGCCTGGGGGCCAGGGCCGCCGCCCTCGGAACGGCTTTCCTCGACTGCCCGGAGGCGGCCACCGCACCGGTGCACCGGGCCGCGCTCCACGAGGACGGGCCGACCAGGCTCACCCGGGCGTTCAGTGGCCGGGCCGCGCGCGGGATCGAGAACGGCTTCCTGCGTGCCCACTCCAGGTCCGCCCCGGCGGCCTACCCCGAGGTGCACCATCTCACCTCGCCGATGCGCAAGGCGGCTCGCCAGGAAGGCCTGGCCGACTACGTGAACCTGTGGGCCGGGCAGGCCTACCCGCTGACGGCCACGGCCGGCGCGGCCGACCTCGTTCGTGACCTGTGGGCTGCGGCCCAGGCGGCCCTGAGCCGCCTGTCCGCGCAGGCGGACTCTTAATCGCGTTTCCGGCGGGTCCAGGGCGGCCGTCAGCCGGGCCGTGACCGCGGCCAGCGCCGCGCGAAGCTCGGGACCGCCCTCAACACGGAAGGCGAGCGGGATCGCGGCTAGCCACTCGCCCGCGTACATGGCCGGGTTGCTCGTGGTCCCGGTCAGCACGCATCCGGTCCCGTCGCTGGCCGGGGCCAGCTGGCCCATCGGCGGCCGGACATAGCGGGCGACCTCGTCGTGGGGGGCGTCGAAGACGACCCGGGTCTCAAACTCCCATCCGGCCCCCAGATGCCGCTCGAGCAGGTCCGCGTAGTCCAGGTCGGCCGGAGCCCGGAACGGCGGCCCGCCTTCGGCGACCGACTGGATCCGGTCGACGCGGTACGTGCGGACCGCGCCAGCCCGATGCGAGTGGCACAGCAGGTACCAGCGGCCATAGCGGACGACCACCGCGCACGGGTCGACCTCTTCCGTCCACTGGCGGCCGGACTCGCTGCGGTAGTCGATGCTGACCCGGTGCTGGGCGGCGATCGCGTCAACCAGGGCGCTCGCGATCCCGCTGCCCGGGCGGACCGCGCCAGGGTCGGGCGCGGCGCAGGCGTGCCGCCGCATGACCGCGGCCTGCCTGCCAACGTGCTCCGGCAGCACCCGGATGATCTTGCCCAGGGCCGCGCCAACTGGATCGTCGGCGTCCGCGGCGGCATGGCTGCCGTCCAGCACGGCCATGACCAGGCCAAGCGCCTCGGTGGCGGTGAACAGAAGCGGCGGCAGCCGCAGGCCGCGGCCCAGCCGGTAGCCACCGTAGGGTCCCCGGTCCGATTCCACCGGGATGCCCGCCTCGCGCAAGATGGCCACGTAGCGCCGGGCCGCTCGCTCGGTCACGTCCAGCTGCTCCGCCAGCCTGGCCCCGGTGATGCCGGGCTGAGCCTGCAGCAGCTCGAGGACCCGCAGCGCTCGCCCGGCTGGGCTGAGGTCGGCTTTCACAGCACCAGGCTAATCAGGAAGCAGATCGTCCGGAACGGCCTCTATCGTCGGTTGCGGTAAGGATCCCCGGCCGACAAGGAGAGCTGACATGGACATTGTGCTGATCGCCGGACTGTGGCTGGACGGCTCGGTATGGACGGATGTCGCCGCGCGCCTTGAGGCCCTCGGCCACCACGTCGTGCCGGTCACCTTGCCTGGCCAGGGCGATGGCAACCGGTCGGCGACGCTCGCCGATCAGCTGTCGGCGGTGATAGCGGCGGTTGACACGATGCCAGGCAAGCCCATGGTGGTCGGCCATTCGGCCGCCTCGACCCTGGCCTGGATGGCCGCTGACGCGAGGCCAGAAAGGGTCGCCCTGGTCGCCCTCATCGGCGGCTTCCCCTCCTCGGACGGCCAGCCGTACTTCAGTGGCCTGCCCGTCAGTGACGGGGCACTACCCTTCCCTGGCTGGGCCGAGTTTGAGGGCCCTGACTCCGTCGACCTGGACGAGGCCGCCCGGCAGGCGATGGCCGCCGCGGCGATCCCAGTGCCAGAAGGGGTGGTTCGCGCCGTGGTCAGGCTGGCCGACGAGCGCCGCTACGACGTCCCAGTTGCGGTGATCTGCCCGGAATTCAGCCCGGCCCAGGCCCGGCAGTGGATCGACGAGGGCGAGGTCCCTGAGCTGGCCAAGGCCAGGAGCGTCTCGTTCGTTGACATCGATTCCGGCCACTGGCCCATGGTCAGCGCCCCGGCCGAGCTGGCGCTCCTGCTCGCTGGTGTGGCCGGGGAATCCTGAGGCGGGGGAGCCGGAATAGGACTCACCGGTCTGGCGTTCCTACCCTTGCCGGCGCGTTAGTGTCCCCCGGGCCTAATCAACGCCTTCATGGAATACCGTTCGGCTGGAGCCATGTCGAGCCCTTCGCCGTGAGGCGACCTTCGCACCGGCCACGGCACGCCCTCGCGAGCACACGCTCTCGGGGGCGCTGTCATGTCCGGTCCCCTCCGCGCTGGCCGCGATGCGCCTGGCCGCCGCAGTGGGCGTTCCGCGAGCTGAGGACCGCGGTAGATAATCGGGGTGAGCCATCATGGTCAAGGCGGTCAGCGGTGAGAACTGATCCGGACGGCGCCCGCGTGCCCCGACCGGATGGACTGCGGCTGCACCGGTGGCATGACCGGGCCGTCGTTGGGGCCGCCATCGCCGCGTTTGCCTCGGGCTTCGGGCAGTTCGGCGTGGTGGCCGCGCTCGGCGACGTGGCCAGGGGGTTCGGCCAGGCCAGCGCAGGCGGGTCCCTCGTCGCCCAGGCCGGGCTGTCGGGCACTGCCCTGGGGGTCGGGCTGGCCATCATGCGGCTGGCGTCCCTGGGCGCGCTGCCCGTCATCGGCCTCGCCGACCGATTTGGCCGCCGACCGCTGCTGCTCGCCACGGTCGGGGCGGGGCTGGCCCTGACCGCGCTGGCCGCGGTCAGCCCGACCTACTGGTGGTTCGTGGCCATCTTCGCCTGCGGACGGCCCGTGCTGGCCGCCACCAACGGGCTGGCGCAGGTCACCGCGGCTGAGCAGACGGCCTCCGCGGACCGGGCTAAGGCGGTGGCCCTCATTGCCACCGGCTACGGCACCGGGGCCGGGACGATCGCCATCATCCACAGCCTGGCGGCCAGTGCCCTCGGGTTCCGTGGCGTGTTCCTGCTCGCGCTGGCCCCACTGACGCTGATGCCGCTGCTGTGGCGCTGGATCGACGAGCCGGACCGGTTCATGGTGGCGGCGGCCAGCGCGGAGCGACCGGTCCCTGTCCTTGACGCCGCGGCCCGGCCGTTCCGGCGCAGGCTGGCCGTGATCGTGGTGCTCGGGTTCGCCGTGTCGGTGATTACCGGCCCGGCCAACAGCTTCGTCTTCCTGTTCGCGCAGAACTCCCTGCACCAGCCGGGTGTCGTGACGGCCGCCATGGTGGTCGGGGCGGGCGTCGCCGGGCTGGCCGGGCTGCTGGCCGGGCGATGGCTGGCCGACCGGGCCGGCCGGCGGCCTACCGGGGCGCTGGCCATGGCGGCGGTGGCCCTGCTGGCCATCTGGACGTACACGGGATCGGCCCCGGCCCTGGTCGCCGGGTACATCCTCGGCACGTTCGCCGCCTCGGTGTTCGCCCCGGCGGCCGGCGCACTGGCCAATGAGCTGTTTCCCACGTCGGTCCGGGCTTCGGCGGCGGGCTGGTCACTAGCGGCCGGGGTGCTCGGGGCGGTCACCGGACTGGTCGCCTTTGGCGCGCTGGCCGGCACCGGTGACCAGTTCGTGGTGGCCAGCCTGGTCACCTTCTTGCCGCCCACGCTGCTCATGTCGCTGTTCTGGCTGCTGCCCGAGACTCGCGGCCGGGAGCCAGAGGATCTCTCCCCGGCCCTGTAAGGCGGTTACGCCTCCTCTAGGTGCCGCTGGTTAGCCGTGAGGTTGCGGATTGAGCGTTGCGTTTCCGGGTGATCCTCGCCGAGCACCCGCCGCTGGCGGGCCAGCGTGTCCTCATCCAGCGTCCGCGCCGCCTCATAGTCCCCAAGGCTGGACAAGTCGACGGCCAGGTTGCTGGCCGAGGTGAGCGTGTCCGGATGATCCTCGCCAAGCACCCGCCGCCGCCGGGCCAGCGTGTCCTCATTCAGGGCCCGGGCCGCCTGGTAATCGCCCAGCCAGAACAGGTCCACGGCCAGGTTGCTGGCCGAGGTGAGCGTGTCCGGATGATCCTCGCCAAGCACCCGCCGCCGCCGGGCCAGCGTATCTTCATCCAGGACCCGGGCCGCCTGGTAATCGCCCAGCACGAAAAGGTCGACGGCCAGGCCCTGGGCCGAGGCCAGGGCGTCGGGATGATCCTCGCCAAGCACCCGCCGCCGCCGGGCCAGCGTGTCCTCGTCCATGGCCCGCGCCGCCTGGTAATCCGCCAGCCGGAAGAGGTCGACGGCCCGATTGTTGGCTGAGGCGAGCGTGTCGGGATGATCCTCACCAAGCACCCGGCGCCGCCGGGCCAGCGTGTCCTCGTTGATCTCCCGCCCGGCCCGGTGATCGCCCAGCCAGTACAGGTCGGCCGCCAGGCCGTGCGCCGAGGCGAGCGTGTCGGGGTGGTCCCCACCGAGCACCCGGCGCCGCCGGGCCAGCGTGTCCTCGTTGATCTCCCGCGCGGCCTGGTAGGCCCCCAGCCAGAACAGGTCGATGGCCAGGCCGTGCGCCGAGGTGAGGGTGTCGGGGTGGTCCTCGCCAAGCATCCGCCGCCGCCGGGCCAGCGTGTCCTCATCCATCGCCCGCGCCGCCCGGTAGTCGCCGAGACCGGAAAAGTCGGCGGCCAGGCCATGCGCCGAGGCCAGGGTGTCAGGATGGTCCTCGCCAAGCACCCGGCGGCGCCGCGCCAGCGTGTCCTGGTTGATGTCCCGGGCCGGCCCGAGGCTCCCGGCCTTGCGCAGGGCCGTGCCCAGGCTGGCGGCCGCCGACAAGGTGTGCAGGTCGTCAGGACCGTAGCGGTCCAGCCATTGCCGGTAGAGGTCATCGGCTAGGTCCCGGGCGGCCCGGGCGTCACCGCGGCTGGTCAGGTAGCGGGCCGCGTCACAGGCCAGGGTGCGGATGTCCTTGCTGGCCGCCTGGCCGGCGCCCAGCGCGAGCAGGTGCGGCAGCAGTACCGCCCAGCCGGGCCAGCTGGACGGGTCGGTGGGGTCGCCGGGATGGCTTCCCTCCAGCACTGCCTCGGCAGCGCCCCGCGAGGCCGGAGCCTGGCTGGCGTCGACCTGCCCGGCGATGATGGCCTGGGTGAGCCGGTGCATGACCAGCCCGCCGCCCTCGATGCGGGCCAGGGCGCTGCGGGTTAGCCGGGCCAGCACCCGGCGCCAGGCCACCGGGTTCTCTGCCGCGGCGTCAAGCGGCCCGGGTAGCCTGCTGGCCGCCCTGAGGAACCAGTCCAGCGGAGCCGGGTCCGGGGCCAGTTGCGCGCAGACCTCGGCCAGCGCCGCGGCCGCCGGGTCCTGCTCACGCAGGCGGCCCAGCGTCACCTGGGTAACCGCGGCCAGCGACCGCGGGTAGGAGGATGGCCGCCCCTCATCGAGCACCTCGGCCGCCTGGCCAGCCAGCAGCCCCAGGTACTCCTCGGCCCCGGTACCCGTCTCGGCCATATAACCGGCCGCCTGCGCTACCGCCAGCGGCAGGTCCCCGAGCATCTCAGCGACCCGGATCGCCTCGGCCTCGCCGAGGCCCGCCACACGGCGTCGAAGGATCGCGACCGACTCGTCGCGGGCCAGCACGCCGACCTCGACGGGGACCGCCAGTTCCTCCCACCCACCCGACCGGGACGTGATCAGCACGTGCCCGGCCCCGCCGGGCAGCCATGGGGCTACATCCTCGGGTGCCTCGACGTTGTCGAAGACGAGCAGCCACCGTTCCCGTGCCCGCAGGGCGGCCAGCACGGCCAGCCGCACCACCGCCAGCCCCGCACCAGGCTCGGCGCATCCCAGCACTCCGGCCAGCGCCGCGAACTGCTCGCCGATCACTCCCGGCTGCTCGGCCGCCACCCACCACACCAGGTCATACTCCGTGGCATAGCGGTGCGCGTACTCGATCGCCAGCTGCGTCTTGCCGACCCCGCCCATGCCCCGCAACGCCTGCACCACCGCCCGGTCCCCCGAGGCCAGTGCCTCCCGCAACCCGGCCAGCAGCCCTTCCCGTCCGGTAAACCCCATGTTCCGCGGAGGGACGCCACCCCACACGCGACCCGGCCCCGGCTCCGCCTGACTGGCGGCGGCCGGCGAGATGGCGATGCTTATGAGGTCCCTGGCCGCGGCAAAGACATCCCGCCCGGCCTCGACCTCCTGCCGCAGGCCATCACTCGGCTGATCCCCAGGCACCCCTGCCTCCCGACCCACAGCCTTCGCTACTGGTAACCATTCCAAGTAGTACGCGGCCAGTATCGTCCCGTTTCCGGGCCTACCGCTACCCTTAGTCACCCGTCTTCCGCACGACCACCGACTGGGCGAGCTGACGGCCGCTGCTGTCCTGCGCCTTCACCGCGAAGTAAGGGCCGGTCGTGTTGACCGTGATCGCCGTCTCGAAGCCGGCCCGCTGCTGCGAGCCCGCCGGGGCCAGATCAGACCCGGACGTGCCCGCCAGCACCGTCCACCTCTCGACCTCGGTCGCCCCGTTCCAGCTGGCGTAGACGGTCGAGCCGCCGGCCGGGTTAGACCGGGCGGTGAGCGTCGGCCCGGTGGCCGGCTGGCCGGTCCAGGCGGCCGTAAAGGTCCGGTACGACTGGTCGGGCACAGGGAGCTGGCCATCCATGGTCAGCGTCCCGTCCGGCAGGAACTCAGAGAAGTAGGGCAGGTTGCCCCAGCCGACGAAGACCCGCCCGTCCGGCAGGACCTGCATGCTGCCCTGGTTCTGGGCCAGCAGGCCCGCCGAGTGGGTGTAGCTGCTCTTCAGCCGGGCGGTCATGGTCGTCGTGTCCAGGTCGAGCAAGATGGCCCGGGACTGGGACTCCCTGGCCGGCGAGCCGCCGTCGTCGAAGAGCGACACGCTGCTCGTGCCCTGCGGGCGGGCGTGATGCTGAAAGTAGAACTGGGCGCCCGAGGCCATGCGGAAGCTGGACCGCTTGCCGCCGAGCGTCCACCGCACCGTCCCGCTCGGGCGGGCCACCTTGTACAGGGCGCAGGTGTTGCGGGAGGAGATGAGCAGGTCCCCGTCTGGGGCGACGGCGATCGAGTTGATGTGGAAGTAGTCGAACGGCTCGGACTTGGTGCCGCCAGAGAACCCCTGCTGGGTGGCCGTGACCGGCACGTGGTCCAGGCTGTCCCACTCGAATACCACCGTGCCTGAGGCGATGTCGATCTCCTGAGCCACCCCCGACAGGACGTAGCCACCCGGCTTTCCGCCTACTGCGGACAGATCGGCCTGGGCTGTACGGTACGCGGTGACCAGCGCGGTGCCCTGCGGGGTGATGACGAACTCGTGCAGGTCGGCCTGGAGGCCGTTGCCTCCCTTGACAACCCCGATCGTCTGGTAGGAACTGTCGGCGATCACGGCCTGCCCCTGGCCGTAGCCGTCGATGACCTTGCCTTCCCACCAGGTGAGGACGGGCTTCCCCTGGTACGACTGCACGTTCAGGTCCATCTGGGTCAGGCCGTTACTGGGTGAGAACCAGACGAGCCCGCCTCTTCGGTCCACGATCATCAGCCCGGGCTGACCCGGCCCGGTGCTCGGATAGCCCTTGGGGGTGAGGAAGACGTAGGGCGGGTCGTCGGTGGCCGGCCCGGCCTTTTGCCGGCTGTGCGAGAGCGTCACCGCGGGCGGCTGCAAGTCGGGGCGCCCCACGAAGTGCTGGACCCCCAGGGAGCCATCCTCCGTCGTGGACGCCGAGGCCGAGG
>Ga0335072_10005850_pt1 | contig 18073 bp, 21 predicted proteins | sample Lox_Sample_21_FD_206725 | JGI IMG/M metagenome (GOLD analysis project Ga0335072, IMG submission 206725) | Soil microbial communities from Loxahatchee National Wildlife Refuge, Florida, United States - Lox_Sample_2.1 | ecosystem: Environmental > Terrestrial > Soil > Wetlands | place: USA... | reverse complement strand
CGGCATCCCGGACGAAGCTGGTCCGCCTATTCCCCACTGTCATGAAGGGCACCCACGTGGACCTGGACGAGGTGAGCACGGCACGCGCCAGATCAATCCACGTCGAGTGCCCCGGCATCAACGTGTACGCCGACGGCGACTTCGCCTGCCCGCTGCCCGCCGAGATCTCCGCGGTGCCCGGCGCGCTGCAGATTCTTCGTCCCGCCCGATGACGATCACGGCGGTGTAACAAATCGGGTATCTCATCCGATATCTTGACGTCGGCACTGCACCGGGGGGAAAAGATGTCGGGAAACCGCAAGATTGCGCTGGTCACACTGGGGGCTGCATCGCTGGGCTGCGCAGTCTGGCTTTCTCCGGCAGCCTTCGCGGGTCAAGCTTCGTCCTGGGACGGGCCTTACCTGCTGACCTTTGCCGCCAACCAAAAGACCGGCACCAGCATGGCCGCCCGCCAGCCCGAAACCTCCCAGCGGGCCAGCTACTCGTTTACGTCGAGCTGCTCGACGGGCGTCTGTGTCGCCACTGTCAACGACCCTCCAGCTGCCAAGAATCAATACATGCAGCGATCGGTCCAGTACGCCTGGAACGGGTCTCAATGGGTCCAGCAAATGAACCGGACATGGGATTGCCCACTACTCGGCGGCCTGGTGGAACACGACCCGGCGAGGTCCATCACCGCCTTGACGCCCGGTCCGAATGGCACCCTGACCGGCGTGTTTCACACCGAAATCGTTAGCGGCGCGTGCAAGGGCACCGTCGACATGCCGGTGTCTGCGACCCCGGTGAGCCCGCCGGTTGTCTAGCCGACGCCTTGTCTAGCCGACGCCTTGTCTAGCCGACGCCCCGGCTGAGCCAGGTCACCTCACCGGCGTCACCGCCGTCGCGGTACACCTCGAGCGCCTCATCCCACGCGGTTCCCAGCACCGAATCGAGTTCGGCGGCCAGCGTGTCGGCGCCCTGGGCCATCATCGCCCGCAGCCGCATCTCGCCGACCATGATGTCGCCGTTGGCGCTCATCGCCCCGCTCCACAAGCCGAGCTGCGGGGTGTGGCTGAATCGGTGGCCGTCGACTCCCGGGCTGGGATCCTCGGTGACCTCGAACCGCAGCACCGACCAGGAGCGCAACGCGTTGGCCAACCGGCTGCCGGTGCCCACCGGCCCGATCCAGTTGGTCACCGCGCGCAGCTGTCCGGGCATCGCCGGCTGCGGGGTCCACACCAAGTTGGCCTTGGATTGCAGGGTCGACGACAGCGCCCACTCGACATGCGGGCAGACCGCCGCGGGCGAGGCATGGACGTACACCACGCCCGCCGTCACGTCGGCGAATTGATTCGACGCACGCATCTCCTGCTCCTTCGGTTCCACGAGGGACGTCTTCCCCAACGACCTGGCGGATCCGCGAGCAGAATGCTGATGCATTTGTGTCGTGCGTGTCTATTGTGCCTTGTGATACCCGTGTTGCGCTAGTCTTCGGTGCCTATTTGGTGTATTCGACTATCACCGCGTCAGAAATCGCCGGCCACAGGTCCAGCGCCCACTCGCCGAAATCGCGGTCCGTGAGGGCTACTATCGCGAGCTCCGCGGCGGGATCTGCCCAGATAAAGCCACCCGCTTGGCCAAAATGACCGTACGTTCGCGCCGAGTTGCGCCCACCCGTCCAATGCGGCGATTTCGAATCCCTGATCTCGAAACCCAGCCCCCAATCGTTGGGTCGCTGCACCCCGTATCCGGGCAACACGCCGTCCAAGCCGGGAAATTGCACCGTCGTCGCCTCGTCGTGCAGCTCCGGCGACACGGTTGCCGGGCGCAGTAAGTCGCCGGCGAACGCGGCCAGATCCGCAACCGTGGACGTCGCCCCGAAGCCCGCAGCCGCGGCGCCGCCCTCCAGCCGGGTCGACCCCATGGCCAGGGGTTCGCACACCGCCTCGGTCAGGTAGCAGCCGAACTCGATCCCCGACTCTCGCTGGACGGTCTCGGCCAGCACGGTGAAGCCGTAGTTGGAATACATACGCCGGGCGCCGGGCTTGGCCAGCACGCGATCGGTATGCATCGCCAGACCCGAAGCGTGCGCCAGCAGGTGGCGAACCGTGGAGCCGGGCGGCCCGGCCGGGGTGTCCAGCTCGACGACGCCCTCCTCGATGGCGATGTGCACGGCGCGTGCCACCAACGGTTTGGTGACCGACGCCAGGACGAACACCTGCTTGACGTCGCCGTGAGTGGCCAACACCCCGTCGGGTCCAATCACCGCGGCGGCGGCAGCCGGTACCGGCCAGTCGTCGAGGGCGTCGAGGGCCGCCATTACTTCCTGGCGATGTAGTAGTTGTTCAGCGGATCCGACTCGATCTCGACGACCCGCACGTCGTCGAAACCGGCATCGGCGAGCATCGAGGTGGCCAGCTGCGTTCCCCAGGCCGCGCCCAGTCCGGCGCCGTCGGCGGCCAGCGACACCGTCATGCAGTGCATCAGCGAGGTTGTGTAGAGGTAGGTGCTCATCGGGACGCCGACGTTGTCCTCGAGCCGGCTCGATGCCTTGATGTCGGCCATCAAGAACACGCCGCCGGGCCGCAGCGCACGATAGATGTTTTCCAGCACGCGCGCCGGCTGCGCCTGATCGTGGATGGCGTCGAACACGGTGATGACGTCGTAGGCGGCGGCTTTGTCCAACTCGGGCAGGTTGTGACTCTCGAAGGTCGCGTTGTTCAGTCCGAGTCGGGCCGCCTCCTGGACGCCGGCGGCGATGGCCTCTTCGGAGAAGTCGATGCCGGTGAACCGGCTGGCCGGAAACGCCTGTGCCATCACGTTGATCGCGTGGCCGCTGCCGCAGCCGAAATCGGCCACCTCCGCCCCCGAGCGCAGGCGCTCCGGCAGGCCGTCGACCAACGGCAAAACGATCTCGACGAGGGCGGCGTCGAACACCGCGGCGCTCATCTCGGCCATCAGCGTGTGGAAGCGGGGAAATTCGCTGTAGGGCAGCCCGCCGCCGTCTCGAAAGCAACCGATGATTTTCTGCTCGACCTCGCCGAGTTGCGGAACGAACAGCGCGACCAAGGCCAGGTTGTCCGGCCCGGCGGCACGGGTCAACACGCCCGCGCGGTGGGCGGGCAACGAATAGGTACCGGTGGCGGCGTCGTAGTCGACGACATGCCCGGTGGTCATGCCCGCCAGCCATTCCCGGACGTAACGCTCGTTGAGGCCGGCGGCCCCAGCGATTTGCGTGCTGGTGGCGGGCGGTAGCCCGGCCATGGTGTCGAGGAGGCCGGTCTGATGTCCGATGCTCAACAGGATCGTGAGACTGGCGCCGTCGATGGCGCCGGCCATTCGTGCGGTGAACTCGTCGGCGGTCTCGGGTGCCGTCACATTCAGCGACGCTACACCGACGGGCCCGCGGCGAGCAGGACGCGCATCACTAGGTTGGAGGCCATGAGTCAGACAGTGCGCGGAGTGATTTCACGCAAGAAGGGTGAACCCGTCGAGCTGGTGGACGTCGTCGTCCCGGATCCCGGGCCCGGTGAGGCGGTGGTCGACGTGGCCGCGTGCGGGGTGTGCCACACCGACCTGACCTACCGCGAGGGCGGCATCAACGACGAATACCCGTTCCTGCTCGGCCATGAGGCCGCCGGCACGGTCGAAGCGGTCGGGCCGGGCGTGACCTCGGTGGCGCCGGGCGACTTCGTGATCTTGAACTGGCGCGCGGTGTGCGGGCAGTGCCGGGCCTGCAAGCGCGGCAGGCCCAGCCTGTGTTTTGACACCTTCAACGCCGAGCAGAAGATGATGCTGAGCGACGGCACCGCGCTCACCCCGGCACTGGGCATCGGGGCGTTCGCCGACAAGACGCTGGTGGCCGCCGGTCAATGCACCAAGGTCGATCCCGAGGCCGACCCGGCCGTCGCCGGTTTGCTGGGCTGCGGGGTGATGGCCGGCATCGGCGCCGCGATCAACACCGGCGCGATCGACCGCAACGACACCGTCGCGGTGATCGGCTGCGGCGGCGTGGGTGACGCGGCGATCGCCGGTGCCGCGCTGGTCGGCGCCCGGCGCATCATCGCCGTGGACACCGACAACACCAAACTGAACTGGGCGCGCAAGTTCGGCGCCACCCACACCGTCAACGCCCGGGAATTCGACGTCGTGCAAACCATCCAGGACCTGACCGACGGGTTTGGCGCCAACGTGGTGATCGACGCGGTCGGTCGGCCCGAAACTTGGAAGCAGGCCTTCTACGCCCGCGATCTGGCCGGAACCGTGGTGCTGGTGGGGGTGCCCACCCCCGAGATGCGCCTGGACATGCCGCTGGTGGACTTCTTCTCCCACGGTGGGTCGCTGAAGTCGTCGTGGTACGGCGATTGCCTACCCGAGCGCGACTTCCCCACCCTGATCGACCTCTACCTACAGGGGCGGCTTCCGCTGGAACAATTCGTCTCCGAACGCATCGGGCTCGACGACATCGAGGAAGCATTCCACAAGATGCACGACGGCACAGTGCTGCGCTCGGTGGTGGTGCTCTGATGGTGGACATCGATCGCGTGGTCACCCACGGCACCTTCGAACTCGACGGTGGCAGTTGGGAAGTCGACAACAACATCTGGCTCATCGGCGACAATTCGAATGTCGTGGTTTTCGACGCCGCTCACGACGCGGCACCGATCGTCGAGGCTGTGGGGGGCCGCCATGTGGTGGCGGTGGTGTGCACGCACGGCCACAATGACCACGTCACGGTGGCTCCCGAACTCGGCGAGACGCTGGACGCACCGGTACTGCTGCATCCCGCCGACGAGCTGCTGTGGCGAATGACCCACCCGGACAAGGACTTTCGCACGGTGTCCGACGGGAACAAGTTGAGCATCGCCGGCACCGAGTTAACGGCACTGCACACCCCCGGCCACTCCCCGGGATCGGTGTGCTGGTATGTGCATGACCTGGGTGTCGTGTTCAGTGGCGACACGCTGTTCTCCGGCGGCCCGGGCGCGACCGGACGCTCGTATTCCGACTTCCCGACGATTCTGCAGTCGATCTCCGAGCGGCTCGGCAAGCTGCCCGGCGAGACCGTCGTGCACACCGGCCACGGTGACAGCACCACCGTCGGCGACGAGATCGTCCACTACGAGGAATGGGTCGCCCGGGGCCACTGACTGTTCGCCGTTTGACCGCCGAGCGTCCGCAAAATGCCAGTGTCAGCGGCGTGTCGCTGTACAAACACGCGCGCTCGCGGCGAAACGGCTCAATGTCCCTCGAGGATTCTGCGCTTCTCGGTCTCGAACTCGGCTTGCGTCAATGCCCCGGAATCCCGCAGCGCCGCTAGCGTTTTGAGTCGCTCGAGGCGGACGCCGTCGTCGGTGGGTTCGTAGGCCGTGGTGGGCGGCACCTCGGGCGTCGTCATGGCCGCGGTCGGCGACACTGTCGGAGCCACTAACGAGAAGTCGGGTACCCCCGCCATGAATGCTGCCGCCGCCTTGCGCCGGGTGCGGGCCAACCAGCTGCTGGATATGATCGAATCGACCAGTCCCACAATGAACATGATCACGAACAACCACACCAGAAAGCTGTGGGAACTCTTGTGGCCGAAGGCCAGTCGCGGGTCGATGAATCCGTTGACTTTGCCGTCCGTGATGATGTTGTAGGTGCCGGCGGCGGGAATCTGCGCCACCCACACCCGCACATGCGCGTCATTGTTGACAGTCGTTGTGCTGCCGATGTTTTCCATCACCACCGGCTGCGCCACCCCATCGGGCGGCGAGATCGTGATCCCCAGCGGCGGCACCGGCAGGCCACCGCCATTAGGGCCGCCGATCACCACCGTGTGCAGGTTGATGGTGACTTCACCGGCGGGCAGGTACAGGCTGCCCGACCCGGGGATCGCCACTTCGCCGTAGGCGTTGTACTTGTCCAGGAACAATCGGTTGAGCACCAGAGAGGCGATGAAGCCGCCCACCGCCACGACCATCAGCACGATGGCGCCGGCCAGCGAAATCCTTGCGAGCCGTCTGCTGCTCATTCAGGCAGTGTGTCACCGCGGGCCACGCGGTGCCAGCGAAACATCGCAAGACCGGCACCGCCAAGGACAGCGAACGCCGTCACCGGCATCCAGTCACCCAGCCGTTGGTACAGCGTGGCATTCGACTCCAACGGAACGCTGACGACGAGCACACCCCGGAAGCCCGACGGACACCACGCCAGCCGGCGGCCGCGGAAGTCGAAGGCCGAACTGTCCCCGGACAATCCGGCGTGCACGGCCGGGCGGCCAACCTCGACGGCGTGCACCGCCGGCTGGGCGGCCAGCTGCGACTGCGCCCAACTTCCCTGCCACGACGAGGTGGAACTCTGATACACCAGCAGCTCGGCGCCGAGCTGCGCCTCGCGGCGGGCAAGGTCGGAGAAGGTCGTCTCGTAGCTGATCAACGGTCCGACGGAGAGGCTGCCCACGTGCAACACCACCGGCCCGGTCCCCCGCTGCCGGTCCTCGGCGGCGGCGTCGCTGTAGCGGGTGATCCAGCCGAAAAGCGCTCGCAGCGGTACATATTCGCCGAACGGAACCAGCCGGGTCTTCTGGTAGCTGCCCGATGATCCGTGCTCTCCGATGAGCACCGCCGACTTGTAGATCCCTCCGGCCGGAGCCGGCGCATCGACGTTGACCAACAGGTCCGCGCCCACCCGGCGGGACAGCTCCGCGAGCCGGGCCGGCAGCTCGGGATGGCTGGACAGGTCTTGCCCCACGCTGCTTTCTCCCCAGACCACCAAGTCGGGTCGCTGGCCGGCGAGCGTCGCGGTGAGCGCCTCACTGGCCGCCATCCGGTCGTCGGAGTCGGCGATAGCGCCGGGCTGCACCAGCGCCACGCGCAGCGTTGGACCGCCGACCGGCTCGGGCCCCAGCAGATACCAGGCCGGGCCCACCGCCGCGCACGCCAGCGCGGCTGCCAATGCGACGAGCCGACTCGTCATCGACCGGTGCACGATCACGCCGGCGACAGCGGTATTGACCGCAACCAGAAGGAAACTCGTCAACCACACCCCGCCCAACGACGCCGATGCCAGCGTGACGGGCTGATTGGATTGCGACGCGCCCAGTAACGCCCACGGACCACCCAGCCAGGGCAACGACCGCACCGCCTCGGCTGCCACCCACGCGCTGGGCAACACGACCATGGCCGCAATCGTGCGGCCGGTGGCCACGGGTTCCGACAGCAGCCGATGCGCGAACCACCCCCACGGCAGCCATAGCGCGCCGAGCCCGATGGCCAGCAGCACCAGCACCGGACCGATGCTGGTCACCAGCCAGTACTGGTTGGTGAGCACAAACCCACTGAGACCACACGCGGCCCGCACGGCCGCCCCCGACGGCGTCGGCGCCGCCCGCACCACCAACAGCAGTGGGACGACACCGAACCAGGCCAGCCACCACCACGACGGCGCGGGAAACGCGAGCGCGGGTAGCGCGCCGGCGACCAACGCAGCCAGAATGCCGCTCGGGTTCGCTGACGGCGACACAAAGAGCACACTAGGGCGGGGCGCTCATACCGAGTAAGGAGTGATACGCATGGCCAACGATCTCGTCGCCACCGTGCCTGATCTGTCGGGGAAGCTGGTGATCATCACCGGAGCCAACAGCGGTCTGGGGTTTGGGCTGGCCAGGCGGCTGTCCGCGGCCGGCGCCGACGTTGTCATGGCGGTCCGCAGTCGCGCCAAGGGCGAGGCCGCGATCGAACAAATCCGCGCCACGGTTCCCGACGCGAAACTGACCATCAAACCCCTCGACCTGTCGTCGCTGGCCTCCGTCGCCGCGCTGGGCGAACAACTCAATGCCGAGGGCCGCCCGATCGACATTCTGATCAACAACGCCGGGGTCATGACGCCGCCGGAACGCGACACCACCGAGGACGGCTTCGAATTGCAGTTCGGCAGTAACCATCTCGGTCACTTCGCGCTGACCGCGCATGTGCTGCCGCTGTTGCGCGCTGCCCAGCGCGCCCGCGTCGTATCGCTGAGCAGTGTCGCAGCTCGTCAAAGCGGCAAGATCCACTTCGACGATTTGCAGTTCGAAAAGTCCTACGCGGCGATGTCGGCCTACGGCCAGTCGAAGCTGGCGGTGCTGATGTTCGCGCGCGAGCTGGACAAGCACAGTCGCGCGGGCGGCTGGGGCATCGTGTCCAACGCCGCACACCCCGGCCTGACCAAGACCAACCTGCAGATCGCCGGTCCGTCCCATGGTCGCGAAAAGCCGGCGTTGATGGAGCGGTTGTACAAGACGTCCTGGCGTTTCGCGCCGTTCCTGTGGCAGGAGATCGACGAGGGGATCCTGCCCGCTCTGTACGCGGCGGCCGCGCCGCACGCCGAGGGCGGCGCGTTCTACGGGCCACGCGGCTTCTATGAGTTGGCCGGCGGTGGTGTGGCGCTGGCCAAAGTGCCCGCAAATGCCAGGAAGGACGGCGACAGCCAGCGACTGTGGGAGGTTTCCGAGCATCTCACCGGTGTCAGTTACCCGAACTAGTAACTGGCACAGCACTTTTCGTTTGAACAGGTGCGAGAGCGCGTCGATTTGACGTTGGTCAAGCCACAGCGACCGCACTGCTGAGAGTTTCAGCACAACGCCGCAGCGGGTAACCCTGTGCAGGGAAACGGGTCGGAACTGCAACTGCAAAGGGGTAGATGCATGAGCGTGCAGGACGACAAAACCGCTGGTCAGGCAGATGATCGGCAGGAAGACAAAGATGCTGGTCAAGAAGAAGGTCAGCAGATAACTGAGAAACCGGAGCCCGACGAGGATCAAAAGGAAAAAGCCGCCGAAATGATGACGGCTTACGAAGACCGGCCCACCTTGGTGCTACCCGGTACCGGCGGAATGGTCTCGGGCACGGCGGTCAACGACTGGCTGGACGAGGACGGCAATCCTAAAGGCGGAGACGCCGGCGACGACAAAGCCGCTGACGGCGAGGCCAAAGACGAGAAAGCCACCCAAGAGCAAATCGAAAAGGACAAAGCCTGGAACGAGGAGCTCCGGAAGGCCGCAAAAGCGGAGAACAAAGGCGAAAAGGGCAACAAGGCCGAAAAGGACTGAGCTAACCGCTTAGTGGCCCGGCCCAGCCGATCCCGCCTAAGTGCGGGATCGGCGCTCCGATGCCGGGGATACGCGGAATCGCCGGAATTGCCGGAATTTGTGGAATTGCCGGTGGAATAGCCGGTGGCGGGGGTGGCGCCGGGGCCGGCGGAGGCGCCTGCTGCACAGGAGCCTGAGCCGCCGGGGCCTGTTGAGTCGCGGGGGCCTGCGGAGCAGCCGGCGGCTCTGTCGTCGGCGTATCCGTCGTCGCAGGTGGCGGAGGGTTGGTGGTCGAGGGCGGGGCGACCGTCGACTGCTCCGGCGGGGCCTGCTGGGTTGTGCTCGGCGTCGTCGCCGGCTTGCTATCGGAGCCCAGGCCCATCGCCACCGCGATCCCCACCAGCAATACCGCCACCGCCGTACCGATGATCAGCACCCCCGGCACCCGATACCACGGGATGACCGCCCCCTTCTTCTCCGCGCGTTTCTCCGAGCGCGGGCGCGGCTTGGGTTCGAAGTTCAGCGCCGGACGCGCCGACGTGTAGCCGGAACCGCCGCCGGACTCCGGGGGCTCGGCGTTGCTCGCGGGCAGCGCGCGTGAATCGCCCGCCTCCGACCAGGCCAGCACGGGCATCATGGTCGATATGGCACCCGAGGCTGGCGCGTCGGACTTCTCCCCCTTCTTTGGTGCTAGCGGCACCAGCACCGACCCCGTCAGCGGCGCGGCCGGACGCAATGCGGTTGGACTGGTGTCGCCCGGGCCGCGGGACGCCCGCAGCGCAGCGCCGATGGCTGCGGTCAGTTGCGGGCGCGGCGTCGTGACAACCGGGACCCGAAGATGCCCCGACAGCAGGGTGGTGACCGCCGGGATGTTCGCCCCGCCGCCCACCGAAACCACGGCGACCAGATCGCGAATTCCGTTGCGCGCCAACGTTTCATCCAAGACCGCTACAAAGTTGTTCAGCGAATCACGGATTGCGTCGTCAAGTTCATTCCTGGTGAGCCGGATATCGCCGCGCACCCCCGGCAACTCGTCGCTCAGCGTGGTCACCGTGCTCGACGAAAGTTGCTCCTTGGCGCTTCGGCAGCCGACCCGCAGCCGGTTCAACGGACCAATCGCCGACGTGCCGGACGGGTCAAATGAACCCGTGGCCGGCAGGTTGGCCATCACGGCCGTCAGCAGCGCCTGATCGATCAGGTCGCCGGAGAAGTCGTGGTGTCGCACCGTCTCGGCCAGTGGATGGTAGTCGCCGGCGGCGTCCATCAACGTGATGTTGGTTCCGCTGCCGCCGAAATCGCAGACCACCACCGTCCCGCGTGCCGGTATGCCAGGGTTGGCCCGCACGGCGAACAAGGTCGCCGCGGCATCGGGGATCACCGTCACCGGCCGCGCACGGTTCGACCATTCGGACACCCGGCTCAACGCGGAGCCCAACTCGTCCACCGCCGGGGATCCCCACTGGGCGGGGTACGTCACCGCGACGTTTTCGGGCAGGGTGCGACCGCCGGTGGCGGCGTAGGCCAGCGCGCGCAACCCGTCGGCGACCAATGCCTCGCTGCGATGTATTGAGCCGTCGGAGGCCACGATGCCGACCGGGTCTCCGACGCGGTCAACGAAGTCGGTGATCACCAGCCCCTGCCCGTCCAGCCGGGGGTTTTCCGACGGGACGCCGACCTCGGGTGGGCGTTGGCGATACAGGGTCAGGACCGGCTTGCGGGTAAAGGCGTGGTCGGCGGTGACGGCTGCCAGGTTGGTAGCACCAACCGACAAACCCAACGCGGGCCTAGCTCCTTCGGCCATCTGTCCAATCCCCGTGTTCAACGGCACGCTCCCGACGCGTCCCGCATCCCGCCCGACTATAGATTTTGACCCTAAAACGTATAGCCAATCTCAGTGTTGGCTATGCGTGCGATGTGTAACGACATGGCCACAGCTGTGCGACCTGGTCACCGGATATTTCCTACGCCCGCGATCAGCGGCAGGTCCAGCGGAGTGACCCAGCCCGGCCGCAAATCGTTGACCGCCGGTACCGCATTCAAAGCCCGCATCCCGGTCGCCAGGCACCCGGCCGTGGCCGCATCCCGGCCCGAACCGTCGGTGAACCGGAACGCGGTCTCCTGGAAGATGCTCGGGGTCCCCTCGATATCGACCCGGTAGACGTCGTTGTTGTGTCCAGTCGGCCAGTCGGGGGCGGCGTCGAGCCCGATGCGGTTGACGTGTTCGAGTTGGATGCGCGTTTCGCCCTGGTAGATCCCGTTGATGGTGAACCGGACGGCGGCAACATGCCCGGGCTTGATGACCCCCCTGGCGGACGTGCGCTCGGTCGGGGTCACCCACTTGTCCCAGGTGGTGGTGATCTCGTCGAGCATGATGCCGGCGGCGTGCGCAATCATCGGGACGGTGGCACCCCACGCGAAGATCAGCACGTCGCGGTTCTCGAGCATCGGGCTGTATTCAGGCTCCCGGCCGATGCCCATCTCGACCTCGTAGTCACCCTCGTAGTTGGTGTAGTCCAGCAGCTCCGACGCCCGGACCCGGCGCACCTCCGAGCACAGCCCCATCAACGTCATCGGAAACAGGTCGTTGGCGAACCCCGGGTCGATGCCGGTGGTAAAACACGACGACTCCCCCAGCTCGCAGGCTTCGGTGATGGGCGCAATCCACTGCGGCGGGTTGAGGTGCATCGTCGGCCAGACCCACGGTGTCATCGCGGTCGAGCACACGTCGATTCCGGCCCGCAGGAAGCGAGTGATCAGCCCGATGTTCTCCTTCGCGTGCATCGCGGTCGGCCCGTAATGCACCAGCGCATCGGGTTTCAGCGCGATCAGGGCGTCGATGTCGTCGGTGGCGATAACACCGGTCGGCTCGGGCAACCCGCAGATGTCGGCGACATCGCGTCCGACCTTGTCCGGGTTGCTGACACCTACGCCGACCAATTCGAACAACGGATGCTTGACGATTTCAGGAATCACCATCCTGCCGACGAAGCCGGTGCCGTAGACCACTACACGCTTTGAGCCGCTTTCCGACATGCTCACCTTCCCGCTAGCCCCCGTTCCGGGCTTCACACTAAGCGCGGCGCGAAGGCGCAAGCCAGACCGGCTCGGCTTCGAGGTTTTCGGCACAGCGAATGAGCAGAGTGGCCAGGTCGTTGCGCGCTGCGGATGCGATTCCGTGCAGCATTTCGGCTTCGACGCCTAAGACCACGGCGTGACTGTCCTCGAGACGTCGCAGCCCAAGCGGAGTCAGTTGCAGCCCGCGGGCCCGACCCCTTGCCTGTGCATCCGACAGCGCAACCAGACCAGCGGTGCGCAGTCCGCTCAAAACGTCACGCAGGGACTGACGGGTGACGAAGCACAGCCGGGCGAGTTCGGAGGCCGACGCGTCAGGATGATCGTGCAGCGCGCGCAACAGTGTGTACTGCGCCATCGATAGCCCGGTCGGTTTCAGCGCGGCGTCGCAGCGGCGTCGCAGGGCCTGCTGAACCCGCTTCACCAGATAGCCCGCGCCCCGCTCGGTCTGCGATTGACCCATGACAGGAACTTTACATTGTGTTACGGTCCCTATGTAAGGTTCCTGACAACATGAAGGGGTCGGCAATGACCACGATCCAAAAGCACGCCCCGTTCGCCACCTTGATCAACGTCTTCACCGTGGCGCCCGAGCGGGCGTCGGAACTAGCCGAGCTGCTTCGGGTCGTCACCGAAGAGAAGATGCAGTTCGTCCCCGGCTTCATCTCGGCCAACATCCACGTCAGCACCGATGGCACCCGAGTGGTGAACTACGCCCAATGGCAGAGCGTCGAGGCATACCAGGCCATCTTCGACGACCCCGGCGCGCGTGAACACATGAGCCGCTGCGCGGCCATCGCGACCAGCTTCGAACCGCACCTCTACACCGTGGAATCGGTGCACCGAGCACCGACCGCCTAGGTTAAAAGCACTTCCGTACCGTCGGACGTGATGACACGATGACATCCATGACGAAGCATCTCAGCGGACCGTCGATCCTGTTCGCCATCGGCATTGGGCTCACGAACGCGTGCGGCGTGGCGAACGCCATCCCCCAAAATCCTCAGGTCCGCTACGAGGTGAGCGGACCCGGCGTCGCCCAGTTCATCTACTACCAAACCGACACGGGTCAGCAGCGCCAAGTGAATGCCCCACTGCCGTGGTCGACGCAGTTCACCGCTTTTGGCGGCCAGGTGTTCGTCATCAGCGCACAAGGGCCGGGCCCCCTCACTTGCAGGATTCTGCTCGACGGCACTGAGGTGAGCAATGCGACGGCGACGACGGGCACTCCCGCAAGAACCGTCTGTTCGCACTGACGACTGGCTACGCTCGCCAGTGTCACCTCTTCAGCGACGAAGGAGGGTCTAGGTGAGCCTCACGACGGGTATTGCGACGCGACCGAACGGGGCGCCACCGCCCGACATTCCGCTTGCCGATATCCAACTCGGCTCGATGGAGTTCTGGGAACTCGACGACGACATTCGCGACGGCGCTTTCGCCACCCTGCGCCGGGAGGCGCCGATCTCGTTCTGGCCGGCGATCGAACTGCCCGGATTCGAGGCAGGCAGCGGGCATTGGGCGCTGACCAAGCTCGACGACGTCTTCTACGCCAGCCGCCATCCGGACATCTTCAGCTCCGCCCCCGGCATCACCATCAACGATCAGAACCCGGAGGTAGCCGAGTACTTCGGCTCGATGATCGTGCTCGACGATCCGCGACATCAGCGACTGCGTTCGATCGTCAGCAGGGCGTTCACCCCGAAAGTGGTGGCGCGCATCGAGGCGTCGGTGCGGGAACGGGCCCACCGGCTCGTCACGTCGATGATCGCCAATCATCCTGACGGACAAGCCGATCTGGTCAGCGAACTCGCCGGACCGCTGCCGCTGCAGGTCATCTGCGACATGATGGGCATCCCCGAGGAGGACCACCAGCGGATATTCCACTGGAGCAACGTGATTTTGGGCGTCGGCGACCCCGACCTGACGATCGACCCCGAGGAGTTCGTTCACGTTTCGATAGACATCGGCGCCTACGCCAGCGCGCTGGCCGAGGACCGCCGCGTCAATCACCACGACGATCTGACCACCAGCCTGGTGGAAGCCGAGGTCGACGGCGAACGGCTGTCGTCGACGGAGATCGCGTCATTCTTCATCCTGCTGGTGGTGGCCGGCAACGAGACGACGCGCAATGCGATCAGCCACGGCGTGGTGGCGCTGTCCCGCTATCCCGAGCAACGCGAAAAGTGGTGGTCCGACTTCGACGGTCTGGCAGCGACGGCGGGCGAGGAGATGGTTCGGTGGGCCTCGCCGGTGGTCTACATGCGGCGCACGCTGACCCGGGACTTTGAGTTGAGCGGCATCAAGATGGCGGCCGGCGACAAGGTTTCGCTCTGGTACAACTCGGCGAACCGGGACGAGTCAAAGTTCGCCGATCCGTGGACTTTCGACGTCGGGCGCGACCCCAATCCTCATCTCGGCTTCGGTGGCGGCGGTGCCCATTTCTGCCTGGGCGCCAACCTGGCTCGTCGTGAGATCAGGGTCGCGTTCGACGAATTGCACCGCGAGATACCCGACATCGTCGCGACGGACGAACCCGCACGATTGCTGTCGCAATTCATTCACGGCATCAAGAGCGTGCCGGTCGCCTGGACTCCGCCGGCCTGAAGGTCGGCCGCTGACAAAAGGCATGGTGCCCTTTAAAACTTGATAGCGCATGCGCTATCAAGTTTTGGGATAGCTGGCCACCTGAGATAAACAATCCGGGACCAGCCGCTGCCCGAAGGGATAGCCGGTTCGCGATTTTGATAGCGCATGCGCTATCCCATTCCAAGACGGCCAGGTGCGGCGATGCGGCGGATTACGCTAACGCCGTGACCATTCCCGCGTTTCCCCCTCCCGAGGTGCTGGCCGCCCGCCAGAAACTCGTGCTCGACCATTTCCACGACGAGGTCCGCCAGGCCTGGGACGACGTGCTCTCGACCTTCCCGCACCCGCACTACGAGCTGATCCCGCAGATGGTCGTCCACGACGGCGAGGAGGCGGTGCGCGGCTACTACAACTACACCCGCACGGCATTTCCCGACCAGGACCACGAAATCATCGCGCTGCGACACAGCGCCGACGCGGTGATCGTCGAGTTCTGGTTGATGGGTACACACCGCGGTTATCTGGGCAAGGTTCCGCCCACCGGCAGCCGGTTCCGGGTCCGCATGACGGCGTACTTCGTGTTCGACGACGCGGAAACGCTTGTGTGCGAACGTATTTACTTCGACACGTTGACCATGATCAAGCAGCTACTGGGCGGGCTGGACATGAAGAAGCCGTCGAACTGGCTATTGGCCGCGCGCTGCGTGCGTGGCCTGCTGTCGATGTCGTCGGAAAAGCCGGACCCGGCGCTGACGAATGGCTAAACTGCACCGCGTGCAGAGCCTTCAGACGATATGCGGCCTGACCGCAATCTCACTGCTTGGCGCCTGCGCCACAAACGGTCTCCACGCCGGCCCGACGACGCCGCCACCACCGACAACAACAGCCGTCAAACCCGCTCCGGCCCCATTGAGCTCACACACCGAGAAGTGGATCAACCTACAGGTTGGCGAATGCCTGGCAGACCTTCCGCCGGCGGACCTGAGCCGCGTGACGGTCACCGTTGTCGATTGTGCGGCAGCGCATTTGGCCGAGGTATTTCTGCGCGCCCCGATGGCCGTCGACACCGCGATCGCCAACGTCGCCAGTCGGGACTGCGCGGCCGGCTTCGCCCCCTACACCGGGCAACCCGTTGACGGCAGCCGCTTTTCGATCACCTACCTCATCGACTCGAACCAAGACCGAACCGGGGCCAATCCCACCCCGAGCACCGTCATCTGCCTGCTGCAAGCCGCCAACGGTCAACCCCTCACCGGCTCAGCGCATCGCTGACCTAGCAGCCCAACTGTCCGGCCAAGTCGAGGAAATCGGACGCGTTGACGTCGAACTCGTCGGAGTAGGCGACGTCGGCTTCGCCGTCGACCCCGAATTCCAGCGGCCGCGCGACGAAGGCCGTGCGGAAACCGAGCCGTGCCGCCGCGCGGATGTCGTACTTGTGGCTTGCCACCATCATGATGTCCGCGGGATCCAGACCCAGGTACGTCGCGGCCATCCGATAGATCGCCGGATCGGGCTTGAACACCCCGGCCATCTCGGCGGCAAAGATGGCGTCCCAGGGCAACCCCGCGAGCTTGGAGATGTTGATCACCGCGGACACGTCGGCGTTGGACAGGGTGGCCAACGTGAACGCACTCTTCAGCCGGGTCAATCCCGGCACCACATCCCGCCACGGCACCAGCCGCTGCCAGGCCAGCGTGAGCTCCTCGCGCTCGGCATCCGAAAATCCCGTGATGCCGCACTCGTGCAGGACGGCTTCCAATGCGTCGCGATACACCGAGTGCACCGACACCCATCCGCTGGAGCGGCTCCGCGCGGCCTCCAGCGCGGTGAAGTAGCCTGCGCGCCAACGCCGCACCACGTCGGCCCAATCAACCCCCGGGTGCCGGCCGGCACCGAGACGCCCCGCCTCGCCGCAGACGGTGGAATGAAAATCGGTCGCCGTCCCCTGCACGTCGAACAACAACGCCTTAACCACAAGCGTCATCATGCAGCGCGGCGGGGGCAGGAATCTACGATGTCCCTCGTGGCCGACAATCCCACCGCGGGCGAACATGGCAACGACAGTGCCGAAGAGCTCGACTACCGGTTCACCTTCGCCAACGAGCGGACGTTCCTGGCCTGGCAGCGCACCGCACTGGGCCTGCTCGCGGCGGCCGTCGCCCTGGTGCAGCTGGTGCCGGAGCTGGCGATCCCCGGCGCGCGCCGTCTGCTCGGCGTCGGCCTGGCGTTGCTGGCAATCGTCACCAGCGGGATGGGGCTGCTGCGCTGGCAGCAGGCCGATCGCGCCATGCGCCGCGGCGAGCCACTGCCCCGTCACCCCTCCCCGGCCTACCTTGCGATAGGCCTCACCGTGGTCGGGATCATCGCGCTCGGCTTGGTCATCCTCAAGGCGGTCGCGGGTTGACCCAGCCGAACAGCCTGCCGGCCGAACGGACGATCCTGGCCTGGACGCGGACATCGTTCGCGTTCCTGGTCAACGGGGTGCTGTTGACGATCAAGGACTGGCACGGCGCGAAGGACCCGGTGGCGGCGATACCGGCCGCCCTGGCCGGTGCCGCGGCGGTGGCGAGCTTCCTGATCACGCTGCGGCGTCAGCGAACCCTGGGACAGCGGCCGATTCCGCCGCGCATCACTCCCCGGGTCTCGGTATACATCGTCGGGATCGCCGTGCTGGTGCTCATCGTCGTAACGGCAGCCACCCAGCTCGTCCTTTAGCCGGTGGCGGGCTTGGCGTTCAGGAACGCGGTTATCCCCTGGACGACGGCCGCGGCATAGTGCGCGCGACCGTCCGGGCTTTCCATCCGGGCGGCCTCGTCCGCGTTTCTCATGTTGCCGAGTTCGACGAGGATTGCCGGGTACTCGGCCAGGTTCAGGCCGGCGAGGTCGTCGCGGCCGTACAGGCCGTCGGAACCGATATAGGTGGACGGGTGCAGACCCGCCTGCACCAGGGCGTCACGCATCGTGTGGGCCAGCTGGATCGCGGGCCCGGATTGAGCGGGGTTCAACGGCGGGCTGGAGTAGTTCACGTGAAATCCGCTGCCGGACGCGGGACCACCGTCGGCGTGGATGCTGACGATCGCGTCGGGGCGCATCGCGTTGGCGAGCCTGGCGCGTTGGTCGACGCAGGGTCCAACGGAGTTGTCGTTATCCCGCGACACCTGCGTGCGCACGCCCATCTGCTGCAGCGAACCACTGATCCGCTGGACGACGTCCCAGGTGAAGGCATGTTCCGGATAGCCGTCGTTGGTGGCGGCGCCGGACGTCTGGCAGGCCTTTGTGCCGCCCCGACCGTTGGGGACTTGTTGGTTTATCGAGGCGTCGTTGACGGCGTTGTGGCCCGGGTCGAGAAAGACGCCCATCCCGCCAGGATCCGCGACCGCGAACGGG
>Ga0335072_10005848_pt1 | contig 18074 bp, 26 predicted proteins | sample Lox_Sample_21_FD_206725 | JGI IMG/M metagenome (GOLD analysis project Ga0335072, IMG submission 206725) | Soil microbial communities from Loxahatchee National Wildlife Refuge, Florida, United States - Lox_Sample_2.1 | ecosystem: Environmental > Terrestrial > Soil > Wetlands | place: USA... | reverse complement strand
GACCAAGTCTACAATAACGACGAGCCCGAGCACCAAGCCAAGTTCTCTCATGAGCTGATCGGTGGCGCTGCCGCTTTTGGAGCTTTCAAGGTCTTCGAAGACCGACAACGTGCTGAGGGTAGGATTGCATCCAGACCCGCATCAACAATACCGTGCCAAAATTTTGGATAACACAAGTACTAATTTGTCATTGCTTTACAGGCCAACCGGTCTCTCACGCATTTGCCAAGGAGATGCTTGCAGGCCTTGCCGGTGCTGAAGTCGACAAGCTTGCCGAGACCAAGGGTGAGGACTTCTTCGACAGGGAGAGAGCCAAGCATGAGGCCAAGAAGCGGGCTGAGAACCTCTATGATCAACACTACGGAGGTCAGGACCAATATGACCCGTGAGTTATCATCCAGCTTTCCACTCTTCAGACTTATGCTAATATCTGGCTCTAAAATAGCAACGCAATGGATCAACCCCAGCAATTCAACAACTACTAGATCGATAGTACGCGGCAGATATCGGTGATGGTTCTGACTGCGATGGTCCATAGCGATCATATATTGCATGGCCGTGATGGATTGCGTTGATAAGGGCGGGGGTTTGCTTCTTAGAATATCAAAATGGAACTGAAAGTTTCCTGAACATGATTGCATCGAGTTGGTGATTGTAGAATATGATCACGCTTGTAATCGAGCCCCTCTGAAATGGGCTACATACCTTGGGCACACCTTACTTTTACGTTGATTCTGTTGTCTCCAATCGCTTTGCAACTGACCATGCTAGCCCATCCGTTTCGCGACTATGGCTACTTTAGGGTTTGTGGTGTCTCTATAACGATTTCAATGCTGGTGGCTGCAAACTGTCGCTATATGTTGTTGTATATGCAAGCCGTTGCCGAATGAAACCTTGTCGCTGAACTGCAAACCGTCACGGGATATCAAACTATTGTTGAAATGTAGACCGTCGCAGGTGCTCTGCTTCAGGTTTTCTGAGTACTGTGTATTGTAACTGGCGGATCCAAATAACCATTCCGGGATATATGTCTATTTGGGAAGGAACTGATTCGGGAGGAAGCTGATTCCTGTGGGACAAGCTTGATTTTGGAGAAAGCCGTTTTCGCAGAATAGCTGTTTTAACTTTTTAAGAGGAGAGCCTATTTAAGAGAAAAGCCTACTTAAGAGAAAGCCTACTTAAGAGAAAGCCTACTTAAGAGAAGAGCCTATTTAAGAGAAAAGCTTGTCTAGAGAAAGCATTTTGTGACAGTTTCTCTCCGAACCCCAGGGCTCTGCACTTTCCTCCTCTGGCAACCCATGTGTCACATGCATCCGACCGTGGAGAATGGCAAGCCGAAATCGCCTTCTGCTTTGCAGCCTTTGCTTGTGGTGCCTGACGACATCCCTGTTGAACTGAAACCAGCGCCGATAAGGAAGCTTCAAGCTGGAGATAAGCTAGCCTTAAGTCCCTTGACAACAATAATGACACCTTCATCACACGACTTCATCTTCCTCTTCAACTCTCGAATCCTCGATCCCTCAGACTTCACGCAGATATAAATATGGTCAGGAAAGGCTCTCTGCACAACAGCGCCTCCAGCCTCTCCCTCCGTCCTAAGCCCACCGACGAAACTCCAGCTGAACCACCGGCGATACACTCGATTTCCAATATGCCTCCTCAAATGCCCGGAAATAAGCCCATACCGGCACACACCGACCCTCCTCCCGCTGTCAACGCAACTCATCGCCCAGGTGTCCAACCTGATAGACCATACTTTCTTATCCCTCCACCTCCCCCTTTGCCTGATGCGATTAAAAACTTCAGTCTCAACCGCAATGCCCTGGAGAAGCCGAAGCTACCTGATGTCTTAGATGATGGGTGGTTCGAGCAGAAGCTGCAGAAGCTCATGGATATGAAGCTGGAACTAGCACGGAAGCGCTTGGAGAGTCAAGGGCAGAATGTGCAAGATCCGAGACTGATGCCTGTTGGCGCCCCTGCGGAGCTCCAGGGAAAGGGAGAGAAGGCTAAAGCCGAGCCTGTGTGCTTGGTCAAGCCGGCAGAGGAGTATGCGAAGCCGTTTTGTGAGTTCTTGACGGAGAACCCGACGGTATTTCATGCAGTGGATTACTTTAAGAGGAAATTGAAAGCGAATGGGTTCCGAGAGGTATGTTCTCTAACTTCCCCTTGATGTCCGTCAGTCACAAACTTTGTTCACGAAATATATAAATAAAAAAAAATCGCTCTGCACAAAGCTATTTTACGGCATCTTCATGCTTTTCGAGTACTTGTGCACATAGATTATCATTTATCATCGTCTATCCTCTTTCTAACCGAAAGTCTTAGCTATCCGAAAGATCCGCGTGGATTCACGAACTCGATTTTGGTGGCAAATATTTCGTCGAAAGGAATGGTAGTAGTCTGATTGCTTTTGTTGTCGGGGAAAGGTATGCATGTGGGAATGGTGTTGCTATGATTGCTGGCCATGTCGATGCCTTGACTGCTCGATTGAAGCCTGTTTCTACGAAAAAGACTAGTGCTGGGTACGTACAGCTAGGGGTAGCTCCATATGCTGGTGGATTAAATGCCACTTGGTGGGACCGCGATCTAGGAATTGGTGGTCGCGTGTTACTTAAGGATTCGAAGACCGGCAAGATCACGTCGAAACTCGTCAAGTTGGGATGGCCAAGTAAGTGATATGAAATTGGATACTCAACGGATGCGTGTACGGCTAACAAGGGCCTAGTTGCTCGCATTCCTACTCTGGCACCTCACTTTGGCAAAGGCATGTTCGGACAGCAGAACACTGAAACGCAAGCCGTGCCAATCATTGGCCTCGATAATTCCGATATCAACGCTGCTACCGACGACAAAAAATGGGAGAATATGACTCTAGGTGGTGCAGGGACGTTTGCCGCTACCCAGCCACCAAGATTGGTACGGGCCATTGCCGGTGAACTCCAGATTCAAGACTACTCAACTATCGTCAATTGGGAACTCGAGCTGTACGATATCCAGCCTGCACAAGTGGGTGGGCTTGATAAAGAGTTCATCTTTGCCGGACGTATTGATGATAAACTTTGCTCTTGGTCTGCCATGGAAGCCCTCATGACCTCCAATGAAACTAAGTCCGGTCAGTGCGTCAAGCTCGTAGGCGTCTTTGACGACGAAGAGATCGGGTCACTCCTACGGCAAGGCGCCCGAGGCAATTTCCTACCGAGCACTGTCGAGCGAATCTGCGAAGCATTCTGCCAAGGTCCATGCGGGCCCAATATAATTAACCAAACATATGCAAACTCCTTCATGATATCCGCCGACGTCACTCACGCTGTTAATCCAAACTTTTTGGGCTCATACCTCGAGAACCACGCGCCAAGACTAAACGTTGGGGTTGTCGTTACCGCCGACAGCAATGGACACATGACGACAGACTCCGTATCCACGGCACTCCTTACCAGGATCGCGGAAAAGAGCGATAATCAATTACAGCTCTTCATGATTCGCAATGATATCCGGAGCGGTGGCACCGTAGGACCAATGCTGAGCTCCGCCATGGGCGTCCGCGCCATCGATGTGGGGATCCCGCAGCTGAGCATGCATAGTATCAGAGCCACAACCGGGAGCCTCGACCCGGGTTTGGGCGTTAAGATGTTTACTGGCTTCTTTGATCATTTTGAAGAGGTTGACGAGGAGTTTACGTAGATTTGATGAGCTGGAAAGCGGAGCCTTGCTCCAGGTATCAAATCCGGACACTCACGATCTCTGGAGTAAGGCCACCCATTCATCTGCTCAATTAATGTTCAAGTGGCAAGAGAATCAGAGGGGCATTACTATTAGACATAGACACAGAGGTACGATATAGATATATATAGACTGTCTATAGAAACTAGAAATATTGCATGTTTTTCACTTTTAGGCGCTATAAATGAGCTGGAAGAGAAGTTACATGACACTTTAAAATTGAGTCTACATATGAACGTCTATTTATAAACTTCCTAGGCTCCTCATTTAACCTTTCACCCCCCAATCCTCGAAGATCAAAAAGTTCCAGCCTCCGCAAGGAAATCCAAGGAAATGAAATAACTTGGCCACTACTCGGCAATATGGCAGAGTACGACAGGTTTTCACTGCAACAGTATGAGAACAAGCAACGATAAGATGAGCGATAATGGCTAGAGTCGAGGAGTTGACCACAGATGAGACATCGGTCTTCCGCGCATCGAGTTTTGGTATCCATAACTGACTGGTTCGTGACTAAGTATTTATGGCTTATAAAGTTGGGACGGACTATCCGGAGCATATGAACCAGTACAGCCTCTAGAAAATCAGGCTCGGTGAAACTCATGCTTTACTCATTGTTATAGATGAAAAAGCATGAGTCTCCTCAACTAATGATTCGAGCAATTCTACCTATGTCATAAGTCGCTTTAACTCTCGGCATCGGCGTTTGAGAACCCCTGGCTAGCATCCATATTAGCACAGCGTAGCGCTGCGTAACGCTGAGCATACTGAATCTGGCCTAGCGTGGTGATCAATGCCATCGGCCATCCCCGATTCTGCAAAATCAGTACTGCTCCCACACTATCTCTTCGGAGAGATACTATGAATAAACTATACCTATAGGCGTATGAAAACTGAGATGAGGCGCAGTCAAGTTCTTACGCGGCATGCTGATGCAGACTTGCTGACAATGAGGAATATGCTCCACAGGATAATATAATATAAAAGTCAACGTCCTCTGCAATGTCGGAGTTGTATTCACTCCATCTCAAAATTCACCTTCAGCTATAAATATCTCTTTAAAGTGGAAATATTCTAGACAAAGCTTTATATACCAGTTCTTCTCCATTGCCAACCCTGCCGAGCATACTCGAGTATACTTATTAGTCGAGGCCGACTATCAGCATCCAACATGGGTTTAATCCAGACGGCAATCATGACAGGCGGAGGTATGTACGCCGTAAATAAAATCGCCAAGTAAGTGCCACTAATGCCCGATTGCTCCTTCTAGAACGCAAAGTCCCTAAACCAAAACATCCAGAACCGTTGAGCGACGCGACAACAACAAAACCGGCTACAACTACCCCCGAGGCAACCTCTATCCGCCACAAGGTTATTACGGGCCTCCTCCAACACCATTTCAGGGGCCCTCTCAGCATCATGCAGTTTGGGATGAAGCTTATGGAGAATACCAAGACGACCGAGACCAGCAAGATTACTACCCCAAGCGAGAGTACGCCCCTCGACGAGACTACTACCCCAGAAATGGCATGACTGGCGCCCAACCCGCCGGCTATAGCTTCCCCACTAACGGCGACTATGATGGGAGATACCTTCAGCCGTCAGAATATGACTACCAGCCGGTCTATGCCCGGCAGTCCGAGAACCCTCCCGCGTATTCGCCTCGTCCGCAGTATGCGCAACGACAGATTCAGAACTCCGAACAGCCTCAGAGGCAACAGGGCCCTAGCTCATTGCGGGACGTGGCGATTGGGATGGCTATGGATTTTGCCGGCAATAGTGGGAAGAGCAAGTCGGGAAAGAAGGATAAGGGGTCGAAAGGTAATGAGCTGCTTTCTGAATTCTTTCGGTGATCTTGGATTTAGAGTCGTGTTCTTGGGTTGATGTACTTTGGTCTTGTTATGGTTGTATACTGTTATCAAACTTGGACTTTTGCTTACGGTTTTGCGTGTCTAGTACGGAAGGTTTATTTGATATAGAAGTTGGGCGGTTTTAGAGGGTATTACTTTTTGCTTTCAATAGCGATATATCATATCATATACGGCAAATGTCTAACCTACCCTCCAAAATTATCGAAATGACTAGCCTATATACTTTTAAGATAATGAAGTCTGTCGCTTTTGTCATTGGATGCCAATACCAGTAGCAATTGACAACGGCACTCTCTCTAGCTCTTTTGTAGGTAAAAGCCAATTAATGAACTCATACTCGGTTTGAATTAAGTATCGATGCGGCTTTGGATCACCTAACTCTTGGGCATAGAGTCTCCTATTGTTTATAGATGTGTGATTGCCTTGTAGAAGCCAAACTGCTACTATATCACCTTAAACAGACTCCAAAATTGCATTAGTTTTGCCATACTTGTCGACTATCCAATGCCTAGATTTTGTGCATTTTTACGGACTGTTATAAGCATTGTCTTAGTCTTCGCTTTCGCTTCCGCTGTCGCCTTCGTTGTTTTCCTCGTCAAGCTGAATAGGTAATTTCATCTGATTTGAATCCATACCGCTGCCGACGCGTGGTCGGTGAGGTGTACTTCATTGTAGTTCCACGCACAGAAGTATGCTATCTTGATCCAACAACTGGGTTGTTGAAATCCTGATATTGGGATATCGCTAGCCTTCCATCTGTGTAGACCTGCTGGAAGGGGTTCCGATCGCTGGTGTACGCTTGTGTGCTGTCAGGAATGACTTTCTGGAAATCCCGAGAGAAATGATCCGGCCATTAGCCCCAGTTCTGAGTGGTAATGTGGGCTCTGTAGCATGGGTCTTAAGGTCCGCGAGGATGCTATGCCAAAGAACGGATGGAAAAGACTAACCAGAGAGCAACACCAGGAGACGTGAATATAAGAAGTCAAATATCGAAAGAAGTTCACCGCATACATATCTCATAACTTTTTATTAGAAGAGAGTGTTCGTCTCTTTCCCGTCACTGAAGTCGGACATGCTTAAAGGACCGAACGCGCACTACTATATTAGGTGCGAGAATAGTATCGAATCGAGCCCATTCCTGCAACCAAAGCTGCTTCTTCCGAGACTTTTCTATTTGCAATGATGTTCTTAAAATAAAGGTCATATGGTAGCTCTGGGAAATATCGTAGCTGGGGGAAAGTGTAGTTGCTGTGGGTAGGGTGGTAGCTCTGTGACGGGTAGCGCTGGGAAGTTAATTGGTGGTGTTGTGGTTGGTTGGTTTTTGACGCGCGTTTCTTTGATGGCTCTTAAAATAACATGCTGGTAGGGACCGAAACTGGACCCGACCGAGTCAACTTTCCCAGACCCTCCACACTCTCCCTAGATCTTCCACACCTACATAAAGCTCACCACCCCAAGCTGGCTACATCTAAAGATGATTAGCAGCACACACCATATTCTCTTCGCGCTCGTGAGTTAGGAGACTCAAAGAGAACAGCAGCTAACGCGTCTCGCAGTATCGGTGGATACAGTTTCGTCCACGTTGATCAAACAAACAACCTTGGTACAGGTACCAACGTCGATATCTCAATACAAATACAAGGCATGGAAGATGGCAATGGGCGCCCAAATATAAGTGGTACATTGTCGACTACAGACATAGAGAGCATATGTGACGATGATAGCGTGTTTGATGAAAGCGAATTGGACGATGTGTCGCCTGACCTTATCCTCGACTGCGCCGATCTGTCCCAGTATCGCCCTTGCAATATAACAAGGAGCTTGGAGGAAATATGCGATGCTAGGGCGTCGCCATTTATATGCAACGCTCCCGATTCTTTGGACTCCGAGATGTTTGTTTCACCAGACAACTTCTCTAACATACCGATTGATAGTGCCTCATATGAAGTCTTAATTCATAGAGGAGACATGCAATCCAGGCTAACGCCGATACTAGTAGGCTTGGAATGTAAGCCAGTAGATTCCCATCAGCTGCGCGAGAAACAGTCAACGGCCGGTTTCCATGGCATGAGAACTGGGCCCAGTTCTTCGCCTCAGAACTGTTCTCTAATGTTGGGTCCTGTATCAACATGTCAGAAAAAGAGCAAGCAGAAGATCAGAGCCTTAAGTGACAAGAAAGATCTATTGCCAGGAGAAATTAAGCCTGTGGCAGAAATGCTCCTTCCAGACAGCGCCATTAAGGGTCTCGAGGATTATTATTTGACTCAATGCAAGATGGCATTGCCGATTGAAACGCCAATAACTACCTGCGGTGGTGCTGAAGAACGTGTCGCAGCTGCATTTGATTTGGTAGTTTCTCGGACCAAACAGAAACCCAAAAACAGACTCCAGTCCCGGATTGCTCATTTCCAGTTGGCGCAGGCAGTAGCTGAACTCAAAGCAGTTCCCGGAGCACATTCCCATTATGTTCATCCACCTTGTTACCGCAATAGCGATAATACCATTGCTATTGACGCATATCTCAAACTGAAGGCAAGAACCTCTAATATTTCCTTATCTAGACCTCAACTATCGGAGCATGCGCGTGTGGCGCAGAGATGGAGTGATATCTCCAGTTCGTCTCTGCCTCTGTTAGAGGCACTCTCTCCAAAAGCAGAAACTATAATGTGAGTACTCTATTGTGTCATTATTTTCTGCTTGTTGAACCAGACTTGACATTAAACAGAAATAATAATTCTATTTCCACGAATAGCCTTAAGGCTCTAGCAGCTCAAATTTGGTATTCACATCCAAAGCTTCATACTTGTTTCAAACCTGGCGAGATCCAAGACCCGGTCTTCGGATCAGGTGTAGAATACTACATCCAGCACACGAAATGTTAGCCAATTCAGGAGTATCACTACACAAGCCAAAGATTGACAAGGCAAGCCATTTTCACACTTCCCGTCACGGCCCCAGGTAGCCAAAGCAGGACTTTGGCTGAGGAGTGACATATATCGGTTTATTACACATATAATCTTAGAACGCTGTATTTAAACCCGCAGAAATAATTACACCATCTTTGTACTTTGAACCTATCGATGAATCTGCCTCATAGTCCAGCACATGGGCATGCGTTCTCGTGAGGATATTCCGGTGAGTTGGGCGCCTATACGAGGCTCTGATCATTGGGAGAATTCGGGGGATGGTGGGGTGGGTTATAGCTCACGTGTGGATTATGAGCAACCTGGCAGATAGGAGGGATGCCAAACCTGTAAAGGCTAGGGAGCTGGACGGGAACCGCACTGTAAATGATACTACATGATAAAGTATACCGCATAGTAAAATACTAGTTGGTGTTCCATATCATCTACGTGACTATGAACGGATTGTGCTCTCTTCTTTGAACCCATGCAGCTTTGATCGCAAGTACGTGGTAATTGGTTACCTCCCAAACTCAAATCCCAGCCTTCACTTAATCAACGACAACTTCAATGTTGCTACGTCAATGTACTCGACTATTTATTCAGCTGGAATTGTTTATACTGGGCAGACATAGTTTGGAGATCCTTCATTGTTGATGAGATAGAGAGCTTCCTACATCCCAACTTGTGTTCAGCTAATCGGGAAAGTCAATCCTTAAAGCTCTGAAAGCCTCATATATGACCTTGCAGGAATGATGGACAGTGATATTCGAAGTTACCAGGTTGCCGCTTTGAAACCTTCCGGCTAAATGTTGAGCCGACCTCACCATCTTGAGTCCAAGTCTTAAAGCAGCATGACATCTTTCGTGATCATCACGTGCTCATACCTACCTCGATGATGATATATACATTCCTTTTCCCATCGCCATCATGACATAACAAAGCACCCCCTAAAATGGCCATCCCATCCCAAGCCCTCCCCTGTCTCCCCACCAAATCCGACTTCCCCCCCTCCATCCACCTCTCCATCATCCCCCCACCCTCCAACCACCCAGCACTAAACATCCTCCTCCTGCTGCACGGCCTAGGGGACTCAGAAACCCCCTTCGCTACCCTCGGCCGGGCCCTAAACCTCCCATACACAGCCTGCATCTCGCTCCGGGCACCTTCACCCGTCCCTACGCTGTTTACCGGCTCCGACGCTCCAAGCTTCCACTGGGGAGATGACATTCTCTTCGACCAGAGCACGGGGGAGATCGATCTCGATTCTGGATTCACGAAGGCTACGACTGTGGTTTGGGAGCAGGTCGTTAATGGAGGTTTGGTTGAGAGGTGCGGCTATCAGCCGCGGGATGTGATGATCTTGGGGTTTGGGCAAGGCGCTATGGTGGCTTTGCAGTTGGCTGCGTTGAAGCCGGAGATGGAGTTTGGGGGGATCATTGCTATTGGTGGGAGGCTGCCTTCGTTGGCGTCTGGAGCGGGTGGGAAAGCTAAGACTCCGGTGCTGGTGTTGGGAGGGAGCAGGTCGACGCAAGTTACGAGGTCGGCTGTTGATGTGTTGAAGGCGAGGTTTGGGGAGGTGGAGTATGTCAAGTGGGTGAAGGCTGGGGATAGCATGCCAGCGAATAGAGAGGAGATGGTTCCTATTATGCAGTTCTTTGCAAGGAGGCTGAAGAGTAGGGCTGGTGTGCCTGAGGGAGCTGTGGAGTTGGGTTGAGAGGCGCACGTTATATGGATGCGTGTATTAAGCTTGGCATGGGAGGCAGCGCCTATTCAATTAACGGGACCTAGATTAGACCAGATGGTGCTACTTCATCTGATGGCTGCAATTCCGACTTCCTTCCAGTTGTGCTCAATGATCATACTCTTATGAGAGAATGAGTGCCGCATATGGAATACCGTCACAAGTACCTCTATTGTATTGCATGCCAAGCTACACGGGTTTTGATCTAATTCGGTCCAAGTTTTACATGTCTACGGGGCAGCGGCTTCCTCAGTCATTACCTCATCGATATCATTATTCTCCTGCCCCTTAGGCTCATCCACCTGCGGTCCTTTCTTCGAGTTGCCCACTTTTATCTGATCGGACTTGTCCTTCTGTGCTTGTTTTGCCGCTTTTTTCATCTGCTTTCTGGTCATCCCATAAACAGCACCCGCGTTCCCTGCCAGCCCACCTTCAGTATCCCTCCTTTTGACCGGCCATATCGCCCTGGTTTTCTCCTCGTCTTCAGCGGTCCATTCTTGAGGTAAAACTGCAAACAGAAGATAAGAGGTATGGAGTTTGACTTCTTGTTCCGACCGATGTATCAGTCGACCTTCTTTATAGATTTTGCGGTCGACTAAATTTTCCAGAATTCGCTCCTTGGAGTTAGGATTATCAGATCCCTTCTCTAATTGCTTCTCGTTGCCCCCATCGCCATTCTCTCCAATATCTTCCATTTCTAGATCCTCGTCTCCCATGTTTCTATTTTGCGCATGGAAGCTCTTGAAGCGGCCTTCTATCTCTTTTAGCCTTGAAACAGCTTCTTCAACATTGGCAGCTGTGGCAATCATCCCTTTTTGTAACCCATTCTCAATTCCAACCCTTTCTCGCCTAACCTCGAGCCTCTTATGGGCAATTTCAACCATGGATATGTCAACCCATCCTAAGTGGCGCAAGGCGGAGACAGTACGTTGAACCTGTTCGATGCATGGTGAAAATGTGCAGACCTGAACAGGGGACCGTGGGTTGAGTGGAGAAGAGAAAGTCTTGGGTTGGCTTTGAGTAGGAGATTGGTTATCATTGACTGACTCTTTCAATTTTGGCAAAGTAGCCTGACGTGTCAGATGAGGCAGAGCAAGCCATGGTGCTGGTAGGTCAAGAAAGATAGCTTCAGCATTAGGACTCTCGTCACTGTTGGGGCCCACAAGAAATCCGTCTCGACAGACATCTCGATGCGTGATCTGCACTATGCCTTCGAGACCGTGATCCTGGATTTCCTTCTTCAGCTTTAACTGTCGTTGCTCATGGAACTCAAAACTCCAGACTTTGCCTAGCTTTCGTCTTTTGCTAGGACTGCCATGGTTGTCTAGCGTGGGGTAGCCATTGTATACGGCTCTTGCAGATGCATGTGTAAATGATCCGCTGCCTGCTCCAGCTTCGATTATACTACTGCCAGGTCTTGCCCGCAGACGATGCAGGATATAGCTGTAGTCCGGTGTGTAGACAACCTGTGTTCTATGAGGGAGCGATGACGTCCAATTCTCAGGCGTCGGAGGGAGTACATGCATAAAGCCGCTTGATGCAGTTACTGCAGCTCTGCTTGCTGCATGTTCTTGCTCTTCTGTGTCCTGTGCTTCCGAGGCGTCTCTTTTTCGCTTCTCCCCACCTTTACCTCGTCTTCCACGTGATCCTGTGTCAACTTTCGATGCTCTTACTTGACTACCCCAGGGTAACCCAATCAGTGTACTATGGGGGAAGCAGCCAAATTGTGTATTCACAATTTTGCCTTCCTTGTAGCCCTCATCGTCCTCATCTTTCTCCCTCAGTATAGCTGGTATTTGGTGGTCGCGCTTCAGATGAGCAATGGCGAGAGTATCAGCTGTAGCCAGCAGTCCCGGACTAAAGAATGGAGAGATTTTTGAGGACATGTTAGCGTCAAAACACTGCGTGGACAGTTTGATGGATTTTTCTTGTCGCATAAGTGAAATTTGTCGAAAGGCTGCGACCCAAGGCTGAGGAGCGCACAGACCTTTTCGCAGCATTAGCGTCAATGTGGCATTCTTAAGTCAAAAGTTCAAAGCTGTGACACATCTCAATCTCCGCCATGCCACTGTCTTTATGCGTGTTCCTCTCTCATCACCACGTCCTTCTTCGCCGCTGTGAAGATATACTATGCGCCTAGAACCCGCAATATCAGTCACAGCAGCATCATGGCATCTTTTAAAGTACACAATACCCCGAGACCTGGCCCTCCCAGCCTTTCGTACCAATTGAGAAAGGGAAGATCTCCTGGTATGCCTGCGGACCAACTGTTTATGATCACTCCCATCTTGGCCATGCGCGGAAATACGTCTCAACCAACATCATAAGGCGCATCTTACTATATTATTTTAGCTACAATGTGAAATCTGTTATGAACATTACAGACATTGATGATAAGGTACGTTCGTTCCTAGCTTTTTAGATAATTCAACGCCTTCCGACCCATTGCTTATGCAAGATGATTAGATAATTCTCAAGGCTCGAAGGCAGAGGCTCCTAGAACTGGAGAAATCGAAACCCTACGCTGAATCCGAGCTCTCACACCTTGCTTCTGAAGTCTTCCAGCAATACGCGAAAGGCAATCTGCCTGCGTTATTACAAGATGGCGAAGAACTCACACCTGAGAACTATCCACGGAAACGAGATGCAGCGTATGGGAGGGTGCTAGCTGGAGGAACAATTACAGGCGAAGGCAAGCCTGGCGACGATGAGGCAAAGATGAAAATGCACATCAATAATCTTACAGCAGCTGTGACTACTATACAAGAGAAGAAGATCTTTGGAGGTGCGGATGAGATCATTCTGCCTTACCTGGACTCCTTGTATAAGGAATCTGGACTGATGTAACAAAGTACTGGGAAGATCAATTCATAGAGGACATGGGTAATTTGAATGTGATGAAGGCAGACATAATAACCAGGGTTACGGAATATGTGCCGCAGATTGTCGATTGTGGAAAGGGTGATACAGAAGGGTTTTATGAGGCTGAAGGGTCTGTGTACTTCGACATTGCAGCTTTTGAGTAAGCAGGCAACACATATGCCCATCTCAAGCCGGAAAGCCGCAATGACCAGGCCCTGCTTGTAGATGGCGAAGGTTCTCTGTCCAAAAACCTCGGCGGTAAGCGCGAAGCTGGTGATTTTGCATTATGGAAGAAATCAAAACCCGATGAGCCAAGCTGGCCAAGTCCTTGGGGCGAGGGACGTCCGGGATGGCACATTGAGTGTTCAGTCATGGCATCTGATATTCTAGGTTCACGGATGGACATACATTCTGGAGGCATTGATTTGGCATTTCCGCATCATGATGAGAGCTGGCGTAAAGTGAGGCATATTACTGTGAGCATGGGCATCCGCATACGTGGGTCAACTGCTTTTTGCATATGGGGCATCTTTCCATTGCAGGTTCGAAGATGTCAAAGTCATTGAAGAATTTCCAGACTATCAAAGACGCATTGAAAACAGGGTATACAGCAAGAGGCATGAGGGTTGTTTTCTTGATGGGTCAGTGGAATGACGGAGTCGAGATATCCCCGGATATGAGAACACAGGCTGAGGGATGGGAGACAACCGTAAATGTAAGTTCCCAACAAGTATTTTCTATGCACGGCTATTGAATACGTCCAGAACTTCTTCACGACCGTAAAGTCATTGGTCGCAGAAGCAAATGGCCGCACAGAGGGTAACCTTGGAAAATTATCTTTATCAGATAATGATGGCCTTCAATCTGCTTTGGAGAATGCTGAGACCGAGCTCAGAAACGCCCTATCAGACTCTTTCGATGCTCCGAAAGCAATGAGGGTGATATATAAATTGATCAGGGATGCAAATATATACATAAATACACACAAAGCTGATATCGATGTAAGAGAGCTCGAAAAAGGTAGCGCACTGGGTGACGATGATTGTGAGGATTCTTGGACTTGACGCAAATGCTAGGCCTCCATACGATGGACTAGGTTGGGCAGTTACGCCTCTGAATGAGGATGTCAACCCTAAGAAAGCCATTGCACCGTATTCAGAGGTGTATCGAAATGTGCGTGCGGAAATTGAGAAGCTTCAGGCCAACTCAGAAGCCCTCGACGCACTCATGAACTTCGACGTTGACGCCGAGTTTTCTTCACTTATCTCCACAGGCGCAAACGACATAGAGGCTATATATATTCCATTCCTCCGCACTGTGTCTCGAATGCGAGACGAATTACGCCGACTGGCACCCACGTCACCTTCCAAAAACAGATTCTCTCCCTCTCAGACAGAATGCGAGACGAGGACCTTACGAATCTTGGCGTATATCTCGATGATCGGCCAGATGGCCAGCCGTCACTCATCAAATTCGTTCCAAAAGCCAATCTGATCGCGCAACGCGAAGAAAAAGCAGCCAAAGAGCGTGAGAAAGTCGCACAAAAAGAAGCAGCAAGACTCGCACGCGAGAAGCAGGAAGAGGAAAGGAAGGAGAAAGCCAAGGTTAGCCCAGTGGATATGTATAAAGGAGATGAGAGGTTCAGTCAGTGGGATGAGGAGGGCATGCCAGTGAAGATGAAAAGCGGAGAAGAGGTGCCGAAGAGCCAGTTGAAGAAGCTGAGGAAGGATTGGGAGAAGCAGAAGAAGTTATGGGAGGAGTATAACAAATAGATCGCATCCGGCTCTGTCGATAGGCATTCAAAGTCCCTATAATATATGCAGCGACTCAACCAAACTGTCATCATCGTTGAACAAGGAATGTCGTTCGTATGCAGCCGGAGAAATATCTGCGGAGAAATGTACCAGCAAGATCCACTGTCGAGACGACCTAGTTGTTTCTTGTAGTGCTGTAACCTATGTTGAGAACGACAAACAATTGCCAACATATATAGATGCGACAAGACCTTCACAGCAAGACGACATTCATCGGCAGGAAACTTCCATCGACGGGAACATTTCCACCACAAGCAAGCCATTGGTGGGGTTCTCATAAAGAAGAAAGATTCCAACGCAGGTAAATGTTCGGCACGTTATTCATCTTCTCTGCGTCCATCTGGTTATTAATACGCGGGGACATGTGCAATTTTATATCGGAAAGACCTCTAGCCACTGAAACCCTTTATGCGGTGAGAACGTGTGGTTGCAGAGTATAGCCGTCGTCCAAAGCTGGATGGTGGAGAAACTAAATAGCAGCGTGGACAGTGTTCATTCTCGTCCAAACGGACTGTTAGGGTCTTGACAAATCCCGACGATTCTTTGGCATTCTCTTCTGTCAAGGATTGTTTCTGCTGTTGAAAAACCTGTCGCTGTCGAACGCCCTTCTCCTGTCAAAAGTTCAGACTTCCACACGAATCTGCCCCTGTTTTCCATATCCTGAGTAAGAGGTTCCGAGCATCACTGCTGAGAACTTCGATCTGAAGGCCATGTTCGGCGTGACTGGGAGAACTAGGCTCTGCCCGTCTCTTCATGATTGCCGTGGACTTTTAGAGAATAACACCTCAGTAAAGAGCATGGCCAGAGGCGGATATCTGTTTGTTTCAACTCTCTAGTATGATGTTGAAGTATTTCATAGTCCCATTATTATTGCTCGACGTGCTTCGTGAGGGATGAATGGTGCATAGGAGGAAGGTTCAGAGATCGTTAGCTTTTATCTAGGGAAAGTCAATTATAATTTCTTGCTACATTCTGTGGATATACTTCCCATGTTTACTTTAATCTTTCAGAAGGTATAAATTGAATCTTGGATAAGGAGAATCTTGTTGGCATGAACTGTTTGCCATCGTAGATCAAAATAATCGATCTGACCGGCGATGCAGCTACGATGACCGCAGTTTGACCGTCCCTATAGGAGGCAGTAGCTGAGAAATACGGCGACTGGAGAGGGAATTGGTAGGTTCAGTCGTGCTGTCGAGTTTAGAATATCCGCGGACCAACATAGTGTTATCGAGATTGGAATGTCCGTCGATTCGGAACACAATTCATGACCTATAGCTCAGTCCAACGCTCGAGTCCGAACGCTTCGCGACTAGATAGTTTGCCTGCGTAATTCAAGTTGCCACCTAGTATCAGATTCAGGATCTTTCATGTGCCATGATATTACTGGTCACGGACACGCCGAGTGAGCTTTATCGCTGTGCATTTCTCGCCCTCGCAGGAGCAGGATCTTGGGGGATCTGCTCTGCTTTCCAAATCTGTCGTCGAATCGTCAATCCTCTGTAACTGCAACGGCCTCAAGACACGGTCATAACTTATTTCCGCTCAGGAGTTCTGTGCTATATACAAGATCTAGATGTTATCTCCATTATCTCCAAGCTCAATACGCCACATGTTGCACAGGAAGGCAAATAGAACTCAGCCCTGCCAAGCCATAACAACAAAGTACAGTACATGAGCCAGGGTTGACTGAGGCATTGCTTTCATAATCACCATCTCCTGCATAAAAAGCATCTGCATCTGCAACTTGGATTATTAAGAAAAACGGTCGCTGCAGACACGCCACCTCCTGAAGCGTGAATGGTATTTGTCAGCGGGCTGAATATTGCCCCGGCTATCAATCCGCAATTATGATTGGCTACAGGCTGCTCTCAGTCTGCGCACCAATGGACAAGTGAACGAGCCAACCTCTGCAGATCGTGCGGAGTCAACCAATGCCGGTATGACAGTTTTTTGAATGCAAATATGCATATGCGCGCAATTCACGTGTTGCAGCCTAGTCTTAGCGTTCGTATGAGATGGGGTGCTTTCAGTTGAAGGATAAATGCATGCCGTTCGCCACACCAAAGGCTTCATTCAACAACCAGCACTCCGCCGGAATTCAATATACTTTAGTTTTCTATCTAACAATTTGAAAAGACCATCCATAGGAAGGTAAAACTGGCAAGATGAAGGGCCTCACTCTCGCCAAGCCAGGAGCTCCTTACGAGCTCGTATCCGATCTCGAAAAGCCCGCGCCGGGCCCGAAGCAAGTCCTCGTCAAGTCCCTTTATGCAGGAATTAATCCAGTGTACGCATGGTCTGCCTGTCTTCAATTGAGACTTAACTGACTCCGCACTAGGGATACTTACATGCAAATGACTGGTGCTCTCATCAAATCTTGGCCCATCGTTATCGGCTGCGATGCTTCAGGTGTCGTGGTCGATGTAGGAGAGGAAGTTACCAAGTTCAAGAAAGGCGATGCGGTGTTCGGCTGGTACGTTTGAGAATTGCCCGAGAGAGATACAACTAATAATCCTCTCTGCAGCACGAGATTGGGAACTCCTGGGTACTGTACTTTCCAGGAATATGTTGGTTCAACCCTTAGTTTTGGGTGACAAACTTGCTGATTATCATCCTAAGTTCTTGATGGATGAACACCTGGCTTTCCTTAAGCCCGATAATGTCTCGCTGGAAGGAGCTGCTACCATTGGTGTTGGAATCTTGGTAAGCCCTATTCATAAACGTGACACGACAATTGTTAACCAGTAATAGACAGCGAGCCTGGGCCTGATTGCCGGGGTGGGCCTGCGTCTCCCAGAGAAAGGAGAATATCCCAAGTTTGACGAGTGGGTGATCGTGCTCGGCGGCTCTGGCAGTGTTGGCCAATTCGCTGTGCAAGTGAGTCAAACCCAATCCCTTACACCGCAACGTAGCTCAATAACCTGATACTAAATGATACTACCCAGGTCGCCAAGCGTTGTGGTTACAAAGTCCTTGCAACCTGCTCACCCGCCAACGAAGCCGTAAGTCTCAAACTCAATCACTCCATATTCTCCCGCCCAATCACCTTCACAAACCCAAGCTCACCAACCCGCAGGTCGTCAAAGGCATGGGCGCAGACGCCACCCTAAACTACAAACTCGACCCCGCAACCCAACTCTCCCACGTCGAGTCCGTC